>Ga0316209_1000387_pt1 | contig 81976 bp, 87 predicted proteins | sample 6monopyrite_MG_FD_204945 | JGI IMG/M metagenome (GOLD analysis project Ga0316209, IMG submission 204945) | Microbial mat bacterial communities from mineral coupon in-situ incubated in ocean water Damariscotta River, Maine, United States -... | ecosystem: Environmental > Aquatic > Marine >... | reverse complement strand
TAGGATCAAGCCCGAATGTTTTGTTTTCAATATCTGCAAATACTGGTACAGCGCCATAGCCAAGCGGCGCCATAGCAGTTGCCGACATGGTATAGGGGGAAATTATAACCTCATCTGCGGGGCTAATCCCTATTGCAGCCATACTGGCATAAAGACCCGAAGTATTGGAGTTCACGGATATTGCATATTTAGCCTTAAACTTTTGCGCCCATTTCTTTTCAAATTCCTGAACTTTCTCACCACCCCAAAATTTATCGTTCCAGCTTCCGTAAAAGCCAGAAATACAGCCACTATCCATGACCTCCATAACCGCGGATTTTTCTTTCTCACCGATGGATTTATAAGGTTTGAAACTATCTTTTATAATTGGCTCTCCGCCAAGCAGGGCTAACTCACTCATTTTGCACCCTCTATATTCATAAAGGCACGAAGAGTATATTTACGGCTAGGGTCGCGTATGCGCTCTACCTTTAACGGCACAAAGCCTGCGCGCTCTGCTAATATGGTAATTGAAGGCATACTAAAGGCACTTAAATGCTCAACATAAAATTCTTGCCTATCTGCTCCCTCTTTTGCAGCTTCACTACCATCAGGAAGCTCAACATATACAAGCCCGCCTTCTTTGAGATAACTCTTAGTTTTGGCAAGCATAGAAACAGGATTAGGCACATGCTCTAACACTTTGTTAAAACTTATAAAATCATAAGAGTTACCCCTATTTTTAAGCTCCATAAAATCGGCCTTAACAGCGTCAACACCAACCGTATCACGCGCATGAGCAGATTGCACAGGATCAGGATCAACAGCTAAATACTGCCAGTCAGGTCTTAATTTACGCATTTGATACAAGAAAACACAAAGCCCTGAACCTACGTCCATAACTGATTTAGGCGAGTTATCAGGGAAATACTCCTCCATATATTGTAAAATATTATCCACCCGCGCCGCGTTGTCAGAATTTTCATGCGGCAGATTTATAATCTTCTCAAAAGTGGCTTTTAGCTTATCACCATAGGTGGTTTGCACATATTGCCCATCATAAAGCACCGCGTTATCAAAGCTGTTCCATGCCAGAAAATGACCACAGCGCGCACATTCATGTATTTCGTGAAGGTAATCATCTTCAACGGGAAAAAACACCTTATCCCCTACCGCAGGCTTATCATGAGAGAATTTAAGGCTGAAATCCTTAGAGCCACAGATACATGTTAAATCTCTATTCATATCGCTAAAACTTTCTAAAAACATTCCTCTAGGAATAATTTACAACTGATAAAGTAAAATAAGAACTTGCTTTTGCTATTAGGGAGTTTCCCCTGCCCCATAAGCTCTTCTATTTTCTCTTTCTTGATATAATCATATATCGGGCTATCTGATAATAAATCATCACGCGTTTGCTTACTATCAAGATTTATCAAATCATTTATAGGTATGTTTAATCCGACTTTACGGCGGTTATCCAGCACGTCATCGGGGGCTATTCCCCTTACGGCCTCTCTTAAAACTGCTTTTGCTGCACCATTAATTACAAGATGGCGAGTTGGCAATTTATTGGCATATTCGAATAATTCCCGATCAAGAAAAGGCGAGCGATTTTCAATTGAAAAATACATCGCGTTACTATCATCTTCATGCAAAATTACTGGCGTTGCTTCGTTAAAAAGCTCATTTAACATACGGTTTTTTAACAAACTGTCAGAGCGGTAATTCTCCTCAAAGAAATCCTCATGCCATGATGATGTAAGGAAGCTAGAAAAATTATCTGCATCAAGATAGATATGCCCGCGCTCTTCAGGATTATTGATAAAAGTATCATGGTTTTTCAAATAGGGATTGCGGACTATTGGCTGTATATATTTTTGCCAATTCGCTAAACTCTTATCAAAAATCTGCTTATTATCCTGAATATCATGCAAATAGAAAAGATGGTGATCGTAATAGCCCGAAAACAGTTCATCAGCCGCACTACCGCTTATTGAAATCTTATACCCCTGCTCCGCCATGGCTTGTTGTAACTGCCAATAAACGTAAAAAGTTGCGGTATATACAGGCGCATCATGATGTGAAACAAGATTTCGCATATTATCCATAAAACCTGAGGTTTTAAGATCTATTGAGCTATGTTTAACGCCAAGTTCCTTGACCGAGCTATTAACTAAATCCTGCTCTTCATAGCGCTCATCTTTATTTACGATAGTAAAACCGTGAACATCGTAATCTAATTCACGTTTAGCTATGCTAATCAGTGCGTTGGAATCCACGCCCCCGCTCATACAAAACGCCAATGGCACATCAGAGCGCAAGCGCAGCTCTACCGATTTTATCAATCTATCGCGAGTACCTGCCACCGCGCCATCAAAATCTATGCCTTCATTAATGCCATATTCAACCGCCCAATAGCTATGTTCAGAGCTTTCAAGGCGAATATTTATTTTAAGGCAATGACCTGCTTTGACCTCAAACACATCTTTAAAGAAATTCTCGGGCTGTTTGTAGAGGCTCTTATAGCCATTGACCAAAAAGCGCTTTAAGTGGTTTTCATTAAGCTCAAATCCCGAGCCTTTAAGAGATTTGATAAACTTTACTTCAGAGCCAAAAAATAAAGCCCCCTTATCATCACGGTAATAATAAAGTGGCTTTTCACCAAAGCGATCACGGCAAAGCAGCAAATCCCCCATTTTAGTATCATACCAAGCAAAAGCCCACATACCCTCTAACCTATCAAGGGCGTCAGCACCCCAAAAGCTTAGTGCGGCGGCAAGGACTTCGGTATCGGAGTCGGTTTTAAAATGCAGTCCCTCTTTTTTCAGAACTTCACGAATTTCTATATAATTATAAATCTCACCATTAAAGCTTAGAACATAATCACCATAGATAAATGGCTGAGTTGCGCGCTCGTTCAAATCAATAATACTAAGACGTGAATGCAGCAAAGTTACAAAGTGATTATCTTCGGGATTTTTATAAGAGCTAGCTTGCTGCGCGTCAGGGCCGCGACGTTTCATCAAAGGCAGAGTATTATCTATGACCTTCTGATCCAGCGGCGTAGAGCCAATATAGCCTGCAATTCCGCACATTTTTAATTATACGCTTTCTCGTTTAATTAAATGCCCCGCGGCAATATTTTGATTAAGAGTTTTACCGATTAAATCTTTAAGCTCCGCCGATGAAAACTCGGTTGATGGACGCGCATAGATCAAATCATCTTGCGTTAGGACATGGCCTGCGGAAATATCATGAGCGGCAACCACCCCTTTTCGCACAAGCGGGACTAAATCCTGCTCACAAGGTTGCACGAATTTGCCTAAATTACCCAAAGATTTTTTAATCAAATTCGCAGATTTTATAAGATTAGTAAGCTCTTGTGGTTCAAATGATAGCGCGTGATCGTGGAAATCTCGATCTGTCTTTTTATCGGTAAAGTGAACCTCTATAATATTTGCGCCAAGAGCCACTGCGGCTAGACATGCTTCAGGCTCTATCACATGATTGGAATAGCCAACATGCAGCCCATAGCGCTCGGCCAAAAATGGCACGCTTAGGACATTGGATTGCTCAATCGGAGCGGGGTAAGAGCAAATACAATGCATAAGAGCAAAATTTTCCTTTGCTTTATCTTCTCCAATTTCATCTTTTACCCAATCTACTGCTCTGTCTATTTCTTCAATATTAGCTGCACCTGTTGAGATTATAAAATGCTTACCTGTTGCCGCAACCGCCCTTATTACTGGCTCAAAAGTAATATCACCGCTGGCAATTTTAAAAGCGTTTGAATGTTCGTTTAAAAACTCTACCCAATCTTCACTTAAAGGAGTTGAGAAAAACTCTATCCCTGATGATTTAGCAACATCAATCAATTCAAGATGATCTTCTTTTGATAGACCAAACCTGCTCACCCTCTCAAAGCGTTCCATATTTTCCTTGCAAGCGTAACGTTCAGGCGTATAGCTTTGAAACTTAACCGCGTCCGCCCCCGTACTTGCAGCGAGGCGGATAAGCTCTTTCGCATATTCAAGACCGCCCTCATGATTTACACCAATTTCTGCAATTACTATTAAATCCTGCGCGGGGTCTTTGCCAAAAATTTTCATATATAATTCCTTCTTATATCAGGGTAAATCATCAACCATATATCTATATAAATCAAACAGCCCTGTTTGCGTCGTATTTATACCGTCAATAGCCGTAGGACAACAAGTAATACCACGTTTTTTCAATGCTTCAATTACTGTTTTTGAATAATGATTTGTCTGCCCTTGCGGATAAGCATAATGGCAATTATCAACCCCTGATTTTTCCTTTAACAGGCGTAAGCTAGTATCAATTTCAAAATCCAGATCCTTAGCACTTAGCCCCGACATAATAGGGTGGGTATGAGTATGCCCGCCGATTACAAATAGAGGGTGGTTATTTATCTCTCTTACCTGCTCCCATGATAATTTTTTATCCAACGGATCATAAGTTGTTTTAACTATTTCAAATCCTAACTCAGCATAGAGCCAATCAATAATATCTTGGGGATTACGACTTTCATCTGCAAAAATATAGCTACGCATTTTCTTCAGAAGATCAATCTTATCTTCTGCTCGTGCTATAGTTATTTTCTCACCACTCCAAGGCAAGATTAAATTGACAACATTATCCCCGACCTCCTCAAGCGTATATTCTGCCTTATCCGTCCAAGACATTGTGCCATTTTCAATAAAATCAGTTGTGATATAAAATATTGCGGGCAAGTTTAAATCTTCTAAAATTGGTGCGGCCACGGAATAATTATTTTCAAACCCGTCATCAAAGGTAATAACAAACGAATTCGGCGGATATTCCTCACCTCTATTGTAAATATCTATGATTTCGTCCATTGATAAACACTTGCCCTTAGATTTTAAATCCACCAGCAAATCATGAAAAAAATCCGCTTCTATATGCTTTCTGATGTAATTACGAACCTGATAATTATTCTCTTTTACTACGCCATGAAAAAGTAAAATCAATAAACCGTCTTTTGATAATTTATGAGAGATCATCTGTGTATCTCCTAAACTTCTTAACACATAGCTCCTTTAGAACTGCTGGCATAAATGAATAATAACGCCCCTTTTGAGTTTGTTCAGTGGCTATAATTTTTCCTTGTTTATCAAAGCGATCAATCGCATTTAAAACCATTTCAACGCAACATTTTGTATTCTGAGAACGCAGTTGGTACAGCTCCATCGATTTAAACAGATCTATCGACTTTCTCTCAATAATATTACCCGTATCAAGCTCTGGTGCGACCTCATGAAGGCAAGTTATAAGCTGATCGAACTCCCCGTGATATATTGCCCAAAGGTGAGTATCAAGCCCGCGATATTGCTCTGGATCGCCACCATGAAGATTTATAATCCGTCCTTTAGCCAGATTTATAATCTCGGGTAATATTTTACCTGTTCCAAAGACTACCACTAAATCTGGATTATAATTTTTGATAAAAGATAAGCTCTGGACATCATTTATATTATTAACGCTAATCGTTTCTACAATGTCAGATATTGCGATATCTTTGTTATCAAACCATAATTCTTTCTCATAGGCATCTTGCTGTAACAAATAATCATGAAAAGTATCAAATGGTGCAGTTAAAGAGCGCGTTTCCATCACCGCCTTACAATCAGTATAAATGGCAACAATGTCACTTATAAATTTTGTATGATGCGTGGTTTGCGTGGTTAGGATAAGAATTTTCATATCATCACTTTGCTATATATGCGCCTTACTGTCCAGCGTGATAATGCATAACGTAAGATGCATTTTCAAAGGCAAATCCCATCTTTTCATAAAGGGCGATAGAGCCGTTATTTGCCAGTTGAGTTCCAACACGAACGCGGGCATAAGAGCTTTGCAGCTCGGCGATCATTGCCTTACCAACCCCGCGCCCTTGATAATCTTTATCAACGGCTATCAGATCAATAATTGCGATATTATCCCTGATTAGTATTTGATTAAATCCAATTACCTTGCCATCTTTTTCCGCGATCAGCATTTCATCACCGCGCGCGCCGGAAAAATAATTCCCTGCCCATTCTTCTTTAATTTTATTTGCTATTTTACAATCAATAAGAGGGTCGGCGTGAAAGCGTGTCTTGGTAAAAGATGTTGCGGCAATATTGCGCACCGCTTGCTCATCTTTTGGCTCTGCCTTGCGTACAGATATATCCAAAGGCAAGCTTATATTTGCTCTACCGTTAGAAATAAAAGTTACGTTAGTATCAACAATATAAAAGCCTTTTGCACCAAGATCTTTCATGGAGCTTATCTTATCAACCCCAACCTTGGAGTAAGCAAAACATGACGAGGGCAATTCAAGCCTTCCCTCGCCGCCTGATTTTACATTAAAAACCGGAAGGGTAAAAATATCACTAAGCCATGTATCTTTTTGTGCTTGCAATTAACTAGCCTGCTTTGCTTATTTCTGGCACAAGTTTTTGCGCCTTGATTTCCTCTGCGGCAAATTCCTTATACCAATCAATATATTTACGATAACCAATATCCAGCGGGTTTTGCGGGTCAAAGCCAATTAGATCACGCGCTTTATCTATATTAAGCGTACCGCGATCAGGGGTTAGATTATCCTTTGGAATATATTCAACATCAATAGATGGGAAATGTTCGCGCACCATTTCCGCCATATCGGCGATTGTACGTCCCTTGCCGTAGGTGATATTCAAAATTTCATTTCTAGAATTTTCATTTTGAATGGATTTAACCACCCCTTGAACCAGATCATCAATATAGGTGAAATCAAGACTATCAGAACCATCACCATGAATTGTTACGTTTTTGCCCTGCACAGCATTTTCAAGAAATATCTGCCCTACTCTACGGCTAACGCAGCGTTCTCCATAAAGGGCGGAGGGGCGGATAATGGTATAAGGAAGATCAAAAACCTGATTATAGGCAATGACCATTTTCTCTCCCGCATATTTCAGCGCACCATAAATGCCAAGGGGGTTACAGATTGTTTCCTCATTAACTTCATCAGTTTTGAAATGTCCATAAACCATGGAGGACGAAAAGAATATAAAGTGATCGACACTCCCCCTTGCATAATCCAACGCATTTTCAAGGGTGCGCAGACTGTGATCAAAGGTGCTGTATGGGTCTTTATTGGATTTATTAGCGTGCGATACCGCGGCTAGCTGAACAATCACATCGGGCTTAATATCATTTAAGATATTATTCATTGCATGATATTCACGTGCATCTTGTAAATGCAACGGTATTCCAGCGTCTTTTAACAAATCAAGACGCTCATTTATCATGCGGATATAAAACTCACGATTAACAATTTGCTCGCGAGCATTGCTAAAAGCGTAGAGGTTATTCACCTGCAAGCTGTCAACTATATCTACCTGCGCGCCAAGAGACTTCATCTCAAGAGCCATATTATGACCGATAAAGCCTGCTCCACCGATTATCGCAATTTTACGTCCCTTAATATCTATCATGCTGCTTTTTCCTCTTTTAAAATATCACTTATACAATCGGCTATATAATCCATATCATCAACGTCTAAATGCGGGGCAACAGGAAGCGCAATTGAATTATCACTAATAATTTCTGCATTGCTATATTTGTCCTGCTCATAACCATATTTACCCTGATAATATGACATGCGCGGCACTGGTTGTGGGTAATAGACGCTTGTGCCAACTCCTCGGGCTTTTAGGCTCTCTATCATCTCTGTGCGCGTGCCCGATAATGCACCTTTTAGCACAAGGATCAAGCAGTAATGACTGTTTACCACCTCATCATTATTACTATCAAGAACATGAAGATCAGCCATTTCCAATAGTCGCGACTTTAAACGCTCAAAATTAGCTTTGCGCCGTGAAAGCATAGCAGGAACTTTATCAAGCTGCGTACAACCAAGCGCGGATTGCATCTCGCTCATGCGGTAATTCATGCCAACGCCTGTTACATCATAAACCCCCGGAACTTTGCGCTCTGTATGGGTGCGATCAACGCTAAAAGCGCGGAAATTAGCAATTTCTTTAGCTGTCTTTTCATCTTTAGAAACCAGCATTCCCCCCTCACCAGTGGTAATATGCTTTACTGGATAAAAGGAATAGCAACCAACATCGCCCCAAAGCCCAACATGCTTGCCCTTATAGGTCGCACCAACAGCAAGCGCACAATCTTCTACTACTTTTAGATCACGCTTATTGGCAATCTCCATTATCTTATCCATCTGCACAGGAATTCCCGCAAAATGAACCAGCGTTATGCCTTTGGTTTTATCGGTAATAGCAGATTCGATTTTATCTATATCAATATTGCCTGTTTCAAGCTCACAATCGACAAATACAGGCTTTGCCCCGACAAGCTCTATCGCGTGAACAGTTGCCACGTGAGTTTGTGCAGGAGCGATAACCTCGTCCCCCTCGCCAAAGCCAAAATAAATAGAGGCAAGATGAAGCGATGCCATACAAGATGAAGTCGTAACTGCATGCCCACCACCCATAAGAGCCTCAAATTTACGCTCAAACTCGGTGCATTTAGGGCCGTGGGTTAAGATATGCCCTTGCAGCACCTCCATAACAGCGTTACGGTCAACATCTTCTATCCAAGGGCGACCAAAATGGATTTGTCTAATTTCTTCACTCATCGATCAATATAATTTCTTCTGTTTGTCCTGATTTTAACGCCTCAACAGCCGTCAAACACACATTCATTAAACGAAATTCATGTAAGGTCAATCCCTTATTATCCTCGCTTAAAATTGCTTTTACCAAATCATCTATAAGCTCTGCCTTGGAATCGGGCTTTGGCGAAAGTGATATTGGCTGTGCTTTTGGCTTTTCCTTGCTCTTATCAGGTATTTTTTGATAATCATCATAATTAAGCGGATCGCGATGCTTTTGCAAGCGCCCGCCCATATCATCAAGGATAAAAGTTGCTTTTGTACCAAAAATTTTCAAAATATGTTGATGCGGGTGAACGCAGCCAAAGTTAGATGTAAGTCTTGCGATCATTCCACTTTCAAATTGAAAAATTGACGCCGCATAATCATCATAGCGAAACTCACTATCCTTTGTAACGATCTTATTGCCAAGGCTGCTGACCTTATTTGGATATTGCCCTGTAATATAGAGCATCAGGTCAAGCATATGAATCCCTCCGCCTTCTATGACAGAGTAATCATCAATATCCTTGCGCCAGCCTTTAGTTATTTTATCAACCCTGCCATAGAGATATTCACCATCTATTGCATATATTTCGCCAAATGCACCGCTTTCAATCTCGCGTTTAAGCCAGCGAAATAAAGGCGCAGTTCGCAGTGGTAAGTTAGAAACGATATGAAGGTTAGAAGAGTCGCGCCATGCGCTATATATATCGCTCAGTTCCTCTCGAGTAATACATAAAGGTTTTTCAACAAATATATGTTTCTGTTGCTTAATTGCGTATAAAAGCTGCTGCGCGTGGTGATGATCGAAAGATGCCAGAGAAACAATATCTATATCCTTATTATCACAAATATCTTTCCAATTATCCGTTACAAGCGGGTCTTCATACCCTGATGCCAGTGCTTTGGCTTTTTCAAGATCAAGGTCACATAGGGCGGATAACTTGCACCCCTCATGAGAATCGTAATAGCGCGCATGCTGCTCTCCCACGCCAAGCCCGATAACCGCAGATTTCAGCATTGCTTTATCTCCCAGCCATCAGGCTTATATTTGATATGATCTTGGCTCATAGCTTGCAGCCTATCATAATCCTCCTTAGTGTCCACCGCCATATCAAGATGGCTCATATCCTCTGGCTGGGTTACACTAATAATTTTAAACTTATCGGCATTGCGGTAAAAATACGGGGTTACATGCTCCCTATCACTATCGCTTAATTGCTCTAGTGCCACATCAAGCATGGTTTTGGCGCGGATAATCTCTACACTATGCCCTTTGGGGAAATTGCGCGGAAAAACATTGGTTATTATATCCGCATCACCGCGCTCTATTTCAGACATAGTTTCCAGCAAAAGCGGTGGGATTAGAGGACTATCAGCGCAAATACGCATCACCCAATCGGGCTTATAACGATTGATCGCCCCGCAAAAACGCCCATAAACATCATTTAAAGAACCCCTAAAATGCTCTACCCCTTCTGCTTTAAGATATTCCACCAAAAGATCATCGGAAAGCTCTTCACTGGTAAGCACCACCGCTTTATCAAGCCCAGCGCTATCCACCACGTTGCGGATTATCGGCTTGCCGTTAAAATCCATCAAAACCTTTTTGGGCAGGCGGTTAGAGGACATTCGTGCCTGTATAAATATCTTAAAAGACATCACTAACTTTCAATTCTTTATCAGGGGACAAGTCTATAAGCTCAGCTATCAGCTTTCTATATTTTTTATCGCATTTATCAATATCGGCAATATTCTTTATATATTCGCTATTTTCCAAGAGCTTATTTTGTGGAATTTCAAGAGCTTTGATTATATGCTCCGCCCAAATTTCGGGCTGCATATCACAAAGAAAACCATTATCGCCATTTTTAACCCACTGGCAAAATGCCGGCTCATTTACATTCGCCACCACAGGAAGAGCGCAGGCAAAAGCCTCTAACATCGGCGTGCCAAGACCTTCACTATGTTGAGGCATAACATATATATCCGCGGCCTTCATGTAATCGCCAGCCTTCACAAAATCGACAACGATATGCACCCTGCTGGCAAGATTATATTTATCTATTAATGATTTTATATCATCAAAATATTGCTGATCGCGATGTTCAAATATTCCGCCTTTAGCCCTTGGCCCTGCGAGCAAGAGCTTATAATTTTCTGACAAATAATTTAAAACTTCTACCATAAATATTTGATTTTTCTGCGGCATAAATTTTGCCACCATAGATATAACAAGATCATCAGCCGCAAATGGTGATAGACGCGCCCTATATTCATGCTTTTTATCTTTTTGTGGTGAAAACTCCCGTGTATCTATGGGGTTAGGTCTGCTCCAGACATTATCGATAAGCCCCTCTTGCGCGCAATCATTTGCAAGCTTGGCAGATATAGTAATTATCGCGCTTTGCTTTTCAAGACGCAAAAACTTAGGGTATCGCAGCAATGGCAAATATTGCATCGGGCTGGATTCACAAGTAACCAGCTCTATCATTCTGGGGATTTTCTTTACCCTGCCATAGATAAGCGCAGCCCGCGTTGCCCCGCTATCGCCAACAATATGTATTAAATCAGGACGTTTTTTACGCATGTGAATATAGCTGCCAAACGCCTCATAATAAGTTTTTATCGTATCGCGCAGCCTTTTGGGAAGAAAACCTAATCTCCACGGAAAAACCACGCGCCTGACCTTCACGCCATCATGAATATAATTTTGGGATTTTTTCTCCGCCGTGGAATTGCACAACACCTCAATTTCCAGATTTTCATCTAAGGATTTCAAACGCCGATAAAGCCCATCTATACGATAAGCCGCGCCTGTATATTCAGGTAAATATTTGCTAATCACCAAAAGAATTTTTGTCATGGAAATTCTATACCTCGCTCCTCAAGCCACTGCAAAGCAGCCTGCCCGACAAATCTTTGGGTTTTTTTATAACGACTTAGATATTTTTTATAACCAAAAAGTGCAAACTGATTGTGATAATTAGAGAAATAATAAAGTCTGGCATAGCAACTCTCTTTTGCTTTAGCTCCTGCAATAACGCCAAATATTCTGGCTATGAATTTAATCCAAGAACGCCCCTTTGGCCACGGAGTAATTTCAGGGTAATCATCGGTGAAAACTCCCTTAAAATCATAATCTTTTAAATATTCCACCATCAGCTTTCGCTCTGCTTTTAACTCATAAGGAACAGTAGCAAAATAATCGACCAACCTTTTGTCCCATAAAGGTAACAACCAGTCATAGCCAAAGAAATCATAACTACGTTGCCCAACCATAACGGCCTTTGCCTGTCGTTCTTTCCATTCCCAAAACTCAAACAAAGCAGGTGGAGGATAATCATTACAATTCTCAATACTGGCTCTTATAACAGATTTATCGACGATAATATCAAGACGCTGTCTATAATGAATTTTGGCTATCTCTTCTATTACATCATCAATATTTGCATTATTATTTAGCAAAGCTTTAGGAATATGAGCACCAGCAATAAAATCCCCCGTCTGACCATTTATTATAACACCGTCTTTGGGGATATCATCTCTTTGACTAAGCATATAAAGGGCTTCAAAATCCAGATAAGAAGGAACAATAGACAGACCATCAACAAAATTTTCGAAATCTTTGCGAATATCTGATTCATACAATGCTTTTGGGGGTTTACTTGGAATATCCAGCCACTTCACCCCCAGTTTTTCGGCAATTTTCTTTGCTATAACCGCCTCACCATTCCCCTTAGAGCCATAGCTAAAAGATATAATATTATTATGACCATGTTCTAATAATTTCGTTAGCACAAGCCGAGAATCCAGCCCCCCACTTAGTGGTAATAACACAGCCCGCCCATCTAGCTGGACTACGAGTTCTTTAAAAATACTATCAATCACAGAAGGTAGCTTTGATTTTATATGTTCAATATTATGGCTTTTTTCAATATCAGGAAGATATGAATAATTTTGTATAATCTTAGGGTTATCCTTTATATTCCTTGTTGAATTTGCTGCAATAAAAATACTTTGACCCGCTTGCAGCATAAACAAACCTTCATATAAACTTTGATTTCCTGTGCAATATCCCGTCATACAAAATTCTTTAACGGCAAGCCTGTTTACCTCACTTAAATTTGCATTTTTTTGCAATTCATACGCACAATTAGATATTGAATCATCACTGTAATAAATTGGTGTAGAGCAAATATGATCTACGCTGGCGAAAATAAATTTTTCACTTTGAATTATAAAACCATAGCAGCCATTTTCCTGATTAAGCAAATCAGTAACGGCATTAAAATCCTTAACTTTTAGCAAGGAAAAAATTTCTGACCATTTGTTACAGCTACCTACAAAATGAACTGAGAATTCATCATATATAGTTTCTTTCCACGGTTTTTTAGAAGATAAATATAAGTTCATTTTCCCTGCTTTAAATATTCTTCTGCATTTATAAAATCTTCAAGCGTATCAATATCTATCGATCTTTCTTCAGGTAATTCACAAACGCCAATACGCCCGAAAAAGCGATTTTCATGCTCTATAAAACCTTTGGTATTAAATAAGTAAAATGCGCCAGTTTCCTGATATTGTGGTTGCATTTCCTGACGCATCAAACGCCTGCCCTTATGGTTATGATTAACCCCGATCATCTGCCCATTTTTATCTTTTTCCCAGATAAAACCATGAAAGGACTTAGCCGCAAAAATACTGTCATAATTGCCGCTGCTCATGATTTCCATTGCCCTATCAAGATCATCAGAATTAGTAAGCGGCGCAGTGCATTGCGCAAAGAACGTATATTCCGCCATACCTCCATGATCTTTTTCTATCACCTCAAGCGCATGTAAAATTGCAGATTCGCTAGAAGCTACATCGCCCGATATATCATCAGGACGCATTATCACCTGCGCGCCATATTCGCTTGCTATATCGGCTATTTTCTCACCATCGGTGGAAACAAAAACCCTATCAACGGATTTCGCCAACTTAGCCGCATCAATCATATGAGCGATCAAAGGCTTGCCCACGAGCTCCCTTATATTTTTAAGCGGAACTCCTTTAGATCCAGCCCTTGCGGGAATAATCAAATCACATGACATTAAGAATAACTCCTATAATACAGCCTCTAGTAAATATCTTATAGAGCTATAAATCCAGATATTTAGCAATATTAGAAATCGGAGCACCAGTACCTGATTTATAAATCTTCTTAAACCCACATTTAGTTTTTTGAAATATATTACCGTTCACAAGCGTATTAGCATCATTATTAGAGCCAATTATCAGCAATCCGCCATCAGCAAGCCCTAGCTTCAAATTATCAAAAGCAGCTTGAAATTCCTCATCACTAAAATAAGATTCATTAAATAAATTCATCGCTCTAATGATGTGAAACTCCTTATCAAAGGGAAGTTTATCCAAAACACTATATTGCCCAAGCTCCACGTTCTTATCATCGCATGCTATCTTTTGAAGATCTACATTGAATAAGGATATTTCCTTAGTGGCTAACTCACCTTGTTTATATTTATTCATCAACGGCGCAACCTTAAAAGATTTAAGCCATGTAAGAGCCAGCAAATTCACAGGATAGAGCAAAATATTTTTAGAAACCGCAGAGCTAAGTACAAAAGGCGGGCTAATTATTTGCGTCAAATTATCACGGCCATCAAGAACCACTTTAACGCGCCCAGAGCCTATAACCTTAATATTTGGGCTGTAATCAGTAATGTTATAGCTATAATCATCAGGCAAAATATCTTTTAGCAAAGCATAAAAATCCACTGCTGTGCGCCCGTCGGATACGCCCAAATCAAGAATATTTACCTTTTTGAATGAGGATATATGCTCTGCGATTATCGGCTTTATTTCCTTATCAAAATCTTGAAAACGATTCTCATAAGTGCGCTTATATGCTCCGCGCCCATCTTGCATGGACATTAGCACGCTTTCCTGTAAATCCTGATATTTGGGGTTACTTATAACCTCTTGATATAAATCGGTGGCTACGAATTTATCATCACCAAATAAACCTTTAAGCTTACCAGCCCTTAATTGCTCTATTGTCCAAATGCCGCGTTTAATCATCAAGCATTCCTTCAAAATTCTTGATTACGCGCTCAAGATCAAATTCCTTAGGCAGTAATGACGGAGCGGGCTTTTCCTTGCCCTCAGCTTTGGCCATGCTCATCTTTTCAACAAATTCTTCGATAGTATCAGCAACTTGCACAACATCATCGGGGGTAAGTGCATCAATATCAACGATTCCCCCCGCCTCTTTCATTGCTATAACCTTTGTGCCACAAGCCAAAGCCTCCAGCGCGACATTTGGCATTCCCTCCCATCTAGAGGAAAGCAAAAACACATCAGATTTAGATATTATCACCCATGGCGCGTCCTGATAGCCACGTAAAAACACATGATTTTCCAGCCCATCATCCTTAATCAGCTTGCTAAGCTCCTCTCGCTTTGGCCCTTCGCCCAGAATATCCAAGCGCCAGTTAAAAGGCATTTGTGCCCCTCCCAAAGCTTTAATCAAACGGTCAAACCCCTTCTCATAATTCAAACGCCCCGCAGCAACAAAACGCAATATTTCCCTATCGCCTTCAAAAGATTCAGGTAAAGTTTTTTGGATTTTTATCTCATCAACAGGATTATATAAAACCTTGTGGTTTTTCATGCTTATTTTCAGATTATCCTTAAAATCATCAATAATGCTTTGCGCGGGGCTGATTACCAAATCCGCCAGTGGATATAAATAACGGTAAACATAAATGCAAAACTTACCCTTGCGCCCGTAAAAATCAGTCATAAGCGCACTTGGTGTTGAAGACTCACGAATTATAAACTTAGTTTTAGGGAATAAAGGCTTCATTACCGCTAGTAAAGCATTGGCGTGAACCATCGTTGTAATTGCCATATCAGGCTTGGTTTTACGCAAGAATTTGTAAAAGGCAAAGATACTGCTTTTTACGCTACTTTTACCTAGAGAGTAAAATTCTATCCCTTCAGGAACCCAGTCCTTAACATTCCCATGATCGCCTAAAACCACGAATATTGGCTCATATTTGTTTTTGTCTATATTGCTCATAAGAGTAATAATCACGCGCTCTGCCCCGCCAAAATTCAATAAAGGCAGCATGAATAAAACTTTTTTCTTATGGATTTCACTATTGGTTGTTACAGACATTTATACAGCACATTATCAGGCATTTTTTCTTTACGCCATAGACCTTTAATATCATAAAGAATTGCCTGTGAGTTATTATCTCCAGCCAATAATTGCGCCAGATTGCCAACGCCCATATCCTTATAAGTCTGATGGGGAACGGTTAGAACTATGCAATCATACTTAGCCTCACTTGGCATAGAGGATAAAATATCAAGCCCGTAAAATTCTTTAACATCATCGACAACCGCATGCGGATCATGAACATCAACCTCATGCCCGAACTCTTTTAACCAGTTCACAAGATCAATAACCTTGGTATTGCGAATATCATTGATATTTTCCTTAAAGGTAAAGCCCAAAACCAAAATATTTGCCCCCGTCTTATCAGTGGCGTTACTGGTCTTTTTCGCGCGGTTAATATATCTATCGACCCTGCCCGCAATATATGCACCCATATCATCATTGAGCTTACGCCCAGCCAATATAAGCTCTGACTTATGCCCAACCTTGGTTGCAGTTTCTGCCAAATAATATGGATCAACACCTATACAATGACCACCCACTAATCCGGGGCTGAATTTCAGGAAATTCCATTTTGTCCCTGCGGCTTCCAGAACGTCATAAGCAGAAACATCAACCTTATTAAGCAGCATTGTAATCTCATTAACAAAAGCGATATTTATGTCGCGCTGCGCGTTTTCAATGGCTTTGGCTGCCTCGGCAGTTTTTATGTCTTTAGCCTTGAATATACGCCCGCCATTCATAGAGCCATAAATCTCTGCCAATAAATCGGCCACCTCATCATTTTGACCTGCCACAATTTTGGTAATATTCTCAACTGTATGCTCTGTATCACCTGGGTTTATGCGCTCTGGTGAGTATCCTAAAAAGAAATCCACTCCCGATTTAAGAGAGCTGCCCTGCTCTAATATATCGCCGCAAATTTCCTCAGTCACGCCCGGATAAACCGTGCTTTCATATACGATAATATCACCTTTTTTAAGGACATCACCAATCATCTTGGTGGCTGCACTCACCGCGCCAAGATCAGGCTTGTTATTCTCATCAATCGGGGTGGGAACAGTGACAATATAAATATTACTGCCCTTTATATCATCGACCTTATCGGTAAAATCACAGCTAGAGGTTCTAAGCTGCGCTTGGCCTATCTCTCTATTAGAGTCCCAGCCTTCGGATAGCTCACTCACCCGTTTTTGGTTAATATCAAAGCCTTTCACAGGGAAATACTTCGCCAAAGCAATGGCCAAGGGCATGCCAACATAGCCCAGCCCAACCACCGTAATATCGCAATATTTAATATCTAAAGTCATGATTAAAGATTTATATAATGTTACAGCTCGGGGCAAGGGGTAATTACCCAAACAACATAATTTAAATCAAGTTTTTCTATCCAGCCAAGCTTCTTAGAACATAGTGCAAAATTCCGCCATTACGGTAATATTCAAGCTCGTCCAGAGTATCAATACGGCATAGTAATTCTGCGCTTTGCTCTGAGCCATCAGCATATTTAACATTCAGTTTCATTGCCTTTGCAGGCGTAAGCCCATCAGCTATTCCCTGAATAGAGAATCTCTCATCACCGCGCAGATTAAGGGTTCTGCGCCCCTTACCTTCCTTAAATTGCAATGGCAATACACCCATTCCAATTAGGTTAGAGCGGTGAATACGCTCAAAGCTTTCAGCGACAACCGCCTTAACACCTAAAAGGCGCGTTCCCTTTGCCGCCCAGTCACGACTTGAGCCTGTGCCATATTCCTTACCAGCGATAACCACCAAAGACTGCCCCTGCTCCTGATAGTTCATAGAAGCATCATAAATGCTCATCTGTTTACCGCTTGGTATATATTTGGTATAGCCGCCCTCAATATTATTCAACATCTCATTGCGAATACGGATATTAGCGAAAGTCCCTCTGGTCATGACCTGATCATTACCACGGCGTGAGCCATAAGAGTTAAAATCACGCGGATCAACACCATGCTCTAACAAATATGCACCAGCAGGAGAATCCGCCTTAATCGCACCAGCAGGTGAGATATGATCCGTTGTTACCGAATCTCCTAAAATAGCAAGCGCATAAGCATCGTTAATATCGCTCATCTCACCTACATCTTTGTTCATGCCAGTGAAAAATGGCGGGTTACGCACATAGGTGGAGCTTTCCTGCCAATCATAAGTTTGTCCCGATTGATCTCCGCCAATTTCCTGCCACTGCTCGGGCCCTTTAAACACATCGGCGTAACGCTCAGAAAACATTTCAGGAGTTAGGCACTGCGCCACTGTTTGCGCGACTTCTTTATTGCTTGGCCAAACATCTTTTAGATAAACATCATTGCCGTTGCTGTCTTGCCCTAAAGGATCATTTAGCAAATCAACACGCATTGATCCCGCCAGCGCATAAGCCACGACCAGTGGCGGCGAAGCCAGATAATTAGATTTAATCTGCGGAGATATACGCCCCTCAAAATTACGGTTCCCTGATAATACGGCCGTAACGTTAAGGTCGCCCTCATCAACCGCCTCTCCTACAGGCCCCAATAGAGGCCCTGAATTACCAATACAAGTGGTGCAGCCATAACCAACAGTGTTAAAGCCCAGCGCATCAAGATCATCTTGTAAATTTGCTTTGTTCAGATATTCGGTAACTACTTGTGATCCCGGGGCAAGCGAAGTTTTGACCCATGGCTTGACCTTCATGCCAAGAGCATGTGCCTTACGTGCCACCAAGCCCGCCGCAACCATTACCGATGGGTTAGAAGTATTAGTACAGCTTGTAATCGCAGCAATCACAACATCACCATTATCTATCGTGAAATCCTGCCCCTTTGCTGGCACAGATTTATGCTCAGGCACAAGCTCCTCAAAAGCCGCCGAAGCCTTAGACAAAGCTATACGGTCTTGCGGGCGTTTTGGCCCTGAAATAGCGGGCTCAACATCGCCCAAATCTAGTGCCATCGTAGTTGTAAATTCAGGGTCAGGAGTATTGGCATCGCGCCACATTCCTTGCGCCTTGGCATATTCCTCAACCACTTTCACGCGGTGCGGGTCACGCCCTGTAAAACGCAGATAGTTCAATGTTTCCTCATCAATAGGGAAAAATCCGCAAGTTGCGCCATATTCGGGCGCCATATTGGCAATAGTCGCCTGATCTGCCAGTGAGAGATGATCTAGCCCATCGCCATAAAACTCAACAAATTTACCAACAACCCCAAGACCGCGCAACATTTCAACCACGCGCAAAACAAGATCTGTTGCGGTTGTACCTTCCTTCATCTGCCCTGTGAGCTTAAAGCCCACCACTTCGGGAATAAGCATTGATACGGGCTGCCCCAGCATAGCGGCTTCGGCTTCAATGCCGCCAACGCCCCAACCAAGAACAGCCAAACCATTAACCATAGTTGTATGCGAATCTGTTCCCACAAGAGTATCAGGATAGATCACATTTTTATAGGGATTCGCCTCATCTTTATCAAGCCATACGCTTTGCGCCAGATATTCAAGATTAACCTGATGGCAAATCCCTGTTCCGGGTGGTACAACGCGGAAATTATCAAACGCGCCCTGCCCCCACTTCAAAAACTCGTAACGCTCGCCATTGCGCTCAAATTCGCGCTCTACATTATGTTGAAATGCCATGGGAGTTCCAGATTCATCAACCATTACCGAGTGATCAATCACCAAATCAACAGGAACTAGTGGGTTAATTTTATCTGCCGATGCGCCCAAGGCAACCACGGCCTCACGCATAGCCGCCAAATCAACCACCGCAGGCACGCCTGTAAAATCCTGCATAAGCACACGCGCAGGACGATAAGCTATCTCATGGCTTGATTTCTTTTCTTTAAGCCAATCTGCAAGCGCCTTAATATCCTCGGTTGTAACACTGCGCCCATCTTCATTTCTAAGCAAATTCTCCAGCAATACTTTTAACGTATAAGGAAGCCTTGAAACATCACCGATTTTTTCTTCTGCAGCCTCCAGCGAGAAATAATCATATTCCTTACCTTCTACGCTAAGAGTTTTACGAGTATTTAAGGAATCTGTTCCTGTACGTGCCATGGGATAAGCCTCATTTAGTATAAATATATTGAATAATCGGCTCAGCGCACAGCCAAGCCAAAGCGATTGTATATCAATAATATTAAGATAGTAATAGGGAATTTACCCTAATCGGTATTTTTATATATAGCTACATGCCCAATTCCACGTCGAGGTCTAGGGCTTGCCCTATCTGTGCGCGCAAAACCCCTACCCTGCGCTGACGCGATATATCCATATCCTCGGGAGTTGCCAAAGATTCAATCTTTTTAAGAACACTATCAGCCTCATCAAAAAAACCCATTCTAATATGGATATTGGCAATATCCTCACATAGATCAAGATCGGTGATGTAATCATCAATTTCAGGATTTTGATCTAAAAATAAAGCCTTGCCGAAATACTCGGTAGCTTCATTTCCATTGCCAATCCTAAGGTTATAATTAGCCAGTTTTTCTAAAACACCAACATTTGACGGGTCTATGATCGCTGCATTTTCAAAATGCTCTATGGCCTTTTCGTAATTATCCCTTTCGGCATAACCTTCACCCTTTATCATAGCAACCTTAAGAGAAGTCATTCTATCGCGCTCCGCCATTTCTATGGGGTATAACTTGCTCTCGTTACGATCGCCGAATCCATTATTTTTGCTCATAATATGCCCTTTTATGCCTGTTTATTTCCTGATAAATCACTGCCACGCATCATAAATCACTATATATTATTCTGTCAAATAAACGTTTTTTAAGAAAAAAATCTTATATTTATTAGTAAAAAACAGTAATATTAGAGTTTTCAACACCGAAAAAACATTTGATAACAATGAGATAGTAAAATATCAGTAAAACAGCATGTTATCTCCTTTTTTCTGCCACATTTGAGGCTAATAATAACAATTAGATGATTTGAGAGCCTTTAAGAGGTTGATTTAAAAAAGATTTCAAGCTCCTCCTTCTCAAAAAGTCAATTCGCTTACTTACTTTATTCAAACCGCTGCCCTTATCAAGCAGCGGTTTTTGTTTGCGCTAAATCAAAAACCCATCAATTATTTACATGCAATATTTACAAAGGTAGAGTGCTTAAATATTTTAAAAATGATTTAGGCTCTAAAGACATGACCAAGAAATATAAACGCACCTCAGTTGTTCAGGCATCTATCGGAACTGATAAGGCGCATAAAGCTGTAATCGCGCCAATATATCTATCTTCTACCTTTGAGATTGACGGGCTGGAAAAGCACCTGCCTTATGAATATTCGCGCACCCGCAACCCAACGCGCGATGATCTTGCAAATGCGATTACGCAAATTGAGGGCGGGCTTGGCTCTTGCGTAACATCATCGGGAATGGCGGCACTAACGCTGATTATCCATCTTTTAGATCACGGCGATTTACTGGTTGCGCCCTATGATTGCTATGGCAGGTCATACCGTATGCTAAGTGCGCTGGCGGAGAAAAAGCATTTCAAGCTCAAATTCATAGATCAATATAATCAGAAGGAAGTAGAGAAATTCTTCCGCGATCATAGCCCAAAAATGGTGCTAATCGAAAGCCCGTCCAACCCCGTAATGCGCATCGCCGATATTGAGATGATAGCGCGCCATGCCAAAGCTACGGGAGCAATTACCGTATGTGATAATACTTTCTTATCGCCAATATTACAAAATCCGCTAGAGCTTGGCGCGGATATAGTATTTCACTCCACCACCAAATTCCTAAACGGGCATAGCGATGTTGTTGGTGGCTGCGTTACCACAAATAATCAAGACATACTCACTGATTTAGAATTCTGGGCAAACTCATTAGGTCTTATTGGCGCGCCCTTTGATTCATATATGACCTTGCGCGGAATGAGAACGCTTGAACTGCGAGTTAGAAGATCGCAGGAAAACGCAGGGAAAATCGCGCAAATGCTGCTGGATCACCCGAAAGTTGATAATGTTTACTATCCGGGATTGCCCTCTCATAAGGGGCATGAAATCGCAACGCGCCAACAACGCGGCTATGGCGCAATGCTTAGCTTTGAGATAAAAGCCGATAAATCCAAGCTCTCTGATTTTGTAGATACACTAGAGATATTCCGCCTTGCGCAAAGCCTTGGCGGTACGGAAAGCCTTATAAACCACCCTGCAACCATGACCCATGTATCAATGGGCGAGGCTGCTAGAGCCAAGGCAGGCGTTACCGATCAGCTATTTCGCCTATCCATAGGAATAGAGCATATAGACGATTTAACGCTTGATCTTAACAATGCTCTTAATGTTATTTAAGGGGCTGATCCATGCTATATGATATTGGGGTATTTTGCGTGATTATCGGGGTTGTGATTGGGATAATATCAATCATGTTCTGCCTGCCGAAAATTCGCGCACTAAAAGCCATTGCCTTATTGCTTATGTTATCAGGTATATTAGTTAGCATCAGTACAACCTTTAATGCTCTACAGCCCCCACCTAAAGAACAGGAAAATAAAGAAAGCCCTGCAAATGAATAAAGTAATGTTCCTTATACCTGCTATAACCGTGATTTTCCTTGGCTATCTTCAGGTAAAAACCAATATTGAGAAAAGCACACTACATCTCATATCCGAGCCAATCCCCTATTTTGAGATTGAAGAGCTATCCGTACTTGCACCGAAAACCAGAAAAATAACCGATAAAAATTTTGTAGAAAACTATATTAAAGATAGCGACGTAGTTATAGTTAATGTCTTTGCAACATGGTGTCCTACTTGCCTGATAGAACATAAACAGCTCTTAACCTTAGCCCAAAAATATAATATCAAAATTATCGGCATTGGTTATAAAGACACAGCCAAAGACATAATGAAATATGTGACAAAGTTTGGAAATCCCTTTGCCCATATAGGAATTGATGATGAAGGGTACGCGGCATCAGGCTGGGGAATATCTGGAACACCAGAAAGCTTTATCGTCAATGCAGATGGAAAAATCCGTTATCATTTCAAAGGCCCTATTCGTGAAAAAGACTTAGAGCAGGAAATATTGCCTGTAATAAAACAAATTCGTAAAGATAAAAATCTTAGCGAAGATCAATATGCCTATAAAATAAAAAGAGGCGGTTAGAATATGATTACCCTTATCATTTGTGCGATTATAAGCGGTGCAGTTACGCTATATATTATTGCGCCAATCATGCAAAACCGCCCTGCTCATGCTTATTTTTTGATGGTTTTTATTCCCGCCATATCGCTTGGCGCTTTATATACACTGCGCCCTTCCGCCTTTGCTGATCTTCCTATAGCCAAGGAAACAAGCCCAGATATTATATATGCCAATGAGATGGAGCAACTAAGACAAAGGCTGGACGTTGATCCTGAAAACGCCGAGGCTATCCTTGATATGGCAGGGGCTTATATCTCACGTGAATTATACGATGAGGCAATAAAGCTGCTTAAAGATGCTACGGCAAAGCGACCAGAAAATAATGACTTTACCCTGCAACTGGCCACAGCCTATTTTACCAAAGGGTTAAAACAGGCAGAGGGTGAAAATTACGATAAAGCCATAAAAAACCTTTACCGCGCCTTAGCGATTGCACCAGAAGATGCACCGTTTATACCCGATATAGAAAACTTCATTGAAGCATTTGAGAAAAAATCAGAGCCTAAGGAATAGCTATTGCTCTTTTTCTTTTTCCACTTCTTTTTCCTCATGCAATTTGCCAGTGACAGTAACGAATATCTGAACCTCGTCACCCATACGGCGGATACCTACGCGATCTAGACCGTAAAGAAGATTCCACTCTGAGCGCTTAAATGTGCCATATGCAGAAAAAGCCACCTTACCGTCATCAACTTTCTTTGCATATTTATCCTTCATTGTATTTTCAAAAGTAACCTCAAGCTTAACTGGGCGTGTCTCCCCAAGCAAAGTAAGATCTGCAATCATAAAACCCGTATTCATGCCAGTTCTTTCAAGCTTGGTGCTTTTAAGCTTGATGTTGGTGAATTTTTTAATATTCAGTATATCAACATCTTCGATAACATCTTTTATAATATGATTACCGTGCATTTCCTTATCGAGTGATAGGCTGGAAGTATCAATGGTAACATCTACCCATGAATTTTCAGGTTCAAACTCATCAAAATATATCTGACCAAAAAATTCATTAAAACGCCCTTGAATAATATCGGCGGTGCACATCTTTGTAACAAAGCGAACCGAAGTTTTATCCTTTTCAATATCGTAAAGTTTTGGCCCATAGGCATCTTCAAACTTGCCCGCCATTGCCTGCGTGGAGAGAAAAACAGAAAATAATGTAAATAACATAAAGCGATAAAACATATCCCTACCTCGTAGCAAATGAATATTCACAGACAAAATAGGGCATTAAGGTAAAATATAGCAAGTAAAATATAGCAAGTAAAATCAGCGCAATAACGAAGAATAAAGTTTTTGCTTTTTCTTCTGAAATTTAGGGCATTTACTATCAACTTCGTTATATTCTCCTAAAGAATCGACTTCGCGTTGACGCTCTTCACGCTCTATGCCCAGCTTTTTATATTCAAGCTCTAATATTTGCTGAACCACTCTTTGCATTTTACCTGTAACTTCTTTCATGCGTTTTACATCAAAAGGCCCTGCACTAAACCCCCTTGATTTAAGAGCACTCATAAGCTTCTTACCCATGATTTTGGAATATTTATTCACAATCTCACGATCAACGCGCACATGTTTAAGCTCATGATCTAATATCGCCTTGCGCATACATTTATCGCGATATAATTCTTTAGCAATTACTATGGTTGGATCAATATTGATATTAACCGTAATTTCATTATACCAAGCACAACCAATGCCATAATGCTTATTCTTGATTTGTCCGAATTTGATTTTATGACGTAGCTCAATTTGCCCTTTCATAAATCCTTGAGTAATGGTTTGCCCATGAAAACCATAAGGATCAACCGTGTCGGTACTGTAATTCTGAATCCGTTTTAGTGATTTATGATAATCATATTTAACCTTGGCCGTGTAAGGCACGATATTGATCTTTGTCGCATCTTGCTTTGGGCAAGTGGCAGATGATCCCGCCAATATCAGCAGAGATGAAATAGTTAAAGGATCAATTCCAAGCATATTCTTCTTTCTAACAAATCTATCGACATTATAACCTATAGAAGTAAAACTTACCTTAAATTATAAAGAAGAATTACATATAAAACCCAGTATCAGGCTTTTCCTTTAGAACTAAACCCGATATAACATATTAAAACAACCACAAAGGCAGGTTTATATCATGTTTATGATCGGTATGATTATCAGTTTTGTTGTACAAATTTATGTGCTTATCGTTATTTTAGAGGTGGCTATGAGCTGGTTAATCGCCTTTGAAATAGTAAATAAAAATAATGAAGCGGCAAAAAACCTTATGGGGCAGCTTAAAAAAGTCACTAGTCCTGCATACAAGCATTTACGCAAATATGTTCCCCCGATTGGAGGTATTGATTTAAGCCCTCTTATACTGATATTTGGAGTGCAGATATTAGGCGGTCTGCTTGCAAGACTTTTCTACTAATATATAAAATAATTCAGGCATAAAATCATGACACAAATAATTGACGGTAAAGCAATCGCAGCGCAGCTTAAAGAATCTGTAAAAAAAGCAGTTGATGAGATAGAAGATAAACCCGCTTTGGCAGTTATTCTGGTTGGTGATGACCCTGCCTCTCATGTATATGTACGCAATAAGGTAAAAGCTTGTGAGCATGTAGGGATTCGCAGTGTTGAAAAACGCCTAACCCAAGATACCAGCAATGAAGCGGTCGAAGCGGTTATAAAAGAGCTTAATGATGATCCTGATATTCACGGGATTTTATTGCAGCTCCCCTTGCCTGAAGGTCTGGATAGCGACTATCTGGTGCAGCTTATCAGAGCCGATAAAGATGTGGACGGGCTTAATTTGCGCAATGTTGGCGCGCTGGTGGCTGGCGTTGATGGGCTTGTACCATGCACTCCAGAGGGCAGCTTAATACTTATACGTTCGGTTATAAATGATTTAACTGGACTACATGCGGTTGTAATTGGACGCTCGTTATTATTTGGCAAGCCCATGGCACAATTACTGTTAAAGGAAAATTGTACAGTTACCATGGCTCATTCGCGTACTAAAAATCTTGCTGAAATATGCAAACAAGCCGATATTCTTGTCGCCGCAGTCGGACGTGAGAAAATGGTAAAAGCCGACTGGATTAAAAAAGGCGCATGCGTGATTGATGTTGGTATTAACCGCATGGAAAACGGTAAATTATGTGGCGATGTTGATTTTGAAGACGCCAAAGAAGTTGCGGGCTATATCACACCTGTTCCTGGCGGTGTTGGTCCTATGACTATTGCTTGCTTAATGGCAAATACGGTTAAAGCCATGAGATCTTCTAAAACCTAATGTTAAAATCCTATTTAGATTTATTTTCGTAAACAACACGAACAAACTTTGCTGCCATAAGCATATCTGGGCTTAACGGCTGGGCGCCCAATGAAATATAAGTTTCATATGATGGCTCAGTTTTTTGTGTTGGCTTGAAACTATAGGGTGATTTTATTTCTTTTAGAACCTTATCATTAACATCTAATAGCTGCATTCCTATTTCCGCCTCAATAATTTTTTCGGAATAATTATAGACATTAAACAAAGGAAAAAATTTAGTGTTATCTTTCGGATCAAGCTTTACAGCATCAAACCACGCCTGAACCTTTACTTTGTCCTCTGCGTTAAATTCATGAAGCCCTTTACTGAAACAACGGCTTTCCTTGGCAACGCAAGATGAAATATCCACACCGACCTTCTGCCCATCAGCAAAAGCAGGAAATGAAAATATTAAAGCACAGAAAAAAGCTAAACGTATCATTTCTAAACCCTAAACCAATTTACATTAGTAAACCCTAAACCAATTTACATTAGTAAACCATCATCGCAAAAGGATTATATTTACGAAGATCTTTTAACTTTGCCTGACGTTTTGAATATAAATTAAAGAAATTAACGCGTGAAGCTGGTATAACTATTTCAAGTTCAGGATATTTAACCCCATAAATACTAGGCTCTTTTTTAACTGCCTGAAGAAGCCTTTCATTAGAATCAATCCATGAAGATAAAATGTTCAAAAAAGTCTGAACGGCAAATCTATTTTGTTTAAAAACAGTACGAACACGCAATTCAACCGAACTATCATTATCAATAATAGACTCTATTTCATTAATTTCTTTTTCTAAATGTTCTTTCCAAAAATCAACTATAACCCGAGCTTTTTTAACATTTACAATCTGTTTATTAAGAAATTCATTATCATCATATATATGTATATTACCAACATGAGTCATATATCTACGAATTTCATAACCATAATGATCCAGCTCTGGCTTTACATCAACTTTTATCCCATAAATAAGACGTTCTACGCGCTCCCCTAAGCTCGATACTGGCGGATATTTAAAAAATTTAGTTTTAGAAAGATTTGGTTCATTCGGAGGTAAATCATCATCATCAATGATGATTGAATTAGAAGACATTACAGGCATAAAAACTTCTTCATAAGCACCACCAGCATTAAACTGAGAACTTTTACTTAAAGCCACAGGTATATTGCAAAAATATGTTCCTATAACAAACAATAATAAAAGTGGTTTTGTAGACAATTTAAGCCTCCTTAAAATACAAGCTATTATAACTATTATATAAACCACAAACTCATCTTTCGCAAGCTTATAGAGCTTATCATAACGGTCTAAAGCAATATAAACATAATATGATTTGTACATTATTCAGCGCGGTACAACCCAATACATATAATTACTTATAGATTTATAGAAATAATTTATTATATTATTTGTTCGCATGGAAAATTCATCGCAGGAAATAAAATGACATCACAAGCCAAGCCATTACACCCGATTTTCAAAATCATAATGCTATCTATTTTAGCCGGTATAATATGGTATGCTTATGATCGTACAAATTTTGTTATGAACTCCACTATTGAGGCGGCAACTATTGTAGGCTGTGACAGCAAATCGACAACGCGTTCCAGCGGTTCAAACTCCATGAACAAAAGGAAAGTAACCGTTTACACACCGATTGCTATATCTGAAAACAAAAACAAAGCCATAGGCTCTGTATGGGGGGACAGCGAACTCTGCCAAAATATAGTCGGTAAAAAAACTTCAATATTCGTACATAAAACTGATCCTGAAAAAAACCAGATTAACAGCTTTATTCATTTCTGGATTGTTCCGTCATTTTTATTTTATTTACTTATAATTACCTTAGCCATAAGAATTTCACCAAAGCTTAACCCCATTGTCACCTTGGGATTTATGGCCATCGCCGCATTCTACATTAATCAAGAGCTTGATTTATATCCCCTGCCATTTAATACACAATCAAGTTCCGAAAGCTCAAAAGAAAGTGGAGCAACTGACGTTTCTGCTCTTTCTCTAAACGCTTGTGTTAGAGCCTCTATGGCAGAGAAAGGAGTGAAACAGCGCGTTAACCTAACTTATTTGATTTGTCAGGATTCAGGGATTAAAGATTTAATCTCTATCCATGATCTTGTAAATCTGGAGGAACTATATTTGCAGGGAAATAGCATAACTTCGCTTGAAACGATGGGCGGTTTTAAAAAATTGCGTAGACTTTCTGTCGCAGGAAATAAACCCTTAGTAACACTTAGCGGCATTGAAAAACTTCCTGCACTAGAAGAATTACAGGCAAATAAGGCTGCTATAATGGATATAAGCGGTGTAGAGACACTAAAAAACCTTAAAATTGTTGGCTTAATGATAAATAAAATCGAAGATGTATCAGCATTTGCAAATCTAGATAAATTAGAGGACGTCACGCTTAGTTATAACAAAATATCTGATCTTTCCGCGTTCGCAAATAAACCAAACTTAGAAAAACTTACGATTTATACAAATGATATTACTGACATCACGCCGCTTTACAGCAATAAAAACATGAAAATTGTCGGGATCAGAGGCCGAGGAAACGTGCCTTGCGCACAGATAGTGGAGATCAGAAAACGCCTTAGCCCCGATGCCAAAGTCTGGGGTCAAAAAATATGTGATTGATTACAGAATACTACTACGCGATATTCCGCCTTATTGACTCTTTATCTGCTGTCTTGTAATCATAGGTCATGTCAGGATTTTTTTACGTCACAGCAATAGCTTTGGTAATAATTTATTTTATTTTCAACGCGACAAGTGGGTCCGTAGGGCCAGAAACCAGAGAAGAAAAATTTGTCAAATGCGTTGAGCGCGGGATTATCTTTTACAAGGAACATGACGCCTATCCAATTATTACAATCGGCGCAGATAAGGGTAAAAAAGCTATAACAGTTACAAGAAAACGTTGTGATTTAAATGTTAATGAATTTAAGGATAAAGTAAAATAGATCTTAATATTTATATTTAAAATTCGGGTGCAGAGAATTCCTGTCCTTCAAATATCTGCATACGGTATCTTTCTTTAAATTCCGCATCAGATAATTCTTTTTGCGCATGAATTTCCTCTATGGGGCGTTGTTGTTCTTGCTTTATCAATTCAATAATCGGGGCAACATCAATCTCGACCAGACCCTTTTCACCATCAGTTACATAAAGCGGAGCATTTTCAAAAAATAGATTTTCCCGATCATTTATTGCTATCCACGGGCTATCCTCCATGTCATTTTCCTTGAGCCATAATTGAGCCTCCATCTCCACAAGGCCGTCAGGCATTTCCCCCTCCCCACCAAGATAAGGATAAGGCAACACAGGGGTATAACCAACAACCCTATCCAGAATTTTTTCTGATAGCCCCTCTTTTATTGCATTGCGTCCAACTTCGCTGTGGCGTTGATAGGTGCTTAGAACAATTTCAGCCTCAGGAAATTCATCAAGGATTTTCTCTAAATTATCCATGTTCTCGTCATCAAACATTTCCGCTTCACCAGAGAAATGCTTATGATGGGTAACGCCGTCTAAATCTAGAAAAATTATCATGGAGCTGCCTTTTTTATTCTAAATAATTTTTATCATATCTACGCGGCAAATGCTAACTTTCCTCCTTGGGATTCCAGAAAATCACATCACGAGCCAGAGATTTTTTATCATCGCTGCGTTTATAGACATAAATGCCAAGCACGGATAAGCCCACCGCCCAAATCGCGCTTAAATTACCCATCGCCGCCATAACCACGCCTGCTTTATCTGTATCAAACATAATCACATAGGCAATGCCAAACATTTGCGCGCCCCAAGTAAAGGCCATTAAATAGCCAAAGGTAGGGCGCATACGCCGTACATATTTATCATCAGAAGACACTTCTGCGCGCAGTGATTTATTGATTTCTGATAGGCTGATCTGGTAATTCTCCATTTCCAACGCTGCCATTTTCTCGGTATGGCGATTGGCTTCGGCGAGTTGTTCGGGCGAAATCCCGCCATTTTTAATCACCTCATCAACCTTAGACAGAGCCTTTGATGCGCTTTTGGCAACGGGATTATCAATGGATTCTAACGCCCCGCCTAATACCGCCACCAATACAGGAAGCCCAATTTTTGATAATAATGCTGATAACATTGCTTTTCTCCTTTTCTAATCAAACTTTACTAATCCACCAAGCGATAAAAAATATGAGAGCCAATAACCGCTATCGGCTCTTTTGCGCGCGCCCAATAAGGTTTAATTTCCTTGGCATGATAATGAGTGCTTCCGCGCGTTAAATCCTCTAGCTGCCCTGCTATTGCAAGCCCCGCTATCTCCATCGCTTTGGCGAAATGCTTATTCTCAATTCCTATATTTTGGAGCTTTTTAAAATTGGGATCTGACCTGTTCCAGCATGAAAATTGATAAGGTTTTTGGCATACCTGAATAATATTATTACCCCACCAGAACTTACCCTTTTCTTGCGAAACCTTTACGCGGTTAAGCACGACATTGGCAACGCCGATCATACCGCGCGCTCCCTCTCCTCGCGCTTCTCCCCAAAGGGTACGCGCCAGAACATCTATTGTTATATCATCATAAAAATCACTCATAGATTTATCACCGCGCAGATTTTTGCGGGATTTAAGATCATAGAGATTTGACTTATCTTTCATTAGGTTTTCTCCTTTGTTAAAATTGAAACTTGAAATTTCAAACATAAAAAAACCCCGCCAAAGCGGAGTTGATACATATTGCAGATAGGCACTGCCTAGATACTATTCATAGTAAACTTATGAAATATCCATTATTTCTGCTTGGGGAATGTCATCATCTTCATTCATAACCATAAAACCATAGTTTTTTGTACATTTCATACCCATTACGCCATCTGCATTATTAAATGCAGAAGATTCTGGAATAGTGCAAGAATAATTATTTACTGAACCATCATCACTAGCACAGCTAATCTTGGCAAAATCAGAAAATAAATTATAATGTTGCGCGATATAGGCAGAACCTTCTGTTACACATTGCATTTCCGATTGAACCGGAATTTCTGCCTTTGAAACATGTTGCCTAAGAACTGTCCTAGAGAATGACATTTCTTCGCCAATGGGTTTATCCGAGCTATATATAGAAACATAAGCCTTATTGGCACTTCCCACGTCGGTGCTGATAAGCTCAGCGGCTTGCGCTTGATTGATGATGTTATTTACGTCGCCAATATCACTATCATTCGCCAAAGTACCGACTGCGGTTAACGCAGAACTAATCAAAAATGAAGCAAGTAAAGCTGCGGAATCACTATCAGACATATATCACCCAATTATTTTTATGCGCTATTGTAATATATGGCGGTTGATGCTGTCAATTTTCATATAAAATCATTTAGGTCATAACCTATTTTTAGAAGCTTTTCCTTGCAGCCCTGCGGTTTTTAAAGCCGTAGCATCAAGCTTTGCCTCTATACGCAAAAGATGCTCTACAAGCCTTGCCTCAAGCAATCTTAAGTCATTTTGTGAGGCATAGTTTTTTGCTACCTCAAGCTTAAATCCATGTAAAGCCTCGCGCAGTTGATCGCACCTTCTATCCAGCGTTATATGCACATCATCAATCGCATTTCCCGTCTCCCCTCGAACTCGCCAGATCATAAATAACAATCCTGCCATCGCCGGCAGATCAACCACCGTAATCCACCAGATCAAATCTTTTGATATTTCTGTCATTTTATTTTCTCCTTGAAATCTTATGAAATACAATCCCCGCTCTCAAACCTCAAAGTCGCTTTTAGCGGTGTGGGGGCGAGATCCTTGTTGCCAATTATATATATTTGCGTTTGTGCGCTTACGCTCTAAACGATCGGGCTGCTGCGATAATGCGCCTGCCACTGCGTCCAAGCCATCATCAGCCGCACTTTTCATAGATGGCCGCCATTCGCGCATTTCCATCATGAACGGCGTATTAAAAACCGCCCTGTTAACATAGAGCCTCCCCGCCGCCATAATCGCGTCAAACCCCTCAATAATTCGCACTGCCTTAGCTTTAGTGGAGTTTTGCTCCATCACCCTTGTTTGCGCATTTATATTTGCCAATTTATTACGCAAGATATTAGGCAAAAACCGCCCTATACCATTAGTTTCAACCGATATACACGGCAAGTACAGCTCTTTGGCAAGCTCAGCTACTATAATCGCTTGTTGGGTTGCTTCATCAATTTCATCATTTTCATTCACGCAAATATATTCAAGATGATGCAAATAGTAATTACCGCCTTCATCGGCAAATATAACTGCCATAACGCTGCTATCGCCTTTTGCAGAGCCAAAAGCAGGATCCCACCAGCAAGAGGCGCTAATCATTTTGTGATGCCCGATGAATAAACTCCCCAATATTGGATCATATTCAAGCATATCATCATAGCTTTGCAGTAAATCAGGATTAAGCCGCCCTTGCATGATATTTACGGGCTTTAGCATCATCTGACTTTCAAATTTATTTGGTCCTGCGGATTTTTTTATTTGCTCTATATCCTCATTGCTGTAACGCTCTTGCCATGCAATCTCGTTATTTTCATCAATTATCGGCAGGGACAGGCGTTTAAAACCATCAAGGAATGGAAACTCCTCGCCAATTTCACTGCGCGGAACATCGGCATAAATAGAGTAATAATCATGTGGCGTACCGACATAGAGCTGCGTTCCCCCCGAAACCAGAACATAGGAAATCTCGGATAAGCGCTCGCGCAAATCTTCACGCTTTGCCGCACTATCGCAAGTATTGGGAACCTCAACATCATCGCAAATCACAATATCGGCGCGGCTTCCCGTGATATTAGAGCCAATACCGCGCGCCATCATCGAAGGATCACGCAGCTCCAGCTCTCTATTAACCGTAAAGCGATCCGATGCCCATTGATCTATGGCTTTGGGTTTTAGATGCGCGGTTAAGGGGTGACGCTCTATAATTCGCTTAACATTACGCACCATCTTTTTTGCCAGCGTAAAGTCTGCTGCTAATACTAAAATACGTATATTGGGATTTTGATAAATCAGCCATGCCGCGAATAGCCCGACAATCGTGCTTTTACCCGCTGATCTAAAAGCCATAAGCAATAAGCGTTTATCACCGTTCAGCCACGCTTTTTCTAGCCAATCGGCCATTTTTAAATGCATTTGCGGAGTCTTGCGCCCTTGTTGTTGATTCCATAGCACAGCAAAAAGCTTGAACTCCGCGCCTTCAATCGCGTAATTCGACATATTTACCTCATTTTAAAAGGGGGTTATTTCTTTCCTGACAGCTCATTTTGAGCGTTTTTAAGAAGCTCATTCAGAGCTTTTTGATCTTTATCGCTTATATTATTATCGCCGTGATTTTTACCTTCTAAATCGGCAAGTTTAGCAAGTTTTAAAAGCAGCTCTATATGCGCAATTGCCGCCTTGCAGGCATCATGATGTTTTTTAAAACCTGCCGCGTCACCTATCTGTGATTTAGCAGCAAATTCACGATATGATGCAAAAGCAGTTTCCAGCGCAGGCGGCAAAAATTCAAACATTTGATCGCGGGTATAGTCTCCTAAATTCTTTATATCGGCCATCTATAAAAACTCCATTTGAATCAAGGGTTAAAACAAAAAAACCGCCCAAAGGGACGGTTCAAACTCAAATAATATATTGAAAAATTATAACTCTAAAACACGAACTCCGCGCTCTGATGCGGGAGAGTTTTCCGCAGATAATCGATTTATTTTCTGACCTCTTGGCAAGGCTTCAACATCGTCACTTTCAAGATATTCACCACCGTCACCATTTACTGATATAACGACCTCATTAAGAACATCACTTACGCTTTTATTATTATCCAATGAAACGCTCCCTCTTATACATTTTAAAATATATCAATGATTACAAATCCTAACAAATATAAAACGCTTATGTCAAAATTACTTTAAATATCCATTACATAATCTGTAATAGTTTTGTTATCAATAGCATCATTGCCAAATCCTACGGGAATTTTCATCTCTGTATCCTCTATGGCCTCAGCGACTTCTTTAATATCAAGCCCATACATATCTGCAATTTCCTGAATTATAAAAGCCAGAGTATCACCCATCTTATCTAAATCAGGGTTGATAGCAGGATATATACATGGCTTTGCATCAGGGGCATAATCTTCCATTATTACAGACACTCCCCCGCGCATAGAAGAAAGTCCACGAACACCATCTATTTCTTTTGCTTCCAAAACCTTATCAACGGCTTTTACAACAGTTAAAACCGCAACATCTCGGATTTGTTCATTTGCAGGAATAGCATCTTCTATTGCCTCCTGAATTTCAAATTCTTCATCAACAAAATTGATTACCCCATCAATTGCCATATCAAGAGCATCATCAATAATTACTTTATTCTCCATAATTTTACCTTTTATGTTTTATCCGCTTACTTATCAGGGGTTAACCTAACAAATAAGCGGATAAATTAACATAAAAATTATATGGATTATAAGTGCTTACTAACTATAAACCACTGACCCCCGTCACTTACCACGGTAATTGCACTATATTGACTGTTTAGTGGCTGCCCAAAGCCATCAGGCCCACTGCCGCCTTGCTCTGTCACCGTAATTACATTTGACGATGTATCAGTCTTTTTAAGCGTAATAGTGCGCCCTATTGCTTCGGCGGCATTTGCAGGTGGAAGTCGCGCTGTCATTGCTCCGCCAAAGCTGGAAAGCAAATAAGTATCCACAGCCATATCAATGTCATAAGTACCGCTACCGTCAAAAAAGCGCGTATTACCCGCAGAACGGTTAGAGGCAATAACATACCATTGCGCGCCGTTAGAGATCATCATCACATAGTCATTTTGCGCGCCAAGGAAAAAGTCTTTACCATCTGCGCCAAGCCCTGCCCCGCTTTCAGTTACGGTTATAACATTGCTTGAGCTGTCAGTTTTCTTAACCATCATCATAACGCCTGTTGCCGAGCTTGCCGCGGGAAGCTCTACGCTTAGCGCACCGCCAAATGATGAAACCAGATGCACCGAATGTGATAAATCAAGGCTTACCGTTCCCGTGCTGTCAATGAACTCCGTATCATAGCGCTGCAAAGTTGATTTCATATCGGTAATACTGGTCTTTTGCAGAAAATTTTTATCAGGATAACCCGCATTATACGCGCTATATTGCCCGCCTGATAAATCCCAAATCGCTGCGCCGTCACTGGCCGATAACAGATTATATATAGAGGTTTCAATCGAACCCGTCTCAAGCTTTATATTTGGCACTTGATTAAAGCTCTCCGCATATGGGTTAATAAGCAAAGTCTTGTTACTGTTCGCGCCGATTATAAAACAGCCCTGCGCTGTGCCATCAATATTTGCTTCACAATCAATAAAGCTGTTATTAAAGCTCCCATATTCGATATAAAACCCTGCGCCGCTGATATTTGCGCCCAAAGAATAGGCTCTGCAAGCATAGAATTTATTGGCATTTGGTGTATCGCCTGCGCCTGATTTTGTAAGGTGAAAGCCATTTACTACGGGCTGCTCAACAAGCACGCGGGTAAAATTATTCCAATAACATGGCAAGTTAGTATCGTTATAGCCATCAAGCTGCACCCCTGTATTTGGCGCAACTATCGTTACATCACTTACCGATGTTTGCACAACAGGACGTGTTAAACCGTAAAGCTTAACCCCGATATTACCGCCCTCTATCCTAAGGTTTGAAACTCTTATATGGTCTTCTACCACCTCAATAACATCAAAAGAATTATTAAGTGCCTTTAGAACCGATTTTTGCCCTGCGCCAAATAAAGACTGCCTTGCATTTAAGCGGATTGAGCTGCTCACGAGATAATCACCTTCGGGAATAAATACGCTGTTTGATGCACTAAGCGCATTGATAATTGCATTTGTATCATCGCTAAGGCCGTCGCCTACCGCGCCAAAATCCTTAACGCTTATCATATCGGAAAATTTATCTTGAGAAGTCCTTGTGCTTGCGCCTGTGCCTGAGGCAGTAAAATCAGGAGTGGCCATAGAACCTGCCAAACTCACCGCTATTGGATTGCCATTACCATCAAAGCCAAGAGCTTTGTTAGCGCGGGTTGAAAGATCAGGTAAGATTGTATTTGCAGGGATTTCGCTATCACTATAGCGCAGCATTAAATCATTCTCGCGATTTACCTGTTGCAACGATGCCACCATGTAATCCAGCTCATTATTGATAGAACGTGCGGAAAACTCTCCGCCTTCAAGATAATCACTTACCCGCTCAATAGACAGCTCGCGCGCCAGAGTAATTACCGCGCCATTTGCTGGCGGAGCGTCAAAGATAACATTTCCCCCTGCGCTTTGCCCTGCTCCGCTTATGCCAAAGCCGCTAGATTGCTTCGCACCATCAATATATATGGCTAAATCCTTATCCTCGAATATCGGAAAAGGATAGGCGTAGCTACTATCCACCCCATCGGAAATATAGCGCACAATCGGCGTAATATCGGGCATTTTAATATGATCACTTGTCATTTTATAACTCCTTTAATTTCTAATTTGAAAAAATATGATCGGAAAACAAAAAAGCCCGCTAAATCAGCGGACTTTGAAAAAACTGTTTTTCTATTAATTTAATGAATTGATTTAATGGGGTTCAGATGTACTTCTATCAATGTTAGGTAACGCTCTTTCTTCATAATCTTCTTCTGTTTCCATGTAATATTCACCCAACTGATCGACAACTCTTTCCATTTCGCTCTCACTGACAAATGAATAAGAAAATCCTGTGCCATGGTGAAGCTTAACCATTTCATAATCTTCCATTGTTCCCTTTAAAATAACAGTTCCAGAAGTAGAAATATATTTTTCTATATTATTTTTTTCTGCAAAGGTTCTAATCATTAACTCGAAAACATCATCAGACAAACTGCTCTTCACTTCGGCTAAACGATCCAAATAGGAGTTATAGTTTGATGAGGAATTCTCAATAACAATATAGCTATCTTCTTTTTCCTTACGAAAATCAGAAGATACCTTAAAGTCCCCGCTATCAAAAAAATTGTCTTTCACCATACGTGCCCTTTTTTATTGCTTGTATGAATTATAGAATATTTATATTTAGAAAAGCAATATTATTGCAATAAATCAGTAGCCCTATTACCTATTGCCGATAAATTGCGCAAGTTATTTCTTTCCTGTAATTGCGTGCGCTGTAAAACATTGAGCGATGCCCCTTGAGATAGATTCTGATCTATTAAGCTTAGGCGCAAATTATCAAGTTCCTCTCGCCTTTTTCTTTCCTCATCACTTTCATCAAACAAACCTAATAAAACCGCCTGCGATGAAGCCGCGCCAGATCCTACCCCTTGCGCCCCAAAATTAGCGCGTTGACGAGATACTGCGCGGCGCAAGGCTCTTTTGCGCTTTTCCTCGCTTTGGCGGGAATCTATGGCAATGCGCTCACGATTTAACTGTGCGTTTTGCTGCGCTATTTTCTGATCCAGATCTTGGCGTTTCTTAAGCTGTTTCAGTGATTGATCTTGGCTTTTCCTGCGTGAAAATTCGGACACTGCCAAGCCAACCCCTTGGCTTACCAATGCTGATGTTAATATAGGTGTGATTGCTGCCATGATATTTTCTCCTATTTAATCATTAACTTTAATTTCTGTTGCTACCGATAATAATGTAAAGGGAAGCGGTAATTCCTGCTCTATGCGCCAGAGCGGAGTTACCCCCTCTTTCTGCCAGCCAAGTCCGCGCACACGTACATCACCGCTTATTTGCGGGTTTGGTTGCCCTAAAATTATATTATCGCCAAAATCTTTAAGCGGAATATCTTTAAGCCCCCTACCAACATCAAGCCTGAGGGCTGCGCTGTCTTTCAGGCGGAATATTGCCTCAACAAGACGAATTTTACGCCCTGCTCCTATCCTTCCAACCTCATTGGGGGGAAGCGGTTCTATAACATGAGTATAAGAAAGCCCGATTTGCACTGATGATGCAGGCTCACTTAAAGTCACTGACCCGTTTTGCACCAACTGATTTTTAAGCACTGCGCCATCGGCAATAATAGAAACGCTTTGCCCTTCAAGGTGATCTAGCCCCGACCATATAGTTGCAGGAGTACTCACCTGACCCGATAATGCACTATCGAGAAATAAATCAAGACTTAAAAGCTCGATCATATATTCTCCACCGCGCTCTATTAGCATATAAACATCATCACCAACCACGGCCACGGATTTTACCAACCCATTTGTTTCATGGCTTGTCCAAGCGGAAACTTTCTCGGCTCTAAAAACGGTAAGAGTGGCAAATTTTCCGTCTTCCCTAACCACAAATAACAAGCGATTATTGGAATCATAATCCTGATCTATCGGCATTTTCACAATATCACGTGATAGCAACGCCAAATCGGTGGACGCATAAGCGGCCTCCAAATCCGTATATAGAAATTCATAAATCTCATTTCCGCTTCGCGCGCAATAAAGTGTTGCTCCATCAACATTAAGCGGTGGTATATAGCGATCAATGCGTGACCCAATGCGGGTTTGCCGTCTGATTTGAACCTGAGATGGGGTAAGCGGCTCGCCCGTTACCATCCATTCCGCGCCACTGGTAAAAACCTGTAAATGACGAGAGGAAAAAACCCCGCGCACCGCATTAACCTGATCGGAAAGTATAGAAAACTCGATGGCCTCATCATCAAGCCCCTCTCCCAGATCAAAATTAAATAAATCGCCAGATTTTGAAAACCAAAGACGATTTGGCAGATCACGACTGCCACCGATCACCAGCCTATCTTGATGAAATGCCACCGTTACGGGATAGCCTCGCACAGGGCTGAAAGCCTGCTCAAACCAATCTATGCTTGGATTAGTATCAGGCAAATATAAAAATTGTGCGCTGCCTGTGATATTGGGATCATAATCAGGGTTGGGCTTGGGAATGACATTTCCGCTTACCACCGTGGGGGATTCAAAATCGGTTATATCAACATCTATCCCGCGTAAACGCAGGCGCGTTCCTTTATGGCCTGCTTCGAACACATCTGCCGAGGCGGTTATGGTTATCGCCCCTTGAAGCGCGCTAGGGCTAAGAGTCACCGCGCTATCGGCAAATTTGAAAAATGGCTGAAAGATTATATTATCCTGCGTGAAATATTCCCAATCACTTAAAGCCCACACCCCGCCCAGCGAACGTACAAGTTTTTTTGGTGGCGTTTCAGGGTGAACCAAAAGCAGCGTATCCGCACTTTGCGTCCATGCAATTTGGTCTATCTGATCCGTATTCCAAGGCGTTGTGATGGTTGTTTCCTTTACTCCGCCCGAATATATATCAATCTTTCCATCGGTTATTACAAGCAGCGCAGTTTGCTCTGAATTAAACTCAAAAGCTATTAGCTTACCCGCGCCCGCTGCTTTATCAATATAGCTCATGCCAAAACGTCGTTTTACACCGCCAGTGGGGTTTATAAATACATTTTTAAGGGTAAGCGCGCCATTATCATAAGCACGTAAATCCCCGCGCCCAAGTATCTCACGGCTCACCTGACCTGCGGTAAAGGTTGTTTTAATATCTCTAATTCTTGTCATGATATTTCCTTATATTTTTAAAAATTCAGGCACAAAAAAACCCGCACAAAATGCGGGTCTTTCGTATCAATATTTATTCGCTTAACTTTTAAATCTTATAGCTCTTATACAGGAGCAAAATCATCGCCATAATCATATATAGGCGCAGGAGCTGCTTCTTGTGGATTTGCCTCAAGAAACGCGGCCACTTCTTGCGCGGCATCTGCAATTTTATCCAATAATTCTTTGGGTAAAAAACCCTCATCACCCATCATAGCATCTCTAGGGATGCTATCCTCAGCTACAGAAACTTGCTTAGATATTCTTTCAACATCTGGTGCGCCGATACCGAGCTTTTCACTTTCAGAAGCGGAAAGATTATTCAGAGCCCCAGCCTCTATCACGGCATCATTCGGAGCAGCCGGAATATCTCCTTGAGCTTCCATATCCCATTCATCACCCAATGCGCCTATATCATTCATACCCATAATTATTATCCTTATATTTCCCAAATGTGGGACTATTATATACCATTAAAAAGATGAACGTCAAGAAAAGCTCTAGTCACGCACCTGAATTAGGGTGAAATCCTCTATACGTGAAGGTGTATCTTGCTGCGCGTCTATTTGTCTGGAGAACTTAAACTCACGCTCAGCAAGCTTTAGCATAGTTTCAGAGCGTGAGGTGTTCTCCGTTACCGGAATTGTAAACTCGGCGGCTAATCTTGTTATAAGCGCAGAATCAAAATATGGCGGAAATACAGACTCATCGGGGCGGAAAATATAGCTAAGCACAACTTCTGATTCATTACTATGAAGTGCGCCCGCAGCTATGCGATAATTAAGACCGCGCCCGCGCGCCCCACTTCCTGCGCTTAATGCTCTTAGGAAATCACTTGGTAATTGGTAAGCATAATCATAATCGGCTAGTGGTGCATTTGCCAATCTATCTAGCTTAGCTTGTCCGCTGGCAAAGCTCCACCCATAGGCAGAAAGCAAAGCGTCCCTAACTTGTGAATATAGCGCGCCTGCTATTTCGCTCTCGGCTGTGCCATCGTCAAAGCTTGTGATTGGCGCCGCTCCGATTTTTATTAGGGCTCTGGCGCATAGACCAATATCTGATAATGCCATTTTTAATTCTCCTTTTGGGTTTAAAAAACGCGGAATTATCCGCGAGCGTTCAGTCGAACGCTTTTTGGTTTAAAAACGCGGAATTATCCGCGAGCGTTCAGTCGAACGCTTTTTGGTTTAAAAACGCGGAATTATCCGCGAGCGTTCAGTCGAACGCTTTGGGTTTATATTTAAAAATCCAGCTATAAAAAAAGCCCCGCTTTTGCGAGGCTTTACATTATTAGTCATAAACTTAGTGATAAAATTTATTCAAACTTACATTCTTTCAAAGAACTATCCCATGATCCGCCATTATCCAAACAACTATCAATGTTCAGAAAATTTGCATCATAGTCATTTAATGACCATAAAATTATCCACGTCACAGCAATTATCAAAAACAATGTAAATAACAAAGCTGAAGAAAACCTAATAAAATATTTTCTAGTATTTTTCATCTAATGCCTTTGGTCTAAAAATTGAGCATGCTTCCTGCGATGACTTAAAATTACCAGTACGGGCTGCATCTCGTCCATATTTATTTACACTTTGATCCTTTATAACATCTTTTGCTGTTTCTATAGGACCACTTTTAAATGTACCTTTTACAATATCAGTTGCTTCTCGCATATTACTTAAAAATGCAGCTACTGCAAATCCTCCCCATCCTTTTTCTGATGCCTCATAATTAGCACGACAATGAAAATATTTATCTGCTCCTATTGTGTTTGACTTACGCATGTTTTTATAATTTTTCCAAAAAGCAGAAAATGCACTTTTTGCATCAGGGCGTTCTTGTAATGACTTTTTTATAACCCTTTGTGTCTCACCTTTCTGATTAATAATACCATCAGATTTCAAACCATTATCATTTTGAAAATCATTTATAGCAATAAACAAACTATCATCTGCATAAGGAGATAGACCTGTGTTGCTATCATCATAATACCCTAGGGCCGTAAGAGAAAATTTAACTTTTGCTGTATCATCAAAGCTTAATGATGAATCACGAACAATATTTTTTTCAAGATCAAACATTTTTTAATTCTCCTTTTGATTTAAAAAACGCGGAATTATCCGCGAGCGTTCAGTCGAACGCTTTGGGTTTATATTTAAAAATCCAGCTATAAAAAAAGCCCCGCTTTTGCGAGGCTTAAAAACTGTTATTAACCTAATTTAGCTTAATGCAAAGTATGCGGGTTATCTATGGTGTCATAGCCCTCTTCCATATCCATCAAATGCTCATTACGGCGGATTAAAGCTGAAAACTCATCATTAGATATTTCCCTAACCCTGATGATATTTTTAAGACCTTTAGGCATATGCTCCAGCGTATCAGCAGACATATTTACGACTATGCCTTCTGAATATGAATGAAATTCTTTATCAAAACTCCCCTCATAGGTTGGATCGTCCATTAAATTCTGCAATACACGATCTAAGAATTTACCATCTGCTTCTCTGCGCTCATCATCTTCCATGAAGTCGCGTCCATTACCGTTATTTAATCCGGGGTGGCCGTCTTGTTCAATAAACTCAATAATATAACGCCCGATTTTTTCATGCTTATTTTGATCCAGATAATCCCCTATCTCAACGGGGCTGGCCTCTCTTATTTCTGTAAAAAACCCTTCAGGAGCTTGCTCTCTAATAATATTAGCCGCCTCGGGAGTCATTTTAACAATTAAACCATCATCTTGGTAAGCTGCCCCTCTTAAATTGCTTCCTACAAGGCCAACTAAATTACCCATTGTGCGGTTGAAAAAACGGTTATGCCCTCTTTCATCATCACCATATTCCATTTCTCTGCCCTCTAGTGCCTTTTCACCAAAGGCCAAGAAATAAGTTTCATATGGATCTTGATCTTCTTCATTGTCACCTCGGATTTGATAAAATTCTTTACGCATATTCACCCCTAAAAATTCTTCTAATATAACAATACTCTAATGAATACATAAATATGCACTGTTAGCCAAGAAAAAAGCTACAGCCACAACCCATTTTAAAAGTGAGTCATGGCTGCGCTTACTTGATACCTGATTTTAAAAAGCAGCAAAAGGCGAGCGCGTAAAGTAAGAGAGGAGGATATATGCGCTTAACTTAAAAAGCCTTTATACAGCAATCACTATAGGGCAAAGGAAAGGATAAAAGCCCTATCATCATAAAAGCCTAATTATAGATAGGCCGTTACAGTGACGCTGCCGCCGCTATTGCCTGTGACGATATAGAATTTCGTCGAGGGAATACCATCAGTATCAATATTGGCAATTATCAGATCATTGACATTGAGCATAGAAGAAGCGGAGCTAAAATAGTCCAGAGCTTCAATGCTGCTATCTATGGTCGTGTAATGCCATAAAGTAAAGTTATTAGCATACGCGAGTACGCTTAAATCAGATGCTATAAAAGCCATGATTTATCTCCTATTAGTTAAATCGGCGGATTTACGCCGAGGTCACGGTCGCAACCTTTGGGTTCAAAATTTTATGAAGATGAAATTGCTTAATCTGGAGTTTCATCACAGTTTATGACTACGATTCCACTATCATCAATAAGGCCAGATCCTTGGCTCATCATGTTATTCACAAAATGAGAAGCCCGATCACCATGCCATGATATATCGGTTTGCACCTCGCTTGCGGCGGCGTGACCAACGGCAGTTTTATGATAATAAAAGCAAGAGCGAATATCATTAGCATCTTTAGGTAAACCCGAATGGGGAACAAAAATTGTCCCTAAGAACATCTTGGCCTGAGTAATTCCTGCAAATGGCAAGTTATCCGCGCCAATATAATCCGCGCTTACAAACTCATTGATAGAAAGCAATTCACTCCACTGTTTCCAGCCGACAACGCAAAAACGCTGATTATCATCAGGTACATCATTTTCACCAAAAGTTTCAAACGCGCTTAGGATTTTATCCTTGGTCATGCCGATATTGCCATCAGCGATCACCTGAGAGCTTGCCCCAGATAAAGCATTTATAATCAGCTCATCAGTTTTACGACCCAAAGCATGCGCTCCTGCATTGGCAATAACCTGACGCTCATCAATATTGGTTTTCAGCTCATCAAGACGATCAATCCAATCCCCCGCATAATAATCGCTTAACACGACCTCAATGCTGGTATGATCCAGATTCATAACCGGAACCATACTGTTGGTTGATTTCGTGCTTGCCGTTCCTTTTCCTACCTTTTGGAAAACTGCGGCAGAGCCATTAACATTTGATATTGTCCGAACCGTGTTTCTAAGTTTCGATCCCTGACGTTGGTAGGCCTCATGCACTTCGCGTTCGAATTGCTTGATAAAAGCCTGATCTATCGTAGTAGACATACGTAAACCTCATTTCTTTGTAAAAGTTAAAAATTAAAGTGAAAGAAATCCGCTTTTGGTTGTCTTGAAAAAGGCCTAACGTCGGATATGAACAAAGCTCTTACAGGCGCAAAATGATTCGATTTATGCGTTTTCTGCAAAAATAATAACGAAACTATCCGTTGCTTAATTTTATCGTTAAGCAAAAAAACTCGTAATTATGGCGTTGATAACTATATAAATAGGGTTATATTCCTACAATGTCAAGTAAAAACTTCATTTCTGTGGGTATTTTTGACAAAAGGTTAATAATGCCTTAATTTTGACAAAAATATATATTAGCTTATTTTCATAAACAGCTATGGGTAAAAGAAAAAATATGTTTAGTAAAGTTGTATCATCACCGGGAATGGAGGACAGAAATGACCTCATTCAAAGAAACAGGCAACACGCGCGCCGTTCTGATGATCGCTGTGTGAGCATTATTAACGGTCAAATGCACCCTGTCGAGAATTGGAGCAATGGCGGAATGCTTATTGCCGCTGATGAAAGATTATTTGCTCTTGATCAAGAATGTACCTTTACCCTAAAATTCAAGCTCCGTGATGAGATTATGGAGATTGACCATAAAGCCAAAGTTACTCGTAAAGTACCCGGGAAAATTGCTCTGGAATATTTAGCACTTTCAAAAGATGTGCAGGCAAAATTCCAACAAGTAGTCGATGATTACGTATCCCAACGCTTCGCCGAATCACAATCTTAAAATTCTTCTATACTCTAATATATGTGCTCGCCCCCATATTACTAACAAATATAATAATAGATATATCTTAAATATATAGGGACAAAGCGAGATATTTACTTCTACGTTATGACTATACTACGGCCACAATAATTACTTACCGTACAACCCCTCAAAGCCTTGCGTAACCTTGGCAATAAAGGCAGGGTCGCGGTCACGCCAATATTTAGGATTGCGCATCATAGAGGATAGTTCCTTCTCCCCCATGCTTCCCTCCACGGCGGCGTTATTACGGCTTAATTTAGGCTCTCCACCCTTCATCATGCGGTGCAAGGCAAGCACTCCCTCATAAGAGCTTGAAAGATTATCCAAAACATCTGCGGGCAGATTTTTTTGCCCAAACGCCAAAAGCTGTCGCGAAGTTTCTTTCCATTGCTGCGCCCCGCCAAAATGATTGATAAGCTTCTCAACCTCGCGGTCTGCGTTAAAATCTGCGGCGACATCATGCATCATCGGAATCATTTTCTCTGCGGCAAGGTCGTAAACTGTCTGCGCCTGATCTTGCGTAAAGCCCATATCGTGAAGGCGTTTATTTACCTGCTCGTCAGACTCAAATAACCCATGATCGCAAGCAATGCAATATTCCTCATGCGATTTTGGCGGGCGCGGTATTTGGGATAGTTTTTGCTCCAGCTCCTTATATGATTTAGCCATCATATCAAGCTTAACTGCGCCTGTTTCAGGGTCTTTAAACTTCTGCGGCACTTCGGCATTTAGTAGGTTTTCTTCTTTGGGGTTATTTGAATTATCAGTCATATTGGATACTCCTTTTGCTTATGATTGTTGATTTTGTGGTGTTTCTTGATCTAGTACAGGCACGTCACTTAAATCTGGTATAATTTCGTTGCGGATAAGATCACTAGGAACGGCCATTGCCTCGCCTAAGAATTTTACGGCTGCGGGCATATTTACAGATAAAGCCGCCTCCCCGCCCATTGCCATCACCGAGGAAAGCCAGCTTAACGTATTTTGCACATTGCGTTGCCCTTGCGCTCTGGCTAGGGGAGAGCGATAATCCACCGCGACCATACGCCCATCAAGCGAAATATCAGGCACTTCACCGCGCCTGCGTAAAATTGCAAATGCACGTTTTATAAGCGGAGTGAGTAGCTCTACTTGAAGTCTGCCATATGTTGCACCAAGAATAAGTGACATCTCTGCCGAGCGTTCAATAACTTCCGTGGCACTCATTTTACCAACATTGGCTACGGGTAATATTTTATCAGCCAGCAGCGCATGGCGAATACGGCTTTGCAAATTATCAAGCATGAGCTGCGACACATCAAAACGCCCTGGCATTTCCAGTGGCTGCAAGCCTTTAGAGCCTATGGCTTTTGGAATAATACTCCCCGGAGTAAGCTCTATATTCGCAGGGTTTAAAACCCCATCATCATCAGCCTGCCAAATTCCTGTAACCGCGATAGAAGCGTTCTTTAATATAAGCTCTACTACCTTATTTGCGGTTTTAATATCTGGCATAGCCTTCATCACGGGCGAGCGTCCGTAAATCTCCGCAGGGGATTTTGACCAGCGAAAATTTATCATCGGCGAGCTTGAAAAACTCCCGCTATGAAGTAATATAGGATCATTCTCATCATGGATTAAAATCGCGTTATAATCATATGACAACCCATTAGGCAGCACCGCTTCTAACACATCAAAGCGAGCCTGCGGATCTTGAGCAGCTTCTTTTAAAACATTGCTTGGGATTTGCGCAAAAGGATAGCGCGCGGTTAGCTGATTTAGTGTCATTTGCTGAACAGTATATGAGCCATCAAGATAGCCTCTTGCCCCCTCCTCTAGCACAGTATTTTTAAGAGCCACAGAGCGGAAATTAAAAGATGATGATTCTCCAAGCTCTGCTTCTTCGAATGAAAGGCTTGCCGTTCCTCCAACCACTAAATCAAGGTAACATTGGTGGATTTCCACCGCGAAGTTAGAGCGATCAAAATGTGCCTGAATGGTTCTTGATACTTGTTCTAATATAGGGGCGAGCGCATCGGCTTCGCTTGGTGATAAATCTGGCCCAGCTTTTAGTCCAAACCATTGCGACCATGCAGGGGTTAAATTCCCCATCAAACTAGCCGCCAATTGATCGGCAGCATCAAGAGCAGTAGCGTCATATATCTTATTTGTGCGCGTCTGACCTACGCTTAAATTACCATTAAAGCCGCCGCGCTGTGGAAGTGCATAATTATAGCAATCCTCCCATAATCTATTCCAGACATCACGGTGCTTTTTTGCAGCATCATAACGCTCTAACAATATTTTTGCATCGAGGTTTTCATCTTGAGTTTTGCTGTTCTCTACAATCATTTTTAAAATCCTTTTTGTTTTCTACGCTTATTCACTCATTATTTATTCACCTAAAAGAGTTTTTCTTGCGCTATTCCTATTGGCTTCTTGTAAGAACCCACGCAAGCCAGTGGCAATAGTGCCAAAACGACCGCGACCGCGTGACAGTAAGCTTTTTATACGCTTTTGCGACTGCTCATCTTGTTTGCTAGCTGCGCTTTGCGTAGGAGATTCTTGTGTTTGCGCGGGAGGAACTTCACGAGTTTGAATCACTTGAGCTTGCTGTTTTTTGGGGGCTTTTGGGGTTGAGCTTAAACTTCCCATGATAATTCTCCTTTATTTATATTTGATTGTTTATGTTGCTGCTGTTGCTCTAAATATTTATAGAGCTGCCACGGTGTGAAAATGCTCCATTTATGGATACCTAATATGCGTTTACACGCCTCAACGCATGTGAAAATCATGATTGGCGCGCTGCGTTTTATATTGCGGGTAAGGTTGGCTTTTACTACGCTATGACCACGATTTTCCAGCCACTCGGGCAAGTCAAAATCTTCGGGCAGCTCATGTATTACGACCTCCATATAATTTGCCATAGGATCAATACTAATCCAGCTATTCCCGTCATGGATAATTACAAAGCAATGGCGAAAACCTTTCTTAAAAAATCTTAACCACGGCAATTCCGTTTGATTGGTAAAAACCAGCCACGCTTTTTGTGAATGTAGCGCACTAATATCAATAAATTCAGAAGTTTTAATCATTGCACCCTTGCCCCCTCATTATCTAAATTTGGGAAAATTGTTGGCATGGCACAGCCCTCACTACCGCTGATATATTGGGATACCCAGCTCTCTTTTAAAATGATGCCTTTGCGCTCTAACACGGGACGCATACGCTCCAACGCCTCTTTCCACAAATAATAAGACCTAGCCTCTTTTGCGCGATTCGGATCAGGAGCAAGATGCCTGCGCCCATAATGGCGAAGAACCAACAAATGCTCTCTTAACAATCTGCGCTTGCGATATAAATCATCAAGAATCTTTAAAATATCCACAGGCTCACAAGGACGACGAACCAGCCCCGCCCCAGATACATAACGCGCCCCATCATTACGAGCTTGCTGCGCCACAATAAACCAAAACCAAAGATCTTCTATTGTATCAAACGGCACGCCTTCATTATGGCTAGACATCTTGTTTTCCAGCATTTCTTTGTCTTTATTTTTGTCCTTCATGCCATATCGCCTTTCGTTGTTTTTATGATTGGGTAGAATATTTATGTGTGTAAAAAGATACATTTGTTCCCTTTATGTTCCTATTTATGATATAAGAGATATTCAAAGTCAAGGAAAATTTAAGAATAATTTCCTATTTACCTTTTGCCGTATAAATGGGATTACTATCCTACGTTAAATATTATGACGTTTTTACTTAAGGTTATTGCTCATATCTTAATTTGGACTAGGCATGAGTGATGCAGCGTATTTTTATACGTTAAGAACGAATAACAACGTCCAAGCTAAGATATGGATAATGAATATGTTTACACATGCACAAATATGGCAAGGGCTTGACAACCTAGCGAGCGCAAAGGGTTACTCACCTTCGGGTTTAGCCAAACAAGCGGGGCTTGATGCGACCTCTTTTAACAAGAGCAAACGCATAAGCCCAGATGGTAAACCGCGCTGGCCTTCAACAGAGAGTATTGCCAAAGTTCTTGCGGTTACAGATTCCACAATGTCAGAATTTATTGACTTAATCGGTGATGCCCCGCAAAAATCTTTGAGCGAGCCTGAGAAAAAAGAAATTTCTCTAAGAGCTGCCAAGGCTCTCATAGAAACCGAATCGGTTTTGTTTAATGCCAAAGAGCCTTTTACCCTTAAATCAGGAAAGAAAAGCCCCGTATATATTGACTGCCGTCGCTTGATCTCCTTCGTTCAGGAGCGCAACGCCCTTATGAATGATGCGGCAACTTTGATAAGATCGGAAATTGGCGTTGATAAAATTGACGTACTTGCAGGCGGTGAAACGGCTGGAATCCCCTACTCCGCTTTTATTTCTGATCGCCTTAACAAGCCCATGATATATGTGCGTAAAGAGCCCAAAGGTTACGGCCGTATGGCGCAAATTGAAGGGCATTTACCAGAGAAAAACAGCGCAAATAAAAAGCCCAATGTGATTTTGATTGAGGATTTACAAACCGATGGTGGCAGTAAGGAAATTTTTGTCAAAGCCCTGCGCGAAGCAGGCGCAAAAGTCGATCATGCCTTTGTTGTATTTCATTACGGTATATTTGAAGCCAGCAAACAGAACATGGAAAAGATCGGGATTAAGCTCCACGCTTTGACAACATGGTGGAGCGTTTTGGAAATAGCCAAGGAAAATAACTATTTTGATACGCAAACTCTGCAATCGGTTGAATCATTTCTTAATGATCCTATAAAATGGCAAGAGCAGCATGATTAAGAACATTACTATGCGGATAATGATGTTCCAGATAAAAAGAGAATCAATAACATGAAAATACATTTCCACGCCTCTGACAATCCTAGACCCCAAGCGGCATATCGTGAGCTTACAGAAAAATATCAGCAACATGATATAGACAACGCCGATGTTATCGTGGTTTTGGGCGGTGATGGGGCGATGCTACGCGCGCTACACAAATTTACGGATTCAAATCTGCCCCTATTTGGTCTTAACCTTGGAACGCTTGGGTTTTTACTCAATGAATTTAAAAGCAGTGATTTGGTTGAGCGTATATCAAAGACTAATAAATATGAAATCCACCCACTGCGAATGAATGTTACCGATGTAAATGGCAAGCAACATAGCGCTCTGGCTTATAATGAGGTTTCATTGCTAAGACAAACCCACAGCTCGGCGCAGATTATGGTCTTCGTAAATGATGAAGTGCGCTTGCCCTTACTGGTTTGTGATGGGATAATGCTCTCCACCCCCGTGGGCAGTACGGCCTATAACTCCTCTGCCGATGGCCCTATCGTTCCTTTAAGCGCAAATGTTTTGCCACTGACCCCGATAAGTGCGTTTCGCCCTCGGCGTTGGGCGGGTGCATTACTGCCCAATAGCGCGTCAGTGAAGTTCGAGATTATCAGACCAAAAGAACGCGCGGTAAGTGCTTCGGCTGATACTACAGAGGTGCGCAACATATCTTGCATCGAAATTAAGGAAGAGCGCGAAATATCCGCGACCCTTTTGTTTGATCCCGATAACCACCTAGAAGAACGCATATATCAAGAGCAATTCGCCCCATGATACACGCTATAATAATATCTTAAATTACATCTTACTGCGTGGTTTTTTTGCCTTTAAATCGCGCATACGTCTGCGCTCTGCCAGCTCATTTTCAATCTGATCGAGATTTTCCATCATCTTTTCATTAAGATTACCGCCCTGAAGAATATCATCAGGTATAAGCCCAAGCTTCTTGGCAATATGCTGATAGCCCTCTACCAGATCACCTAGATTTTGACGAAAGCGGTCTTTATCCATTTTCTCGCCCGTCTTACTATCCCATAAGCGACAATTATCAGGGGATATTTCATCGGCTAAGACCACATATAGCTCTCCATGAGGCCCCCAAATACGTCCAAATTCCAGCTTAAAATCAACCAGACTTAGTCCAATACCAGAAAACATTCCATTGAGGTAATCATTAACGCGCCATGCCATTGACACCATTTCCTCAAGCTCGTAATAATCAGCCCAGCCAAATGTTACGATATGGTCTTCACCAACTAATGGATCACCAAGCTCATCTTTCTTATAATAAAATTCAATCAATGGCTTGGGAAGTATTTCGCCCTCCTTAAGCCCTAAACGCTTACATAGTGAACCCGCGGCAATGTTGCGCACCACTAACTCAATTGGAATAATATCAAGGCTGCTTACCAGTTGCTCACGCATATTAAGCTGACGAATGAAATGCGTAGGAATACCTATCGCCTCTAATTTAGTCATAAGGTGAGAGGAAATACGGTTATTAAGTACACCTTTTCCCGCTATAATATCATGTTTCTCACCATTGAAAGCCGTGGCATCATCTTTAAAATACTGAATAACCGTTCCCGCTTCAGGGCCTTCATATATAATTTTTGCTTTGCCTTCATATAATTTTTTACGTCGTGCCATAAAACTATCCTTAAATTTTTATCTACCCATCATATAACAATGGATTTAAACAGATTCAAATGATAGAAGTAATTTATTATATATTTTTTTAAAGTTCAGGTTTTTGTAAGGAGAAAAATATGGCTATATTTGATGATCGCGAGCAAGGTTATGAGAAAAAATTTGCTCACGAGGAAAAACTAGACTTTGCAGTTGAAGCGCGCCTTTCCAAGTTATATGGCTTATGGGCTGCTGAAAAATTAGGGCTTGGTGGAGCAGATGCACAAACCTATGCCGGAGAAGTAGTTTCTGCAAATCTTGAAGAACCTGGTTTTGATGATATTTTGCGCAAAGTAAGAAAAGACTTTGATGAAAAAAAACTCGATATATCTGATAACGTTATGAATGTAGAGCTTGATAAATGTCTTTGTGAAGCGAAAAAACAAATTAGTGAAGGTAAGTAACCCTAATAATCTAAGGATATAATTATGGCTATGGACGCAGCAACTATAGAACAAATGATTATGGAAGCAATTCCTGACGCCGTAGTAAAAATCGAAGATTTGCGCGGCGATGGTGAGCATTACGCTGCATATGTAAGCTCTGCGTCATTTGCTGGAAAAAATCGTGTACAGCAACATCAAATGGTGTATAAAGCCCTTCAAAATAAGATGGGCGGTGAGTTACACGCTCTTGCACTGCAAACATCAGTGCCTGATTAGACATTAAATTATAAGGACTAAATAAATGGAAAACGTAGTATTTACACGCATACAAAAAGAGATAGATGATAATGACATCGTACTATTCATGAAAGGCTCTGCTGTATATCCGCAATGTGGATTTTCATCTATGGCAGTTCAAATATTATCTCATCTTGGCACTACGTTTCGTGACATTAACGTGCTTGAAGATAACGATATACGCGAAGGTATAAAAGATTTTTCAAATTGGCCAACAATTCCTCAGCTCTATGTAAAGGGTGAGTTTATAGGTGGCTGCGATATTATGCGCGAAATGTACGAAGAAGGTGAGCTTCAAAAGTTATTGCAAGATAAAGGCATAGAAGTTGCCGCAGCGTAAAATATTCGCTGAAATCAATCTCTATTATATATAAATGAAAACATCTAGCGCGTAACTTTGCTGTGGCGGTATATTCCGCATGACATCATCAAGCCAAAGCCTATGAGAGCGGCCAGCATTGACGTTCCGCCATAAGAAACCAGTGGCAATGGAGCGCCCACAACTGGTATCAGCCCCATTACCATCGCAATATTGATAAATACATAAAGAGAGAAATTCACGCTCACCCCCAGTGCAAGGTAACGTCCGAAATTATGCTTACAACGCAAAGATGTTCTAAGCCCAGTAATGAAAATGAACAAAAACAACGTGAGCAAGAACACTCCTCCAAGCAATCCCCATTCTTCTACCCAAAGGGTAAAAATAAAATCCGTCTGTTTCTCGGGCAAGAAATTCAAGTGGCTCTGTGTGCCTTGCAAAAAGCCTTTGCCCTCTACCCCACCAGAACCAATAGCAATTTTTGACTGCGTAATGTGATAGCCCGCCCCCAAAGGATCAGACTCAGGATCAAGAAAGGTCATAACCCTTTTTTTCTGATATTCATGTAAGAACTGCCATGCTATTGGCACGCTAACTGCTGCACCAACAATCGCACTGACAAACAACCATATAGGCGCACCAGCCATAAACACCATAGCCGCCCCCGCCATTATAATCATCAATGCCGTTCCCAAATCAGGCTGCATTAACACTAATGCAACAGGCGCAGCAATGACTAATGCAGGAACTATCAAAAATGATAATCTGCGCGCTTGTTCAGGGCTTGCACCATGAAAGTGACGTGCCAAAGCCATAACAACTGCAATTTTCATTAGCTCCGATGGCTGAAGCTGCATAAAACCAAGATTTATCCAACGCTGCGCCCCCATGCCGACATGCCCTTTAACCTCTACAAATACCAGCATTATCATGCCAATAAAATAAATTGGCCATGTCAGGCGATACCACCATTTAATATCAATCATAGCAATAATAACCAAGCCAATCATACCAATTCCAAAGCGCATCATTTGCCGCGAAGCCCAGCGATCAAAATCTCCGCCAGCCGCAGAATATAAAGAGGCAATTCCAACTGCGGCAACCGAGCATATAAGAATGACTAACCACCAATTAAGCTTGGCCAGCTTTTGCCCAAAGCTCATATCATCTTGAACAAACATTGAATATGACATGGTTACAAATCCCCCTGATTATCTTCACCATATATAGGCTTTTTAGGCGGCCAAAAAACTGGAGAAGTAGCACTTTTAGAAACTTCTGGCTGTAGCTGTGTCCTTGCGGGATCGCGCATTTGGGTTTGCTCTAACAATAATTTAGCTATTGGCGCGGCGGCGCGTGAGCCGCCAATGCCATGCTCTACCACTACCGAGCAAACATAACGCGGTTTTTTCATCGGTGCATAACCAACAAACAATGCATGATGTCTTTGTTTCCATGGCAAATCTTCGTTCTTAATTCCTTGACGTCTTTGATCCATAGTAATTCTTTGCACCTGCGATGTTCCAGTTTTACCAGCCATCTCAAAACCTTCTCTATCTATGCTAGAGGCCCTCGCTGTCCCTCTCTTACCATTAACTACTGATTCCATACCTTGCATAACAAGCTTTAAATGAGCCTTAGAAATGCCAAGAGAATCCCATTGCTCGCGCCCTAAGAACTGATCTTCCAAATATCCCGTAATCCACGGATTAACTGCAAATCCACCATTAACCATGCGCGCCGTCATAACCGCGAGCTGCAACGGAGTGGCAAGAACATTACCCTGCCCAATACTGGATATAATCGTTTCCCCTTGATACCATTTTTGTCCTAAAACCCGTTTTTTCCATGCAACATCAGGAATTATCCCTGCTCTCTCTTGGGCGAGTTCAAGCCCTAGCTTTTGCCCAAGACCAAGCCGGCGCGCCATATCTGCAATCGCGTCAATTCCTACCTCGGTAGCCATTTTGTAAAAATAAATATCACATGATTGCTCAAGTGCCTTATTTAAATCAACATCACCATGACCATATTTTTTCCAGCAATGAAAGGTGCTGTTCCCAAACTCATATTTTCCTGAACAAAAGACAGAGGTGTTTTTACTTATAACGCCAGCTTTCAAACCAGCCAAAGCCGTAACCATTTTAAAGGTTGAGCCAGGGGGATATTGCCCCGATATAGCCTTATTAGTTTGTGGCCTTCCAAGATTATCTGTAATTTCTTTCCATTCATCGCTGGAAAATCCACGCACAAAAATATTGGGATCAAATGCAGGATATGATGCCATTGCGTAAATTGCGCCGCTATGTGCGTCCATAACAACTGCTGAAGCACTTTTATGAACGGATAGAACTTCCATAGCATAGCGTTGTAGCTCCCCATCTATGGTAAGAGTTACGCGCTTACCTGACACGGCATTTTTACGTTTGAGCTCTCTTACCTCACGGCCAATAACATTAACCTCGACCTCTGCCGCGCCTGCTTTTCCGCGAAGGGGGCTATCATAAAATTTTTCTATTCCTGTTTTACCAATCCTAAAGCCCGGCAATCGCAAAACAGGGTCATTGTCTTTTTCTAGATCTTCTTTGGAAACAGAGCGCACATAACCAACAATATGCGCAGTTGCATCACGATAAGGGTAGGAGCGTATATCCCCGACATCAATAAATATTCCGGGTAAGTCTGGTAAATTAACTTCTACCTTGGCGACCTCGTCCCAAGAAAGCCCCTCTCTGATTTTAATAGGAATAAATTTTGCGGCCTTTGACACTTCCTCCATTACGCGCTTTATATCTTTATCCTCAACATCAATTATATTTTGCAGTAATTTCAATGAGGATTTAACATCATCGCTTTGCTCAGAAATTATAAGCACACGGTAAGTCTGAGCATTAACCGCCAAAGGAACGCCAAAACGATCAACTATCTGCCCTCTGGGTGGTGGTAATATCTTGATATTTATTCGGTTTTTATCAGATAAGGTTTTATAACGCTTACCCTGCGCAATCTGAAGCCATGCAAGGCGTGCGCCCAAGATCCCAAGCCCTATAACCTGCAAAGCGCCAATAAAAAAAGCGCGGCGCGTAAATATTTTCTCGCTATATTCATCATGGTGCATATAAATATATTCCTTACGTCACCGCGCTATATTGACCTTGAATTTCAGGCAGCATTCTATGCAAAATATGCAAGACTAAAGCAATTGCTGGAAATAGAACAATACCGATAAATATAGATATAATCACGGGATCAAAGCTCACCCACTGCAATCTAATAAGCCCAAATAAAGCCCATTGTAGGAATAGCGAGCTTGATACCGCCACCATAAAGCCAAGCCATACAACAATGAAGGGTTGCCCAGTTAGGAAAACACGTTGCGAAGTAACAGATTGGCGCAAAACCAAAAATATAAAAGCATTAAGCCCCAAAGGCCAACCACTAAGTAAATCAAGGCATACCCCCATAGCAAACACCAAAAGCGGAGGGATCAATGTAGGCCTATATATCGACCAATAATATAACAGCATCAAAACAAAAGGCACATCAATTGTAATAGATAACGGCATTGAAATTGAGATAATATTCAATAAAAAGAACAAAAACAGGAACAAGTAAACAGCGCAAAGGCGCAAGAAAACATCTATATATTCATGGAATGATTGCATTATTACTACCTCCATCAACTTTACCAGATTGATCTTTCTTAAGTATCCTTATTATTTGGAGCCTATCAAAATCTGCGAATAAGATTACGCTCATATCTCCATTTTTTTCTATAATTACGCGCCCAACAGGAAGCCCATGTGGATACACTCCGCCATAACCAGAAGTAATAATTCGTGCGCCTTCGCTGATTTTACTATCCTCTGGAAGATGGATAAGTTTTGGATTGCGTTCATTATACCCTGCCATAATTGCATGCTGACCAGTATCTTCAACAACCACAGGAACGCGAGAATTAATATCATTTATAAGAAGTATTCGTGAGGTGTTTTCCCCTACCTCGACTATACGGCCAACAAGCCCTTCCCCAGCGACCACAGCCGCCCCCTTTACTACACCATTAGTATTGCCTACAGATGCTAACATGCTTTTAACGTAGGTATTGCCTGAATCCGATAAAATCCGCGCGCTTATATGAGAATATGATTTATCTACCTCCAAGTTCAGTAGCTCTCGTAAAGACCTGTTTTCAGAATCCAGCAGCAAAGCGGTTTGATACCATTGCCTAAGGCGAGTATTTTCTTGCTCCAAACGTAAATTATCTGCCTGTAATTGTGCCAGATTCGTAACATCATGTAAAAACAGGTTTATCTGCTGAAAAGGCATACTAATAGTGGATAAGGCAGGGGAAAATATGTCGGATACGTTGGTTCTCAGCCCTTCGAAAGATTGAGGACGAAATGCAGATATTACCATAAGCACAACAGATATAACTATCAAAGCCAACGATAAGAAAGATGAACCGCCCCAAGGCAGTGGCAAATGATGCGCAGCTCTATTGAATTTCGTATATTGGTTCAAAGCTTTTTAAATTCTGATAAATTGTCGTATAAACTACGCAGGATATACGCACCCACCATCTTAATCAATGTGCAATCATTATATTAGTAAGAGGCACTTTACTAATAAGGAGGCGGTATGAATTGATTATTGGTGCGAACCGACCTGTGAGTAAGATGCTTTCAGGGTAGATAGGTTGCAGGGCGAATGTGCTTTTGAGGCCCCGTTTTATAAAAAGGCGGGTGATCTCGTTAAGGAGACTACCCGCCCTGTCTACCGAATGGCCGCCGTGAGGCCCGCAAGATTTTTACGCGGTGATCTCGAATAGAAGTTTGGAGCCATCCGCCTGACGCATCTACCCCGTATTTATCAACTCATACTGAAAGGATTCGAAAATGAAACGTTATATAGGAATAGACCTTCATACCAATAGCTTCACTTGCTGTTTTTTACAAGAGGACGGAAAGGAGCGCGTGCAGACCTGGCCGTTGCAGGGCGGAGGTCTGGAGCAATCCATAAAAGGGCCTGTTGCAAGATGGCTATTTTTTTATGCTTTTCCTTTATGTATTGCTAGCATCAGAATATTATCAACATATAAAGTAACTGTGGTAGCAGGATATGCTATAGTCATTCGAGTTAAGAATAGGACATTAATAGATTATCGATTGCAGAACAGATCGGGAATCAAATAACGAGCGTGATATAATCAGTCGTACTTCAACTTACTTTAACAACAGAATTTTATGCAACAAGCAGAGCTTCTTTTTTACTATCTTGCTTATCATGAGATAGGTCTGCCTGATACATATCAACATATTCCCAATTTGTATCATCTGAGAACAGCTCATGCAATATTGCATTATTTATTGCATGACCAGCCTTTGCGCTATCATACATACCAAGGATTTGACCACCCGCAAGATAAAGATCACCAATCGCATCAAGCAATTTATGACGGATAAATTCATTTGAAAAACGCAAGCCATCAGGGTTCATAATACCATCAGTATCAAGGATAATCGCATTATCCAAAGAGCCTCCAAGCCCAAGCCCCTGAGAGCGAAGCCACTGCGCTTCATGGTAAAAGCCAAAAGTTCTTGCCTCGGCAATATCATGTCTGAAATTACCATTTACAAGCTGAGTGCCAAAACGTTGCTTACCAATTTTATCGTGGTCAAATTCAATCTCACCAACAAAGCTGCATGATTCATCAGGGCTTAGCGTTACGCGCTTATCACCATCATTTACACTAACCTCTTTTAAAACGCGGATCATACGGCGCGGCAAAGTTTGTGCCTTTGTGCCTACTTCATCTATTAAATTTACAAATGGCATTGCGCTGCCGTCCATTGCGGGGACTTCTGCTCCGTCAATTTCAATGCGCAAATTATCAACGCCCAAACCACGTAGAGCCGACATTAAATGCTCTATCGTGCCAACGCTTGCACCGTGCTCATTTCCGATAACTGTGCAAAGCTGTGTATCGACTACGCTATTCCAAAGCGCGGGGATTACATTCTCCCCTTCAGGCAAATCACTACGAACAAATACAATTCCGTGATTCTCAGCTTCGGGAATCAATACCATATTGATTTCCTTGCCAGAATGTAGGCCAATACCAGATAACTTGGCCGTTTTGCGGAGTGTATGTTGCATAGCATATGTCATATAGCAGTTACCTTATAAGCTTTATTACTTTTGAAACATTCCCTAGATTTAAGGGATTTACTCGAATTTTCGCTACTTCTTATCTATTGTTATCTTAAATTTTCATTCAGCCCTTAAGTTAGAGCTTTGTTATGATAGGACTATATAAAAAACATTGCAGCGCATCAAATCACACTTTATTTCGTTTTGTTACAATTTTGTTACATAAAAAAATCAGAGTAACGGCAAAATAAAAGGCTATAACACAAAAAGAGCCCTGACGTCTCAGAGCTCTTTTAACCCGATAGTATAGGAAGACACAAGGGGTAAACTTAGTTTGCTTGTCTACGCAAAAATGCTGGGATATCAAGCTCTTCATCAATTTTTACAGCCGGTTTTGACGGCTTATTGATGTCAAGGCTTTCTTGGGAGGGAAGCTCACGTCCATGATCACCTGGCGCAGGAGATTTAACGCCGGAATTAACCATTTCACTATCATCACGAAGATTATCGATATGATGTTGGACAGAACCTGTTATACGCTCAAACAAAGACAGCGTACGTTGTTCTTTAACAGGGGCTTCAGCCGAAGGACGAACTGCCTTTGGTGGATTTAACTGCAATCCAGAAGAACGCATTTGTGGCACGTTTTCACCTTCTGCATGTGCGCCACTAAAATTAGATATATGCAGGCCTACACCTGTTTTAGGTATAGCGACATCTGGCTGCATTGGCTTTGGCGGAATAAAAGAATCACCATAAGTAGAGCCGCGTAGCGCAGGATTTTCTGCCGTCTGTCTTTCTGCAACGAACTCCCCTTGCTCAAACATATCAATATTTTCGCTCTCGCTTACTTCTTCTTTAACAGAAGTAACAGGAGCAGGAGATTGCGTTATTGAAGAAGGAGCAGTTAAGCCTTTTATAACATCACGACCCGACATAGAAGACACATCTCTTGCCACGTGCTGCGCGCTGCCGCCAACGATTGGCGAAGATACTTTATTATTGCTCGCAGCCACAGTATTTGGCATAGAACGCTCAACACCGCCAGTATTATTAGTGATAGGCTTTGTTGTGACACCACTGCCACCAGAACCGCCGCCGAAAATCTTGCCTTTTTCTTCTTTTTCGATGCCTGTCGCAACGATAGACACGCGCATAGAGCCGTCCAATGAATCATCGAAGGTCGCACCAAATATAATATTTGCATTCGGGTCAACCTCATCACGGATACGGTTACAAGCTTCATCAGCCTCAAACAATGTCATATCGTAACCACCAGTTACATTGATAATAACACCGTTCGCCCCCTTCATTGATACATCATCGAGAAGTGGATTATTGATAGCAGACTCAGCGGCCTCAACAGCGCGCTTATCGCCTGTTGCCTCGCCTGTACCCATCATGGCTTTACCCATTTGCATCATAGCAGTTCGAATATCTGCAAAATCCAAATTAACCAGACCTGGGCGAACCATAAGATCGGTCACGCCGCGCACACCTGATTGCAACACGCTATCTGCCATTTTAAAAGCTTCGGCAAATGTTGTTTTTTCATTGGCGATGCGGAATAGATTCTGATTAGGAATTACGATCAAGGTATCGACATATTTCTGCATTTCCTCAATACCTTTTTCGGCCTGTTCCATGCGGTGAACACCTTCAAAATGGAAAGGCTTAGTTACCACACCAACGGTCAAAATACCTTGTTCCCTACATGCTTTTGCAATTACAGGAGCCGCACCAGTACCAGTACCACCACCCATTCCAGCCGTAACAAACGCCATATTAGCACCATCAAGATAGCGCAATATTTCTTCAAGGCTTTCTTCTGCTGCTGCCTGACCAATCTCGGGCTTAGACCCTGCTCCAAGACCGCCAGTTACGTTAACGCCTAGCTGCACATGATCTTCGGCCAGCGAATTACCCAAGGCTTGAGCATCTGTGTTGCACACTACAAACTCACAACCATCAAGATTGGAAGCTATCATATTATTCACCGCATTTCCGCCAGCACCTCCAACGCCTATTACGGCAATTTTGGGAGAAAGCTGTTGTACTTCTGCTGTTTGCATTTTTACATTTATCATAATTTTAGGAACCCCTGAGAATTTGGATGTTCATGGTAGGACGATTAGAAGTGTAGTTAAGTTTTTTTTCTATGAAAAGGGGTAAAAGATAAGCCATCCACTAGTTTTACAACAAACTAACGCATTTTCGCAAAAACACAGTTGAATCATTTTAACAAAGAACACCCCTAACCCACGCATTTGATTCAATTTTCTGAGCCAACCCCAAACAGCCAAGCATCCATAAAATAAACAAGGAAAAGAATGTGGATAAGTCACTGGTAATGCTACCAGTTTTCCCTTAGCCAGAGTTTCGCACGATCAACCAGCGATTCAGGGCGCACACGAGCCATGATTTCAGCAGGCATTTCCTCTACATGCTCAGAGGCATAAGTCAGCAAACCTGCGACAGTTGAAAAGGCTGGACCGCTAACCGCATCAGGTAAACCCGTTAGACGTATGGGCTTACCAAGGCGCACCTGCTTATCAAGGACATGGCCAGATAAGTCACGAATCCCCAATATCTGACTCGAACCGCCAGTAAGTACAACGCGCCTGCTTATAACCTTATCAAGGCCGTTATCACTTATCTTTGCGCGGACATGCTCAAATATCTCCTCAAGGCGAGGCTGAATAATGCCAACAAGGTAAGATCTTGGCACATGATTTGGCTTGCCGCACTCATCTTCTTCGCCAAGACGAGGGACTTCGATCATTTCCCCCTCATCAGTTTGCGATGCCACAGCGCAGCCATATAAAATCTTCAAACGCTCTGCATCTGCCTTAGACGTGGTAAGACCGCGAGCTATATCATTTGTCACATGCTCCCCGCCTATCGGCACAGCATCACAATAGATCATAAAACCGCTGTGAAACACGGCAAAGGAAGTTACCCCTGCGCCAATATCAATTACTGTGCAGCCCAGATCAATTTCATCATCAACCAATGACGATATTCCTGCCGCATAAGAACCCGTACATAAGGAAGAAATATCAAGATGGCTGCGCTCTATACAAGAAGCCATATTACGAAGAGCTGCGCCTTCTCCAGAAACCAAATTAACATCAACCTTTAGGTTATCCGCACACATACCCCTAGGATCGCGCACCCCATCTTGACCATCAACATGAAAAAACGTAGGAATAGTATGGATTAGCTCAAGACTTTCATCTGATTCTTTTTGCTGCGCTTTTGCAAGAGCACGCCTAACATCATTTTGAGTTACTTCATGGCCACCAATTTCAACTTTAACGCTATGACCAAAAGAGCGCACATGAACACCCGAAACATTAACCACAACCTCACGTAAAGGATAGCCACGCATTATTTCAGCCGCCATATTTTCCGCCGCATGAACCGTTTGACGAATTACCCCCTCGGCGGCCTGAATATCAACTATAGCGCCGTTTTTTATTCCCGATGAAGGCTTATGGCCAACGCCTATAATTTCAAATGTTCCAACATCATCAACAATACGGCCAATAAAGCACGCAGTTTTACTGCTACCGATATCAAGTGCGGCAACTAACGATCCTTTAGGTCTTATTGTCTTACCTTGTGTCATACGCGACTTAATACCTAACTATAAATTTGTTCCGATGGCATGAATATTAGACTTATAATCTTGCACAGTGCCAAGTTTGGTCTGCACAATCAAGCGTCCCTTATATCTTGCATCAATTTCAGTAATTGCTTTCTTTGATAAAATCTTATCTTCTTTATGACGCTGTATTATATGTTCCAGCGCTTCTTCATGATTTTTTTCAGGAAGTTTTATAAGCTTTTTATCGCGCAAAAATAAGTTCCATCGCCGATCATCAATTAACTCTGCGTAATCAAGTTCTTTACTTAATTCAGGCACTTTATCCAAAGAAGCCATAAGTTTCATAGTTTTTTCAGGAGCATTCCTACCAATTACCATTGGAAGGTCTTTAAAACTCGCCAAAGATTCATTGGTGATTATATTACCCTGATTATCAACCAAAGATAGCGCAGCATCATGGCGCCATAGAGCAATCGGCGTGCGCTCCACAAGCCTAATATATATAGTATCAGGCAATCGGCGTTCCACATGCGCAGACTTAACCCAGCCAATGCGCTCAATTTGCTCTTTTGCTTCTACCGGATTAAACGATAATATAGGATCACCCTTCCCAACATTTATTACCGCCATAAGGGCATCAACATCGCTGTATTTGCGCCCCTCTACTAATATATTTTCAACCTTAAAGCCTGACTTTGCCGTTATATCAAGTGTCTTATTTGATACAGCTTCACTTAACCTAGCAGGAGCATCGCTTAAAACAAACCAGCCCGTAGCCCAAGCCATAGACACAAGTAAAAATAAAGTAATTACAATCTTCTTAGGCACATTAACGCCCCGCGATTTTTTTGTATTTTTCTTACGCTTTTGCACCATTGTGGATTTGCGCGTACCCTTTGATTTATTGCTTTTCTTCGTTGCCATCACACTACCCCGCCCGCGTTAACAAACGTGCGCCTTCTGGCACAGGATCATGAGGAAGTATGCGCTTTTGATTTTCTATCAACGCCTCTGCAACCATTGAGGTTAAAAGATCAGTAAAAAACACAGGGTTATTTTTTGTTGCTTCCCAAAGGAAATAACCTAAAGATCCCGGGCAAGGGTTAACTTCATTCATCCAGATTTCACCAGATTTCTCATTGCCAATAAAATCAATACGCGGAACACCTGTTCCATCAATTGCATCAAACATAGCACTTGCCCACTTACGGATATTTGCTTCCATCTCGGCTGGAATATCAGGGTTTATATCACGAGTTAGTGATAACATGCCCTCGCTTGCAGTTGTGAAAGTCTTTGCTCCGCTAAGTTTTCCGCCCTTGCCATTACCGCCTGACATATATTTTTGTTTAAAATCCAAAAGCTCATCTGCGGCTTTCGGACGCTCAATCGCAGAGGTAACAATCTCACCATTAACGCGCGCAACTGACACATTATATTCCACCAGATTTTCAACAAATGGCTCGGCAATGGCTGCATCATCAAATTCAAATACTGCGGGCAAACACGCCTTGGCTTCTGCTGCATTATTAACTTTGGAAACACCAATAGAGCTACCTAAATGCGCAGGCTTTATTATACACGGATAGCCCAAAGGCTTTAACACCAAATCCAGCTCATCTTCCGGAACAAGATACCCCTCATCAGGGCGTTTTATCATGGAATAAGGCAATGCAGGAACATCAATAGCATTTAGCAAATATTTAGTTGTCACCTTATCCATCAATATTGCCGATGCCTTGGTGCGCATGCCAGCATAAGGCACATTAGCAAGCTCAAACAGCCCTTGAATATTACCATCTTCCCCATAAAGACCATGAAAAACCGGAATTGCAATATCAAAGCAAATCGGCTTTGGCGCGCCGAATAAAGGTGTTTTCTTCGGAATCAATACCCCACCGCGAGCAGCCCCTTTTACATCAAGCGTAACCTCAACCACTTGCTTCATATCATCGGCGCTTAACATATAATTTTCACGGCGGCGCAATACATCGCCCACATACCACGCGCCATCAGGGGCGATATAAACTGGCATAGTTTTATAAAGCTCATTATCCAATGCCTGCAACGCTTGCAGCCCTGAAATAACACTGACATCATGCTCGGGTGAGCGTCCGCCAAAAAATACGGCTACAGTCTTTTTATTTATTATATCGTTTTTGGTTTGTGACATGAGGCAATCACTCGTATAAATAAAGGAAGATTAAAATAAACTCGTATTTAATCACGAAACGGATTTTCTTTAAAGGGTAAGAAGAGTGCAAAAATTCAATAGTGAGGGAGTAAAATTCTCCTATATCACGGCTGGTAAGGATTTTAAGTTAGAAACCCTCTCAAAAAAAGCGGGGAATAATGATTTACCGCTTATATTTTGGGCACATGGTTGGGGGCAAACTCACGCGGGATTCTCTCAACTAATCTCTGCGCTAGAATCACTTGCGGGTCATATCGCCGTTGATTTTGCAGGCTTTGGCGAATCTGATCCTCCGCCTGATAATTGGGGAACCGAGCAATATGGCGATGCCATTGCCGCGTGGATAAAGGATAAGAACCTCCCCCCCCTGATATGGATAGGTCATTCCTTTGGCGCAAGAGTTGGTATTCAAATTGCTGCGCGCCACCCCGAGCTTATAAAATCTATGGTATTTATCGGCGGCGCAGGATTAAAGCGCAAACGCCCTATCCATAAAAAGATATATATTTATTTACGCATCAAGCTGTTTAAGATTCTAAAACATCTTTTACCCGATGGGAATTTAAAGAAAAAGATAATGAAAAAATTCGGCTCGGCGGATTATAACAACGCCGATGATAACCTGCGCAAAGTATTTATACGTGTGGTCAATGAGGATTTAAGCGATCAAGCAAAAAAGATTCAATGCCCTGTCGCCCTTATATATGGAAGTGAAGACACCGAAACCCCGCCAGAATTTGGACGCAGATATTCGCAACTTATAAAAAATTCAAAAATGTTTATTCTAGAGGGGCAAGATCACTATTCCCCTTTGCAAAATGCTCGCCATCAAGTAATTAAGATAGTAAGTAATTTTATTAAAGAAAGCAGCTCATGAGCGCAGAAACAGCCATTGAAGTATTTACACTTATTGCATTTCTTGCCTTTGCAGGGCGCAGACTTATGAGCTATCTCCATGCGCTGCAACAAGATGATTACGATAATGGCAGACTTGTCGCATGGATATTCAAACATAAAGTATTTGATACCCGCATCACGCAATTTCTACTGCTTGTAATTGGCATTGATATATTTACCGCTATCCCTTCTGTGGTCTTTAATATCATGGTTTTCCTGATCTTTGCCATTGGTACATATATGGAAAAAGACCCGCGTAAAGCCTCTAAAAAGGCGTTTGTCCTGACCTTACGAGCGCGGCGAATTCTGGTTATGTCACTGATATATGCCGCGATTATTGCGGTTATAGCCTTTTATCTATCCCTGACGTGGCTTTGGATTATCGCAGTGCAAGCATTACCCCTTATGCTTATTATTGGTAATGCCACCCTCGCCCCTTATGAAACATTAGTGCAAAATAAATTCTATAATGAGGCAAGAGCAAAGCTCGAAGAAATCAACCCCACAATTATCGGTATTACAGGCTCATACGGCAAAACCTCAGTTAAACATATTTTGGGGCATATTCTAAAGAACTCCGCTCCCACCCTTATGACCCCCGGAAGCGTAAATACGCTTATGGGCATTACCCGCATCATTCGTGAGCAGCTCCAGCCTAATCATCGTTATTTCATTGTTGAAATGGGTGCGTATGGTAAAGGCTCCATCGCATCTTTATGCGCTCTAACCCCTCCAAATTACGGGATTATAGCCTCTATCGGTCATGCGCATTATGAAAGGTTCAAATCTCTTGAAACCGTGGTCAAAGCCAAGTACGAGCTTGCCGAGTCAGTATTAGAGCGCGATGGCATAATGATCGTCCATGAGCGCACCTTGAAATTCCAATATTCAAGAGATATTCGCAACCTACATATGGATAATTTCATTGTTTGCGGAGAGCCAATGCGCACTGATAAGCCGCAAAATGAACAAGAGTTTAGCTACCTCGCCGCCGATGATCTTAAAATTATGTCAGTTGAGCAAACCCCAAAGGGGCTGTGCATTAAAATTGAGTGGAAAGATGAGAAATATACCCTGCGCGCACCTTTATACGGCGTGCATCATGGGCATAATATCGCCCTTGCCTTTGCCTGCGCGATGAGCCTTGGTATGGAGGCAAAAGACATCAAAACCGCTCTTGCCTCTACTCCGCAAATCACCCATAGATTAGAGGTGAAGCAGCAAGTTGACGGCTCTATCATTATTGATGATGCGTTTAATTCAAACCCTCCGGGCTTTCGCGCTGCCTTGCATGTAATGAAGGTTCTTGCCGATGATCGTGAGGGGCGCGCTATATTAGTTACCCCCGGAATTGTCGAGCTTGGCAACGCCCATGATGAGGTTCACCGCACCCTTGGCGCGCTTGCAGGTGATGTTTGCGATATAGTGATTGTGGTTAATCCCTCGCGCATACCGACATTTATCGAAGGCTTTAATAATAAGAATAGCGGCAAAATTTTACAGCAATTTGAAACCTTTGCTTCGGCAGAAAAATGGCTGATAGAAAATAAGCGTGATACGGACGTTATCCTGCTCGAAAACGACCTCCCCGATATATATGAACGGGTGCTGAAGATATAAAAATACAATATTATGAAAAATATTTTATAGCTAAATACGATCTAAAATATATTCTGTCTTTTTAGGCTGTTTGCCCGAAGGGTAGGGGCAAGGAAGCCCCTATTTTGTTGGTCTAAAAACATGGAAGTTTTATGCTTTTCGCATTTCGATACGCTAAGTATTATACCGCCAATTTTGCTAAATGAATACTTTTGCCAGACAATAAAAAAGGGCGGTATTCCCGCCCTTGGTCAAATGAGACAAATTTTTACTTTATGGTTACTCTGATTTATTTTCCGTAATGAGCGTTATCACTTAGCTAAACGGAACTTCCTGTCAAGTAATCTTCATTTTCTAAAAAAAGATTAAAAATCTCTTCCTGACTTAAATCCTTTGGAAAAACATTCTCACAATCAGATTTTCTAGCCTTTTGATGCAATAATGTATAAATACACCAAGCAACTTGAGCAGACCAATCAATATAATCACGATTATTATCAGTGTACTCAGGAAAAGAGTCTTCAATTTTATCATGAATGTGCGTCAAATTAGGAATATCCGCCCCACCATTTTCAAACAATGTTTTTTCCCTAACATCTATTTGAATAGGCCAATAAGATAAAACATCCTTGTATATTTTATTAAACTTCTCTCTATTCATTTTCTTATACTTCCATCTTCACGCACTGACTCAGGCTTGCGACCTTTTTCCCAATCTTTTTCATTCTTCCATCTTTTATATATGCTTCCACCATGTTGGTCACGATCTTTTTCCCAAATAGAACCGTCTTTCTTGTTCTTTTGGGCTTTTTTGCCTTTCTTAGCATAATCTTCCGGCTTATCCTTTGGTGTTTTATTTCCATACTTAGTGTCTTTTTTAGGCTCATTCGGACCACCGGTAGCAGAATCAGACGTATTGTCTTCTTCAGCCTCTTTCTGCCCCTCATCCTTTTCATCATTAGCATTACCTTGCGCCCAAAGAATGCCTTGGCCAATGCCTTGGCCTATGGCTTGTCCCGCGGCTCTTGCACAAACTTCAACACCGCCAAGATATATACCCACAGCCCTTCCTACCGGTGTACTTCTTGCTGCTACCCCTATTACAGTACCAACCCCAACAGACCTAGGAATTCTAGGAGAATAAGTAGGAGAGGCTGACGTAACCCCTCTGGGTCTATGTACATCACAGGATTAGCAAGCGCATAGGCGTAGGTGTTAAGACCACCAGCAAGCCCTATAGGATCAGATGAGATATAACGCCCTGTGGTTGGATCATAATAGCGGTTCCAGTTGTAATGTAAGCCGCTCTCATTATCCCAGTACTGCCCAGCAAACCTTAGATTAACAGTTGCGCTACCTGTTGGAATACCAACGCCAAACGCATCACTTGACCAGTTCCAGACCTGTACGCCGCTGGTATTGGTTGCATAGCGCGGTGTGCCTAAATGGTCAGTGTGGAGATAGCTAAAACTAGTAAATTAAGCTCGTTCGCGCAGAGCCGTGATTATAGTGCCATCATCAAGATAATCCAGCTCTCCGCCAACGGGTACGCCATGCGCAAGGTGAGATATTTTCACCCCCAACGGATTAAGATGATCGGAGATATAATGCGCGGTTGTTTGCCCATCCACGGTTGCACTTAGGGCAAGTATTACCTCACTCAGATTATCTCCGCCCTCTTTAACGCGCTCCACCAATCTATCAATGCGCAAATCCTGCGGCCCTATACCATCAAGAGCGCAGAGCAAGCCACCAAGCACGTGATAGCTTCCCTTATATGATCCTGTGCGCTCTATCGCCCAAACGTCACTGACCTGAGCCACCACACAAATTTGGGTTTTGCTGCGCTTATGATCGCAACAAACAGAGCAAGGATCGACCATATCAAGATTTCCACAAATCCCACAATTCTTCACATTTTCCGCAGCATCTTGCAGCGCATGCGCCAAGGGCATCATCAAGCTCCCGCGCTTTGAAAGTAAATGCAGAGCAATCCTGCGCGCCGAGCGATTACCAAGCCCCGGAAGATTGGAAAGCAATCGCATTAAATGCTCTAAAGGACCATCATTATTCATTTAAGAAAATATCCTATAGTTAATACTAATAAGTTTTATACTACTCATAAAAATTTAATCATTATAGCTAGGTTTTGCATCTTTTTTCTTAGGATCAATATAACGGAACAGCTTTTTATCAAGCTTTATACCTGTTTTAAGGTAAAACAGCTCAACTTCGGTAATCATATTTTGCGCGTCAATTACTCGCCATTTCTTAAGCTCAAATGGCTTTTTGCTAAAAGCAAAAGTAATAGAGCCTGCATCAGGTTCATCGGCTTGAACCACCTTAATTTGCAACAATCCTGCCGCCCATTTAGCGTCTTTTACAATCAAATCATCGGTAAATGAGAAGTTTTTGCGTAAAAAGAAATTTGCCAAAGTCGTTTTTATGGGTGCGTTTGTCTGCTCCTCAAGCTCTGCGTCATAAAAATAGATAAACAGACCATCAGCCACAACAAAATTTTCAACTGGAGGGTCATAGTCAAAACGCAACTTCCCCGGACGGTTAAGATAAAATGTTCCTACAAGCTGCGTTCCGCCATGGGTGGTTTGCACAAAGCGCGCCTGCGCGGTTTTCATGCCTTGCAAATATTTCTCGGCGCGCTCTATATCCTCTACACTAGCATCACGAACCTCGTTTGGCGCAGCATAAGCAACTGTAACTCCGCTAAATGCACAAAAAACCAAGAAAAGGAAAAAAGCCTGCTTAACCATTATATAAAAACCCTGATTATCAATTTAAAAACGCATTATAAACTACTTCGCAGCCAAGCAAAGCAATAGTTAAATATATTCACGAAAGTACGATGATAATATATTGATAATAAAAATGAACCACTCCCCGCAGCAAGCTACGGGGTATCAGGCTCAGGCTTCGCCAAAAATAACGCCCCAAGGGACGAGGAATTAACCAAAGAGAGATTAAATATAAGATAATTTTTCAGGATTTTTTTACGCACCGCTATGGTCACTAACTAATATCTGGCGTTTACCCGCAGAATTAGCAGGAGTAATTACGCCTTGGCGCTCCATTTCCTCAACAATGCGCGCTGCGCGGTTATAACCAATTTGCAAATGACGTTGAATAAAGCTAGTGGAAACCTTACCCTCGCTGGTAATAATAGCCACCGCCTTATCATATAGAGCGTCAACATCACTACTAGCTTCGCCACCACCGAACATCGCGTTCATTACATCAGAGCCACCAAAATCAGCGTCTTCACTAGTTACATCATTGATATAAGCTGGTTTAGCTTGTTCCCTAAGGAAATTAGTTGCTTTTTCAACATCATCATCAGAAACAAATGGCCCGTGAACCCGCGTTATCCGCCCACCTGGAGCCATATAAAGCATATCCCCCATACCAAGAAGCTGCTCCGCTCCTGCATCACCTAAAATTGTTCTACTATCTATTTTCGAAGTAACTTGGAAAGATATGCGAGTTGGGAAGTTAGCCTTAACCACACCAGTAATAACATCAACCGATGGTCTTTGCGTTGCCATAATCAAGTGCAGACCTGCCGCCCGCGCCATTTGTGCCAGACGCTGAATTGCATTCTCAACGTCCTTACCCGCCACCAACATCAAATCAGCAAATTCATCAACAATAATCACGATATAAGGCAGCTCTGCCAGTTGCATTTCACGATCTTCAAAAGTTGGCTTTCCGCTATCTGGATCAAATCCAGTTTGCACCTTGTGCATTATTTTTTCATCGTTCTTAATCGCCTCGCGGATACGTTGATTATACCCCTCAACATTACGAACACCAAGCTTAGACATATTGCGATAACGATCTTCCATCTCCCTAACCGCCCATTTAAGTGCAACCACAGCCTTACCCGGCTCGGTCACTACAGGGGTTAAAAGATGAGGAATATCATCATATACTGAAAGCTCCAGCATTTTAGGATCAATCATGATAAAGCGGCATTTCTCGGGAGAAAGACGATATAAAAGCGACATAATCATGGTATTAACCGCCACAGATTTACCCGAACCAGTAGTACCAGCAACCAGCAAGTGCGGCATTTTTGCTAAATCTGCCAAAATTGGCTGCCCGCCAATATCCTTACCAAGAATAAGTGGGAGCTTGGCTGACGTCTTTTCATACATACGTGATTGCAGCATCTCTTTCATATATACGGTTTGACGCGTTTTATTTGGAAGCTCTATCCCGATTACATTGCGCCCCGGCACAACCGCGCAACGCACAGATATAGCCGACATAGAGCGTGCAATATCATCACTTAGCGAAATAACCCGCGATGATTTAGTCCCCGGAGCAGGCTCTAGCTCATACAACGTGACCACAGGTCCAGGGTGAATTTTCTTAATCTCACCCTTAATATTATAATCTTCAAGTACACTGCTTAATAATTCTGCATTTCTGCGTAGCGCATTATCATCAAGTTTCATGCCTGTAACTTCTGGGGGCACTTCTTGAATAAGGGAGAGCGGCGGGAACTCCCACTCTCCATCAACATCTGAAAGTGCAAATCTTTGCTGTGCACTATCCTTTGACTTTGAGGCTGAGGGCACGGCAGAAGGCGCAGGTTTAACAACGGTTATAGATGATGAAATAGAAGGTTTGTTAGAAGCAACAGCAGGCGGCGGCACAATATCAACTTCAATATTTTCTGTAGTAGTAGAAGACTTAGATATCCCCTCCTCCTTTTGAGCGGGATTTTTCATTCTAGCTTTTTGAATCTTCGCCTTTTCCTCTTCCCATAAAGCTTTTCGCTCTGCTATTGATTGCGCGCGCTCTTCTTTCATCGCCCGCAACCTAGCCATTATACCAATGGACGCAGAAGAAGGCTCAGCCTCATAATCAGGTGAATTATAGTGAGCTATCCAATTATAAAAACCGTTAACAGCAGACATCACCATTCCTGCAAATATATAAGCGGCGACCTTAATACGGAACCAAGCCGATGCGATCTCATAGGCTTTAAAAGCTGCACCATGCAAGAAAAAACCAAGAGCAATAATCCCTGCCAAAGAAACAACCAAAAGAGATGCGTAAGGCAAGTCAAATAAATCTAGCGTAGCAACACTTTGCTCCAAAATTATAGAACCTGTTGCACTTCCTAAATATGGGTGAACAAACCATTCCCCCGATGGTACAGGTGCCAAAGCGATTGAGGCAAATAAAGAAGCCATAAGAATAGAGGCCATTCTTAAAATTACAGGGCGAACTGATTGTCTTTTATATACGCGCACACCCCATATCATAAAGCAAAGCGCAGAAACAAAAGCTCCAAGCCCTACGGTCTGCAATAATATGTCTGAAAAATATGCTCCGAATGCTCCACCTATATTTGATATATTTATAGCATCACTATCAGGCGCAGTATTCCATGAAGGATCAGCGCTATTATAGCTTATAAGAGATACGAAAATAAAAGCTCCAAGCGATAAAAATGCAAAAGCAACGACATCAACCAAGCGCCGAGCGATAAATGCCTGCATTGAATCTGGCAAAAATGATGAATTTTTTTGTTTACGAGATCGTTTTATTTTACGCGAGCGCGCCATAGAATTATGTCCTTATCCATAAAAAACAATAGGCTTAAAAGCAGACGCAAAGACATGCGCCAAAGAATAGCTAAAGTAAGTATAACCTTTTTCCAAGGCGTAACTCAACATTACAATAAATATTGTATGGATAAATATACCGACTTATAGAAATTTTTAGTCCAAAATACCTAAAGGATCTTGCGATACCAAGTCACCAATTTGGTCATAAACATTGGCGTTTTCATTCATTTGGTCTTTTATTGGCTCATTTTGCTCTGCCAAAGTTCTAAAGAAGCCTGCCGCATCTTTTAAAAGGCGACCCGCTAACTCCGCATGGGTAGTTCCTTCTAAATTACCTTCAGGATCATTAACAATTAAATCTCCCATTTGCTCAAACACAGTAGCATTTTCGCTCATCTGTCCGTTAAGAGCATCATTCTGGCTTCCCAATGTGCGAAAGAATGCCGCGGCATCTATAAGAAGTTTTCCTGTTAATTCAGCGTGGGTTGGCATGTAATATTCCTTAATTTTATCTAACTACTAAGCACATTACAGTAACATACTTACCTTATTGTAAGGCAAGCCCTAATTTTAAAATTATTCATCGCTATCACTTTGCTGTATTCTGAAAGGGTGAGCCTTATATGTTCCTAACAATTTCACGTCTTTTGCAAAAAATCCAAGCTCCTCAAGGGCTAGCTCAAACTCTGGGCTTTCATGATGACCTTCTATGTCGCAGTAAAAACGCGCCGCTTGAAATTGTTCATCAACATAGGACTCCAGCTTGCTCATACTAAGGCCATTTGTTGCAAAGCCACCCAGAGCCTTATAAAGAGAGGCGGGAATATTCCTTACTTCGAATAACAGGCTTGTAATTACGTTTTCTTCATCAGCCTCAGGAAAAGATGGATCAGCAGATAATATCAAAAACCTCGTAATATTATGATCCGTATCTTCTATATCGCGCTGCAAAATCTCTAAGCCATAAATTTCTGCGGCAAGTTCCGAGGCAATCGCCGCATGCGTTTTATCTTTAACCACGGAAATTTCCTTAGCAGCCCCCGCAGTATCCGCATGGACATGCGACTTAACGTCTAGCTCATTTAAAAACTTCCTACATTGTGGAATCGCGTGAACATGGCTATGGACATGCTTAATATCTTCTATATTTGAATTTGGAAGACCAAGTAACATATGGCTAATTAGTTGAAAATGCTCACCAATTATAAACAGATCGCCTTGGGGCATTAAATGGTGAACATCAGCGACCCGCCCTGCGATAGTATTATCAACAGGAATCATCGCAAGATCGCTACGCCCTTCCATTACCGCGTTAAAAGCCTCATCAAACGAATCACATGGCAGAGTTTCAAGATCAGGGAATACTGCACGGCACGCCATATCCGAATAAGCACCATGCGCGCCTTGAAATGCAATTTTTTTATAATTACCAGAAGTCATACTCACCCTTTTTAGTATTTAGCTGTGTTTTTTCTCAATAAGTTTTCGCAAGATCATATATCCATATCGACAAAAGTAAAAGAGCTGTTTATATATGTGTTATAAATGCTTCTACGATTATTTCATTTAAGCAAACCAAACAGTAAAATAGGATCAATATAAAAATGTCCAATTTTGAAAATAATAAGATTTTCGCTGCGGTTCTTACGGCCGGTATTACAATAATGCTCACTGGATTTGTTGCTGATAGAATATACCCTGAGAGAGATCTGGAAAAAGACGCTGTCCCAATAGAGGGGGCCTCGGACAATGCGCATGGCGGATCTAATGTTGATAAAAAACCCGAGTTACCTGAATCTATTATTGCCTATTTGGCAGATGCCGATATTTCAAAAGGTGCCAAACTGTCAAAATCATGTGCTGCTTGCCACTCATTTGATAAGGGCGGCCCTACGAAAATGGGGCCTAATCTGTGGAATATTGTTAATAAAGAAAAAGGTTCTATTGCAGGATTTTCATACTCAAATGGCCTCAAAGAAAAAGGCGGAGTTTGGGATTATGAAGCGCTTGATCAATTCTTAGCCAAGCCTAAACAATATATCCCAGACACCAAAATGAGCTTTGCTGGAATGAAAAAAGTAAAAAATCGCGCAGCTATTATTGCATGGCTTAGAGAGCAATCCGACGCTCCGGCAGCCTTACCAGCAGCAGAAGAAATGGCAAAATCTAAAGAAGCATCAAATGCTAGCACTCTTGATACTGCGCCAGCTCCACAAGAAGCCGCTCCGTCCAAATCTATAGAAAAAATGATTGCAAATGCAGACCCCTCAAAAGGTGCCAAACTGTCAAAATCATGCGCTGCCTGTCACTCATTTGATAAGGGCGGCCCTATGAAAATGGGGCCTAATCTGTGGAATATTGTTAATAAAGAAAAAGGTTCTATTGCAGGATTTTCATACTCAAAGGGCCTTAAGGAAAAAGGCGGAGTTTGGGATTATGAAGCGCTTGATCAATACTTGGCCAAGCCTAGAAAATATATCTCTGATACTAAAATGGGTTTTGCTGGTATCAAAAAGGAAAATAACAGGGCAGCCTTAATTGCATGGCTTAGAGAACAAGCCGATGACCCCGCTCCGCTAAACGGTGAATAGTAAATATAAAATTTGAATTATTAAAGAGCCTGATACTTGAATTGTGTCAGGCTTTTTTGTCCCAGCCACCGCGTTCATTTTGCTGCCAGTAAGTAATATCAAAGCCTTGCTCTTTATACTCTTTCCAGCGTTTTCTGGCTTCTTGAACTGCAACTTCATCATAACCACTGAATATTTCACAACACAAAGTAAAATCACTATGTATTGAGCTTTGCGCCCCTTGCCCAATAATAAGAACACTCGCGTCATTTGGATTTTCATCTTCACAAGTAATCCATACGGGCTGCGCGGCGGCATTACCTGTTTTTGCACTCCCATGCGGTAGAAAACTATTCGCATCATACGCCCAAAGGTTGGTGTCCATTTCATTAACTTCCCCAGCATTACGAAGCTTTACGACAACCCTAAGACCCTTCTCAAATGCCTTGGAAACCAATAAGGGAAGAGCTTGCTCCTGCGTTTGACTTTGCAAATGATAAAAACGTATTTCACTCATGCCTTGACCTTAACTTCTTTTTCATTATCAATGCCATCAATATATAAATGTTCACACCCTTGATAATCTTCAACATTATATAGATCAGACGATATTTGCTTTATATAGCTTTCATTAGCGGGAATTTTCCCATGCCCTCCTACGATATCAAGCATGTATTTAGGCAGGCATAATCCCGACACTTTGCCTTGCAATTCCTTCATTATTTCCATACCGCGCTCTAGTGGAACTCTAAAATGACTGCTTCCCTTGGCTCGATCAAGATGGTGCAAATAATATGGCTTAACATGGATTGAAACTAACTTTTTTAATAAACTCTCCAGAGTTTTTGCATCATCATTAACTCCTTTAAGTAGAACAGATTGAGAATAAACAGAGCAATTAACAGCCCTTAACTGTAAAATTGCCGCCTCAACCTCCTTGGTAATTTCTTTAACATGATTTACATGCAAAACCACGTGCAACCCCCTAGCTTGAGATTTTAAAACGGATAGCATCGTATCATCAATTTTAGATGGATTTGCGATAGGAATCCTAGTATGAACCCTTATATTTTGAACATGGTTAATATTGCTTAGCTCATCTAGAATTTTTTGCAGTTTTTGCGGCGAAATAATAAAAGGATCGCCACCTGTTAAAATGACCTCCCAGATTTCATTATGCGTCCTTATATAATCAATAGCAGCAATAAAATCATGGTTTGATAAATGATTAGAACCTGCCCCGATCATATCTTTTCGAAAGCAATAGCGACAATAAACTTCGCAAATATTAGTAATCTTGAACAAAACTCGATCAGGATAACGGTGAACTATCCCATTAACAGGAGAGTATAAATCATCGCCAATAGGGTCGCTTAACTCATCTTCCCTGATAATCATTTCATCAAGGCTAGGGATATATTGCCGCCCGATAGGGTCATTTGATGAATTTACAATCCCGCTTAATAATTCACGAATATGCTCACTAATACCAATGTCATACATGGATTCTAACGCCAAAAAATCATCAGCAACCAAGTCAGATAACAAGCCATTTCCAACCAAATCAGCGACAGATCGTAATCGCCTGTTATTTTTGGTTATAGCTAAAGATTTTACGCAAGAACCCATAAGAAATTCTATGACTGCTCATAATTTTTTGATACAAAACGATCCAGCAAGCGCACGCCAAATCCTGTACCATATTTAGGCGTGGTGTCTTTATCACTTTTAATCCAAGCAGTGCCTGCTATATCCATATGCGCCCATTCCATATCATCTTCTATGAAATGTGATAAAAACCCAGCGGCAGTACAAGCCCCTGCCCAGCGTCCTGAAGACATGTTTTTAGTATCAGAGATAGCTCCCTCCATATCCTTTTTCCAGACCTCGTCCAAAGGCATGCGCCATAATTTCTCGGCCGTTTCCTTGCCCGCCTGCTCCATTTGCTCCCACAGATCATCATTATTAACAAATGTTCCGCAATATTCATGCCCCAAAGCCATAACCATTGCCCCCGTAAGGGTTGCCAAATCAATTACCATCGATGGCTTATAAATATCCTGCACATAAGAAAGCGCATCTGCCAACACCAAACGACCTTCTGCGTCTGTATTCAATACCTCAATAGTCTTACCCGAATAAGAGGTGATTATATCCGCAGGGCGATAAGCTCTGGCAGAGGGCATGTTTTCCACCAGCCCAACTATACCCACAACATTGACTTTTGCATTACGGCGTGCCAAAGATTTCATCAGGCCGACAACTGCCGCCGAGCCGCCCATATCCATTTTCATGTCTTCCATGCCTGCGCCTGGTTTAAGCGATATACCACCCGTATCAAAGGTAACGCCCTTACCAACAAATGCAAGCGGAGCGTCAGTGCAGCTTTTATCACCGCGCCAGCGTATAATTACCATACGCGGAGCATGATCCGACCCCTGCCCCACGGCAAGTAACGCCCCCATGCCAAGCTTTTTCATTTTCTTTTCATCAAGAATTTCAATTTCGACGCCAAGCGGTTTTAATTGTGTTTTTATGCGCTTTGCATAAGCATCGGGATAAAGCTCATTTGGCGGCTCATTCACAAGATCACGAGCAAGGAATACTCCATCAAGAACGCAAGATTGCTCATTATAAACCTCATCGGCATTATTACTATCAAATGCAACAAAGTGAACCGAGGATAATTTCTTATCTTCCTCATCGTCATCTTTTTTAGATTTATATATGTCAAAAGAATAAGAACGAAGACGCATGCCAACCGCAATATGCGCTGCTAATTCACCGCTTTGCGCTAAATCATTATCATTATAAAATTCCAAGCTTTCGATATTGCTACTATCTAGTTCCGCAACAAGTTTCCCGCCTAATTTCTCAGCCTTTAGATTATCAAGCTCATCTTTCTTGCCACAACCAAGTAATATTGCATAAGCATAAGGCGAGTCCTCTGGCAGCATTAAAATCTGCACCTGTCCAAACTTCCCCGTAAAGCTTTTACTTTTCTCTAATACATTATCAACATAGCCATGGAACTCATAATTTAAAGAGCTGACAGCGGCGCTTGGCTCACCGCCTTCATAAAAGCAAAGAACAGCAGCGTCCGAATCTTTATGGGGGGCTTTGGAAAAAGATATATTTACTGTCATTTCAAATCCTAACAAGCTAAAAATTGTAATCGCAATAAGAGCTTCCTTAGTATAAGCTCCAAAAATAAAATAACCAGTACCAACATGTTATTAAGTATAAAATTTAGAATCTAAACTGATGAAAATTTTTGATCGCTATATTTTAAAAAACCTTACGATTGCAACTGGCTTTATCGCCATTGTTCTAACTATGATTATATTTCTAACCCAATCATTGCGGTTTTTAGAAATAGTTGTTAACGCAGGGTCATCAGGAAGTGCGTTTTGGATTCTAACCACGCTTGCTTTGCCAAGATCGTTTGAAGTTATCCTCCCGCTATCCCTTATGGCTTCAACTCTTTTTCTATATAATAAAATGACCATGGATTCTGAGCTTATAGCCATGCGTAGCACTGGGCACTCCTCTTTTGATCTAGCCAAGCCGACCATAATTCTTGGTCTGATTCTCACGATTCTACTATGGATTTTTACCATGTGGGTAACTCCGATTTCTCTATCAAAAATGCAACAAATGCGAGAAGAGCTTAAATCAGAGCTATCAAATTTCTTTTTCAAAGAAGGGGTGTTTAACTCCGTTGGAAAAGGTCTAACCGTATATATAAATGAGAAAATGGAAAATGGCGAGCTTGCAGGGCTTATGATCCACGATACTCGCGACAAGAGCGCCCCCCCCTCAACCATTCTCGCCAAGCGCGGAATAATAGTTTCAACCAATGAGGGGCATCAAGTAATAGTCTATGATGGCGCACGCCAAGAAATCAATTCAGAATCGGGCATTTTACAACAGCTAAGGTTTGACCAATATATTATAGACCTTCCTGCCAGCCAATCAGTAAGAAAAAGGTGGGCAGAGCCTTCTGAGCGCACGATGTGGGAATTACTAAACCCAAATACGCAAGATGCCAGAGATATTAGAAATATGCGTTCTTTTACTATTGAGATACATAGACGAATTATAAGCCCACTACTCGCCTTGGCATTTCCCTTAATCGCTCTTTTGGCTCTATTACTTGGCCCAACAGATCGCCGCGGTCAAAGCAAGAAAATAGCCATGGCTATATTCGTAATTATACTAATAGAGGGAATATTTCTGATGTCAAACAACATGGCAAAACACAGTGTTCTCGGGCTATTTCTTATGTATGCTGTAACTATAATACCTATTGGCTTTTCGCTACTATTCCTAAGTGGAAAAACTGAAAAACTACGTTATAGGATATTCTTTTCTTCAAAATCTCAAAGTGCAAAGGCTGGCGTGTAAATGAAAATTACATATACATTAAGCAGCTATCTCGCAAAAAGATACGCAATAAACTTGGCCATTTTATTAGTTGGACTTCTCGCTGTTATATATCTTTTTGATACAGTCGAGCTTATACGTAGAGCCAGTAAACGTGGCGATGTCCCTGTTATTTTACTATTCCAAATGGGGCTGCTGAAACTCCCCGAAGTTGGGCAAACTATATTCCCGTTTGCCGTATTATTCAGTGCAATGTACACATTTTGGCAGCTCACAAGGCAATATGAACTTGTAGTTGTTAGAGCCGCGGGGTTTTCAGTATGGCAGTTCCTTTTGCCCATATCCGCAGTTGGAATATTATTTGGTGTATTGCAAATGGCGGTGATAAACCCCGTCGGAGCAGTATTTATAGGAAAGTTTGAAGAGCTAGAAAGAACGCACCTTAAAAAACAAAAAAACCAAATTGCCGTATTTCAAGAAGGGCTATGGCTGAAACAAGCCATATTGATTGAGGCGGAAATACCAGAAGGACAAATAGTTACTGAAAAACCCGACCTAATAGAAGGGTACGTCATTGTTCATGCTCAAAAAGTTATTCAACCTCAGTGGAAGCTTAAAAATGTTACAGTTTTCTACTTCACAGGAACAAATGATTTTTTACAGCGAGTTGATGCAAAAAGTGCCAATCTTGAAAAAGATTTTTGGGCTTTAAAAGATGTAGTTATTCATAAGAATGGGTTTTCCCGCGTAAATGAAGATAGTTACAAAGTTCCGACCACCCTGACCATTAACGATATACAAGAAAGCTTTTCATCACCTAAAAGCATGTCTTTTTGGAAATTACCTTCATATATAAAAACTCTAGAACAAACTGGGTTCGATGCCACTAGCCTCAAAGTTTACTATCAAAGTCTGCTATCACAACCACTTATGTTTTGCGCTATGATACTGCTTGCTGCCACTGTTTCCATGCGCCCACCAAGATCTAGAGGAGCTTTTGGAATGATTGCAAGCGGTGTATTTATTGGGTTTTTAGTATTCTTCATGTCTAGTTTTTTACAAACATTAGGATCGTCTCAGCAAATCCCCGTTGCTCTTGCCGCATGGTCGCCTGCCTTAATTGCATTTTTATTAGGCTTGTCTGTGATGATGAATATAGAAGACGGCTAGCACTGCTTAAAAACAATACACATAATAATTTATTTTCGATGCATTAACTAATTGATAGTAAATAAATGTTATCTATTATTACTCTTAGAAGTAATTTCTATATTTCAAAATGAACAGGATCTTCAAAAAATGAAACGCAATGTTAATGAATCGATAAATATTAAAAGTAAGCGAAGTAAAGGAATCGACCTTGCTTTAATATTACTATCGACCATTGCTCTAGGTGCCTGCTCTAACATGCAAAAAGGGGAAGTGATTGATGCAGGTAATGTAATATACGACCCTTACGAAGATATAAATCGTAAAGTCATGGATTTTAACGTTGCAGTTGATCATGCAATTATCAACCCCATAGTTATTGGGTATAGAACAGTTACCCCCAAACCTGCACGAACGGGATTACGTAACTTCCTTCGTAACCTTAGAACGCCAGTAAATCTTGCCAACCAAATATTGCAAGGCGATATAGAAGGCACTCGTGATACAATTTTAAGGGCAATTATAAACTCCACAGTTGGCGTCGGTGGCCTGTTTGACATGGCGGGATATGAAGGCATAGAATATGAATACGAAGATTTCGGCCAAACCCTTGCCAAATGGGGTGTTGGGCATGGCCCTTATATGGTTGTTCCGTTCATTGGTGCATCATCTTTCAGGGATTATGGCGGGTTCTTCGCTGACTCACTTGCAGACCCTGTGCGTTGGTATTTATTTAATACCAATGAAGAAGGAATATATTATTCAAAATTTGGCTTAGATTACCTTGATGTTAGAGATTCTCTTTATGACCCTCTAACCGAGCTGGAAAAAAGCTCATTCGATTATTATGCTGCGGTAAGAAGTACGTATTATCAGCACCGCAGAGCACTCGTAAATGACAATAGTATGTCAGAAAGTCGCCAAATACCTGATATTCCAGTATTTGATGACGATTTTTAGAGCATATAATAAAATATTGTAATAAAACCGCATAATATTACGAATTGCTTCACTGTATATGTGTAATATAGGCTATATGATTATATATGGAGATAGTTTTGCTAAGTAACAAATTATTATTATCATTTGGAGTTGTAACAGCTCTTTCTGCGCCCGTTTATGCCAATGATTTTTATAATAAATCAATAAACAATGCACCGCCTTCAAAAACAATTATAACTATTTCATTAGAAGGTAGTAAAATTG
>Ga0316209_1000386_pt1 | contig 82025 bp, 69 predicted proteins | sample 6monopyrite_MG_FD_204945 | JGI IMG/M metagenome (GOLD analysis project Ga0316209, IMG submission 204945) | Microbial mat bacterial communities from mineral coupon in-situ incubated in ocean water Damariscotta River, Maine, United States -... | ecosystem: Environmental > Aquatic > Marine >... | reverse complement strand
CTAGATACTCTTCAAAGGATTGAATTTTATTTGGAAAAAGAGTGGCAAGCCATTCGTCTTCAGAAATAAGAACAGCATTTTCTTCCGAGGATACTTTAACGGCTTTAGTCGATTTTCCTGCGGCCATTTTCCCGCAAAAAAAGATTAATGTGCCCAAATGCTCCATATTATCTCGCTTAGTTAATTATTTTACCTATTTCCGTTTATGTCAAATTGCTGTCTGGGTATTTTACTGTCTAAGTATTTTACTGTCTAAATATTTTGCTAGCACGAAACGCTGCTAATCAAACCAAATAAAATAGGAATGTCCAAGATAAACGAGAAAATAGCCCCTAGGACAATCGCTTTAACAAAATATTTTTTATTGATCAGTTTTCTGTCATAAAAAATGAAAACTATAATCGACCATTCGATTAGTCGCAATACCACCATAAGACCGAAAAACAGTGGTGCATCGTCACCGCCGAATGGCGCCCTATTAGCATTAACGCTTAGTAGATTATAGAAAAAGGCGTTATAGCCAAAGCCTAAGATCAAGCCGATTAACGTTCTAACAATAGACACTTTCCAAATGTTATGACTTTGTTGGTAAAGAGCATTTAGATATTTCGCAAAATATGCGTAACCGTTAATTTTTATTAGAATAAATACAATTGTTCCGACTATGAGCGCTGTAACCACTTTAAATTCCCTTTTTTCTAATCGTTTCGTTTAATTGGCTCAAACCATAACATCATGCATCTAATTTTTCCATACACCGAACGGAACAAATTAGCATTCATTTTTTTTATTCTACTAAACTATCTATTTGTCCAATAATAACCGGTAAATAAAAGACTGCCACCAACTAACGAAATTTCAAGCGCAACTTGACCACCATAAGCCTGCCAAACAAAACCAAAAAACAGTGCCCCTAACGCCAGCGCTATAGCCATCCCGGCATAAAAAACACCGAAAACACTTCCAGTGTTAACTGAGTTTTCGGAGATGAACGCCCGCATGATATTGAGCGAGCTGACGCTGTAGAATCCATATACCGCAAACCCTAGCCAGATTAGAAGCGCTTCGCCCGAGATAAACAACGCCAAAGAAACTAAACCACTGAAATAGGCCAAACCCATCATTTTGGAATGAGAGTGACTATCGATTAATAAACCCATTTTGTAGCTCACTAATGATTGAGTCAGCTTGCTAACCATCACTAGTAGTGGAATTAGCGTTAAGCTAAAGGATAATTGTTGGCTTCTAAGAATAAAAAAAGATTCTTCAAAGATAAAAAAGGTAAATAGAAAAAAGAAAACCAATGGCGTCGCCAGCTTGCGGTCGCTTGAGTGAATCTTTGAATCAGCTTTGATCGTTGTTTCAAATTTCGTTTTTTTCTTATCCAGCTGCGCCTGATAATCGATATCTTTGACAAAAACTAACATTATGAAAATAGCGATCACGCCGGGAATCGCAGTATAGATAAATATCGTACGAATCAGTGACTCGTTAGCGCCATAGAAATAGAACAATAAAAAAACAATGAGAATTCCGACAAATTCACCACTAATATCCATCATTTTATGAAAACCGAAACTTTGGCCACTTTTGCCCCAAACTGCATAGTGGCTAATCAATAGATCTTTTGGAGCAGTTCGTACAGACTTTCCTAATCGTTCCACTGCTCTAATCGATGCTACAGCCTGCCAACTGGCGCTCCAGAAAAAAAGTGGTTTGCACACCGCGGATAGAATGTAACCAAGTAGCATCAACGGTTTGACGACTCGCATTTTTTCTGCGATATAACCGGCGAAAAATCTGAGAAAATAGGAAATAAAACTAGAAATTGCTAACACTACACCTAGCTTATCCGCGCCGCTATTTAGAACGGTCACAATAAATATCGGCAAGATCGGCACTATCATCGCTGAAGCCATGTCGGTAAAAAAACTAACCCAACCTAGAGCGATGACATTTTTATTGATAGCTTTCATTGATGACAATTATCGAGGGCAATTGAGTCGTTGTCAAAGCGGATATTTGACGGCGGTGTTTTTACTGTCTTAAATAGTGCGCAATTCTCTGGAATAGAGAGAATTTTAATTTATTTTAGAGATCTCGTTAAGGTTTGATAGTATTGTCTTTTGTTGTGTCGCGCTTAATCGAGAAAGACTGATGTTGACTATCGAAAATTAGCGTACCTGACGTTTTGCCATCGTCGTAATTAGTTCGATTGACTTGTTCTGAAAAAAGCTCTGTTAACAGTGTATTTTTAACCTGAATACCAAGCAAATCAATTAACTTCTCTTTTGTTTGATAAACGACCGTTTCATTCACACCATTTTCAATACCAACCCATTCAAGCGGAATATTTTTCTTATTTGTTATTAATGAAAAATGCTGTTCAACATACTGCCTTACGAATTGCTCGTAGCTAGATTGATCGGCGGAGATCCTTTGATTGAATTTTTCAGACAGAAGAACTTCAATATCATGAGTGGTTAGTCGATGAATAATTTCCGTGCGTTGTTTGGAGCGATTAACGCTAATATCCGTTAAACCTTCGTAATAAGTATGCGCGGTGGAACTATTTGATATTGCAATTAGAAGCAATAGCGCCACCCATTTAGCGAAATTTTTGGCCATTACTGATTCCCAGCCTCATCTTTATGTTCCGGCTCGTCGTTAATCGGTTTTATTTTTTCGTTAAAATCATGCATCATATTCTTCTTTTTGTCCTTAAAAAGTTCCAAAGGTGACTGAATGATACGTGCCGGCCAGTAGTTATTGGAAACGTCAATATCGGCGGTTTCCCAGAAAGGATCGACCGCAATATCAACGATGACTTTATCGCGGATCAACATCTTCGAAACTTTCTTCGGCGAACGTCTCCAAATTTCCGCCGGAATATTTATCCGTTCTTTACTGTTATCTTTATAGGTAATCTCAAGAATAATCGGCATAACTAAACCGCCATGATTAGAAAAATCGATGACCGTCAGGCTTCCCCCTTTTTCGAGCAATTCTTTTTCCCATTTTTTTAGGCCGTCGAGCTTTTGGTTGTATTTATTGCGGTCACCATTAGTCGCGGTAAAGGGATCGTTTTTGTTATAAAAATCGAGTAGCTCCGGCTTACCTTCGACCCGGCGAGGCAATCCCTTGTTTTTAATATCAGAAATATCGGCTGGTTTCTCCTCATGCTGAATTCGTTTCCATGTTTTGTCTTTATCGGGATTTTGAGATTGCAGTTGGTATTGGGTCACTTTATCGACCGATATGTCGACATAATCGGTGGTATAAAACCAGCCTCTAAAAAACCAATCTAAGTCAACGCCTGAAGCATCTTCCATCGTTCTAAAAAAGTCGGCGGGCGTCGGCCGTTTAAATTTCCAACGCTCGGCATATTCTTTAAATGCAAAATCGAATAACTCTCTTCCCATAATTGTTTCGCGTAGAATATTAAGTGCAGTCGCCGGTTTACCGTAGGCGTTGTTGCCAAATTGCAATATCGATTCGGAGTTGGTCATGATCGGCACTTGTTTTTTGCTTTTCATGTAATCGACAATTTTACGTGCTGGCCCTCGCCGCGATGGGTATTTTTCTTCCCATGACTGCTCGGCCAAAAATTGTACAAAGGTATTGAGTCCTTCGTCCATCCAGGTCCATTGGCGTTCGTCGGAATTAATAATCATCGGATAATAATTGTGGCCTACTTCATGGATGATTACGCTGATTAAGCCGTATTTTGTTCGTCGTGAATAAGTGAGTTCACCGGTCTTTTTATCTTTTTCTGGACGTGGCCCATTAAAAGAAATCATCGGATATTCCATACCGCCCACTGGACCGTTAACAGAAATCGCGACCGGATAAGGATATTGCAAACTGTACTTGTTATAGTGCTCAAGTGTATGGACGATGGATTCTGTCGAATATTTTTCCCAAAGCGGGTTACCCTCTTTCGGATAATAAGACATGGCCATGGCATCCGTTTCACCAGCCTTGTAGCCTTGTGCATCCCAGATAAATTTGCGGCTCGAAGCGAATGCAAAATCTCTGACATTTTCGGCCTTAAATCGCCAAGTTTTTGTTTTCTTAGCGTGATGTTTTTCTTTTTCCGTCACTTCCTTTTGAGTGACTATAACCACAGGCTTTTTTGACGTTTTGGCTTTCTTAAGCCGTTTCTTTTGAGTCGATGTCAAAATGGCATTGGCGTTTTCTAAAACTCCGGTGGCCGCCACAATATGATCGGCTGGTACGGTAATTTCTACATCATAATCGCCAAATTCTAGAGTAAATTCACCGCGACCTAAAAACTGTTTGTGTTGCCATCCATAAACGTCGTAATAAGCTGCCATTCGCGGAAACCATTGCGCCACCTCATAAAGATAATTGCCATCTTCTTCAAAATATTCGAATCCAGCACGGCCTCCTAGAACTTTTTGCTCTCTAATTTGGTAATCCCAGTCAATATTAAAAACTATCGATTGGTTTGGTCTTAATCGTTTAGGTAAATCAATACGCATCATGGTTTTATTGATAATAAACGGTAGTTTCTTTCCTCTAGAATCGGTCACTTTATTGATTGAATAGCCACCATTAAAACTAGCAGACTCGACCATAGTTCGAAATCCACGATAACTAGATTTTCCACTTTGGTCCGATTTTTTCTCAATCGCAGGAGTGTTCGTTAGTTTGAAATCGGAGTCTCTTTTGAATCGGTTTTGGTCGAGTTGCAACCACAAATAGCTGAGTGAATCGGGCGACTGATTGAAATAGGTAATTTGCTCTTGCCCGGTGAGTCGCTGCTTTTTATCATCCAATTTCACTTTAATTTGATAATCTGCGCGTTGTTGCCAATATTCATGGCCCGGAGCGCCTGAGGCTGTTCGATAGGTATTCGGCGTAGGTAACACTTCGTCTAATTGACGAAATTTGTCCTCAAACGGCTTGGCGATAGATAGCGTGCTCAAAACGCCAACAAGGAAACTCAACAATAATTTACTATAAATACTCATAAAACCTGCTTACCTAAGCCAAAACTCGATTCAAAGGTCGGTATTATCATTAAAACTTGTTGCTATTACAACAAACAAATGGGTATTAACCGGCCTAATTCAAACTATTTTAACTAAAACGTCGTCTATTGATTTAGCGGCTAACATGGGGACGGCTTTGGTTCGAATGGTCTATTTGCCCATAAGATGGTTTTAATGGCTACTGAAGAATATTTTTTCTGTCTAACAGGTTGATTTAATTGATAATTTATTTTTGGCACGAGCTTTGCTCTGTAACTTGCTAAGACCTACATGACCGAATTTTCGTGACTGGACTTGTATGACAGAGCTTGTATGACAGAACTTAATAACACAATTTAACAGCACACTTTTAACCTAGATTAACAATTATTCAACCCATTTAGAATTATTACATTACTTTGAGAGGGATCAAACATGTCACCATCGTCAATTTTACAAAAATCATTCATCAGTGCGGGAGTACTCGTGGCCTTAACTGGTTGTATGACCATTAATGCCAAATCTTTGGATTACAAGGAAACTAAAACGCTCACCTTGGAAACTCAGGATATCGAGTTGTTCGACTTAGAAACTGCGGCGGGCTTTCTGGTTATTGAAGGCACAACTAGCTCAAACAAAATCGAAGTGACTGCCGATATCGAAGCTTATGATGAAGAAATTAAATTAACCTTAGTAAAAAAAGGCAATCGGGCGGTGTTAGTTGCCGATGCGAGTTACCACAAAAGAATCAACATCAACTGGGGCAATAGCCCAAAAATCGATTTAACCATCAGCGTACCCAGCCACCTTAAATTGAAAATCAAAGACGGTTCTGGCTCAATTCAAGTCAGCAATATTGGTAAAGATGTTGAAATTGACGATGGTTCTGGCAGTTTAAAAATTGACGCAATTGGCGGCAATTTAGAAATTGAAGACGGCTCGGGAAGTACCACTATTAGCAACGTGAAGGGCAATATAAAGGTGAATGATGGTTCCGGTAGTTTGAATATTCAACATGTCGGCGGTACGGTTAATATTGAAGATGGCTCCGGCAGTATGGAAGTGTTCGATATTGGTGGGCTGGTAACGATTGACGATGGTTCCGGCAGCATTAATTTGAAAAATTTGCGCAATGGTTTAACCATCGAAGAAGAAGGTAGCGGCGGTTTGCATATGAGCGAAATCAAAGGGCCGGTATCAATTAAATGATTGAGATAATTTCAATCGCTTAAACAAACGTTTAGTGAAAAAAATCTAGGGAGCGAGCTACGCTCCCTTTTTTTATGCTGCTAACTTAACCCTAGTTAGGTTAGAATAACCAACAGAAATTAATTCTGCACTGGCAGGAGATAAATCCTTGACCTATCTGTGGTTAAAAGCGCTACATATTATTTTTATGACGAGCTGGTTTGCAGGCATATTTTATTTGCCGAGAATTTTTGTCAACATGGCAATGGCAAAGTCAGATGAGACCTATCAGCATTTATTTAATATGGCAAAAAAACTTTATCGTTTTATCACGCCGCTAATGTTACTAACAATCACCTTTGGAATTAGCCTGCTGGTAGTCAACCCTCAACTACTTTCTTTGGGCTGGATGCAAATAAAGCTCGGGTTAGTGGTTATTTTGATTGCTTACCACTTTTTATGTGGTAGCTATTTGAATCGATTTTCCGATCGAGAAACCGTTAAACATCATGTCTTTTATCGATGGTTTAACGAATTTCCCGTTTTGATTTTATTTGCAGTGGTTGTTCTAGTGGTTGTGAAGCCAGGTTAGATAGCTCGGCACAAATGCAATTACAGCCAAACCGACGGCCTAACGATAAATATCAAGGGATTTTACTCTTTTCTCTTCAATTGGCACTTGAACCACTCCGCCTTCAAGCGGCATTGCGACATATAACCGTCGATTATCAATTTTTTGCAATTTTCCTTTGTATTCTCTGCCATCATCTCGGACAACTTTCACCTCATAACCAATAAATTGAGAGGCGTTAGACACGGGTTCGGGCTGATAACTTCGCCGAATGACAATATTTTGGAAACGTTTATTCTTGGCGGCCTGTTGTTCACTTTGCGGGTCTTTCATGACGATTTGATTAAATTTATCTAACGCCCAACCATCAAACACACTAGGTACGTTTTTTTGGTTAATCGATAATTTTAAGCCCAATATATCTCTCAACTCTGGCTCATCATAAAAGCCAAAATCAGCAAAAGTAAAACTTGTTTGTGGTTGTATTTGTAAGTGCATCTGACTGGATGGCAGTAATAATTCTCGATAATAACGCTGTCCACTAAGTGTCATAGTAATGCCAACAGAATTAAGTTTTTTGGCAAAGCTCTTGATATGTTGGTCGAGATATTCTTCGGTAGAAAGGCCCGCTCTCGAACTGCAATATTCGTTTTTGTGGCGATTATAACCGGTATCGGTCATGTCAATTTCAAGACGCTCAATGGTTGGGAACGAGGCTTGTTTAATTGGATTTTTTTCTTGTTCAAAAAAACCGGCCAAATTTATCTTAAAATCGAAACGACTGGTTTCTTCAACATCAACCGAACCGCTGCCAATTAAATTGCCGCTATAATTGTCTTCAGCGAAATTCATTTCAGAAGAAAAGACAATATAATCGTAACCCATACTAAAATATTCGTTGATCCCCAATTGTTTTACCCGACCACAGGCAGTCGCCTTCATGGCGCTCCAAGTATCATTTTGTTCATTAGCAGCAATAAGTTTAACTAACGAAGGGGTCAAAGGAATAACCGCTTCATCGATACTCAAATAGACATTTTTCGGATAATCGGTTCGATTGAGCTGCTTTCGTAGAAAGGCCATTTCAAATATAGAGCCCGCCGAATATTTGATTTTATTAATGGAGATATTAATATCTTGCTGTCGGAAATAGAGGTTAATACCACTAATAACCACATTTCCAGAAAGAGTCAGCGCAGAGCTATCGTAATCGAATTGTATATTGCCACCGAGTTTCGAGTTGATCGACTTTAAGTCTTCATTGAGTTTCCATTGAACGCCAATGTACAAGCTAAGCCCGATTACAATGCCAAAGATTAATAGTCTAACAATAAATCGAACCATAATTTTTGATCTTTCCCATCAATGATTGTGAATTGATATTATTTTTTTAGCTACTTTTGTTAAAACTTGCTGCCTATTGTGACGTTTTCGTAAGATTAGAGTGCAGCAAATATCATCGCTTTCGGCATTTTACAAACATAGCTTTCTAAGCATCCTACCCTTTTAGCTCCTTAAATACAAAATTAGCCTTGTTGTTCGGTTTAATGGGGCGAGTAGAAAACATTCAGCAACCAAGCTCGTTATTTATTATGTCAATCGCGTTATAATCATAACTCAGTCGATTTTCGAGCACTGAGAACACAAAAAAGCACCTAACAAAGCAACTAACGAGGCAGCAAACTATGCAGCGAACTAGGCAGGATAACCACAAAAAATTAGTACTGGGCGGCGGTTGTTTTTGGTGTTTAGAGGCCGTTTTTCAGCGCGTCAATGGCGTCACTAACGTCCTTTCCGGATATACTGGCGGCGAGCCATCGACGGCAAATTATCAGCAAGTCTGCAGCGGTAATAGTGGGCACGCTGAGGTAGTCGAGATTAATTACGACCAATCGCTGGTTAGTATCAATGAATTACTCTCAATCTTTTTTGCAATACACGATCCCACCACCCTTAATCGTCAAGGCAACGATGTTGGCAGCCAATACCGCTCTATTATTTGCTATTCCAATGATGTTGAAAAAAGCGCCATCTTAGAAGAAATAAAGAAACAGCAAACTGAATTGGAAAATAATATAGTCACTGAAGTTTCGCCACTTAGTCAATTTTATCCGGCCGAAATTGAACACAGTGAATACTACAATCGAAATGCCTCCCAGCCCTATTGTCAGATAATGATTAAACCTAAACTCGAAAAACTGCTCAAAATGAGCAATGACAAGCAATAGATTAATCAAATCAAAAAGCTAACGAAAAACCATTCCAAAGCCCTGCGAAAAGGACTAAAATGGCGACACTTTTCAAGTTGAGGTATCGCACATGAGTTTTACAGGTCAACACCTACTGTCGGTGAAAGATATCTCCCTAGATGCCATCAATGACTTGTTTCAAGTGGCTGAAAAAATGCGCCCTTATGCCACCCGGCAAAAAATGACCCGAGTTTTAGAAGGCGCGGTACTTGGCAATATGTTTTTCGAAGCCAGCACTCGAACCCGAGTCAGCTTTGGTAGCGCCTTTAATCTGCTCGGCGGTGAAGTCCGTGAAACAACTGGCCTTTCCAACTCAGCGCTAGCAAAAGGTGAATCGCTTTACGATACCGCACAGGTTTTATCAGGATATAGCGACGTTATTGTGATGCGACACCCGAAAGCACATTCTGTTGAAGAGTTTTCTTTGGGCAGCCGCGTTCCAGTGATCAACGGTGGCGACGGTCCAAATGAACATCCAACCCAAGCACTGCTCGACTTATTTACAATAAACAATGAGTTGGCACGACTGGGTCAATCCATTCAGCAATTAAGTTTGACATTGTTGGGCGACCTGAAACATGGTCGAACGGTTCATTCACTCTGCCATTTATTGTCATTGTACAAGGGCTTAAAGATTCAACTCGTCTCGCCAGAAGCTTTGTCACTGCCTTCATCCTATGTCGATATGCTCACCAATGCAGGCCATCAGATCGAAATTGGCAGTGATTTAGAAAAAGGCTTGTCCCAGGCCAATGTCATCTACCAAACCCGCATTCAAGAAGAACGCTTTGAGTCTGAAGAAGAAGCCAACCGCTACAAAGGATACTTCCGATTAAATAAGAAAGTTTACTCAGAACATTGCCTTCCTAACGCGGTAATTATGCATCCGTTACCCAGAGATTCGCGTGGCAATGCCAACGAATTGGATAATGATTTAAATAAAGAACCCGGCCTGGCTATTTTTAGGCAAACCGACAATGGTGTGTTAGTAAGAATGGCATTATTTGCCTGCATTTTAGGCGTTGAAAAACAGCTCAGCCAATACGAAAAAGACGTACACTGGCAGATTGGTTTACGCTAAACAACTTGAGAATTTCATGAATAAATCCACTGAATTATACAATCAATCGAAACAATATATACCCGGAGCAGTTAATTCTCCTGTGAGAGCATTTAATGGCGTCGGCGGAACACCGGTATTTATTGAAAAAGCCAACGGCGCTTATTTTACCGATGTCGACGGTAAAAATTATGTCGACTATGTCGGTTCATGGGGGCCAATGGTTCATGGTCACAACCACCCCAAAATCCGAGAAGCCGTCATTGAAGCCGCCGCTAGTGGACTAAGCTTTGGCGCGCCGACTGAAATTGAATTGAACATGGCAAAAAAAGTTTGCCAGATGATCCCATCTATTGAACAGGTCAGAATGGTCAGCTCCGGTACCGAAGCGACTATGTCCGCCATTCGACTCGCCCGCGGCTTTACCGGTAAAGATAAATTAATCAAATTTGAAGGTTGTTATCACGGTCATGCTGACTGCTTATTGGTCAAAGCAGGCTCCGGCGCGTTAACTTTAGGTGAACCAACTTCGCCGGGCGTTCCAGCCGATTTTGCCAAGCACACTCTAACCGCAGAATTTAATAATTTGCAAAGCGTTAAGCAATTATTTGAAGCTAATAAAGATGATATTGCCACAGTGATTGTTGAGCCTATTGCGGGCAATATGAATTGTATTCCGCCTGTCGACGGATTCTTGCAGGGGCTGAGAGATCTCTGCGATGAATTTAAAGCGGTTTTAATCTTCGACGAAGTAATGTGCGGATTAAGAGTCGGCCCCGGCACGGCGCAGCAGTTGTATGACGTTACTCCCGACTTAACAACACTCGGTAAAATTATTGGTGGCGGAATGCCGGTCGGTGCATTTGGCGGCAAGCGAGAAATTATGCAGAGTTTGGCTCCAGCAGGTCCGGTCTATCAAGCTGGTACATTATCCGGCAATCCAATCGCAATGTCTGCAGGGTTAGCCTCACTCGAACTCTTAAGCCAGCCAAATTATCTTGAGCCGCTTTATCGCCACTGCGAAAAATTAGTTAATGGCCTTCAAGAGTTGGCCGACAAATATGAGATTCCTTTTACCACTAATCACGTGGGTAGTATGTTTGGTTTATTTTTTACCGATCAGAAAAATATTACCGGGTTTAGTCAAGTGGTTAATTCTAACCAACAACAATTTAAGAAGTTCTTTCATAACATGTTAGAAGAAGGAGTTTATTTAGCGCCATCGGCTTTCGAAACCGGTTTTGTTTGTGCCGCTCATAACGATGAAACGCTTGCAAAAACATTACAGGCGGCTGATGTGGCATTTGCGTCTTTATAGTTTTGGAATTGCTAGATCGGCTTTCTAGGACATCAAAGATACTATTAGGTTTAGCCCTAACCACCGTGTTCTTCTTTTGCCTATTTTTTTTACTGTTCTTCAAGCCAGCTGATAAACTGACACCGGCCAATGAGAAAAAACCAGAGTCCATCGACAGCGGCAGTAACTCTTTGGTAAGTTTTCGAAGCAATTCGGAAAAGAGCCTTTTATTTCAACAGAAAAATCTGCCTCTTACAGAGATTAGTTGTAATGAACTTCCAGATGATTTATTAGAAGAATTGACTTTCGAACAACGAAATAAAGTCAATAACTGGTTTTCGAAACGCGGGTATTGGCAGAATATAAACAATTTCAGCGAGAACAGAGAACCGGCATTCGATTTCAGTGATTATGCAACCTATGACAAGGAAACATTAGTACAGTTGGCGTTGCAGAACGACGGTAAAGCCAACTTGGTTCTCGCATATCAATTGCAAAATAGTCCACCCGTCAATGGAAATATCAACGACTATATAGCCCATCAAAATGAAGTAATTGAATACGCGTTGGATGCGGCAATCGCCGGATATAGCGCCCCAATATTTATTCTACAAAGTGCTAATACATCAATTTTTCTTAGATCAAAAAATAAAGCTAATCACTCCGTTCGTCATTATGCAATTGTAGCTTACGCATGGCATAAGATTGGTAAAAAGAGAAATGATTTCCAGTCAATAATAATGGGAGGAATGTATCTTCCGAATATCGAATTAACTTCAAAAGAACAACTAGAAATCGAGCTATTTACCAAAAACATGTATAACGAAATGGAATCTAGACGTTCAAAACGGGGTTTGGCTTCCTTTGATAATACTTATCCTGATATTTTCGAAAAATATTATCAATGCCAAAAATCTAGTGAACAATAATAAACTGTCTTTTGTTCATATGTTGTCGAATCGTCTGGTGACCTAAAATTAGACTGACCTAAAATTAGACAGCCAAGAGATAGCCATTTTTTTTCAAGCCCGCTTATAACTGACATCGGCCAATGAGAAAAAGACGGAGTCAATTGACGCGATAATAATTCTTCGGTAAGTTGTCGAAGTAATCCGAAAGCCTCTTTTTGGTGCGAGGCGTTAAGCGAATTTTTTTTTAAGATAATCGCTAGTTAAGTGCTTGAGGATATTTAACGGTTCACATTTACCGCCATCCTCATTAAAGTCAATGGAGCCCACGGCACTCGCGACTTCAATTGCTCTTTTGTTAAGTATTTTATTTCGTTTACCGATACCCATTAACGCGCCTGCCATAGAGCAGCGCATGGTTGGCGTTTCTGTCGAGTCGAAAATCTTGTTATTAATATCTTCAATACAGCCGAGAAAGAAATCGTCTGTTAGTGCTTTATTTCTTTTATTTTTTGATAATTCATATAATAATCCGTAGCCACTTCTGCGTCTCAAATCGTGATCAGTAGCTAGCCACTCATTGGCAAGATCAAAAGCGAGTGGTGACTTGGCCAGAGTTGCATCGCACGAGCTGAATACATGAGTTAACATTCCAATACCAAGGTCGTCAACTTGCTTTTCTGCCTGTTCTTTAGTGATTTGTTTCGGGTCGTCAATTAATAATGCGATAACTTTGGCATCATAAATATTACTCTTCCAAAGCTCGATAGAGAGCGGCCTATTACGTCCAACTTGTTTGGCCAATTTTCTAAGCTGGGTCAAACCAATACCGAAACTTTTTAGGCCACCGGTATTTTTGAGTTTAGCCCAATGCTTTAAGCCGCGTTCGTTCTGGTTATCTTTAAGTAGGTTTAAAACGTCAGATTTTGTCATTTTTATTACCCCTTTCTTTTTAATTGGAAATTGCAATTGAGCGAGTGTTTTTCAAGCTGTATCATCGAATGGTATCATCGAAAGTTATCGTCTAAAATTATCGACCATAGCTATCGTCGCCACATTTTTAGTAACGCGAAATAAAAAATACCGTATAGCAGAACAAATAAACCCATATATGCAAATATCTTCAATGGGTGTGCATCAACTAGCGGTACGAAATAGTCAACGATAGCAATTAAGCTAATCGCCAAGAAAGAAAATACGCTGGCTTCAACATGTGCGTGGTCAGTTTTCATCGTATCGCAGCTTCCTATCATTCAATAATACAATGCTTTATTATAACTCTGTAAATAAACTTGTACATATATACCCATTATCAACCAAATTGCAGGTTTGTTCAGGAGTAATTCATCCTATGATCTGTAAAGTCTTTAAAAATTATAAGAATGGCCGATCGGCCAACAATATTCCAAGCGAGGTCATTGTGTTTAAACGTTTAGTAGTCGGCTTTATCCTTAGTTTTATCCCTTTTACGCTTCTATCTGATAATTTAACTAATAGTGACCTAGTGGCAAACGAAAAAGCGCGGGCATCTATTCAAAAACATCTCTCAATGATTAGTCAACGCATTAAATATCTCGATGAGCGTTTTGAAGTCCCTGGTGCAAACAAGACACTAACTATCCAGATTAAGGCTATGAATATCGATGATCAAGCTGGTGTTTTTAAACACCTAGATGCGATGAGTGACTGGATTGTTTTGGAATGGTTTGCAGTTCGGCGCGACTACTACGAATCTCACAAACGAGCGCTTTACGACTCGCTGCAGCTCGTTGGAAAAAAACAAATTCTAGCCAGCGATTTAGATTACCTTAAAAAAGGAATGCAACGTTGGTCCGAAATAGATGAACAACTTGTAGCAGTCATGAATAACTATATCAAGTTGCTTGCAGAAAGAGCCATCGTATTAGCCGTTACATATCAAGCGGGCGTAGAAAAAAGAACGACTCAACTTAAATTTATCGAAATGTCTTCCAAGGCCAACAAATTATTTACTCAAGAAGAAAAAGCAGCATTAAAACCCATTGTTCAGCAATTAAAAGCAAGCAAACAGCGAGAAAATTTTTTGGACGGCATGCTGGGTTACTTGGCTGTAAAAATGCGCAAAGAGCTTGCGTTGAAAAAGATTTTCAATGTTCTCGACGCCGAACCGCGGTTAGCGATTGATGAGCCGAAAGACAGTTATCGAATAACCGAACTTGAGATACTCAATTACGGTTGGTGGAAGCAGAAAACACAATTTGATCAAGGACTCACTGAAATCGATGAAAAAATCCAAAACGAACAACGAGCACTGCAAAGATTAGAAGACGATTTTTCGACCAACGACAATCAATTAGAAAAATTGTCAACTAAAATCAATAAGGTTAAAACAGAACTTAAGCCAATTTTGGAAACGTTAAAAAGCCTGTTAGCACAAAAAGCACCGGAGCCTTATCGAGCGGATTTCGTTAAATATACCTATCACAATGGCATCGCAGAAACTTTGGAAGATGAAATTATCGCTCTGGAAGATAAGGCACAACAACAAGAAGCCAAAGGCCAGAAAAATGCGGCTAAACAAATCCGAACGCAAGTCGCTCTATTATTTGAAGACCTCAATAGTGCCGAGCAACAAGCTGCGGATGCCAAAGGTCGTTTAATACCCTATTTCGATAATTTGGAGGAACAGACTGTTCTTCAAAAAAATCAGTCGATCAAACTAAAAGATGAATTTAACAGTTTAACCCGTCGTCGACAAATCGCATTATCCGATCGGCAAGATTTGCAGAATAAGCAGCTAACAAAAACGGATGCCATGCATCAATTGCATCAACAAAGAAATACATTGCTCGAGAAAAAAATTGCCTTCCTCAAAAAAGATGAACCTAAAATCGAGTCGATTTACGTTCAAGCCAACGGAAAAACCGTTTATATCGCAAAAGTAAGAAAAAATCCGAACAAAGAATTTTATGCGATGCAGGAATTGGTTGAGCAGGCAAAAAACAATTTACAAAAAGTCGAAGGTCAATACAAAAACTACAAGGCACGTTTCGAAATGGATTTTGACGACTCGAGAACCGCCTTGAGCCAACTTGGCGGTGCCACCGGAGCCATCATGCAAACAGCCTATTTACAAGCTGGCGCTGAATCTTTGTTTTATTTTATCGATATCGCCGATGAATGGGCAAAAGGTGGTCCAATGGCAGCGCTTGCCGATGCGATTGGTAAAGGCGTGGTTGCGTGGACTAGCGATCAACCGGCTTTTGAATCTGCCGATGAGCAAAAAGTATTAAAAAGTCTATTTGGTGATTCGAATTTTAACGGAGCCAAAGAAGGCGCCTTTTCACTATCAACATTAAAAAGTGTTGGAATTGAGCGCGCAAGAACAGAAGCTTACATGTATGGCGTTCGTGACAAAGCGTTAAATGAATACGCGGCTAAACTCATCGATGGCGCTAAAAATAGCGACGCCTCATTTTCGAAAAACGCCAAAGCGTTGGGGCAATACCTTATCAGCAAAGGCAAAGTGACGGAGTCTTTAACCAAAGGTAAAGATTATCTGAGTTATTTACGAAAATCTAAGAAAGCTTTAAAAGGAGTGATGGGTGAATATGCCAAAGATCTGCTAAAAAATTATTTAAAAGAATCCGCTAAAGCCATAGAAGAAAGTGCCTGGGCCGATTATTTTATTCAAGATATGGTTGCACGGAAATCCTTCCTATTATTTCAACGAATGCGTAATGAATATTGGCAAGCTCTCGATATCTATCGAGATTTGGTTAGCGCCAAAAACGAAATTTTAAGCATAAAAAATAACTACGACTTTAGCAATGAAATGCTCATTAGCCAAAATGACGAAATTGAGCACAAAAGCTACCTAAAAGTCAGTATTTATGGTCCTTCCAATGAATATTCCGAAGATATTACATTAGGTAGCGTTAAATTATTGGATTTAAAGGCGCACCAATATTACTGGCATGCTGATCAATTAAATGCGGAAAATAAAGGCGATGTTAAATTATCTATTGTGCAGAAGGTTAGGGTCAATTAATTTCTCTAATTCATGATTTTTACTAAATTTGTTAAGCTTAAAACCAGACCAGCTTAAATCCAGACAGCCAAGAGATAGCCATTCTCTCACAACACAAATCAACAATCACCTACAACCAATTAAGCGTTGTCTAGTGGTTGATAAAGGATATTTGTACGACAATAGCCTTTCTAATCATTCAAGGAAGAAAACAATGACCCTCGCCCGAAAGGATTTGGTCGATGAGCAAACGCCTGGCTTTTATCACTGCACTAATCGCTGCGTTAGGCGGACTTTTCTTTGCGGCCTCGATGAAACCACTGGAATTGATTATTCCCACCGGAAGGATTGGCTTGAGCAGCGGATGCTTGAATTGTGCGATATCTTTTCGGTTGAAATTTTCGCTTATGCGGTAATGGATAACCACTATCACATTGTGCTTCATTTAGACCCTCTGGCCCCAGAGACTTGGTCAAAGGAAACCATTGCCGAGCGATGGCTGAAAGCCTATCCAGGTCGACTGGATGGGCCAAAGTTTGCCAAACAACGGGCGCTGAAGAAACAAGCGATTATCGCCGATAAGGTGAAGTTGAAATGCTATCGAAAACGACTGGGGAGCTTGTCATGGTTTATGGCGCGACTCAACGAGCCATTAGCCAAACAAAGTAATCGCGAAGATTATTGTACCGGGCGATTTTGGGAGGGGCGGTACTCTTCTCAAGCACTGCTCGATGAGGCCGCCGTTTTCTCTTGTATGTGTTATGTGGATTTGAATCCCGTTAGAGCAAAAATTACTGACAAGCTAGCCACATCCGACAATACTTCAGTTAAACATCGACTCGACGCGTTGCAACGAGACTCCATCAATGTTCAAGCCGCACTGGATGCACAGCTGTCATCTTTATCAACGTCTGTAAATAGCCGCCGCCTACCAATGAATCTAAAAGACTACCTTGAACTGGTGGAATGGACCGGTCAAAACATTATCTATCCCAACAAAGCCGCATTACCAGCCAACATCGCTTCGTCTTTATCCCAACTGAACTTGCAACAACATCATTGGTTAAAACAAATTGAGCACTTTAATCAACATTACTGTCATGTGGTAGGGACTGCCGAGCAAATCAAAGCCTTTGCTGAGCGGATTGAGAAGAAATGGCTGAAATGTATTTCGGCGGCGAAACGGTTATTCAAACCACCGCTCAATCCTCACTAAGGATTCAAATAAAACTTTCGAATTCAAACTTATTCTTTAATGGGAAGAATTTCTGGCGCTTGCTAACTGTGTTTTTTATATCATTACCTACCCACTCTTTTTCTGATTAATTTCGAGCGGTGTTTTTATTGAAATGGAACTTAGATTTTAGGTCAGTTTTGGAATTACCGATTGAGACTTCTGGCTGTCTGTTAATTTCTTAATATTCATTTTTTGATGGTTCATCTAACTGTTCTATTAATACTTTTAGATTTTCCTGGTATTCCTCGCTGAGTTTTTTGTGTTCTTCTACAAATACCGAAAAGTTTGCGGCTAACCTGTTTCCAAGCTCTTCTTCCTGCTTTGCTATTTTTTCTAATGCTTGATCCACATGCTTACCTTTTAAGAAATCACGATGATACTCAAGCTCTTCTCGTGTAAATTCGTGCTCATAATATGAAGCTATTATTGTCTTTGTATCTTCCCATGAAAGGTATTTATCCTTTAGCAAGTCTAGATCAGTATTGAACTGCAACGCTAAAAAATCGGCTTCACTTATATTGGTGTTGTCAAATGTAGAAATTTTTTCCATAAATTTTGAGACCGATTGTTCGAACTGAATCTTCACCTCGGTAAGCTCTATAATTTCTTCAATTAATTCATTTCCAAGTACAAACTTTGGTAATAATGCAATCAGCAAGACTATCAAGTACTTCAATTTATCACTCCTAAATATAACAATTTAGTACTGCCCAGCGTGTCCCATATGTACTTTGGGCGGTATGTCTATTTTAAGAAAACCAAAATACCTCTATTATTCTTAAATATCAACACGTTAATTTACCATTAAGAATCGTTCTCATGTAAAAACGGACACCGTGGGCCATAACTCGGCCAAAAAGCGAAGAAAAGAAAGTTTCCTATTTCTAAAAAATGATTTTAAATTCATACGGTTATGATTTTAATTCCCGACATATGGGACACAGTGGGCAGTATCTAGCAAAGAATATCACTCGATTTCACTCTTGCTTAGCAAAAATCGAACAACAAAAAGGGCAGCAAACGCCACCCTTAAATTGAGCTAAATCAACTAAAATTTATTGTTCAATTGCTCCAATACGCATCCAGTTGAACATTGTTAGTACTGTCATCTTTTGCTCTTACACCAATATGCCAAGTACCTGCCTGTGGATTGTTAAAATTACACTGGGCATCGTTGGCATTTTTGGTTCGGTCTTTGCAGTCATAGTCTCTTTTGGCCGGTTGCGAACCAAATTTAACGTACAACACCGAGGAGCCTGAGCCACCGCTGGTGCTAACATATAAAGAAGCTGCTCCTGCAGGCACATTAATCGTGAAATAGGCCCAATCTTTATCGTCTAAATTGGGAACCGTTACTGTATAACCGCCAGTATTTGGAGCCGTATCAACAACTGTAACCGTTTGATTGCTACTACTAGTTGCGCCTTGATTATCTGTCACGATTAAACTGACAGTATAGGTACCCGCTACCGTGTAGAGATTACTGGGGTTTTGCACGGCTGAGTTACTGCCGTCACCAAAGTTCCAGTTCCAATTAGTTACTGAACCATCTGAATCAGTGCTGCTGTCAGTAAAGTCCGCTGTCAGGTTTGTGGTGGTAAAAGTAAAACTCGACACTGGCGCTTGATTAACGGGAGGATCGGTCACTGTCACTTGTTGCGAGCTGACATTGGTAGCTCCCTGATTATCTGTCACTGTCAAACTAACCGTGTAAGTGCCAGCTGCGGCATAAACATGACTCGGGTTTGCCTGGGACGAAGTACTGGCATCCCCAAAATCCCAATTCCAGCTGCTAATGCTACCGTCTGAATCGGAACTGGTATCAGTGAAGTTTGCGGTTAAGTCTGTCGTTGCCACGCTAAAACTTGCTGTAGGCGCGACATTAACATTACTGACGGTCACCGACTGTGAAGAAACATCAGTAGCGCCCTGATCGTCCGTTACCGTTAGAACTACCGTGTATGTGCCAGCGCTGCTATACACATTCGACGAACTAACATTGATCGCTTGATTGCCGTCACCAAATGCCCATGAATAGGCACTGATTTGGCCATCGGGATCGCTACTTGTACTTGCATTAAAACTACAGGTTAGGGCGCTGCAAGAGGAGCTAAACACCGCGATTGGTGGTTGGTTTTGAGGTGGAGTGACACCACTAAAAGTTTGCCCGGCGTTAATTGCTCCGGGAGAATCCGCGCTGGGTGACTGCCATACAAAATCGCTATAACTTTGACCTGTACCGGTTAGCTGCAAAGAATCGCCGACAGGAGTCGAACTGGTTTCTGATACGCCAATGTTGGTCGATACCATGCCGTTGGCGACACCATTGGTTGCTGTAAAAGTCCCTTCATAGCTTAAGAACTGAATTACCGCTCCGCTATTATCAACTAGCGCAAAACCATCGGGTGCGCCATTTTGCAAACTGCTAATGGCGAAACTAATGGTACCGAAACCATTTTGTTGATTACTAATAATCCCTGAAAGATTGGTAGTTTTATAACTGCCACCACCATTTCCATTGTAGGCGACAATTTGCCAACCGGCTAAATCTAAATTGGCGCTACCGGCTATCTCAACAAACTCGCCGACATCTGAGCTTGCGTTGTCATAATGAAATTCGTTGATCCAAGCATCAGACGGAACCGTCACCACTTCACTCGGCGTTGCAAAATCTTCATTGCTAGTCGTCGATTCATTTCCAGAAGTATCAACCGCGGTAATCAGATAAAAATAAGTAACATTCGCCGTGACATTATTGTCAGCATAACTAGTGCTTGAGATTAGCGCTGCATTAAGTTTGTTGGTTGCACCGCCCGACGTGGTACTTCGATAAACGTTGTAACCCGCTAAATCCGTTTCTAGATTAGTATCCCAATTCAAATTAACTATTCCTGCTCCGCCGACAGCCGCTAAATTGGTTGGTGATGAAGGCGGTGTAATATCGCCTCCTCCGCCACCACCATTGCAGATATTTTCGAAAACGCAAGTAACGTATTCCGGGTGATCAATAAATGGATTACGATTACCTTGAAAACTATAAACAGTGTCCGTATGACGTCTTTCAAAATCATCCACTGGATCATCTTTGTGCCATTGGATTAAGGTTGATCGAAGTCCCATATAAGCCACCGAACCATTAGCACCAGTATTGGACGCGTCGATCAAAGCGCGATCATCTGTGAGAATAAGATCGGGCTCGTTTGCGCCAGTTATGCCATGAGTTCCTCCAGCATAACGAACATCCATATACATTAACGCTCTAGCGACATCACCTTTTCTTGCGTTCCAAGTTTCCCAACTGCCAGCAGAAAAAGATCCGGCAGTCCAATTAGAATCGACCCCACCACGGTTATTATTAATCTCAGTTATTTTTTCATTGCAGCCAGAACAATTGGCATAAGGTTTGTTACTTCGGCTGGAGTTGTATCCACTATCGGCGATAAATAAATGATGGGTATCGGTATAAGGATAATTGCTACTTCCATCATTAGGAAAACCGTAGGATTTTGGCCAAGAATGTTCGCGATTATAAAACGAATTACCGCCGCCTTGTTTGCCATAACTAGCATTTTTATAAATGGTAATGACATTGCTAGCTACGTCTGGATCTTGATCCGCCGTTTCAAGAATATCCCAAGTATCAGTTGCGCTTGATGTGTAAGGAAATCGCTGATGATCTTTGACAATATTGTGGAGTGAATTTCTCAAAGCGATATCATTGCTCTGATCAGCGGTGTCGTAGTAACCGGTTGGAATTGCCGCGTTGGATAGGCCGATCCAAAAGCTCGCCGTCGCGATAACGAGCGACCTAATAAGTCTTTTGCGACTTGTTTGCTTTTGAAGACTAGCGTGTTTTTGTCGATCGAACAGTTTTCTATTTTTCATATTATCTCCGTTGATTATTTAAGTTGATTTTCTACTTATTAAAATATTAACGATAAAGAGCAATACATAGATAACCGCTGGACAGGCGCAGCAATACACCCGCAGAAACTTCTGCAAAAAATAAACGTGCAGAGTGGCGACTGTCAGCCAATAACAAATGATAATAGAGAAAATCCGCTAAAAACGCGGTAAATGAAGCCCGGTATAAATCCCTTTATTATTATCATTATTATTGGAATTTTGGACAATGCTGGAGTATGAAATGACCCCGAACAAAATTGGTTTTTCTCGCGGACTTACCGCGAGCGGGAAAAATATATTTGATCTTGACCGTTTAGTCAAGATATAAATAATTAAAATAACTCGATCTATTAACGCGTTAAAATTTATTCCGAAAAACGACCAAAACCTTATAGGGGGAGCGCTTTATATATGCGGGTTGCACTTTAGATTATCGCAAATTGCAATGATTTGATTGTTTATTTTAAAGGTTTTAATAAATTGATCGGGTGCTTGCGACGGTTGAGAATGTTTTTATTTTCGGTTTTATACAATGTGGCTAGAGCTATTCTAATATTTCTTAGTTAATTTAAGTAACTGTCCGTCATCCTGCATTTTTAGCTGCCTTAAAAACGACATGCCTAACAAAACTTCATCGGGTCCAGGACCTTTGATCACTAATGCTTCAATTTGTTTTAATTCGACCCCGCCGACACTCACTTTATTCAGTTTTAAAAACCATGCCGACGACTTTCCTGCGGCTGTAGAAACACCGGTTTTTTGACCGTAAAGTTTATATTGCAAACCCACTCTTCGCGCAGTTGATTCATTCATTGCCACTTGTGAGGCTCCGGTATCAATTAAGAATTTAACCGGCACTCCGTTGATAAAACCCGAAGTCCGATACATTCCGGTATTATCTCTTGGAATACGGACGAACTTTTTTGCTTTAGGTTCAACGGATTTATAGAAGCCCCCGGTTTTTGACTGGTGTAATCCTAAGCTTATTTCTTTACCATCGATTAAAAATTTTGCACCATGACTATCCGCAGAGATCAGTTTGACGGTTTTTTTATAGACCTGACCGCTTCTTAGCATTTTTTGTTTGCCATCGTGTTCAATCATTGCAGCATTTTTGAATAGCGCGATGACTTTAAATTCTATTTCCTCTGCGATCGCAAAAAATGAGAAAGATGATACGACTAATATTATAGTCAAAAATATTTTATTCATCTTTTTCATCCTCCTAAAAAATACAGTATCGCATGCAATGAAAGCATGGCAAAAATTCCCGCTAGAATATCGTCTAACATAATTCCAAAACCACCTGAAACTTTCTTATCTATCCAATTTATCGGCCAAGGTTTAAAAATATCAAATATTCTAAACAGAATAAATCCGAGTAATAGATTTAACCAGCTAAAACTAATGCTAATCATGGTAATTAGAAAACCGGCGATTTCATCCCAAACAATACCCGGATGGTCATGGGTGTCGAGCGATTTAGCGCAGTATCCACAAATGTAAATTCCTGCCAAGGAAATGACAGAGCAAACGATTAAATAACTAGTTAGATTCAAATCCAGCAGCAATAAATAAAGTGGGACCGCGACTATTGTTCCAAAAGTTCCTGGCGCTTTCGGTGCCAAACCACTCCCGAAACCGAACGCTAACAGGTTAATTGGATTGCTCATCACGGTTTTAACGATGTTGATTTTGGCGGCTGGGTTTTTATCGAGTTCGGATTTTTGCATACCATTATTACCAGCTTTGTTTACAAGTTAATCGGCAAAAACATAACGGCGATTTATTCAAAATGCTGAAAACCAAATTCAGATATTTTAACTTCATCATCCTGGTCTAAAACTCGAACGCCGGGTTTGCCCGTCATCCGGCCTATGGCCACACATTGTGTGCCGACGGTTTCCAAGGCTTGCTGAGTCGCCTCTAATTCGTCTTCTTTTACGGTAAAACAAAGTTCGTAATCATCGCCACCGAATAATGCACTTTTCATTAATAATGATTTGTCGGCAATACTTTTGGCTTCATCGGACAAAGGAACTCGCTCCCAACGAAGCAAAACGCCTACATTGCTAGCGCGGCTAATGTGCGCAACATCGGCAAGTAACCCGTCGGAAATATCAATGCCAGCGGTTGCGCGACTTCTTAAAGCTATGCCCGCAGCCACTCTTGGATAAGGTGTTTGGTATTTTTTCAATAAATATTCTTCGACGGATTTATCTTCGCTGGTTAGTTTTTTCTGTGCAACTAACAGACCTAAAGCTGCATCACCTAATGGGCCAGTGACGCAGATGAGTTCACCGGCTTTTGCGGTATTACGTCGGCAAAAAACTTGCTGTGGGACAAAACCGTGCGCTTGAATAGTAATAGATAGCGCCCCTTTACAAGTATCGCCACCAATAATTTGAATGCCAAAATGGTCAACCATTCGCTTCAAACCCTGATGAAAAGCTTGCAACCATTGCGGGTCGTATTCAGGCATGCTGATTGATAAGGTGATCCAAGCCGGTTCGGCACCTGCCGCCGCTAAATCACTTAAGTTGACCGCGATAGCTTTGTGGGCAATATCTGCGGCATTGCAGTCGGGCAAAAAATGAACACCTGAAATTAGGGTATCCATCGATACTGCTAGTCGTTGTCCACGGGGTACTTTGAGCAAGGCGCAATCATCACCAACGCCCTGGATCACGTCTTTTCGGTTCTTAGCTTTTAGCGCCAAGAACTCGTCAATTATTTCGAATTCGTTCATTAATATCCTTTTTCGAACCAAGATATTGACGAAAACTAGCGGTGGCCACCGTTTCTATCGGCATCCATATTGTCATTATTAGCGACTCGCTATACGACTAAAAAAAGGCGCTTTTCTCGCGCCCTTTGTTGCTATAATTTTCGCACTAAAATTATCTGGTTTCTATTTAATTTCCATTTTTCTAAGATCTTTGGCTAACTTGTCTAGTACGCCATTGACAAATTTATGACCCTCAGTGGCGCCGAAAGTTTTGCTTAATTCCAAGGCCTCATTGATAACTACTTTATAAGGGACATCAATTCTCGACATAAGTTCGTAGGTTGCCAAGCGAAGAACAGCAAGTTCAACAGGGTTCACTTCCTCAAACTTTCTATCTAAAACAGGGATTAATTGCTCGTCGATTTCAGTTATTCCGCTAAGAGTATTGACCAAAACTTCCTGAAAATACTCAACGTCGACCTTTTTAGAATTGATTGATTCCAAAAACTGCAATTCGATTTCTTTAATGGCATTACCGCTGAGCTGCCATTGATAAATACCTTGCACCGCATAACGACGAGCTTTTTTGCGCAGCGAAGGCTTTTGGATTTTTGCTGGGTTATCCATGACTGGCTATTTATCCATCTCAGCGAAAAGATTGACCATTTCAAGTGCCGTAACTGCCGCTTCGCCACCTTTGTTACCGGCTTTGGTACCTGCTCTTTCAATCGCTTGTTCGATTGAATCGACCGTCAGTACGCCAAAAGCTACTGGGATATTGCCGTTTAAGGAAACTTGAGACAGTCCTTTGACGCATTCGCCAGCCACATATTCAAAATGCGGTGTACCGCCACGAATAACTGCGCCCAATGCGATAATCGCATCGTATTTATTTTTAGAGGCTAATCGTTGAGCCGCAATTGGCATTTCAAAAGCCCCTGGCACGCGGATTATTTCGATTGCGCTTTCTTCAACCCCATGGCGTTTTAAAGTATCTAACGCGCCTTCTAATAAACTCTCAACAATAAAACTATTAAATCGCGCCACTAAAATGGCGTACTTGCCAGCGCTGCCGACTAAATTTCCTTCAATTGTTTTCATCTTTCTCTCTCTGTCATTTTTTTCGATTTTTGATTGCAAACAATGTTTCGTCTTTAATCATCTAAATAAATTTTTTATCTATTCAGCCCAATTATTCTTCAAGTGGCCTATCAAACTAGCTAGAAGTTACTTATCTTCAACATATTCAATAACTTGCAAATTAAAACCCGCAAGTGAGTGATATTTTTTTAAGGGGCTTAATAAGCGCATTTTGCGTACATTTAGATCAACTAGAATCTGCGAACCAATACCAACGGTGCGGGTTGCTCGACTCTGTTGCGCTTGCTCAGTGTTACTCGATTGTTGATGGCCGCTCAGTTGCTTTCCGCTTAGTCTGGCTATTCTATCAAGAATTGAACCCGGTGACGATTGATTACCCAACAGTAATACCACGCCGGTTCCTTCTTCGGCGACTTTTTGCAGCGCTCGTCTAATGGTCCAGCTGCCAGATTCTTTCTTTTCTTTGGCTAACAGGTCGGTCGCAATATCGGCAATATGCACACGAACAAGGGTGGCTTCATCCGATTTAATCTCGCCCTTTACCAGCGCAATATGCGTCTGTTCTTCAATATCATCTCTATATGCGTGTAGTGTAAATTCGCCAAATTCGGTTTGCCAATCCACCTCATACTCTTTGCTAACGGAGTTTTCTGTATTCATTCGATATTCGATGAGATCCGCGATGGTTCCGATTTTTAGCTGGTGTTGCTCGGCAAATGTTTCTAAATCAGGGCGACGGGCCATGCTGCCATCTTCATTAAGAATTTCCACAATGGTAGAACTAGGCTCTAGACCTGCCAAACGAGCTAAGTCGCAGCCTGCTTCCGTGTGACCGGCTCGAATGAGCACTCCGCCTTTTTTAGCCATAATGGGAAATATATGACCGGGCTGTACAATATCACTCGGTTTAGCATCAGCAGAGACCGCCGCTTGAATCGTTCGTGCTCTATCCGCGGCGGATATTCCAGTAGTGACGCCTACAGCGGCTTCGATGGACAAAGTAAAGTTAGTTTCAAAGGACGCCTGGTTTTTATCCACCATTAATCGTAAATTGAGTTGCTCACAGCGTTCTTGGGTTAAAGTTAAACAGACCAGTCCACGACCAAACTTCGCCATAAAATTGATATCATCCGGCCTCACTAAACTAGATGCCATAATGAGATCGCCTTCGTTTTCCCGATCTTCATCATCCATTAAAATCACCATTTTTCCGGCGGCGATATCATCAATTAATTCTTTTGCGGTATTAAGTTGCATCAGTTTCTCTTTTAATTCTCAATTGTTTTCTGTACCTAATACGATCTGGTCGAATGATCAGAACTTGGCTTTTGTTCCCGCTTGCGATCCCGAGCAAGCCGCTCGGCTATTTAATAAAACCACTTTTTTGTAATAAGCCCGTAGTAATATTAGACTCAGATTGGACTTTTTGCCCGGTTAATAGCCTTTCTAAATAGCGGGCCAACAGATCGACTTCTAAATTCACTTTAGAGCCTACTTGATATTGGCTAGCGACGGTTTCTTTTAAAGTGTGAGGCACCAGATTAAGTTCAAAAATATTATCTGAGATTTCGTTTACCGTTAGACTGATTCCATCAACGCAAATAGAGCCTTTTTTGGCTATATAGTGCGCCAATTCCGGCGGCGCGCTGATTTTATATTGAATACTTCGCGAATCATTTTTGATCGAAATAACTTCGCCAATACCATCCACATGACCACTCACTAAGTGGCCACCTAAACGGGTGGTCGGAGTCAGGGCTTTTTCTAAATTAACAGAGGCGCCGACTGATGCCTCACCCAGAGTCGTTAAACGAAGAGTTTCGCCAGAAACATCGGCGATATATCGCTGGCTGTCAAATTCAATCGCCGTTAGACAAACACCATTACACGCAATACTGTCGCCTAATCCAACATCCGACATATCTAGTTGACCAACGGCAATGGTTATTTTTGCATCACCGGCGCGATTTTCGATTTTTTCTATCACGCCAATACTTTCAATAATGCCTGTAAACATAGTTTAATCCTGAGATTATTTACGCTGATACACCAGTCGAATATCGTCACCAAATTGGCGCAAATCTTTCAACTCTAGTTGGGGGCAGTCCTGCATCTTTGCAACCTCTAAATCAAGTAACCCCATTGCCCGATTGCCCATTAATTTGGGCGCCATATAGACAATCAATTCATCGACCAAATTCTGCTGAAAAAATTGCCCCGCAAGTCGATGACCGGCCTCAATTAAAATATGATTCATTCCATCTAGCGCACAGCTCTCGATTAATTTCGTTAAAGGCAGAGTTGCTTTAATTTGAATATGTGAGTCGTTTTGCAAATCTTCAGGCGGATTGTCGGTCACCCACCAAACCGGTGCATTATTGTTAAGCAATTTATCAGTGAATGAGGCTTGCCCTTTCCTATCTAAGAGAATTCTACACGGCTGCTCAAATTGTTCGAGTTTAGAAAACCAATCAGTTGCTTCTTCTGAACGCACTGTCATACTCGGGTCGTCCGCTAGCAGTGTTCCTATACCGGTGACTATCGCATCTTGTCTTGCACGCAATTGATGAACATCTTTCCTAGCCGCTGCCCCAGTAATCCACTGACTTTCGCCATTTTCTAACGCCGTTCGACCATCTAGACTCATCGCCATTTTTAATGATACCCACGGTTTTTTTCTTTTGAACCGCGAAACAAATCCTTGATTCAGATTTTGCGCTTGATTTTCTAGTAGGCCGTATTGGGTTTCGATGCCTGCTTGATTCAAAAGTGAAAAACCTTTTCCGGACACCTGCGGGTTGGGATCTTGCATGGCGGCAATCACTTTTTTTACCCCGGCATGAATCAAAGCTTCTGCGCAAGGTCCGGTTTTTCCAGTGTGAGAGCAGGGCTCTAAGGTGACGTAACAAGTAGAACCCGCAATTTCTTTTTTTTGTGATTCTGCGACATTATTGAGAGCATTGATTTCGGCGTGTTGGCAACCCGACTTTTGGTGCCATCCTTGACCGATGATTCGATCATTTTTAACAATAACGCAACCAACCATAGGATTGGGTCGCGCAGTGTACTGACCTTTGCTTGCCAGTTGCAGAGCGAGTGCCATGTATTGATGATCGTTGGTGGACCAATTCATACCTATTATCTTTTTATGCTTTAAGGAAAAATGCTGGACAATAATCGCCGAGCGAGATCAATCTTTTGATTCAAGCCGTTCAATTTCTTCACGAAATTCACTGACATCTTTGAAGCGGCGATAGACCGATGCAAATCGAACAAAGGCGACTTGATCAAGTTTTCGTAATGCATCCATCACTAACTCGCCAATAACGCTGGCACCAACTTCTCTTTCGCCCATCGCGCGCAATTTTGATTGAATGTTTATGATCGACTCTTCTACCAACTCAACCGAAACAGGTCGCTTTTCGACTGCTCGCATAATTCCGGATTTTAATTTGTGATCATCAAAAGGCTGACGACTACCATCGCCTTTTATGACTTTTGGCATCACTAGTTCGGCAGTTTCGAAGGTTGTAAATCGCTCACCGCACTCGATGCACTCACGACGGCGTCTAACTTGACCACCATCGGTGACCAGTCGTGAATCAATCACTTTGGTATCGTGAAAAGCGCAAAAAGGACAGTGCATAACAGCTCTCTAATAAATTGAATGAAAAAAGAACTAAGCGTAAACCGGAAACTTTGCCGTTAGCGCTAAGACTTTGCTTTTAACATCCGCAATCGTTTTTTCGTTGCTTATATCATCTAGAATATCACAAATCCATTCAGCCAATTGCGACGCCTCTGCCTCCTTCATACCTCGAGTAGTTATTGCAGGTGTTCCCATACGCAAACCACTGGTGACAAATGGCGAGCGCGGCTCGTTTGGAACGGTGTTCTTGTTAACGGTAATAAACGCTGCCCCTAACGCGGCTTCAGCATCTTTACCGGTAATATCTTTGTCGATCAAGTCGATTAAAAACAAATGATTATCGGTTCCGCCAGAGACGATTTTATAACCGCGATTTTGTAAAACTGAAACCATCGCTTTTGAATTAACTAAAACCTGCGCTTGGCTTTGTTTAAACTCTTCGCCGAGAGCCTCTTTAAATGCAACCGCCTTGGCGGCAATTATATGCATTAATGGGCCACCCTGGCTGCCCGGAAAAACCGCCGAATTAAATTTCTTTTGCAATTCTGGGTTCTCTTTCGCCAAAATAATTCCGCCGCGAGGTCCGGCGAGGGTTTTATGGGTAGTGGACGTAACCACATCAGCGTAAGGAACAGGATTAGGAGAAAGGCCAGCAGCAACAAGTCCTGCAATGTGCGCCATATCGACCATAAAATAGGCGCCCACTTTGTCTGCGATTTCTCTAAATTTAGCCCAGTCAACCGTTCTAGAATAAGCCGAAAAGCCAGCTAAAATCATCTTTGGTTTGTGTTCCATCGCCATCGCTTCCACTTGCTGGTAGTCAATATAACCCTTTGCGTCTAACCCGTACTGCACCGACTTATAAATTTTACCGGAGAAATTGACCGGCGAGCCGTGAGTCAAATGCCCACCTTCATTTAAGTTCATTCCCAAAACGGTATCACCTGGACTAAGCAGTGCCATATAAACCGCAGAATTGGCTTGTGATCCGGAATGCGGCTGGACGTTGGCATAGTCGGCACCAAATAATTCTTTAACCCGTTCAATTGCCAGCGCTTCGGTCATATCAACATATTCACACCCACCGTAATAACGTTTACTCGGATATCCTTCTGCATATTTATTCGTCAAAACTGAGCCTTGCGCTTCCATAACGCGAGAGCTGGTATAATTTTCCGACGCAATTAATTCAATATGTTGCTCTTGGCGCTGCTTTTCAGACACCATTGATTGCCATAGTTCGTGATCATATTCTGCAAGGGTTTGATTATCGCGTAGCATTTTGAGTATTTTCCTAGTAGTCGCAAAAAACCGGTAAAGACGGCTTTTTATGCTTTTTTTAAGATGTCGAAATTGGGCGCTATTGTATCGAAATAATGCCTCAATGTCGCCATAATCGAAAGTTATATGTGACATTGTTCAAAGCGTATTTATCGATCCTATAGGCGAAAGGAAAGAACGCCGGATCGGTCCGTCATGGTTTACCGTCGTTAAAAAAACGGCCAATTATTACCTCAATGTCATCCGACAACGGAGGGATCTTACGATGATGCAGGTTTGTGAGATCCGTCATACCTCAGAATGGCGAAATGTATCGCCACAATTCAAATCTTTAGTGCTAAAACAGCTGTTTCTGACTCCTAATTAGAACCTTCGTACGCCTTCAAACAAGTATTTATTTTAAATACTTTGATGTATTTCCCTTTGTAAAACCATATGAAATACTATATAGTATTCAATGTAAATACTAAAGCAGGTGTGATGTGAAAAATCCTTTTAAATTTGACGTTGAAGTAGCCGGCGATTTTTTCTGCGGTAGACGTCATGAAATCGCTGAATTGGTTGAATATATCAATAATGAAACCAATATCATTATGTTCGCTAAAAGACGTATTGGTAAGTCCTCACTACTTAAAGAAGTCTTTGCTAATCACCTTGACAAAAAAATTCTCCACACCCATATCGATATCTATTCGATCTCTAACGTGCGCGAGCTGTATGAGCGATTGGTACGCGGTATCGAAGAGAGCTTGATAGGTTATGAGTCCAACCTCAATAAATTGTCCCGCTTAGTCGAATCGATACAAAACTACTTTAATCACGCTAAAGTAAGCATTGTTGTCAGCGGGAAACCTCAATTAAAGATTGAAAGTATAGAAAAAGATTATTTTTTGGCGATAGAAAAGCTATTTTATAGCTATTTCGATTTTCTAAAGGCTAATAATTTACAGGCCGTTATCGCCATCGATGAGTTTCAAAAGATTGTTTCGTTAAACGATGCGCTAAAAATTGAAGAGCTGCTTAGAACCGTTGCCAATAAACGAGAAAATAGCTCCTTTATTTATACCGGCTCTAAACGGAATATTTTACTGGGGATGTTCAATGATTCCGCTCGGGCTTTCTTCAAATTAGGCACCGAATTCCAATTACCACCCATTAGTAAGAATGAGTTTTATTTATGGGTAAAAGAACGCTTTTTGAAGAAAAAAATTCATCTTGAATTTAAAGCATTTGAACAACTCTATTTTCTAGCCGATGGTGAAACGCGCTTTATCCAGCAAGTCTGCCATGAGGTTTTTAAACGGAATAATCACAAAGCCATCATCGATAGTGCTGCAATATTTGCCATTGTCGAAAACGTGGTCAAAAAGAAAACCTATAATGCTCAATTACTCAATCGATATACTGCCGCTCAGCAAAACACATTAAAAATTATTGCAATCAGTCACGGAAAAAATATTTATACCAGCGAGCTGTTAAAAGAAAACTCGATTACCAAAGCAACTGCTCAATCAGCCGTTCGCTCTTTGATCAAAGACGGCATTGTCTTCCAAGAGCGAGATGGTCTGTTGGTTTTTGAAGACGTTGAATTTAAACTATGGTTAAGATTTGAGAGTGGAATGATTTAAACTTAGCTTAATCTAGGTTAAAGCTAACTTAATCCGTTTGCTAAGGGTAAAGAGCATGTCAAACAAACAATCTCTTCAGGTAATATCAAACTCACTAAAATCTACAGCTCTTTTGATGATGATTAGCGCAGTTATTGGCGGTGTGGCCGTTTGGGGTTTCGTCAGCCAAACAAGTGAAAATAGCGCTAATACGAATCAGTCACTCTCGAAACTTTGTAATTTAGCTATCGCCAGTTCGAAGTCATTAGAGATGGATGATAAAAACACTGCCAATAGAAATACTAGCGGTCAAATAGCTCAGCAAAACGCTCTTTGTAGCGAACAATCTTTAACCATTACCGGTGGCGATATCGAGCCTCTGATTGCTCGATTACTTGCTAATAGAAGTATTCTCGCAAAAGATTTATCAATAATGAACCATTGGACGTCGATGGAAGATTTTATCAACACATTTGAGCAATTTGAGCTATCAGATAGTGAACGCCATCATTTATTGGCGAAAGCTCAAGTTTTCTTTGCAAACAATTACTTGGCGGCAATAGAAGAGCTTTATTCTGCACAGCAATCGGCTCTAAACGACGAAACATTAGTCCAGCTACAGGGCGAAATAAACGCTTTATTGGATTTCATTCGACGACAATATTTCTCCGAAAATGAAGTCGTATCTATCCGTCTATTCACTCGCCTAATGAACTTGGCGCACGAAAAACAGCCCAACTATTTACCGGTTATTATTGCCTTGGTTCGTCACTACCTTTTAGTCGGTGACTACGTTTTAGCTTCCAATTTTATTGCCCGAATCCCACAAAATACCGACAATTTGCTAACCATCGAATTATTAAATAAGCGATTGGAAAAAAACATTTTGCTCAACACTTTCGGTGAGCAAGGCATCGCTTTAACCAAAAAGGAAAACCATTACATTGTACCAGTCACTTTCAATAACAAAGTGACTCTTAACTTACTTTTGGATACCGGTGCCTCTCGTACCGTGGTTTCTCCGTCAACTATGCGTTCTTTGCTACTAATTTCCGACCAATTTACTGATTTAAAAATTAGAGGCATAGCCCAAACCGCCAATGGACCGGCGATGACTCAACTGTTTCAAGCTAACTCGATGAAGGTTGGCGAGTATTCTTTTGAAAACCCAATAATATTGACTTCTAGAATCCGGAAAAACCAGCATTTTGACGGATTGTTAGGGATGGATTTTCTGTCGCAATTTAAGTTTCGTATCGATCATCAGCTAAACAGGCTTTACCTAAGTTACTAACCGAACAAAAAGAAAATGTAAGCAATAATTTCCAAGAAAAATAATCGATTGAATTTGGCGAAATAACCCTCATATTAAGGGATTAAATTGCTATTATGTGATTGCTAGTAAAAAAAGGAAAAACGACTGAAAAATGAATATTTGGGGAAAGGTAATTGGTGGTTTTCTCGGCTTTCTAATAGGAAATCTGCCGGGTTTGCTTGTCGGGATTTGGATTGGAAATTCTTTCGACAAAGGTCTTAATCAAAACTTCTCTGCTGCCTTTGGAAATTCCGACCCTGCAGAAACCCAGCGAGTATTTTTTACCACCACCTTTGCAGTCATGGGGCATATTGCCAAGGCCGATGGCGTTGTTTCTAAGCAAGAAATAGCTGCAGCCGAGCAAGTCATGCAACAACTCGGTTTAGACGAAGCTAAACGCAAACAAGCTATCGAAGCTTTTAGTCTTGGCAAGAGCGATGACTTTGACCTTAACTCGAATCTTGAATCATTGATCAAACATTGTATTCGCAAACCCAGCCTTATTCAGATGTTTCTGGAAATACAAATTCTAGCGGCTACCGCTGACGGGCAGGTCAGCCCACCAGAAATGCAAATACTTTATCTTATTGGCGGTTTATTTCGGATCTCTCGCAGCCACATGGATCGATTGGTGGAAATGGTTATCGCACAGCGCTCTTTCCACCAAGGGGGTGGCTCTGGCTATGCTAGAAATCAATCTGGCCCAACCATCGAGCAAGCTTATAAGGTTTTAGGCGTATCGGAAAATGCCAGTAAAGCGGAAACGAAAAGAGCCTATCGAAAATTGATGTCTCAGCATCATCCAGATAAATTGGTTGCTAAAGGCATGCCAGAAGAAATGATCAAAGTAGCAACGGAAAAATCACAAGAAATTCAAGCAGCTTACGAGATGATCAAAAAACAAAAGTTTTAATCGCACTAGAAAATTTGCTAAATCGACATAAAACGAAATACCACTTCTATTGGCTATGTTAATATAATCCTACTAATTAAATGAACCGACATGAATAATCCTATGAAAAAGATAGCCCTTAAAATTCTAGATTCTAGAATTGGAAACCAATTCCCTCTTCCCAACTATGCCACCGGCGGTTCTGCTGGAATGGACCTGCGTGCCTGTATCGATAACTCGATGAGTTTAGAGCCGGGTGAAACAAAACTGATCCCTACTGGAATAGCTATTCATATTGCCGACCCGTCTTTGGCGGCGACCATTCTACCTCGCTCTGGTTTAGGCCATAAACACGGTATAGTGCTTGGCAACTTAGTCGGTTTGATTGATTCTGATTACCAAGGTCAAATATTTATTTCTTGTTGGAATCGTGGACAGTCGGCGTTCGAAATCAATCCGGGCGATCGCATGGCACAACTGGTCTTTCTACCAGTGGTTCAAGCGGAATTTGATATCGTTTCAGATTTTGATGATAGTGTTCGCGGCGAAGGTGGATTTGGTCATTCTGGCCGCGAATAGCTAAAATTTCACGGCCTGAACAGCCACTTACAAAGGATCGAGTTCTACTTTTTCAAAAACTTTATTCTTTTTGTTAGCCTTCAATAAAACCGGCGGTTGATAGTTCACCCTAATATGCTCGGGAAAGGGCGAGTCAATCTCTAATTTCAAGGGTTCAAGTTGAGAGATTGGCTGCTCTATTAAAGTCTGTTGCCAGCTAAAGGGCAAGAAAAACAACGCAAAAAGTGCGATGCCTGCATACTGAAACATACCTTTCGATTGTAATGCTTTATTCGCGCCAATCGCAGCAATACGCTTCTTAAAAACGCTTTTATGGCTTAAGAAAAAGGTCGCGAATAACTCGGGCGATTTTTGACCTATATTTAGCCTCAAAACATGCAACAAACTTTTTCCATAAGCATCATTAGCTATTTTTCGAGTATCTAATACTTTTTGATCGCACATTTCTTCACGAAGCGAATTTAGTCGTCTAACGGCTAACCAAAGAACCGGATTAAGACAATAAATAATTTGCACGATATTTTGAAAAATTAACCAAAGTGCGTCCAATCGCTTAATATGAGCAAGCTCATGGGCAATGATAGGGCCAATTACTTGTTCGTTTTTTTCCTCAATCAATTGGTTGGGAATAAAAACCACTGGCGATAAGGTTGCAAAAGTAAAAGGCGATAAGAAATCATCGGAATCAATGACTATAATTTGTCGGCGAATATTGAACTGACGACGCCAGTAATTGATCTCTTTTGCCAACCAGTAATCTTCAACAGGATGTGCGGTTGCCAGCAATCGATTCAGCTTAAATTTAAGCGATATAAATTTAATCGCAACAATCGTTGAAACGCATAACCATGCCAGCAACAACAGCTTAAACCAGGTAAAGGTCGAGTTTGCATCAACAAAAATTGTTTGATTGGCAAACTCCGTTAGCCAATTTGCACTTGATAGGACCACAGGGATTTCTGTTTCGAACCATTCATGACTCAAATAACCAACGGAGTAGCTGATCGAAAAATCGGTGGGTAAGACTAGTCGAATCAAGACCAAACACCACAAGCCATATTCGAGTGTTCGCGGTATTCTTGGAAAAGCCAGCTTGATCGTAAGCACAATAAAAGCCAACAGTGCCGAATAAACACTGTTTAAAGCCAAAAATCTGAAGACTATTTCGGCACTGGCAAAAAATGTCTCTAACACAGACAACAAATGGCGATTCCTTTTATTTCTCTGATTTGCTTATTGGGTTCTTATCGGTCTGTTGATCTAATAATGACTCCAACTCATCGATTTCCGAATCAGACAGCGCTTTGCTTCTTCCAAATAGTGATACGAGTGCACTTTGATCCATTTCGAGTAAGTCGTTCATAAAAAAACTGATTAATCGCGCCAATCCGGCGGGTTTCGATATTTCGGCCTGATAAAGGAAAACGCCGTGGAAATCTTCACGTCTTAACAAACCTTTTTTAACCATGCGGTCCATGGTTGTTTTCGTGGTCGAATATGCCCAGTTAAAGGTCTCTTTAATTTGTTCGTGTACTTCACGAACAGACAATCCATCCTTACTTTTCCATAAAATATTGAGCATTTGCAGCTCAGTGCGGCTCAAATCGGGCAAATTACTATTGGTTTTCGATTTCATAGGCTTTAATTTCACATCCGGAGTTAGGGTACTTGTCAAACTGTTACAATTGTAGTCAGAATACTAAGTTATTTAATGGCTGTCAAATCCCAGAAAGGTTTTGTTACTCAATATCTGCTCGATCGATATTCTAGTAGCTCTTGCGGTTAAATCGATTATTCAAGTCGTCTTATTTTAACCGCTGGATTTCCCGCGTAAAGACAATTAGCCTCGAGATTTTTGGTGACGATACTACCGGCAGCAATCACACAACCGTCTGCAACCTTGATCCCGGGTAATAATATCGCGCCAGCGCCAATCCAGACGTTATCACCAATTATAAGATCTTCTACAAGATTAGTTCGAAGTAATCTTTCGGACGGTTTAAGTGGATGATTCACCGTTATCAGTTGTACATTGGGGCCAATCAACACATCATCGCCAATAACAATGTTTCCACCGTCTAAACAGGTGCAATTGATATTAATATAAACGCGATCACCGAGACTGATTTTATCGCCGTAATCACAAACGAAGCCTTGCTCAATAAAAACATCGTCACCACAGGCCAAAAAAGCCTGTTTTAGCTTCTTAAGATGTCCATTACTGGGCGCGCGATTATATTGACGGCATAAATCGTGAACGCGGTTTCGCTGTTCACGATTTTCAGAAGATAAGCTGTCGAGTGTTTTTGGCAATGCTTTTGGCGCTGTTTTTTACTGGGCTATCGTAATGACAATTGCGATGGTATTTGCGTTCGTTATTTTAACAAAGGCAAATTAACAAACGCCATCACGGTCATTGCGATAAGGCAAACAACGCCGATTAAGAAAATAGAAAAACGCGCCGGGACAAAATTCGAACCTATATGTACAAAAGCATGCGCAACACGACTAATTGAATAAGCCCAAGCTAATATTAAAACTGGCACAGTCACAGTATTGGTTACATAAAACAAAATTGATAACACATAAAATAAGTTAGGTGTTTGAAATTGATTGGCAATGTTATTAGAAACTTTCACCACTTCTTCTGGCCACGCGCTATTATCAAGTGCCGTTTTTTGACGATCAACACCACCAAGTTTTATTGCTTTGGTTTTTCGTGCGCCTAAGATCAAGAACATTATAAGAGTTAAGGTTACTTGAATTAATACCGGAAATAAAATGCTAGAGAAGTTCATATGATTAGTCCTTATTGTTATTTTTGAGGATCGATTATGACACAATTTTTACAATTGTTTTAGTGTAACGAATTTGTGACTCAAACAACTTATGAAAAGAGCGACTCCTCGACAGCTAATAAACAACCAGCCTTTTAGGCGCGAGCATGTCCTCATCATCCACTTCAGCAATACCTAAAAAACGATTATCCTCATCGTAAACACGCAATAAATCGCCTTCCATCACATTAGGATAATTGATCGCCTGACCGTGAGAAAAGTAGTCGGCACTTTCGTTATCGATTTCGGCACTATCGAGATAGGCAACAGGGCTATCGACAGGCAATAAGTAATCGTCTAGCGAAAGCGCTTGTTCGCGATCGGCTTCTAATTGTTCTAAGGTGACCATTTGCTCAACTGGATAATCGGCAACGAAGTTTCTTCGCAATAAAGTCACATGCGCACCACAGCCTAAAGCTTGTCCTAAATCATCAATAATATTTCGAATGTAGGTGCCTTTACTACATTCGATTTCTAGTTCGACTTCGTCGTTTTCAAATCGAATTAAATCCAGTTGGTAAACCGTAACTGGTCGTGCTGGCCTTTCGATTTCGATGCCTTTTCTTGCATATTTATAGAGCGGCTGACCTTTATGTTTTAGCGCGGAGAACATCGAAGGAATTTGCATAATATCGCCACGAAATTGTTCGAGCGATTTTTCTAGCTGTTTTTTCGATACCTTGATTGGATTAGACTCGATCACTTCACCGGTGGAATCGCCACTATCGGTTCTCTCGCCAAGCTTGCCGACTACTCTATAACCTTTGTCGGATTCTAATAAAAATTGCGAAAATTTGGTCGCTTCGCCGAAACATAATGGCAGCATGCCAGTTGCCAATGGATCTAGGGCACCGGTATGCCCTGCTTTTTGTGCATTGAATAATCGTTTAACGGTTTGTAGCGCAGCATTGGACGAAAGTCCTTGAGGTTTATCCAACAAAAGGACGCCGCTGATAACGCGACCTTTTTTTCTTCGAGCCATAACTATTACTCTGGATTGGAATCGAGAGACGAGTCGAGATCGTTTTTTTCTTGCTCATCACCGGCCAAGCTTTCGGTATCTTTGTCTCTTGCTTGCTCAATCAATGAGGATAAATCTCTTCCGCGAGCGATCGATTGGTCAAATAAAAATTTAACGTGAGGAACTGCGCGCATTCTCATTCGCTTTCCAATTTGAATGCGAATAAAACTGGCTGCTTCGTTGAGCACATCAACCGCCGATTGAGTGGCTTTGATGGTTTCGTCGATACCCAAAAAAGTGACATAGACGGTTGCGTAATGTAAATCTCGGGATAGATCAACGGCGCAAACGGTTACCATACCAACTCGCGGATCTCTTATTTCTAACTGAATTATTTGCGCAAGTTCTCGCTGCAGTTGTTCCGATACACGATCGGTTCTCTTAAATTCTCTGGCCATCTTAAATTCTCATTGGTCGATTAGTTCGACCTTTGCGGTTCTTTATTCGATCTTTAAATTAAATTCGATGACTAAACGAAAAAACGCAGAGTCGACAGAAGGTAATTCCGTTTAACTGCTGCGTTTCGTATCCGTGATACTTTAAAACGAGTTTCGTTTGGTCTAATCGATGGTTCTCGCGACTTCGATAATTTCGAAGACTTCGATTTGGTCACCCGCTTTAACATCGTTGTAATTCTTAACACCAATACCACATTCCATTCCGTTACGGACTTCATTGGCATCTTCTTTAAAGCGTCGTAACGATTCCAATTCACCTTCGTAAATAACCACGTTATCTCTAAGAACTCGGATTGGATTATTTCTTTTTACGATTCCTTCAATAACCATACAACCGGCAATCGCGCCAAACTTAGGTGACTTAAAGACATCACGAACTTCGGCCAAACCAACAATTTGTTGTCGCATTTCTGGCGAAAGCATACCACTCATGGCTGCTTTAACATCATCGATGACTTCGTAGATAATACTGTAATAACGTAAATCGATACCTTCTTTTTCAACCGCTTTACGGCCGCTCGCATCGGCTCTGACATTAAATCCTATCACGATAGCTCGGGAGGCTGAGGCCAATGTAATATCCGTTTCAGTTATTCCGCCAACAGCAGACGAGATTATCGTTACTGAAACCTCATCGGTTGATAAGTCCTCTAGCGAACGAGAAATTGCTTCAGCAGAACCTTGCACATCAGCTTTAACCAACACGTTGAGGTTTACTTTTTCGTTATCACCCATATTAGCAAACATGTTTTCTAACTTGGCGCTTTGCTGTTTGGCCATTTGCGCTTCGCGATGTTTGCTTTGACGGAAGGCAGCCACTTCCCTTGCCTTGCGCTCACTAGCAACAACCGACACCTCATCACCCGCTTCTGGCACACCGGACAAACCGAGTACTTCAACAGGTATTGATGGTCCAGCAGATTTAATTGCTTTACCATTTTCGTCAAACATTGCTCTAATTTTACCGTAGTTAAATCCAGCAAGCACAATATCGCCAATGTTCAGTTCACCCGACTGAACGAGCATAGATGCAACCGCACCGCGGCCTTTATCGAGTCGCGCTTCAACCACAATACCTTTAGCAGGACCCGTTGCAACCGCTTTCAATTCAAGTAATTCAGCGGTAATGGCGATGCTATCTAACAATGCATCTATACCGTCACCGGTTTTAGCGGAGACTGATGCAAAAACGGTGTCGCCACCCCATTCTTCTGAGATAACTTCATGTTGTGATAATTCATTTCTAACTCTATCTGGATCCGCTTCGGTTTTATCCATTTTATTGACAGCGACAATCAACGGAACGCCTGCTGCTTTTGCATGTTTTATTGCTTCTATGGTTTGCGGCATAACACCGTCATCTGCGGCAACAACTAATACCACAATATCAGTGGCGTTGGCCCCTCGAGCACGCATAGCGGTGAACGCCGCATGACCTGGAGTGTCTAAGAATGAAATAATGCCTTTTGGCGTTTCAACGTGATAGGCACCAATATGTTGGGTAATGCCACCCGCTTCACCATCGGCAACTTTAGAAGCTCGAATATAATCTAACAAGGAAGTTTTACCATGGTCAACATGACCCATAATGGTGACTACCGGTGGTCGAATGACCGCGTCACCGTCTTGCTCTACCGAGTCCAATAATTCTATTTCAGCGGCATTATCCGCAACTAGATTAACGTTGTAGCCCATTTCTTCCGCGACTAATTGTGCTGTTTCTTGATCAATCGTTTGGTTAATGGTGGCCATAATACCCATGCCCATCAGCGTTTTGACTAGTGCGACACCTTTAACAGACATTTGTTGAGCTAAATCGGCGACGGTTGTGCTTTCTCCAATATTAATCTCAGATTTTGCGACATCGGAAGTGGGTCTTTTGAAGCCATGTTTCATAGATTTAGGAGCCAGCACTTTCTTTCTTCCATCGGACAAAGGATTCTCGTCACTGTTTCTACGATGTACCGGACGACGGAAGTCAGCCAACATATCGCGTTTGCCAACGCTAGAATCATTACGTCCTTTTTTCTTCTTTTTCTTCTTTTTACGTTTATCGCTTTCGCTTTCACCTTCTTTGGAAGGCTCAACGGTTTTAAAGCGCGTTTGTCGAGTTGCTTTTGCTTCCACTTCAGCATCTTTTTGAGCTTTTTCAGCATCAGCTTTTTCTTTGCGTTTAGCTTCCAATCGCGCTTGAATATCTGCTTCTACTCGGCCCGTTACAATGCGGTGAGCCTCATTTTTTGCCTGAGCCTCAACCTCGGCTCTAACTTGATCTTCAACTTCTTTTCGAATGCGTTCTTCTTCTAATTTTTTTTGTTGTTCAGCTTCCGCTAGTTTTTTGGCTTCAGTTTCCGCAGCAACATCTTCAACTACGGAGTATTCGCTTTCGCTACTTTCTGCGACGACCGGTTCAACTAACGATTGCTGGTTAAGATCATCAACCTCGTCAGTTGGTGTATCCGTTTTTTCTTCAACAGGCACTTCAACCGCTTTTTTTACGTAAGTTCTTTTTTTACGAACTTCAACCGCAACACTTTTTGTCCGACCCGATTTGCTAGACATCTTAAGCGAACTTTTTTTACTGCGGCTGAGCGTTATTTTCTTAGGCGCTTCATTCGCATCACTTTCGCCATGACTTTTTTGTAAATGACCGAGTAATGCCTTCTTTTGCTCTTCAGACACGACATCATCGGCACCATTAAGATGCACGCCAGCTTCTTTCATCTGTTCGAGCAGCTTTTCTACCGGCGTTCCGACGACTTTCGCTAAATTTTCGACTGTCACTTCCGACATAAAAAATCTCCCAGTCTATGACTGTTTTCTAAGAGCATTAGAAGCTGACTGACTCGGCAATAAAAAAGTAACCGTTGTCGATTCCTAGTAACTAAGAACAGCTTGCTATTTCTTTTTTCAACTAATTAATTCATGTTCAACATTTGACTACAATTTGCTGAACCGTTTTTATTCTTCTGCAAACCAAGGCGCGCGAGCAGTCATGATTAACTCTGCCGCTTTAGTTTCATTCATTTCTTCAACTTCCATCAGCTCATCAACAGATTGCTCTGCTAAATCTTCCATGGTAACGATTCCACGACTCGCCAAAACATAAGCTAGATGGCGTTCCATACCATCCATTTCCAATAAGTCTTTCGCTGGCTCATTTTTATCTAACTTTTCTTCCGAACGAATGGCTTTAGTCAATAGTGCGTCTTTTGCTCTAGCTTTTAATGCTTCAACCAGATCTTCGTCAAATCCTTCAATGTCTAACATTTCAGAAAGCGGCACATAAGCGACTTCTTCAACAGATGTGAAACCTTCCTGCGCTAGCACTTCTGCTAATTCTTCATCCACATCCAGTTCTTTCACAAATTTTTCGATAAGCCCTTGGTTTTCTTCTTTGCTCTTACTTTCTGCATCTTCGACGGTCATAACGTTCAATGACCAACCGGTTAACTGGCTTGCTAATCGTACATTTTGCCCATTTCGACCAATCGCCTGTGCCAATTGATCTTCTTCGACAGCAATGTCCATGGTGTGCTTGTCTTCGTCGACAATTATAGAAGCAACTTCAGCTGGAGACATTGCATTAATCACAAACTGTGCTGGGTTATCGTCATACAAAACGATATCAATCCGCTCACCCGCTAATTCACCAGAAACGGCTTGTACACGTGAGCCTCGCATTCCGACACAAGCGCCGACAGGATCGATGCGTTTATCATTACTCTTTACCGCTATTTTCGCTCTTGAACCTGGGTCTCTCGCAGCGCCCATTAGATCGATGGTTTCCTCTGCAATTTCCGGTACTTCTATGCGAAATAGCTCGATTAGCATTTCTGAGTTAGCGCGACTAACAAATAATTGTGGTCCTCTCACTTCTGGATTGACCGCATATAAGAAGCCTCTTAATCGGTCACCGGCTCTTACCGCTTCACGCGGCATCATTTCTTCGCGATGAATAATAGCTTCTGCGTTACCACCTAGGTCAATGATGATCGAATCGCGATTAGCTTTTTTGACGACTCCCGTCACCAGCTCGCCGACACGTGATTCAAATGCTTCTATTACTTTTGCTCTTTCTGCTTCTCGAACTTTTTGTACAATGACTTGTTTGGCTGTTTGCGCCGCAATTCGTCCGAAAGCAATGGATTCGATTTCTTCTTCGACGTACTCGCCAATTTCAATTTCAGGCTCATCGATTTGTGCAGCCTCTAGACTAATTTCAGCCAGAGGGTTTTCCATCCCCAGACCATCTTCATTTGGCCCAACGACCAGCCAACGACGGTAAGTATCGTAATCGCCGGTTTCTCGGTCGATATCAATACGAACTTCAATGTCTGTACCTTTCTTTTTCTTAGTCGCCGTCGCTATCGCGGCTTCTATCGCTTGAAAAATAATTTCAGGTTCGATATCTTTTTCATTAGATACCGCTTCTACTACGAGTAATATTTCTTTGTTGTTCATCGTTTAATCAGCCTCAATCAAACCCCTTTATCTAAAGGGGTAAATAGAAAACAAAACTAGTCAAATACTGCCACTAGATTCGCTTTGTCTATATCTGGAAAATCAATCTGATAAGTTTGATTGTCCACGGTAATTACTAAATATTGTTGGTCAACTTGTTCAAGTTTACCCTTAAATTTGCGTCTGCCGTCAACACCTAAATGGCATCGAAGATTGATTTCTTGGCCGACAACTTTTTCGAAATGCGGCAAACTAAATAACGGTCTGTCCATTCCGGGCGAAGAAACTTCGAGTGTAAACTGGCTTGTAATTGGATCTTCGACTTCCAATATACCGCTAGCCTGATGACTTACTTTAGTACAGTCATCAACGCTAATACCCTTCTCGTGGTCGATGTAAACTCGCAAAACAGAATGTGTTCCTTGTCCAATGTATTCAATACCTAGGAACTCATAGCCCAAAGCTTCTGCTGCGGGTTTTAGCAATTCTGTTAATAAATCAATTTTTGCCATTTTACTTTTCTACAATAGTAGACTCGTTTTACTTTCCACAATTAAAAAATGGGCACATAAGGCCCATTCCAAATACTTCTGGAGATCGATTGTAACCCAGATGACTCTGAATTATGTCGACACCTTACTGATCTCACTTGTTCATTCAGGTTTAAAAACCGAACAAGCCAACAAAAAAGCCCCATAAAGGGGCTTTTTGTTATAACTTCGGCTACAAACATTTTCTAAAAATTAAGACTTTTGCCCGAAATAAGTCTAATGTTTATATAACCCTTGCTAACGAATGAGACTCAAAAGTAAATCATTTGAACTCAAACAAATTAACAAAAATTGGTAGCGGGGGCTGGATTTGAACCAACGACCTTCGGGTTATGAGCCCGACGAGCTACCAGGCTGCTCCACCCCGCATCAACGTGGGGCGAATTCTATCGGAAGGTTGTAGCCATGACAAGTATTATTATTCAAACTTTCAAAGAAAATAAATATTAATGATTAGAATAGAAAAATAAGCACTTAAAATAAGGAATTTATGCTCTAATTCATTGATCAATAAGGAGTTTGTTGAATATTCAAGGCTATGCAAGAATTTAGTACATCGTTTACGCCGGTTAATTGGCTCAAAGGTATCATTTTCGCTTCACTTGCTTTCCGGAATATCAACGTCATATCTAGCAAACGCGCCAATAAAAAATCGAGTGCTATACTGCACATAATTTCAGTTTCGGTATATCATTTCAAAATAACCAGCTTAAAACGGAGTTAATATTGAGTTCATTACGATTACTACAACCGTTAACTCTTTTTCTTTGTCTCATTTGTTCATCGATTGTTTTTGCTCTGCCCAGCCAGATAAAACAACCGAGACTTCGCCATATTTCGACCACTCACGGCTTGATTCAAAATTCCGTTAATTCGTTTTACCAAGATCAACAAGGTTTTATTTGGCTTTCGACCGATGGCGGTATTAATCGTTTTGATGGCGACAACTTCAACGCATTGTCTGACGTAATCCCAGGGTACGAAACTTTAAGCGCCAACGGGGTATCGCAAGATCTGCACGGCAATCTCTGGATTGCCACATCTGAAGGATTAGTATTTGTTAATTCTGAGCAGCGCATCAATCATTTGTCGCGTTTCCCTGCGAGCGAGAAACAACTTGCAAATGCCAATAGAGTTCTTGGTATTGAGCAAATCGCCCAAGATGATTATTGGGTTGTTACTGCTGGAGGAATTTACGGTTATCATCTTAATAACCGAGATGTATCTTTGCCGCAGAGTATGTCAATCTTTCAATCGGGCAAACTGCGCATTCGCTCGTATAAACTGGATAGAAATAAGTTTTGGATAGGTACAAATGATGGGCTATATCAATTCGAGTTTGAAAACCAAGAGTTTAAAAAAATCCCACTTCAAAAAACTTCAACTCACTGGGATATAAGACGACTAGAAACTTTAGCCGACCATCGTTTGATTATCGGCGGCGAATTCGGACTTTTTCAACTCGACTTAGATAATTTAGATTCGATAAAATCCCAGCAACTTTCTAGCGTAGCCATTACCGGTCTCACGACATCTACGTCTTTAGCTACAAATTCTATAACTACAACTAGTACCTCAACTGCTTCCGCAACTGCGGTTAGCAACGAAAATTCCACAAGCTACTACTCGACCACCAATGGTATCTATTCTCTTGATCATAATTCGTTAAAAACAAGCCATTTATTCGAGCTGTCGCAGGCGTTGCCAAGTTATGGGGATTTTACCATTAGCGATATTTTTATCGACAATCAAAATCAGCTTTGGATTGGCACCCGTAATCACGGAGCACTGATTTGGAATACTGGCGACCAATTTTTTGAACTTTGGCAATCGAATTCCGCCGAAAACGCATTAAAAGCTACCCACGAAAACATTTTGAGTATTAGTAAAAATAAAGAGGGTGTTTATTGGGTCGGAACTGAAACGGGGCTAAATATTTTCGACAGTAATAACAAAGTTACTTCGAGGGTTAATATCGAACCAGATGAAAATTCCACCACCACAAATCGAAGAGTCAATGATTTGCTGCAAATAAACCAGCTGCTTTGGATAGCGACAGCAAATGGACTTATTCAATATAACCTAAAAGAAAAAGTAGCGACAGTTCTTAGGCCGGAATTTTTAACCCGCGAAACTTCCTTTAATATAACCTCCCTAGCTTATGGAAGCGATAACTTACTATGGCTAGCCACCAACGTTGGCCTGTTAAAATTTAATATTGCTAATCAAACTTTTTCCTACGAGAAAACGGTCATGTCGATGGCTAGTGCCAAACAAAGTCTAAGGGTCAATATTAACGAAAATGTAGTAGTAACCGATTTAGAAAATGAAATCATTGCATTTAATACCAAAAGTAAAAAAAAGTCCGTACTTTTAAAAACCGGCCTCGATGCCGAGGGGAATTACTTTCTATTAACCGACATTAAATTTTTTGATGACAAACTTTGGCTAGCTTTTCAAGGCGATGGACTTTACCTTCTCGATGGTATTAATTCCAAGACAAAAACAACAATCGTCAAACATTTTCATACCCGAACCGGATTTCCCGACAATCAAATATTTTCAATAGACCAAAGCAATGGATTTATATGGGTAACCAGCGCCCAAGGATTGATCCAAATTGAACCAAGCAGCGGAAATCATGTACTTATTAGTTATCACGAGGGGTTGCCAAGTAGCCAATTCAATGCCGGTTCATCACTGCACTCCGACAACGGGCGACTAATGCTAGGTACGCAAAATGGTCTGCTCCAGATAGATACTAAAGAGTTTTATAACGAGGACTCGCTTCCCACACCAAGAATAACCCAAATTCGAACCACCAGTGATGATAGTTCGACGCTTCCCTGGCTTTGGCAACAGCAAACTATTGTCGTCCACAATAGTAGGGATATACTACGGATCGGCCTTTCGGCTCTCGATTACTCACAACCAAAGGTAAGAAATTTTGAATATTGGATCGATGGCCAGCAAAAGAGTCTTACAAAAACGACACAACAAAAAGAAATATTGCTCACGGGTTTACCGAGAGGCATTAATCGGCTAAATATACGTACTCGAAGCGCAGATGGTAGGCGGACATCCAAAACAATCCAATTAGACATAAACGTGGTCGAGGCCCCCTGGTTTACGGTGCCGCAAACATTAGGAAATTATTTGCTGTTGTTAGTGGTGGTGGTTTGGATAATTTACCGTCGATATTTGTCTGGTTTGAAATCTAAGCGTTTATATCAAAAATTAAAACAAAGCGAAGAACGAATGGAGCTGGCTCTTTCCGATGATCGACGGGGAATTTGGGATTGTTTTATTGATCGAGACAATTTCGAAAACTCTTCCTTTATTATTTATCAAAACAAACAACAACCGCTTAAACTGACTTTGGATCAGTATTTTACCATTGTTCATCCCGATGATTTACAACATGCAAGAAAACAATGGGAGCTGTTTGTATTAGGTGAAAGCGCCTCCTTTTTTGAGACTTATCGTAGCTTCTTTTACCAGCGCTGGATTTGGAACCGTATCTATGGGAAAGTGAATGCCTTTTACAAAAATGGCCGACCCAAACGAGCGACCGGCATTTGGACAGACATTAATCAAGAAAGAAAAATCGAAGATAAGTTAAATTTATATAGTCATGCTTTTCAAAGCACACAAGATATCGTTTTTATTTTAGACCAGCAACTCAATGTGATTGTGGTCAATCAAGCGTATGACAATGCCACTGGTTTTTCGAGTGATGATTTAATTGGAAAAAACATGCTTGAGATTGCCTTTTCCAGATTTACAGAAGAACAAGCTAATGCTATTCATCAACAACTTAAAACAGAAAAACAATGGCATGGTGAAAGCTCTGTACCTCGAAAAAATGCTCCTAGCTTTCCGGTAGATATTAAAGCCAACATCATTACCAAAAATCGAGTTGAAACCGGTTACGTTGTGGTAATGAGTGACATCAGCAGACTGAGAGATTCGAGCTATAAACAATTAGAAACCAGTTTTTATGATCAAGGCAGTGGTTTACCCAATAAGAGTTTAGCGTTTGATCGTTTAAGACAATTGATTAAACAATGCAAAATCAATGAACAAACTTTATCTGTCATTTTTTTAAGCCTAGATCACTTCGAAAAATTCACCGATTTATTAGATACTGACTCCGTCAATAATTTAATATCCATGATTTGTAACCGGCTACTACCTTACATTCAAAAAGACGATGTTTTAGCCCGTTATGAACAGGATACCTTTCTAATTATAATACGCCATTTTGAAGAAGAAAATAATGTCCAATACACGATCAACCAACTGTTGCGTGAAATATCTAAAACCTTCATTATTAACCAAAAAAGTATTAATATTTCTGCCTGTGCCGGGATCGCCAGTTTTCCGAACGATAGCGCTAATTGGAGCGAATTAGTTACCAAAGCCGAAACTGCTCTAGCGCAAACTAAACAACAAGGCGAAAATTTGTTTAAATATTATCACGACGGTAGCAATCAAAAGGCCCTTGAAAGAGTCAATATCGAAAACAAATTGGCACGAGCAATATCCGAAAATGAACTCTTCTTAGTTTTTCAGCCACTGATAGACTTGAAAAATAAGAAAACGGTTGAACTCGATATTAATAGCCGCTGGAGAACCGATGGTGAACGCATTATTTATCCTTCTCAATTTCTCCGCATAGCTGATGAAATTGATATGCTCAACGAAATATCTAATTGGTTTGTGGAAAAATCACTGAGCGCATTACGACTGTGGAATCAAGAAGGTTTAGATGTTTTGATCAATCTTAATCTGCGCGTGAGTTATCTTCTCGATTCCAAAACGCTAGATTTTATTCAAGAGAAACTTACTCTTAATCAAGTTAATTCTAATCAAGTGTTTATCGCTATTCATGAAGATGATATCGGTGACAGAATTTCGGCGTTATGCGAAGTCGCTATTGAACTCAATAAAATGGGACTAGGTTTAGTCCTCGACGACTTTGGAAAAAGCAGCGCATCGCTTCAAAATCTACAAAAGCTAGCCTTCCATTCGATAAAGTTGGATCGCACGTTAGTCCGAAAAATCGCGAAAAATCGATTTAACGATCGGGTACTGAAAGGGATTATTTCATTGGTTAATGATTTAAAAATTAGCTCGGTTGCAAAAGGCATAGAAACCGAGGAACAATTTGAGTTTCTATTAGAAAATAAATGTCGTTACGGGCAAGGGTTTCTTTTTTCTGATCCACTTAACGAAAATCAAATTAGGCAATATTTGTTAGATAGCTAATCGGTTTTATTTTTTCGCTACAAAAGCAAAGCAATAATAATAATTTTAAGAGAAGTTACTGCGCCAAGAATTAATATCTTTGCTATCATTTTCAGTTAATTCTAGTCCGGCGACAAATTCATTTTCGGTGGTTTCAGTCACCCATTTGACACTTCCCGACAAGTTGTATTTGCTATGATCTGCTTCAAATTCAACCATTAACTCTAACACCGCATTTTTTTCTAATGGGTGCTTTCCATGTAAACGGATCCCATTGGGTGAAATGTCCTTCATAGCCCCTTCGTATCGTATTACCTCCTCAATCGATTCGTTGGATGCGGTTAAAATATCTACGTGAACTTGCCCATTTTGTGAACGACGAGGATGATTTCTTTTTTCTTCAACCATTTAGCCTACCTCTATAATTTTCAATATGTTTATTTATTAGCGCCTATTAATAAGTATAGACCTTTATTAGCGGCTCCGTATTGAGATTTTTTTTGAATTTTAGGTGTCGCTACAACAACTTCTATTGCTAAAGCCAATGAGATATGGAATTTTGATAATATTCAAGTACTTGAGTCGAATTATCTGCCATTTTATAGAAACCATCATCGAACGCGACCAAATGCCTTAAACAGAGCATCTCGATAGCACCTTCCAAATTTACCTGTTTATCTTTGTTAGGAAAAAGTACCTGACCGCCTTGTGATTCAATCGACTTCATTAGTGCCTTGGCTTGTTCTAAAATAGATTCCATTGGCAATGCTTTTGTTTTGTTTTGTAAAAAAACACTCGCAAGTAAGACCACTGGTACCACTGGCACGGTTTTTTCGATATCTTTCATCAATTGATCAGCCAACACCGCAATTTCCTCAAATCGAGGCTCCGCGTCTAATTGACCAAAATTGACATTTCTTTGCTCGCAATAGTCTTTAGTAGAAATAGGATTAGCAAAACTAACGCTCGCATAACCAAAACGTTTCCACATATGTTTACGGGCGAGCCGCATATTGTGAAACCAAAAGCCTAAAGTGGTTTTTATCGCGTACCAGCTGGATTTCTTTTCGGCATCGGGGTCGAGCGCTCGTAACAATGTGCGATCCTCTAGTACCCGATCATAATTGATACCAACCGGGATAAAAACCACATCTCTGTCCTCTTTATAATTGTAATTGCGTAACATATAATCAAGAAAACCCAATTTTGGCGCTCGAATTCTACCATCTCGGGTTAAACCACCTTCGGGGAAAACTGCCTGACAGACCCCTTCTTTGGTTGCCATCGCAATATATCGTTCCAGTACTTTCCGATAGAGTGGATTACGAGAATTTCGCCGGACAAAATAAGCGCCCATTGACTTAATCAAGCCTTGCAAAGGCCAAACTCTAGCCCATTCTCCAACCGCATAAGACATGGTCATTCTTTCGGAAACAAGAAAGGAGACTAAAATGTAGTCCATATTGCTTCGATGATTCATCACAAACACCACGGTCGAATCAGGATCAACTTGGCTCAGGTGATGTTTTGTTGCCGTTTTAACCCGAACATTGTAAAGCATCATAGCCAATTTTTTAGACAACCAATAACCAAAACGATAGTAGATGTAAGCATTAAATGAAGGAACAATTTCGCGCGCATAGGTATGCACTTTTTCCATCAACACTTCGCGGGGCACTTCGTCATCAATGGCCTGTTGCTGAACAAACTCTAAAACTTGGCTATCGTGTATTAGTCGATCAAGTAGAACTTGTCTTTTGGTTAATTGAAAAGGCCTTAAACCAAAATTTAGTCGAGCGTTAAGTTCTTTGATTGCTAAGTTGATTTTTTTTCTAAAAAACCAGCGAATGCCGGGAAATAGGAATTTTTGCACAACGACGAGGGTGGCCACCAATGAAAGAATAACAAACAACCAAATGGGAATTGTTATTTGTGCATCCATACGTTTCTCTTGTTGTTATTATTATCGTTACTCTCAGACTACCACCGACAACGCATACAATTCAAGTTAGCCTAGGTTTACGATCGTGTGTAAGTAGCGGTCTAACTTCGCCTTCTCCGACTCAAAACCAACTATCGACCCGATCATCTAGAGTCGACCTGCACTGTTTTAACTGCACATTGTAGCTCGACGCCCGCTTCTTAACCTTGGCCGCAACTTTGATAAGCCACGGCTTGCCTTTATAGGAACCGCGTGAATAACCACCTCTACCTTCGTGATAGGCTAAATATTGACCATAAGCATCCCACTTCGAAAGTTTCAATCGTTTCTGGCTGCCGTCTGTATACCAACCAATAAAATCAATCGCATCTTCAAAATCATCCCGATCAGCGCCGGAATTGCCCGTTTGTTTAAGATATTCTCCCCAAACAGGATCTTGCGCTTGAGCGTACCCGTATGCAGAAGAATCTCTTGGTAACGGAATAAACCCTAAAAACCAGTCACGCTCTGGCTGGGCGTCATCGACGAATCGAGATTCCTGATGCATGATTGCCATTAACACATAAACCGGCGTTCCCCATTTATGTTGCGCGTCACGAGCAGCCTCATACCAGTCCGTTTCACCTAAAAATATATCGCAAATATTATTCGGGTTACTCGGCAGGTATGATGCGCAACCAGAAAGGACTGAAAAGAGTAGACTGGTGAATAGAATTTTTAATCCGTTAAATGGCATTGGAAAACTTAAGCTAATGTCGAATGAGCTTTATCTTAGCATATCGCCGCTAGACTTTGAGGAGCCCCTTTTCAGTTTAAAACCGTTAGACTTTAGCCAATTGCCAAGAAAATGAATCAATCGGCCCTCTAATAAATCATTTAGCGTAATGGCCAATTGACCAACCTCCTTATATTTTTCCTTTATATCAACCGAGAAAATAGTCGCCAAAGATGAATGATAGGCCTAATATTCGCTTAGCCAAACAATGATTTATATTTTCCCACTACATCAACCAATTTGGCATGGAAGACAAATGAAAGAATCGATCGCAGCAACACAAATTGTTATTTGCGGTGCCGGTATCGCAGGCATTGCGACGGCCTATTATTTGAGTGTCAAATATAAGCAAAAAGATATCGTTTTGATTGACTCGATGCTTCCAATGTCATTGACCACTAGCAAATCGGGCGAAAACTACCGCGACTATTGGCCGCAAGCTTGTATGACCGAATTCGTAAGCCACAGTATTGATTTAATGCACTCACTAAACCAATCTGATACAAATCCACTATTTGAAATGCGTGATATCGGATACGATTTTATCAGTCAGAAAAATGCTGAGATATTTCCTTCTTCTTATACCGATTCAACGAGTTCAAATGACTACCTATTGACCACAACTGATCAAGATTCTCTGGCTACTAAAAAGCCCTATCTAGCTGAATCCGTCAATCAAGTAGTGCATATTAATCGAGCTGGCGTACTCGATGTTAATGCTCTTGGCACCCTTCTGCTTTCAAAAGCGAAAAAAGCGGGCGTTGTTTTTAAACAGGCGCACATTGAAAATATTGAGCGAAATGCTGAAAACCATTATCAATTGACCTTTGCTCAATCTGAACAAAAATTGGTCACGGAAAAACTAGTCATTACCGCTGGCCCATTTTGCAAACACCTCGCCGGCATGCTAGATATTGATTTACCGCTGGAAAACTATTTGCAACACAAGTTTATTATTCCCGATCTTGCCAATGTCGTCCCTAGAGATATGCCGTTCACCATTATCGCCGACTCGCAGTATTTGAATTGGAATGAACAAGAAAAGGAAATGATCGAAAGTGACGACGATTATTCTCATCTACTGGATTTATACCCAGCAGGTTTACATATTAAACCCGAAGGATCTGGTCAAATTAAATTAGGCTGGGCGTATAATAAAATTGCGGAACAGCCCGTTTGGCAACCGAATTGTAAAGAAGAATTTGCCGACATCGTAATGCGCGGTGCCAGTCGATATATTCCGGCACTGAGTCAGTATGTCGAAAAAATGCCGACGCCTATCGTTCATTTTTCTGGCTATTACACTCGAACAAAAGAAAACTGGCCGTTAATTGGCCCTCTCGCGCTCGACAATCTCTATGTGGTCGCTGGATTGTCTGGTTATGGAACAATGTCGGCTTGCGCCGCTGGCGAGCTATGTGGTCAGTATATTGTTAATGAAAATATCGATAAATTCGATATCGCTCATTCCTACTTTGAAATTTTGCCGAGTTACGCTCGAAACTTTCACCCTAATCGTTATTCCGATCATAAAATTATCAAAGAGATCGAAATGATATCCAGCGATGGTCAGTTATAAAGGTGGAGTAAACCTTTATCTTTACGGGTTAGCTTTTCAATTCTTCCATTTCGGCGATTAATTCATCTAATTTATTAAACGAAGGACCATAAACAAGATCAACGTCCAAACGGTACATAGGACCGGCAAAATAAGCGAGCACTGCTGCGATTATTGCAACGCCTGCTAACATAAAAACAGGAATTCCCATCCACAAGAGCATATCAGGCGAATCTAAGATCATATTTTTAATAATTGACGCGCCATCGCTGGAAAATCGAAATTGAACGGCTAACGCCAAAAAGACTAATGGATAAAAGAATGCATAGGTTCGGGTGTAAACCGCTTCAACATCCTTTCGCCATTTTGAAAAAGATTTTAAGTAATGGTAACTATTGCTGGTTTTATCGAGCGCATCAAGCTTCTTCATGCCATCTTTACCAACCATTAATAGAACTGACAAGGCTAAGAAAATAAATACGCCTAAATAAGGTAAACCCAGCAAACTCAAGACGACTAATAAAACAATTTCTGCTGCAATAATTGCCAATCGATTAATTCGAAACATTCGATGAAATTTATCGATTAGATTTTCGGATTTTTGATTATAAAGGTCAATAATCTTGGGTGCGATTAATGCGTTCTCTTTGATAAAACCTTCTTTCCATACGGTTTCGATTGACTGTTTCATTTAATTTTCCTCTACATTTAATATTGCATTGAGCCGTTGTTTAATCCGGCCGATTCTGACTCCGATGTTATTACTGTTCGAGCCGATAATATCCGCGATTTGTTGGTAGGTTTTTTCTTCTAAGTAAAGTAGTATGACACCGCGATCAATTTCAGACAGCTGTTTGATTGCCGCGTATAACTGATTGACTGACTCATCTTCAAAAGCATGGCTATCGTCAATGGCTTCCGGTGGAAGACTGTCCGAAGCAAAATGCTGAGGATCGTTCTTCTTTTTCTTTAAATAGGTTAAACAAACATTCAATGAGATCCGATAAATCCATGTCGACCACTCGGATTTACCGGAAAAATTGTCCCGACTGCGCCAAATTTGCAAGCAGACTTCCTGATAATAATCTTCGAAGTCGTGTTGGTTATTGGTATAGGCCCGGCAAATCTTAATAATGATCCCGGCATGCGGCAAAATAGATGCTATGTAAAAATCACTGCCCATAAATCCGTCGATTTCCTAATAATTGAATATTTAACTAGATTAGTGGCTAAAGTTTGAGTTTATTACACTATTGAGAAATTAAATTTGTTTTTTAACTATACGCCCCCATAAAGATTGTTAATAACAACCAATTGGCTTTTAAAACACCGTGAAGACTTTGCGTCATATCAGATTGATTTTACTATCATTATTGGTATTTTCTTCGCTGTCATCGATCTTGAATGCGTCTAGCTCTTCCCCTGTTAAGCTCTCTTACTTCTCTCAAAATCTACCGAGTAACCACCTTGATAAACAAGCTCCTTGGGCCGTCAATCTTGAAATCAGTGCTCGGTCGCTTAATGCAGACTATGCTCCAGAACCCCACACTAGTACATATTCCGAATTAGAAAATATTTTTGAACATCAGAATCCTAATCAAGAAAGTTTGTCGATAGCCGCACTCAATAAAACGGCTTTTAACTTCAAGACCAATCGACAACAAACCCCAAACTATTGGCCTAAACTGAATGAAAGGATCCAGTTTGAAACTCACACTTATTCTTTTGAGCCGAGCAAACCACTAGTCTCCTTTCGCCCTTGGTATATGCAAAAACATATAAAAACCACCAGCCGTGTTTCAGGTTGGAAAGACAGTAATACGCAATTCTCTCTAGTTAGTCCCAGCCATTAAGCCTAATTTTCTCTGAAATAAAAAACTTGCTGAGCGACTTTAATCTTTGGCTCAGCGCTTCCTTTTAAAATATCAATGCTATTGGCCGCCTCTATTTCTTTTAGTAGCTCGCAATGCATTTGATATCAACAAGAGAAATGTACCATGCGAACCCTACAAGAAAAACGCCCCTATAAAGGCGGTAAAAAATTGCCCAAATGGCAACTCTTAACTATTCTAATCACCATGATACTGATGCTAATTAGTGCATTACCCAATTTTTATTCTCAGCAATCGAGCATTGAAATCGTTCCGCAGAAGAATAGTATTGCAAATGTGTCGATGGAACGTCTCAACTCTCTATTATCTAATCATGCCATTGACGTTGCTTCCATCCATAACACAGATGGGCTGACTCAAATAGTACTCGCTTCAAACCAGCAATTAACAGCCGCAAAGAAAATTTTAAAGAACACACTAGCTGATCGTTATACTGTTCAGTCTAAACAAACTAGCAAAGCGCCTCAATGGTTAAAATCTCTCGGTTTGCAACCGATCAAACTCGGATTGGATTTGAGTGGCGGTGTTTTATTTATACTGGAGGTCGATAGCGAAAGTGCTTACTCAGAAAAAATGGATTTGGTTAGACAGTCGCTACAGTCGTTATTCAGAAAAGCGGAATTGCGCGGCATCGAATGGAAAATTAATAGTAAAAAAATAATTCACATCCGCTTTTCTGAGCCGACCCAAGTACCGATATTTTTCGAAACTATAAGTGAGCAACTGAAAAAACAATTCCCAGAACTATTACTTTCTAGAAAAGACACTAACAATCTCTCCTTGTCATTTTCTGAGAAATACCAGCTCGAATTTCACCAACAAGTTATGCAACAAACATTAACCACGATGCGTAGCCGAATCGACGACTTAGGTATCACCGAAGCGGTAACCCAACGTCAAGGGCATCACCGAATTCGAATCGAATTACCGGGTATAAAAAATTCCAAAGATGCCGAAAAAACCATTGGAGCCACTGCCTCTCTAGATTTCTATCAAATTCAGAAGGCCGGTGGCAAACGTTTCAAAACGGAACAAGGGGAAATAGTTTCGGTTAATCCTAAGGTCATTTTTTCTGGGGATAATATTTCGGATGCTCGCGCCGGCAGAGATAATGTGGGAGTACCGCTGGTTAATTTAAAGCTAGACAGTATTGGCGGTAAAAAAATGCTGCGATTTTCAAGTAAAAATATTGGTAAACCGATGGTCACCGTATTCAAACAATACGAAAAAAATGATCGCGGTAAAACCGTGAGCAAGAGCCGTGTGATAAATATCGCCACTATCCAATCAACATTGGGCAAACAATTTAGCATTACTAATCTTAAGACAATTGAAGCAGCCCGTGAATTGGCACTACTAATTCGCGCAGGCTCGCTAAGCGCTCCCGTAACAATTGTTAAACGACAAACTATTGGCGCTAGCCTCGGTCAATCGAATATCGATAATGGTTTAGCAGCGTTAATGCTCGGCGTTGGCCTGACTCTGGCATTTATGGCGCTTTGGTATCGCCGACTTGGCTTAGTCGCCAACATCGCACTATTATTTAATCTTGTTTGCTTGTTAGGTCTAATGTCGTTGCTGCCGGGAGCGGTTCTCACCCTGCCAGGAATTGCAGGATTGGTATTGACGGTTGGTATGGCGGTTGATACCAATGTGATTATTTTTGAAAGAATCAAGCAAGAGAAAAAATGCGGTCGAAATATCGCTACCGCCATTGAACGTGGCTACAAAAATGCGTTGGCAACAATTTTAGATGCCAATATTACCACTTTAATAGTCGCCACTATTTTGTATGGCATTGGTTTTGGCCCAGTAAAAGGTTTTGCGGTGACCTTGGGTTTAGGAATTATCACCAGTTTATTTACTGGGGTTTTTGTTTCCAGAGCGCTCACTTTACTTTTCCACCAAGCAACAAAATCGCCTTTTACAAAGACCATCGCCACCAACCTCGGAGGAAATAACCGATGAATTTTATTAATCGAATGACTCACTTGCGCAAAGGCGGAATGTACTTAACCTTGTTACTAGTTGTTATTTCACTTTTGGGGCTGTCCAGTCGAGGGCTCAATCTTGGTATCGATTTTACCGGTGGTTATATTACCGAGTTCTCGACTCAATCGAAAATGGAAGGACAATCAATCAGCCAGAATGCCATGCAATCTCTGTTGGAAAAACAATTGAATGGAAAATTCGTTTTATCGTCGGTTTCGACCGACCAATTAGGAGCGTCCCAATGGCTAGTTCGCCAAGCGCACGACCGGAAAAGCAATAACAGTCAACAATGGCTCAATGCATTGGAACAAAGCCAAGAGCTAAACGAAAAGGCGCTATCCATAACGCTGCTTGATTCCGATTTTATTGATAGCCAGATTGGTGAAGAGCTTATTAATCAAGGCGGCTTAGCGTTACTGACAGCTTTACTGATAATTCTCTTTTATCTTGCGGTTCGATTTGAATGGCGATTTGCCTTGGGGGCAATTATTGCGCTCTTTCACGATGTTATTGTCGTAATTGGAATTTTTGCGTGGAGTCAACTGGAATTTAATTTGACCGTTCTAGCTAGCCTATTAGCCATTATTGGCTATTCATTAAACGACTCGATCATCGTTGCTGATAGAATAAGAGAACTAATGAAACTCAATCAGTCCTTCAAATTAGATGAGCTGATTAACCGAGCAATTCATTCGACTTTAGCGCGAACGTTAATCACTTCAGGAACGACTCTAGCGACTATTATTTGCGTTTGGTCGCTCGCTGGAGCGCCACTCTATGGATTCTCGGTGGCGTTATTTTTTGGTATTATACTCGGAACAATTTCTTCAGTTTGTTTATCTTCCACTTTACCCGAAATATTTGGACTCGATGTCAATTATTATCTGGAGAAAGAAAAATCCTTCGATGAATTGATGGCGAAAAATTAACTCGATCGAATAATTTTTACTGGTTCTGTTAATTGGAATTTTCAGCGCCAGTATTAATTTTACCGTTTTGAAAAGACATTCGCTGTTTTAGTAAATAAGACAAACCCGAAAACAAACAAATGCCTAAACCGTCAGCGAACAAATCGACACCATCAAGCGTTCTAATTGCAAAAAATTGCTGGCTCACTTCTTCAACCACTGCGAAGACTGTCACGTATAGTGCGCCACTAAAAATAGTAAAGCTCGCAATTTTTCTAACTCTGAATCGAGTAGCAACCACTACACCGAAAGTCAAAACGCCATATAAAATGAAATGACCTATTTTATCGCCAAATGGCACGCCGTGGATCAGTTCGAAAAATCGACTATTCTGGCCGGTATCTGCCAAATAAATAATCCAAAGAATAAAAATGAAGAATAACAACGAAAACACGGTAAATATTTTGTACATAATTTATCCAACCATACAACTACGAATTAAGTAGTCGATTTTATCAACCAAATATGACTTTTTTCTGCTCTAAAACGCATTAAATCAAAGCATTTTCTTCACTATCAGCTAATTATCTACTATTGAGATAAATATTGAATTTGTTGAATCCTCGTTTACAAAAATTAGTAAAAATTATAAACTCGATAATGGTAACTCAAGAAAATATCAAAAATAAAATCACCAAAGGGACGTCGGATGAAAACTATTGATTGGATAATCATTATTGCAATATCTTTTTTAACGGCTTGCTCGTCTGGAGATTCGGAATCCCCCCCCCCGCCACCTCCTCCGGTCACTAAACAAACACTTCCAATTGTCGATTTCACTAACAATATCGACAGAATAAGCACCTTTGCTCGGGTAGCAACGAGTATTGAGTTTTATTACCCAGGTGACGGCGCTTTTATTACCAATTGGGATAATTTTATTGTCTATGGTATGTACCAAGTCGCTTCAAGCCAGTCGGATGAAGACTTTGTTGCAAAAATGAAAACGCTATTCGCAAATATTGCGCCGGATGTGGAATTCAATAACCTACAATATCAAGCGCCAACGTTTGCAAATACAGATACGGTCACCGCGTGGCAGCAAAATGGCTATAAAGATAAAACTTACACCGATAGCAGCGTTTATTATCCACAAAGACTAACTCTTTCCTTTGGCGCTTTAATGGCCGACCAAACTTTGACCAAAAGTACCAGTTATCATATTGATTATGGCAACCTCATCATGGATATGCCGTTAGTTCTAAAGAAATCCAATGGCTTGTCTACGCCAGGGGGGAGTGCATTTATCGATAGCGCGCAATGGTTGCTACCGACAGCTTTTTCAAACCCCTATACCTGTTTAGCCTCCTTTTCAAAAGCTTGGGCCGGCATTCAAAATTATTGGCCTTATATTGATACCATCGAAGTCGACTGGCTGGCTGAATTAAACCCGATGTTATTGGCGTGCAATAATGAATCCCGTAAGGAATCGGTGCGCCAGTCCTTAGTGGCATTAACCAAACTACAAGATAATCATGTTGGTTATGGCGGTGCGGCTAATGCATTCCCCACTTACTCGACCATACCGGTAGGATTTGAATGGTTGGAAGGAAAAGTGGTAGCGATATATAACGAGGAAATCGCACCAGCACAGGTTGCTCTCGGCGATCAGCTAATAGCCATTGATGATATGCCAGTGGAAGATGTACTTAATGAAATAATGCCTCTCACTCGAAAGTCATTAAGTAAGCAAAAAAGCACTGCGATTCTTCTTTACATGTTACGCCGACCAAAAAATGCCTTAGTAAAGCTGACACTTCTTGATGAACAAGGGACAAGCTATCAAGCATCGTTAAACGCAGCCAGCGACCTTTTTGAGATGTATAGTGCGACCACTGATAGTTATACCCAAAGAGTTAGACCACAGCGCCAAGTTTTAGCGAATAATATCCACTATGTCGATTTGTCGAATACTTTGGAGACCGATGTCGATGCCACAATTGATTCCTTGGCTGGTGCATCGGCGGTGGTAATTGATTTTAGAAACTATCCTAAAAGCTGGAATGGCTGGCAAAATACTTTGGCCCATTTTTCAGATAACAGTATCTCTGGCCCTCCGCTTTATTACCATTGGACGACAGCTCCCGATCGGTCGGCCTTTTTTAAAGATTTAAGACCGCAATATATTTATCCTTTGCTTCCTCGATTAACCATTCCAGTTATAGCGCTTAGTTCGCGTTATAGTCAAAGCTCAAATGAACACGCTCTCGCTTATATTCAAAATGCCGGTATACCAATTCTCGGTGAACCGAGTTCAGGCATTAACGGCAATATTACTTTCCTCTATACCTTTGGTGGTTCCTCGGCGGGCGGTATGACGTTGATTTTTACTGGTATGGAAGTGACTCAAAATGATGGTTCCGACCACATTGGTGTCGGAATTTTACCGGACATTTATCTGGCTAGGAGCATTCAGAGCATCAAAGACGATCAAGATAACCAACTGGATGCCGCCGTTCAATATCTCGAAAATCAGCTACAACAATGACCAGCTAAGGATAAAACAATATTTCTCGACTCATTAGCTGAGCCGTAACAAGAGAGGATTGTCTCTCTTGTTGTTCTTTATTCCAGTCGATGATTCGCCTGTAATTGCTTCAAACGCTGCTGGCATTTGTCAATCGAAAAATCATTGCTGATACAGAGGTTTAGAATCTTGTTCACTTCAAGCCAATCGCCTTTTTCTGCAAATTGATTCGCCCAATTTAAATATGCTGACTGGAGGTTTTCTTTAAAAGGCCGCATTATTTCACCTTGCCAATCCCAACCTAAGTATTCATTGTAACGAGCGATAACCTGAGACCACTGTTGTTTATCCCAATCATTCGCCGCCCACTTCGAATACAAATAACGGACCGCGTCACGACACCGTTTTGAACTGATACAAAGGCGATGCTCGCCCTGATAAACTTGCAACGATTTTTTGAACTGTTTTTGGTTAGTATATTTTTGAGAAATATTGTTGAGCGTCACGTAAATATTTTCGATTATTTTTTCTCGGTCTTTATCTAGCTCGCTCACTTCAGATAAAGTTTTTCGTGCCAAAGCCAGTGCAATATCACTGTCACCATTTTGCCAACTGACGAACGCCATTTGGGAACCAATCCAAGCGGCCATTCTAGCAACCTCAGAATCATTGCCATTAGAAATTTTTACAAAATCAATAAACGGACTAATATGCAAATACATTCTCGATAGAGATTGATAGTCTTTCAACTTATTGAGCCGAACAAATTCGTTATTGTAAAAATAAAGTCTTGCTTTATGGGCTTTTAGATTGAGCGGCGACAAACTGGATAACAATTCAACCATACGAACGCGATCTTTTTTCCTCATGCGCTGGCTGTTAGTATGTTGATGGGTCATATTGTCAGCACCCAACATTACCGGCGATACAATTTTTCGATTTTGGTAGTCTTTAAAAGTCGACGGAGACAGTCCACGCGATTGAAACCAACTGGTATTCGATTTTTGATAAAATTCTTGGTTGTGCACCCAGTCATAGCCATTACTTGATGTGGTTTCAACTTCCAATATTTTACCGTCCTTCAGTTCTATTTGCACAAATGCGTGCGAAGGTAATAATACCCCACTCACTTTCAAATCAAACTTGCGCGCTAAAATGATGTACAACAGTGATGAACTTATACAGTTAAATTTTTTGCTCTCAAAAATTTCACTGAGTTGACTTTGATCGAAATCATAACCTTTGCTGGTATTGGAATTCGAATCACCACCAACAAAAAAATGCCGATGCATCGCCTGCAATAAAATATATCCTTTTCGCCATTCTGATCCCGCATTATCTATTTCCGGAGTTATTTTTTCGACGAACTGATTAATGGACCTTAAACGCAGTTGGTAGGCTGACATCGAACGACTATTGCCCGATGCCGTTAAATAGAGCATTAACAATGCATCAGCATCTCCTAACCGGGCTTTCGAGATGTTATTAACCGTCAACAATTCAAACTCGGTTAAATGACTCCAAATAGACAGCTTTGCATTACCTAACTGTTGTAGATTTTTACTGACCTCCGTCGTTCGCGGCGAAGCTTCTTGCGCGGCATTGACAAAGGGATAGAAGCCTAGGATTAAACAAAGTTTAAAAATATAATTTAGAATGTTCTGCCAATTCAACTGGATAAATTCCACAAAGTTAAGAAAAAACACCGGCGCTATTGAGAATCTTACGCGAGTCTCAATAGTAAACCAGATAGACTCTTAACGGTTAGCTTCATTTAGTTCAACTTAAATTATTCAGTAAAACAAGCGTTCAGTTTAGACCGAACTCCTAGTATACTGGTCAGTCATCATGCGCAGCGCTACCCATATCGACCAATATAGTCACAGAGGGTCAATAATGAAAAAAATCACCCGAAGAGCCTTTATTACCACTGGCTTGCTCGCAACCGGTGCGCTTATTGTCGGCGTTGCCGTTCGTCCCGGCCATCGTGTCCCTAGATTAAAAAATCTGGTATCTGATAAAGATGAATCACTCATTAATGCCTGGGTTAAAATTTCACCCAATAATCGGGTAACCGTGATTGTGCCGCATTGCGAGATGGGGCAAGGGGTGCATACTAGCTTGCCAATGATGCTCGCTGAAGAAATGAACTTAGATTGGCCAATGGTCGATGTGCTGGAAGCACCGGCCGATTTGGAATACGCCAACTACGCCTTGGCACGTGGGTTTATTATAGGTGATGTGCAAATTCCAAAAGCACTCGTGCAAACGGTTAACGGCGCTTTTCTTGAAATCACCCAAATAATGAAATTGCAGATAACCGGGGGTAGTACAGCAATTAGAAACACCGGGATTCACGCGATGAGAATGGCAGGAGCGGCCGCTAAAGCCATGCTGATTGATTCCGCCGCTGAAAAATGGCAGCTATCGGCCGAAAAAATCGTCGCACAAAAGGGCTATTTAGTACACCCATCCAGCGGACAAAAGGCGCCATATAGCGAATTTGCAGAACTCGCCTCAAAAATGACGCCACCGTCAGAACCTCAATTGAAAAAACCAAAGGATTACCAAATTGTCGGCACCTCACCGATAAGACTTGATATAAAACCTAAAGTTGATGGCAGCGCCCAATTTGGTATCGATACCCTACTGCCGAAGATGGTTTTTGCCGCAATTGCGATGGCGCCCGTTTTCGGCGAAGACTTGCTGTCCAAAGATGATTCTGAAGCTAAAAAAATGCCCGGGGTGGTTAAAATCATTTCGCTTAAAAATGCCGTGGCGGTGGTCGCTCAGAGTTATTGGCAGGCGCAACAAGCACTGCAACAGGTAAAAATTCAATGGAGTACTTCAAATCATCAACGACGCTCCTCTGAAACTATATTTTCGCAATTTCGAACCGATCTAAAACAAGCGGCGGAAACGGAGGAGTTGGAAACGGATTTCGAAAAAGGCGATATAAACAGCGCCAAAAAAGCTTCAAAAATAATTGTCGAAGCTGAATATCAGGTTCCCTATTTAGCCCATTCGGCAATGGAACCACTCAATTGTACTGCTCACTTTGTTGACGGGCATTGTACTCTATGGACCGGCTGTCAAAACCCACTGGGCTTCCGTTCAGAGGTTGCTGACGCACTGAATATTGGTTTAGAAAATGTGACTCTCAATAACCATTATTTGGGCGGTGGTTTTGGTCGTCGCGCAATCGCAGATTATACCGTCCAGGCCGCTCTTATTTCTGCTCAAATTAGCCAACCGGTGAAACTCATTTGGTCAAGAGAGCAAGATACCCGTCACGATCATTATCGCCAAGCTTGTGTCAGTCAATTTAGCGCCGGTGTCGACCAAAACGCTAAACCGCTTTTTTGGCATAACCAGTTCGTCGACAAACACGAACCGGTTCAAGCGCCACATATACCTTATCAAATAGAAAACCAACAAATTCAATTTGCCGATAGTCCCACCCATATTCCGTTTGGTCCGTGGCGAAGTGTCGATCATTCTTTGCACGCTTTTTTTACAGAGTCTTTTATCGACGAGCTAGCCCATCAAGCCGACAAAGATCCCTACCTTTATCGACGAGAATTATTAAATCATTCTCCACGCTGGCAAAAGGTTTTAGATAGCGCCGCAAATCAGGCTAATTGGCAACAACCTCTGGTAAATGGCTGCGGTCGGGGAATCGCGATTCATCAATCTTTCAATACAATTGTCGCCCAAGTCGCCGAAGTAGAAATGGTTAATAACAAAGTTCAGATCCTAAAAGTTTGTTGTGCCGTCGATGTGGGTCTGGCGATTAATCCCGACGGGCTTATTGCTCAAATGCAAAGCGGCATTGTTTTTGGTTTAACCGCTGCACTTTATGGTGAGATCAGCATTGAAAACGGCGCGGTCAAACAAGGTAATTTTGATGATTACCCCATGCTCAGAATGAAACAATCGCCGCAAATCGAAGTCGAAATTATCAATAGCGGCGAAGCACTCGGTGGTGGTGGCGAACCCGGAACGCCACCAATTGCGCCAGCGGTTGCCAACGCTATTTTCGCAGCGTCGGGACAACGAATTCGCACTTTACCATTGCTCAAGCAGTTAAACGGATAACCAACAGAAATTTTTATGCAACAATTTATCACTTTTAGCATGATCAGTTTTATCAAACTAATTTCGCGTCTTTTTTATCGCTTTGACGCCAATTGGCTCGATAATTCACCCTTTAAACAATGGAATGAAATTAAACTGATTATTTTCCTCAACCATACCAGCTTATTTGAACCAATATTTCTAAGCCAAGCACCTAGCTCTTTTATTTGGCGACTTTCTAAACATTTGGTTGTTCCCGGCGCAGATATCACTCTTAACCGCCCGATCATTGGCCGTTTTTTCAAGTTCATTGCACCTGGAATGATTGCGATCACTCGTAAAAGAGACAGCAGCTGGAACCGATTTATGGAAAAGATTAATGAGAAATCCGTCGTTGCTATATTGCCAGAAGGCCGTATGAAACGAAAAGGTGGGCTCGACAAACAAGGCAAGCCGATGTCGGTACGCGGCGGTATTGCAGATATTTTGGCTTCCTTAAATGAAGGAAAAGCGCTGTTTGTTTATAGCGGAGGATTGCACCATATTCAAAGCCCCGGACAAAAATTTCCAAAACTATTCAAACGAGTCAAAGTTAATTTTGAAGTGATGAATATTGAACACTACAAAAAGTTAATGTCGGAAAAAACCGCCTCGATGAGAGAATTTCGAAAAAATATCGTACGGGATTTAAACGAAAAATTAATTACCAAAATACCGAGAAGTTGATGTTTTTTACTAACGAGGCATAGAACTATTGAATCTAAATGTATGACGGTTTGGTTGGAATAATTTCTGAAATTCTTCGACCTAATTATGATTGTCCTGTTTTATAATTGATCCATAAATTTATTTCTGGCGAAAAAACTGGTATTAAACTAGACTAATATCGCGAACTACATAATCTCCAACATTAGTAGACGGAGCATAACCCGACGAATTATGAAGATTCGCATTACATAATAATTAAAGGAGAACGCAATGAGAGTTTTAGCAATATTATTAGTAGTTTTATTTGTTTTATCAGGCTGTACCAGCAGACGTCACTATAATGATAATAGTGATCGCCATGAACGCAGTAGCGGCGATCATCGTGAAAGCAGAAATAACGATCACCATGATAACGGTGACCATGAAGAATAGCAGCACTGAAAACTAAAGCCCGCATAAAAAAACCAGCTTCGCTGGTTTTTTTCCGTTACCTTAATGCCTTGGTTTATCTAGTGCGACGATCGTCGAACTTCCCAAGTTTTAGAATCATTGCCGTGGTCACTATAGTGAAACGTTCGACTTGCAACATAGTCACCATGGCCGTTTCTCGCGGTGCAGCGTATTTCGCCATGACCGTGTATGTCCATCCCGCGACTATGATCATGGGATATATCATGTGCTCTACCCGCTTGCCCATCGTGCCCACAACTAACACTAATATTGGAACTGGTGGTGTTTATTACTTTCAAATGATTGTTCGCCAAAACCGGTAACGCCACCCCTAATGCCGATATAATCAACATACTTTTCACTATCTTTTTCATTGCTAGTCTCCTTTTCAATTTGTCCGTCTTCTCGACGAATTCCAATATTAATATAGTGCATTTAAATTAGAGCGTCAATTTTTCTTCATCTGCAAATCAATTTATTGCGCTCCTAGCAGGCCATTCTTCACCAATTACCTCTATCAATATATACACATCCGTCTAGTGATTATTCTGACTATTTTCATGTTGGTTTTGGTTGTCATGGCCATTATTATTTTGATTGTTATGCTGGTATTGGTTGTTATGGCCGTTGTTATTTTGATTGTTGTGTTGGTATTGGTTGTTATGGCCATTATTATTTTGATTATTGTGCTGGTATTGGTTGTTATGGCCGTTGTTATTTTGATTGTTGTGCTGGTATTGGTTGTTATGGCCATTGCTATTTTGATTGTTATGCTGGTATTGGTTGTTATGGCCGTTGTTATTTTGACTGTTATGCGGGTTCTGACCATTGAAACCAGTGCTATTTTTTTGATAGTTTTGTGGATTGTTTACGGTCGGAGTAGCAGCTGAGTTTCCAGCTTCATGGTGATCGCCCGATTGAACTAAATTATTTTGCGGTGCAATAAGATTATTACCCACGCCATTTGTAGGTGAATTAGCAATGGGGTTACCATGATGATCACTGTTTTGAGCGACAGGAACGTTTGCTTGATTCAAATTTCCAGTTTCGGGTTGTAAATTGCTACCAGCATTAAGATTGTTGTTGGTAACACTATTGCCGTGATGGTCAACAGTTTGCCCTACCGACTGATTTTGGTTACTCATTGGATCAGCGATATTTCCTTGGACGACACTACCCTCGACATTGTTTTCACCATTGAGCGCCTTTTTGCCATGGTGGTCCGCCGGCTTACCCGCTTCTTCTTTATTCGTTCCTGCGTGGTGATCGCCTGTATTGGTCCCTGGTGTAGAACTCTCGGCATGCCCTGGCGCACCATCTTTGTGGGTATGCTGGCCTTCGCCCACCATTTTTTTATAAACCTCTGCATCCATATTTGGTAACTCATTGATGAAAGCGATCATTTCCCAAATTTGGAGATCAGTGTGCGAGTTTCCCCAAGACGCCATACCTGTCATTTTTATACCGTTGCTGATAATCCAAAACGCTGCGACAGGATCGCGTCCAGTAGCTTCGCCATTGTGAAAAACAGGCGGTTGTGGATTTAACCCTTGATAAAATTCCGATGTTTTAACCCCCGGAGACAAGTGACATTGAGCGCACATCGCCTGATAATTTGGCGCGCCACTGGCTATCAACTCTGCTTGGGACAGGTCGGGAACTTGTTTCTCTTCAGCGTTTGAGCTTATGGATCTGTCCCTTACTAATTCTAGAAACGCGGTGGTTATTGCCCAATGTTTATCGGTAGCCGCAACATTAAACATGCCGAACCAGACAAACAGAAAACCAACCATAACTATCGTCGAAACGACGGCTATAGCCGTCTTTAGTTTTCTAGAAATCATCGAATTACCCTCTTTTTACAATCAAATACCGGCGCCGGAAACATCGGTTTAACTGATTATTAATGGACTGGACACATCGAATATCAATGCGCGTCAGTGCACCCATTAGTAAATTCCACGTACACATATATAGCACGAATAGTCAGTGCAGAGCAGTCTTTATTCTGTTTTTCCCAATTTCCTATCCGCTCTAAAAAATGCCGGCTCGATAAGAATATTGGCGATCGAGTAGGAATATTGACTCTGAGGACTTGCGTTTACAACCAAACGATGGCATCTTAAGAACTACCAAATAAAAAAAGAGTGGCGATTATCCACCATCTAAGGAAAGAAAATGCCTCGAGTAATTAACGCCTTATACCTCTCTCAAACTTTTGCTTTAGTTATGACCACTAACCCATGCATACTGGAGTAAATTTATATTCTTCCTACTGATTCATCGCGACTAATTGTCTAGGAATAATTCTTTAACCTTCATTTTATTAAGGAAAAATAATGAAAAATACAATTCTAATCATATTTTTGACTTTCGTTTTTACACTAGCGTCAACGGTAATCAAAGCAAATGAAAAGAAAAGCAACGGAGAAGTTAATCATAGGATCCCCAAAACCTATACCGGAGCTGTTCGAACTTTGGAAACTTTGGAACACGAACTCAAAGAGTTAGCCGAAGCCTACCGCTTGTACCAATTCCATGAACCACTTGAACTTGTCGACGCAATAATTAAACATTTACCGAATAAAGCCGAAGCCAATATTTATGGTCCAATGCGGAACGAAGTTCGCGATATCGCTCGCGATATCAGTCATATAGCCGAGGAGTTAGACTCCTATTCAGATAAGGACGATGCGAAAGGTTTTTCTAAAAGCCTCCATACATTACACGATACTATCGAGCTCTTAGATAAATATGCGCCTTTGTCAAATGAGCATCGTGCCACTGTGGCACATAACGTACCGCCAACCTATAAACGAACCATAAATCGCATGCGAGGCGTTTACAATGCGCTCAAGGACATTCTATCTAAGGGTTATCTTTATAAAGCACATGAAGATATCGAGCACATTGGAGCAGCGGCACATAATTTGACTAAAATTTTCGAATCGAACGTTATAGACGCACTAAAAACTCGACTTGATCGTAATCTTTCGATCATGATTCAATTTAGCATCGCTTTGCATCAAGCAGGCGATGCTGAAGATAGAGATGAGGCCCTGCACGCATTCTCAAAAAAAGTCTCTAATGCACTTCATAAGCTAGAAGAGTTGGGGGCTACAGGTCATTCGTTGGAGTCAATTTTAGACAAGGCAGATGGTTTATTTAGCCGACTTAAACTCCTTAAACCAGCAGGTGGCAATGCCTACGAGTTATACCGTAATGTATTGAACAAAGCGCCGCAAAACGCCCGGGCGAAAGCAGGCATTCAAAACATTGTCGACTGGTATCTTCATAAAATCGAAGAACTAAGTGATAGCAAAGATTGGAATAAGGTCTCAATTTACTCTAAACGAGTACTTTCCATTGACCCAAATAACACCAAAGCAAAACAATCGTTAGTTATCGCGAAAGCCAATCATAAACACTAATTGATTTATCTCACATTGGCCGCAAGAAAATGCGGCCTTATTTCACCAAGCTAACGAGAAACCGAATTAACGACTTTGCGTCAAACAGCTTTTATCATTCACCTCGAAACTCTTTAGAATACTGTTGTACGCATTGCAGTTATGCGGCTCTGTTATTTGGCGACGCATATTTTGTTTCGATGCCTCAGAGAGTATCCAACCGAGCGGCGGGGCCTGACCTTCATTGGGTTGCAAATAAAAATGAACCATTTTTGTATTATTTCCCATGTGTTTTTCTTCGACATTTTGCTGCAATTGCTTATACGCTAACATGCCATGCCCGCTACGAGTATTTGCGAGCCCCAATATTGGAGCTAATATCTCATTGATAAAATTATTGGATTTGGCGTTAACGGGGATCGCATCTAGTTGGTATTGTTGCAAAGGAATACTTGAGTCATTGCTAATAGCAATAACAATTAAGCCACGTTTAGAGAAATTGGTATCATTTTTTTTCAACCAATTGATCAGATTTGACAGAGTTATCGCCCCATAATTTTCAAAGTACCCTCCGTCGATGACATGCCCAGTATTTTTTCCGAAAGTTCCAGCCGGGCTGACATAAGAAAACCGTGCCGAGTTAAGCGCCGCAGTACTGGCTCGAATGGCAAGTTTTTCATTTAATTGAAAGAAATCATGAGTATCTAAAAAGACCTTCGGCTCGACTTTGAGTGCAGAGGTTAGTAAGCGTTTACCGCTTTCCTCATAGGTGCCGTTAATTAACAACTGCGGCATCCACTTTTGTGATTTATGACAATGACTCTGGTTATAGAAATTATCAAAACTTTGATCCAAAGAACAGTTCGAATCGGGGTAAGTTTGTTTAAAGCCGACTTCCCAAGACTCTTCTAGAGCGGCAGCACGGTCGTCGAATATTCGAAAAGGGATAAAGCGCTGCAGAAGATCGCCGTATAACATTGATGCGGCGGTCGGCGCCAAATAATCTTTGCCGATCGATTGTAGAAGTTTTTTCTCAAAACAAGGCGTTTGCCCATGATTATTACAACCCTTTTTATCACCTAAAGCAGCATTATAAAAAACAGCGCCAACACTACCGCCAGAAACGCCAGAGATCGCAAAAATTTGACGGTTAAATTGCGGGAGTTGATCTTGAAAACGTCCGAGAATAACGCCAGTCCAATAGGAAGCTCGCAAACCGCCTCCGGCCGTTGTGATCAACACCATCGGTTTTTCTGGGTCCGCCTGTGCATCCCATTGTTCGAAACTTTGTTTCAGTGTAATCGGATCGACCTTGCTTTGTTTTTCTAGTGTTCTAACTTGATGATTATCGTTGATAGGACTAATTACGACTGCAAATAAAAGTAACGATCCGACCACCGGAAATCGGTTTTCGATGGTTGCATTCACCAACAGTGTACCAAGCGGGATAATACTGCCTAATCCGAGAAAGACCACCGCGCCAGCACCCATTAAATTGCCGAATCCCACCGGCGAATAAATCGCGAAAAAGGAACTAACAATGATAACCACCAGAGTAAAATAATGCTGTGACTTCTGGGGGGTATGACGAATAATTGGGTAACAGAATTCGCTGATTGCTCGTCTAAAGACTAAGAATAAAACCACCACCACAGCGACTAACAATATTCCGTTAGCAACTCCATGCACATTTGCCCTATCGGCGGCACGGTAGGCCGCAATAAACACCGACACGGCATACAAACGGGGCAACCAATCAATTACCCATCGCTCAAGGCCTTTTTTGCCTCTGCCATTTTTATCATTGGAATAATAACGGGAAAAAATAAATCTCGCCCAACCCCAACTTTGAAAAGCTAGCCAGTTAACCGCCAAAATAAAAAGCGTCACTTGCAGTTGGCTTTCAGGATAATCGAGACCGACTAAAATATCTTTGATTTGCCCTACGTATTCAAGTGAAATGATGGTAATGAGAACGATAATTAGACTAAATCGCGATTGATGCAATAACTTAAATATTTTGCGTAGATAGTCCCAAATTTTGCGAAGTGTGCTCATCAGCTCTGCCCCTCTTTGACCCTAAATTAATCGGTTAGATTCGTGGAAAGAGAATTTATCCTAAATGATCCCGCGGAGCGTTGAAAGAAAAGTTACTTTGAAAAATAGCTTTAATCGATTTTTATCTCGGATATAGATAATAAGGAGGGCCAATAGAGAAGAATGATGGATATAGATCGCTTTGAACAAGCGATCTCAAAGCGGTTGATATGTCTACTTAGCAGAAAAATGAATACCAGGCGCTTGGCTTTTGGCGATTGTCATTCCATAAAATTGACAGCCAGCGGTGACTTTCGGTTGATTTGTTTTAGCGGTGGTTTGCGGAAACGGTATGATTTCAAGCTCATCATTTATTTTAACGAATTCTTGAAAAAGTGGCTCATTGCCAACGGCTTCCATTTCGTGTTCCGTCAAGTAAACCACGGTGGGCTCATTGCCAGTGTCGCTAATAAAACATTGGCGACCGTCGAGTATTTCTTCAATCATATCTGATCCTATCTCTCATATAAGGCAGATGGTTTTCGCAAAATAGATAATTAGCAGCAAATGGGCCTAACTCATTGTTCTAAAAGCATTAAATATTTCGATTCACAATTTTGACAAAAATACCTTGAACTAGTTCCCTTTTTCGCCATAAAAGCGATCTTAGTACAATTTTTGACAAAAAACAAATAACATTAGGGTTATAGTTCCAGTTTTTATCAATACAACTTAATTCATATAAACCAAGCAGTTACGGCCTTTTTCTTTTGCAGCATATAGCTGTCTATCGGCTGTTTTAAGCCATTCGTTAATCGATTCGTTTTTACGACGAAACGCCACACCGATACTAATGGTTAATGGTCGTTTTAATAACTCCTGGATCTCTCGATTTTCGCTCACGGCAACCCGTAGTTTCTCCGCAATTTTAATAGCGATTGTGTTTTCGACATTGGTCAAAAAGATAAGAAATTCCTCACCACCCCAGCGAGCAACCGCGTCTTCGTTGCGAATACTGTTTTTAAGCAACTCCGCTATTATTTTTAAAATCTCGTCACCAACGGCGTGGCCAAATTTATCATTGACTCTTTTAAAATAGTCGATATCGATCGCCATCAAAGCGGCTTCTTTTTCGTTTTGGCTTGCAGATACTTTGTACAAATTTAAAACCGAATTCATACCTCGACGGTTTAATATTTTTGTCAGTGGATCAGCGTGAGCCGTTTTTTCAAGCGCGTGAGCTTTTTCCAAATAGTTTCGTTCGGATTCGGTTCGAGAATATTCCTGAATAAATAGAACCACCGATAAACCAGCATAGGCAATAATAAATCGTGATTGAACATGCGGTAAATAACGGGCGGCGTCAATGAAGTTAGGTTGCCACCAAAAGTAAAACAAGGTCAAGCCAATCAGAATTAGATTGGCAATTAATCCTTTGCCGAATCCCAACAAGGTATACAGCATAGGTGCAAAAAGAAAACACCAAAATAAACCGGTATTTTGGTAACCACCGGAAACGAGTAAATAGACATAACCAAGCGATATGAATAAAACAAAACTATAAGGATGGCTCGAGCGAAACCCTTTCAGACGAAGTGCAGCAACGAATCCGAAGCAGGCACATCCAAATAGGAATAGCCATGCTCCCAAAATTATTTTGCCGTTAATAAAAGCAATACCCGACATCAATGAGAATAACAAAATACCAATGTAGGCAAATAACATTATGTCGAAAGCACGCTTTCGATCATTAATATCCAAGAGACGATAGTTATAGATACTATCAAGGGAATTTGAAAGGTACGGAATTTTCATTAAATTAAAATTGTATGATCCTTACTCAAAATATAGACCATCATTTGGCGCTATGCTGATTTTTAACCATTTACCGATGCGGTTTATCGACCAGCCAGTCTGTTGCTCCAGCCCCCAGCCACATACAAAATAGCGCAACCCAAGCGGTCATTGCGAGCAATGCTCCTCCGGTAACGCCGGCTCCGACAGCACACCCGCCCGCCAACATGCTGCCAAAGCCCATCATGCTCGCGCCAATTAAATAACGTGATTGCTTTGTTTCTTGAGTAAATTGCTGCCATTTAAACTCTCGGCTAAAAACAGAAGCAAGAAAAGCCCCCACAAAGACACCCGGTACTAAACCAATATCAAAGCTTAACGGCAGCGTGGGTGTATTGATAAATCCCATCAGTGTATCGGCAGAAGGACCGGTAAAACTAATGCTTTTAATTGGCACTATGTCGAAAGAATTATCCGCGTGCCAACTGGTAAGAGCCCAACCTAAAGCAATGCACAAACCAGTCAACGTAGCAGTTAATGTTATCCAAGGTCTTACGGTATTTTTTCTGGCATACCACAGTCCTAGCAGAAAAATAGCGCTGCCCAAAATAACACCACCATTATTCGGCAATAAATGTGAAAAACCTCTTTGATAGGCTTCAAGTAACCAGATATTTGAAAGATCTTCTCTAAAAGGGGATAAAGCGCCTCTCAGAGAGGCTTGAGCAACAATAGTGATCACTAAACCAGAGATTAATGCTCGCATATTTCCGGTGGCAGAAAGCACTAACAAACGGCTGGCGCATCCGCGAGCTAAAATCATTCCAGAACCGAATAATAATCCGCCGATGATTGCCCCAGACATAGAACCAACAGCATTGAGTTGCCGAATATTACCGGTTTCCAAATTACCATTTTCGATGGCTATTTGAGTTCCAATAAGCGCCGCAGAAAAAGCCAACAACCAAACCGCAAATTTAGGACCCGCTTGTCCGCGCCAAAATTCAACGCAGGCAGCACGAAGGCAAAACCGACTTTGCTGGGCAAATACTCCGAACAAAAGCCCGACTCCAGCACCAATTAAGGCGGAAGTATGGCCAGTACCAAGATCTTCAATGAGAAATTCAAATGACATTATTATCGAATACTACCTAAGTTAGGCCTACCTTATTATATCCTATCACCAGATTGGATTATGTCCGTGGATTATACCTTAATCAGCAGCTATTTTTGGGCAGTAAAATATTAGTCTTAAATACTAATTAAATGACCGAGGATAAGATGGCAGGTCGTTTTTGGAATATTAGCGAAACTTAGTCGTTTATGCATTGATATCGGTCAACAGTGGATGAATAGCTTGAGGCTGCTCAATCCCTTTAAGTGTGAAAAGTCACTCGATATGGCCGATGAGCTTCGTGTATAATACCGCCCTCTTTGACAAAACAAATACAATCGAGTTTATCGTGGGTATTTATAACAATCACTAGGAAGTTACCCTATGAAAAAGCTAGCAATCCCTTTCGTTATTTTAATTGCCGTTTTAGTTGTGCCGCCTTATTTTATTGGTTCTCAAGCGGAAGACACTGTACGAGAGATGTACCAAAAAGCCAGTAAAAATCCGACCCTAGACTTCGAAGTTACCGAATATAATCGCGGCTGGTTTAGTTCAGACGTTAAAATCACGCTTAAATTAGCTACTGCTGCCGTTCAGCAAAACGACGATTTTTCGATGGTGATTACTCAAAACATGCAACATGGATTTATTTTATGGAAAACTGGCGGTCTTGGTTTTGGTTTAGCTGACATACAATACGGGATCGAAACCTCCGATAAATTCCAAGCAGAACTCGACAAAATAGAAGGTCTAAAAGGTGATGAAATCACTGCGTTATCTCGCTTAGCATTTGACGGTTCCAGTGAATCGATTATGCGTATTGCCGATTTTACCGTTAGTGAGAAAGATAAGAAGATCAACGTTAAGTCCGGTGAGTTCAAAACCAGCATTGTTATGAATGAAAAAATGACTTTCTCCGGCGAGTGGAATGGCATGACGGTCAACGAAAGTGACAAACAAATCGTAGAAATTGGCGCTCTCACCTTAGATATGGATCAGAAGTTAATCGAAGGTGACATGTTCAGTCCTAGTGCGCTGTTTGAAGGCGACATGTCGATGGTATTAAGTGCCATTAATGTTACTGGTAACTCTCCAGCCGAAAGGGTGAATATTGAAGGGTTCATGATTAAGACATCTCAATTGTTCAAGCAAGACTTGGCCAATGTCGACGTTTTATTTGCAATTGAGAAATTAAGTGCGATGGGCCAACAATTCGACGATTTAGCTTACGACCTTTCGTTCGAAAATATCGACAAAGCAACTTTATTAGCGGTAAATCAATTAATGATGGAAGGTGAAGCGGCCGACCCAGCGATGATGTCTCAAAAATTTCAAGCATTACTACCAAACCTTATTGCTAAGAATCCACTGGTTAAGATTAATCGTATTGGAACAAAAACTCCGGTTGGTGAAATTAAAACTACCGCTCAAATTTCAATCAATAGCGATCTCTACGACGAGAAGAACTTTATGAGTTTAATGTCCGCTGTAGAAGTTGTTGCGAATGGTTACGCGCCAGAGAAATTCTTTGCAGGATTTGGCATGGCCGCAGACATTGATATGTTGGTTCAGCAAAACATGTTAGTCAGAGAAAATGATCAAGTAAAATTTGATTTAAGTTTCAAGAATGGACAAGCGACTCTAAATGGCGCTCCAGTGCCACTTGGCATGTAGAGTAACTCCTAAGAAACAGGTTATCACTAAGTCATCTAAGACGAAAAAAGGTCCGCTATTTGCGAACCTTTTTTCGTTTCAGAAGTTAAACTTGAGACAATAAATCATCAAACCCCTATGGAAAAACGATCATTAAATCTTCCGATAGAATAATTTCGCCCTTATAGTTTTTCTTAATTTCCAAAATGGTTTCTTTTTTCTTAAAATTGGTTCGATTCATAAAATGCGCCAGCAATAGTTTTTTGACTTTTGCCTTGGAAGCGATCATGCCAATGGTTTGCGGCGTCATATGTAATGCTTTGGCAAATCGATTGCTTTGTTGCGGAATGGCATTGTTGGCTACCAATAAATTCGTTTCTTTCGCTATTTTCTTAAGATTGCCGGATTCACCATTCATATCACCGCTAAATGTTATCGAACAGCCTCGGTAATCTACCCGCCATGCAATAGCAGGTATCGCTCCGTGCTCGACGTTAATTGCGGAAATTGACAACTGCTCGCTGAGTTTTTTGCTCCACGGTTGATTGTTTGAAGAAACCGAATGACCAGCCATCAAAAAATCCGTTGACGGCTGCTGTCTAAAATTGTCTGACAAATAAGGGTAAGCGCTTTTCTGCTGGTCACTGAAAAGCGCACTAATAAAATCTTCAGTGGATGGAAAATCACCGCCTTGAGCTGGCCCATAAATTGATAACAGTGATTCTCTGCCAGTAAAATAACCCGCTTTAATGTAAATGGGTAATGCAGCCGAATGGTCGACGTGTAAATGAGTTAATAATATCGCTTGAAGATCATTAAAATTCACTCCGGATTTTTCGAAATTTAAGCTACTGCCTCCACCCGCATCAATCATAACAACAGCTTTTTTCTCAATCCAAATCAAAAAAGAGCTTGAAGCGAGTCCGTCGTCAATTTCTGGTCCGCCAGAACCGAGAACTTGCAGCTTTAAATCGGGACATAGCGTCGACAACACTTTCTTTTCTTCTGACTCAACTGTACAAGCAGAAAGAAATGCAATTAATAGAAAACTGCAAACACTCGCTTTACGAAATTTGATCATGTTAATGATTTCCATTCTGCTCCATCTTTATTCCGAAAAAAACCGCGTAAATAACCGGTACCACACCTAGGGTTAATACTGTTGAAAATAACAATCCTCCCATAATCGCCAACGCCATTGGTTCCCACATTTCACCGCCGCCAAGATAGAGCGGCACTAAGCCGAATATAGTGGTCGCCGTGGTTAACAATATTGGTCGCAAACGCTTTTGACAGGCCTCAACAATTGCCGTTACTGGAGAAACCCCTTCAAACTCCATCTCGATTTTTATTCGCTCTAATAAAACGATAGCATTATTTACCACAATACCCGCCAACGAAATAAGCCCGAGCAAGGTCATAAAACCGAAAAACGATTGTCCCACCAATAAACCAAATACAACACCTATTATCCCGAGCGGGATGGTCGTTAGAATGATGATTGATTTTCGGATGGAATTAAATTGACCGACCAACAAAAGAACAATGATAAAAATGGCGATCGGTAATTTGTCGGCAATCGATTGATTCGCTTTACCGGATGATTCTGCTTCTCCGCCGAATTCGTATTTATAGCCAAATGGCCAATCTTTCTTCTCTTTATCGAGCCAAATTTTTAACTCTTTGAATGCTTCACTGGCAGTTATCGATGGATCAATCTGCGCGCCAACAGTTACTGTCTTAGCACGATTTCTTCGGAGTATTTTAGCGGACTCCCAAACCACCTTAATGTCTGCAACCTGTTTCAATGGAACCGACGTGCCATTGGCTTGAGAATAGACCGAAAGTGATTCTAACTTTCCAAGGTCCTTTCTATCTTTTGCTACGGTCCTCATTATAACCGGTATGACGTCAGCCTGTTCACGGTACTGTGTCAACTCCAATCCTGATAAGCCAGTCTGCAAAGAGACTGCTATGTCTTTACTCGAAACCCCAGCACGACGGGCGCGAGTTTGATTAATCTCAATCAACAGTTTCTTAATTGGCAGTCCCCAGTTATCGCTAATTGATTTAAGCCCATCGATTTCGTTCATTTTAGCCTTAATCGAATCTACGATAACAAATAATTCAGTCGAATCACTTCCGCTCATTCTAACTTCAACCGGATTGGCGATTGGCGATCCGTTTTCTATTTTTCTTAATTTCACCAGTAAATCTGGAAATTGTGAGAATGTATACTTTTCGATTTTGTTCATTAACTGATCGATTAACTCGAAGGAAGAAACGTTGATGATCATTAATGCATAATTTGAACTGGTTGGTTTTGGCCTATGGGTTAGTAGAAATCGAGGTCCCCCGTTACCAATGTAAGTTACCCAATTGGTCACTCCATGTTTTCTTTTGCCATTGATTAAGAGGTTTTCTTTTACAAAACTCTCTAGCTCTAAGGTCATCTTTTCTGTGGCTTCTATGGTCGTTCCTATTGGCAACTCTAATTCGACTTTAAAATAAGCTCGGTCGGACGGCGGAAAAAACAATTTCGGTATTAATTGAAGGCCTGCAATCGCTATCAAAAATACCAAAGTGGTCACGGTAATCGTGGTCCACCGATTATTTAATAACTTATACAAAGCATTTTTGTAATGCCTATAAAACGGCGTTTCGAAGTTTTGTTGCTCCACTTTAACCTTAAGGAAATAGACACATAACATCGGTATAATCGTCATTGATAAAATCCACGAACAGAGCAAGGTAATGGTCACCACTTTAAATAATGAAGCGGTATATTCACCGGTTGCTGACTCTGCCAGAAAAATAGGCAAAAACGCCGCCGCTGTGGTTAAAGAAGAAATCAACAATGGAACTTTTAATTCATTGGCGGAATCGATTGCTGCGTCAATCGGTTTCTTACCATCCGACATTTGTACCATAATACTCTCAGACATCACAATGCCGTTGTCGACTAACATACCGAGAGAAATAATTAAGGCGGCTAAAGAAATTTGGTCGATACTTATATCAAACATTGACATAACCAAAATGCCGAAAATCATACTGGCTGGAATTAGTGTCGCGACAATAATTCCGGTTCTAAAGCCCAAACTAAATAACATAACAATGGTAACAATAATGATTGCTTGAATAAGGTTGACGACGAAATCATCAACTTTCTCAGAAACTTCTGTCGGCATAAAAGATAGATAGGAAAACTCCACACCGATAGGATAGATACCTGTAAGACGAGTAATGGCTTGTTCCACCTGTTCGCCAAGAAGAATGTTGTTTCCGCCTAAACGCATCGATACAGCGATACTTAAACCATTTTCTCCCGAAATTTTAAGTTTCGATTTAACGGGGTCGACATAGCCGCGAGAAACCTTGGCAATTTCATCCAAATAAAGCACCCGATCGCTACCAGGGATCTGGACGATAGTTTTTTCAATCTCTGCGACTGATTCGAAATTTCCGGTGGGTTCTAAAGATATTTTTTCATTCGCTAAGTCGATACTTCCACCGGGGATCACGATATTTCTATTTGCCAATTGACTACTTAGTTGTGACGGAGAAAGCCCTAGCTCTGAAAGCCTCGCATTGTTGTATTCAATAAAGACTCTTTCCTCTTGATCACCAAAGATATCAACCTTGCCTACCTCAGGCAAACTGATCAATTCGTCTTTGACTTGATCGGTAATTTCTTTAAGTTCGCTATAGCTAAATCCTTCAGCAGTTAAACCAATGACAATACCGAATACGTCTCCATACTCATCATTAACAATCGGTTTTTCGGCTTCTTCAGGTAGTTCATTTTCAATCGCTTCGATCTTACGCCGCAAGTTATCCCAGATTGGTCGCATGTCTTTATAACGTTCTTTGATATTGGCACTAACAATTGATACACCGGTACGAGATTCACTTTTGACAAAATCGAGCTCTGGAATTTCCTGAATCGCTTTTTCCAATTTGTCGCTAACGAGCAATTCAACTCTCGCAGGGCTCGCGCCAGGAAAATAAGTAATGACCTGTGACGTTCTTATAATAAAACCAGGATCATAATCTTTAGGCATGTTTTTGTAAGCGATTATCCCAGAAAGAATAATTACAAACAGTAAAATGAAAGAGGTTCTATTATTGGCTATAGCAAATCGCGTAATATTCAATCTAGTCTCCTAGCAGCTACTTAAATTTAACAATCAAACCGTCTGAAACCTTGCTAACACCAGCCGTCACTAGATGTTGTCCACTTTCGATACCAGCAAAAACCTCAATGCCGTTTGCGGTAATTGCTCCTATTTGAACTGGTAGTTTGACAATTCTTCCTTTGCCATTTTCTAGAGGCTCTACAATAAACACAAAATTGCCAGCGGCATCTTTTAAAACGCTGTTACTTGGTAATATAAAACGTTTTTCCGCATCCGCCGAAGTCAGTCGCTCAGTCCCGCGCATTATCGCGGTCATTCCTGGTAAAATCGTATGGTCTTTCGGCGACGTCATACTAAAGGTGACTTCATAAGTCTTAGTTATTTCGTCCGCTTGCAAAGAAACTTCCTTAAATTTAGCGGGAAATTCTTGTCCGGGTATATCATCAAAAATTGCGACGATATCGCGACTGGTATCGTTTCTAGGTATTTGAATGATGACGCTTTCTGGAACGTTAATTTTTAGATGAATCTCCCGGATATTGTGTAGCGCGAATACGGGTTGCTTGGCGTTAATTTCCTGAAAATTTTCTGTGTATTTTTTTGCGATAACACCATCGAAAGAAGCGATTAGATGAGTATATTCAAGATTATTTTTTGCACTGGATAATTGTGTGTTGGCCGTTGTATATTGTAACTTCAGCTGATCGATATCTGCTTTAGAGATAACATTTTTTTCGATTAAACTTAAACCGCGTTTATAATCCGCATCGGCTTTATCAAAAGTAGACTGCGCTTCATCTAGTAACAATTTAATATCTTTATCGTTTAGCTTTGCCAAGACTTGTCCCTTTGTCACCTCATCTCCTTGTTTCACCATCAAAGAAATAATTTCTCCCGAGACCTTAAATGAAAGATCAGCCTTTTGGGACGCGTCAACCACCGCCGCATATTGCATCACTCTTCCTGATTCTGGCAGCTCTATAACCGACGTTCTTACGGGCCTAAGTGGCTTTTCAGCTACGTTACCTTCATTGTCAGCGCAAGAGGAAAATAAAATTACTAGCATCGAAGAAATAACGAAATATCTATTTCTTAGTTTAAACATTAATTTTCTCCTCATTATTACTTTTATAATTTATTATAAGCATTAGGTATATCTTACGGTGATAAAAACGCTAAAGCAAAATGAATTGAGCGAAATTTAACTAGGTAGGGTTTGTTAAGTCCAGCGACCAACATTATATCCTCTTTGTTCATTTCATTCCGCTCGCTGAAAGTATAGAAAGAGTGCATTACATACACGTCCGGTGTACTCAGTTAGGTCATAGCCAGGCTCGAATTGTACCTCTCTTATCTTTTATTCTTTGACCTACTTTACTCCGCGCTTCCTGCCCTCCGCCCCTTTGGGATCAGCCTGCGGCTGCTCAAATTCGCTCCCGGCGAATTTTGTTAGCATGCCCCGCGAGCAAAGCGAGCAAGGCGAGTGCTTAGGGTACAGATGGGGGTCGTTACTCTCCCGTCCCCCTGTTCAAGGAGAGCAATCCCAGAACCATTATCCAAAAAAAAAGCCCCACCGTTTCCGGTAGGGCTTTTTTTTGAATAAGAGCCTGGCGGGTATGGGTGCCTCTCTTTGGCTTCATCGTATGACCTACTTTACTCCGGGCGTCCTGCCCTTCGCCCCTTCGGGGTCAGCCTGCGGCTGCTCAAAATTGCTCCCAGCAATTTTGTCACATGGGGGCTTCCGTTGGTCGCATCCAACATCCTCAGGTAGGTCATTGCCAGGCGCTTATTCCAAAAAAAAAGGCCCATCCTTTCGGATGAGCCTTTCTTGGAATAAGAGCCTGGCAATGACCTACTTTCACATGGGGAAACCCCACACTATCATCGGCGCTGA
>Ga0316209_1000385_pt1 | contig 82144 bp, 77 predicted proteins | sample 6monopyrite_MG_FD_204945 | JGI IMG/M metagenome (GOLD analysis project Ga0316209, IMG submission 204945) | Microbial mat bacterial communities from mineral coupon in-situ incubated in ocean water Damariscotta River, Maine, United States -... | ecosystem: Environmental > Aquatic > Marine >... | reverse complement strand
TCACTTCTTTTTCTAATAAAAGATTATTTAATTCTTCCACAAGATAATCCATAGATTTACCCCCAATAGATGTGCATAACTTATATAAATGGCGTGATAGCTATCAATATGATTGCGGCAAAAAAACCGGCTACTATATCATCGCCCATAACACCTGCTGCGCCTTTAACTTTTTTATCAATGAAACAGATCGGCCAAGGCTTTAATATATCAAAGAACCTGAATAATATAAAAGCAAGAATAATTAAAAACGGATTTAATGCCGCGGGGATAAGGGCTATCCACTGTCCTGCAACCTCATCAATTACAATCATTTTTGAGTCATGGCCGTCCATGGCTTTGTCAAATTTATCAGCTGCCCACAGACCAATTATAGTGATTATAAAAGCAGCAAATCCAAGCCCGTACGCTCCGCTTAGGGCAAATATAACGACCCCAAAGGGTAGTGCACCTAAGCTTCCCCAAGTGCCTGGGGCAGGATTTATAAAGCCGCAGCCAAACCAGCTTGCCAGCCAGACATAGAGCTTTTTTTGATCTAGTTGCTTGGGAACTTTATAGTTAAGCTTCATTGTCATCGCTCCTCATAGTAACAGAAACTATTGCTTGGGCTGCAACTCCTTCTTTTCTTCCTGTAAAGCCAAGTTTTTCTGTAGTTGTGGCTTTAATATTTATGCAATTATCATTAACCCCAAGAATATTAGCCACTCGTTTTATAATTTTTTCACGATACTTACCTATTTTTGGCTCTTCACATATTAGGGTTATATCTGCATTTATAAGCTCACCGCCCTTATCACGCAGTAATTTCATGGCATGTTCAAGGAATATCGCGCTATCCATATTTTTAAAATCATTATTGCTTGGTGGAAAATGCAGCCCTATATCCCCCTCAGCTATAGCTCCCAATATTGCATCAGTCAGAGCATGTAATCCAACATCTGCATCTGAATGACCTTTTAATTTACGGTTATATACAATATCAACTCCGCAGAGTTTGATATTTTGAACATCATCGGTACTATTATTATCAAATGCATGTACGTCAAAACCTTGTCCCGCACGTGTTACTAACTTTGTGGATAAGAGTTGTTCTGCCATGTGCAAATCTTCTTTAGTTGTTATTTTGAAATTCTGTCTGCTACCTTTTATCAGCTTTACATCTATCCCCATATCAGAAATAATCGCGCTGTCATCAGTGTAGTGCTTGTTTTTATCACAAATATCATGGGCCTGTTTAATAACACTGTAATGAAAAGCTTGTGGGGTTTGTATTGCCCATAAATTATCACGTTCAATATCTTGTTGTGCAATATTATTTTTATCACTGCGGCACATTGTATCTACAGACATCACGCCTAATGTCGCCGCTTTACCTGTTTTAACGGCTTGAATAAGGTTGTTTATCTCGCTTTTTTTAACAAAAGGACGTGCGGCATCATGGATTAGGATAATATCATCGTCTTTAGCAGATTTTATTGTCCTTAGACCTTTATGAACGCTGTCTTGTCTTGTTGTCCCCCCTGTGCAGAAAACTATATTATCTAGCCCCTTAACTGATTGATTATATAATTCTTGATGATCAGGGTTAATCACTATGCAGGTTTTAAGCAAATTTGGCATTGAATGGAAAATATCTAAATTATGTCGGAGTATGGTCTTTCCATTGATCTTTATATATTGCTTAGGGATAGCTCTTGATAGGCGAGATCCACTGCCTGCAGCTACTATTATAAGATAGAAATTTATGTTTTTATCATTCACAGTATTTTCAGCGCCTATATAATTATGTTGTATATTTGCTTCAAGAGTTGTAAAAATGCAACACAGCGAAACAAGGATAATATTAGCTGGAGATTATACTAAAATCAGAGCAAGCCAAATAGATAAAATGAACAGTATATCTAATGAAATACAGCCAGAAAACCGCCTAAGCGTCAGGTCGATGTTATTGAACGCTTTTTCGGGTATGTTTTTGTCGCGTCTTAAATATCGCTCGTGGCGAACCAAGGCTGGTATATTGTTAGTTATAGCTTCAATAATTAGCGGTTTTATGACTTACGCGGCCTTATCTAAATCTCCTCCCTTCGGTGATAATCCTGATCTTGTTATATGGTTGCTTAATATTGATTTAATTCTTCTACTTCTTTTGGTTTCTTTGATCGCTAAGCGTATAGTTTCTGTGTGGAACAACAAAAAAAAGGGCGTGGCTGGATCTAATCTTCATATTAGGCTTGTCTATATATTTAGTATACTTGTCGCTGTACCAACAATTATTATGACTGTTTTTTCAGTTTTATTGTTTCATTATGGGGTTCAGGCATGGTTTAGTGAGCGAGTTCAGACTGCAATCAATGAGTCTCAGGCCGTGGCTCAATCTTATTTGGAAGAGCATAAACAGGTCATACGCGCTGATACTTTGGCTATGGCTAATGATATTGATCGTCAAAGTGGTAGATTAGTATTGAATGAAACTCTTTTTGCAAAAGTTATAGATACACAATCATATATTCGGAATTTATCCGAGGCCATTGTAATTGATGATAAGGGGCGTGTTATGGCGCGCTCTTCTATGACATTTACTTTGGAATATGAGCTGCCCACATCATATGATTTTAAACAAGCAGATCAAGGCGGAGTAGTTTTGGTTGCAGGAGAAAGTAAGGATAGGGTTCGCGCCCTAACAAGACTTAAAACAATTCCCAATGCATATATTTATGTTGGTAGAATGATAGACCCTCAAGTTATATCTCATCTTGTATCTACGGATCTCGCGGTAAAAGATTACAAAAATCTTCAGATGAAAAGTTCTGGCTTGCAGATAACAGTAATTTTAATCTTTGTTGTAGTAGGGTTATTATTACTGCTTGCTGCTATTTGGCTAGGGTTATTGCTAGCTAGGCAATTAGTAAACCCTATCGGGGAGTTGATAACAGCTTCAGATAGGGTAAGGGCAGGGGATTTATCATCTCGCCTTCCTAATGTTACGCGGTTGGAAGAATTTGAGTATTTAGCAAAATCCTTTAACCGCATGACAAACCAACTTCAATCGCAGCGTGATGAGCTGATTGATGCGAATATTCAAATTGATCAAAGGCGACGACTTATTGAAACAGTTTTGGCAGGAGTCTCGTCTGGTGTTATAGGAGTAGATGGCCATGGTTTAATAAACCTTGCTAATAACTCTGCTGTAAAATTACTGAAAAAACCACATGAAGATTTAATAGATCATTACATTCTTGATATAGTTCCAGAGATAAAATCTATGCTTGATGATGTTGCTGATAAGCCACAAAAGACCTTGCAAAGGGAGATTGCGATATTTTTTGAAAACTCTGGAAGGAGGTCATTTCTTTTTCGTATATCTATTGAGGAGTTACAGGAAAATGCTGCTGGTTTGATCATTACATTTGATGATATTACAGACTTGCAATCTGCACAAAGAAATGCTGCTTGGTCAGACGTAGCTAGGCGCATTGCTCATGAGATTAAGAACCCACTTACACCGATACAGCTTTCTGCCGAGCGTTTAAAACGCAAATATCTAAAAGATATAACTAAAGATTCTGAAATATTTGAGCAATGCACAGATACAATCGTAAAGCATGTTGAGGATATAGGTCGTATGGTTGATGAATTTTCATCTTTTGCGCGTATGCCAGCTCCTGTTTTAAAGCCACATAGTATAACTAAAATCACGCAAGATTCCCTTGTTCTTGTAAAACAGGCTCATGAGAATATAGAATTTTTAATAAACAAGGATTTCGATAGTGACATTGTTAATTGCGACTCAAGGCAAATGCGGCAGGTTATAACTAATCTTTTGAAAAATGCTGTTGAGTCTATTGAAATGAAATATGAAGGGAAAAATCACGGTCGAATTAGAATATTTATTGGTTGTAAAAACACAGATGAAATCTTCATTGCTGTAAAAGATAACGGTATAGGTTTTCCTGAGAATGAAGATATTACCAAATTAACCGAGCCTTATATTACACATAAACCTAAGGGCACAGGCCTTGGACTGGCAATAGTTAAAAAAATTATAGAAGACCATAATGGTGAGTTGATATTAGGAACTCCTGATTGGTTTGAAGATAATAATGAAATGAAAGAAGGGGGCGGAGCATGTATTGTTTTGACTTTCCCAATTTTAAAAAAGTTAAATTAAGTAAGGGCGTAAAATATGAAGACTAAGATTCTAATTATTGATGATGAAGATGATATTAGAGCCTTAATACAAGGTATTTTAGAAGATGAAGGGTATGATGTCATTAATGCAGGTACTAGCAATAAGGCTTTCAGTCTTATAAAAAATGAATCCCCTGATTTAGTTATTCAAGATATATGGCTTCAGGGTAGTGATAAGGACGGTATAGATATTTTAAAAGAAACACATGATGTATACCCAAACTTACCATTTTTAATGATAAGTGGGCATGGAACGATTGAAACTGCTGTGTCTGCTATTAAATATGGGGCTTATGACTTTATAGAAAAGCCATTTAAAAGCGATCGGTTATTATTGATGATTAAGCGCGCATTAGAAAATGCAAATTTGAAGAATCAAAATGAAGAGCTAAAGAGAAGAACATCAGAGAATATATGTACCCTGATAAAACAAATTCCAGATGATATTGTAAACATTATTGATCGATCTGCAAAAACTAATAGCAGGCTATTGATTACAGGAGAGGTTGGCACAGGGAAGAATATTATTGCTCAATATCTACATGAAAAGTCTGCACGCGCTCACAAGCCTTTTATGAAATTAAATTGTGCCACTACTAATCCAGATGATATTGAGAAAGAGTTATTTGGGGTTCATTCAATAGATGATAGTAGTTCTACCCAAGGATTGTTAGAACTTGTCAATGGTGGAACGTTGTTGCTTGATGAGGTTGGTAGCCTTCCTTTAAATGTTCAGGGTAAAATACTCAACTTTCTTCAGGATAACAGCTATTATAAAATTGGCTCTAATAAAGAAATTCCGTCTGATATAAGGATTATTGCAACTAGCTGTAAAAACATTGAAGAGATGATGAAATCAGGCAAGTTCCGTGAGGACTTATATTATAGGATAAATGTTGTTCCTGTTCATATTCCAACTTTAAGATCAAGAAAAGCGGACATTACATGCCTGATTGAAAAATTTAGTGATTTGAAAATATCAGATGATGCGTTAACGAAATTAAAGTTATATCCGTGGCCTGGAAATGTTAAGCAGTTTAACAATGTGTTGGAGTGGTTAAATATAATGTATGGAGATAGCAATACTGAAATTAGCATAGAACAACTTCCAAAAGAGGTTGTTAGTCCAGATAATGTTAATGAGATTTATGAAGGTCAGGAAAACATATCTGTTTTGGATGATTCTGTATTATCCATGAAACTGCGTGAGGCTAGAGAGTGTTTTGAGCGACATTATTTGTTATCTCAGGTGAATAAATTTGATGGCAATGTTTCTAAAACTGCAGAATTTATAGGTATGGAGCGCTCTGCTCTTCATAGAAAGTTGAAATCACTTGAAGTTTTATGTGATGAAAAGCAAAATGTCGCCTAGACTTAATTATTGTCTTAGGAAAGTGAAAGAAAAAAGATGAGAGTGATTATATGCGGTTCAGATCAGGTCGGAGCAAGTATTGCAGCCTATCTTTCAAAAGAGGATAATGACGTGACTGTTATTGACAGTGCGAGTGAAAATCTTACACGAATAAACAATTCCTTAGATGTAAACACTGTAACAGGATATCCATCTGATCCAAATACATTGAATAATGCAGGGGCAAATGAATGCGATATGATAATTGCCGTTACTGAGCATGATGAGATAAATATGGTGTCCTGCCAAGTCGGACATTCACTGTTTGGAATACCTAAAAAAATTGCGAGAATACGCAAGCAAAATTATCTCGATCCATCATGGTCAAATTTATTTAGTCGTGCACATATGCCTATTGACGTTATTATCTCACCTGAAATTTTAATTTCTAATGATATTCTTGAGCGTCTTTCTATACCTGGTACTACTACGGCGGTAAGCCTAGGTGATGGCACGGCTCATTTGATAGGAGTTATCTGTTTAGAGGACTGCCCTGTATTGCATACCCCATTGGGACAGCTAGGTAAGCTATTTCCTGACTTGCTGTTTTCCATTGTTTCTATTACGCGCGGATCAAAGAATATAGTTCCTGATAATACTGATATGCTAGAGGTCGGTGATGAGGCTTATATAATTGTTGATAGTATGCATTTGCGCAGAGTTATGGCCGCTTTTGGGCATTTAGAAAAAGAAGCACGTAAAATTATTATTTCCGGTGGTGGTAATATAGGCATATCGCTTATCAAAAAACTTCAAGCACAATTATCTGGGGTACAACTTAAAATAATTGAACATAATTATGAAAGAGCTAATTTTCTGAGCGCAGAGTTAGAAAATATAATTATATTAAATGGCAATACCCTTGAGAGAAACATTATGGAAGAAGCTTCTATTTCCACTGCTGAGGCATATATTGCACTTATGAATGATGATGAAAGTAATATTTTGGGATCTCTTTTGGCCAAGCAATATGGTTGTGAACGCGTAATCACTCTTGTCAATAATAATGCTTATTATCCTTTAGTTGGCCCTTTGGGCATTGATGCAATGGTATCTCCTACGTCAATAATTGTATCAAATATCATGCAGTATGTAAGAAGAGGGCGTATAATAAGTATTCATAATATTCACGAAGGTGAAACTGAAGTAATGGAAATTGAGATTTCAGATTCCTCTAATGTAGCTAACAAGAAAATAGCAGAGATAGATTTCCCTCCTTCTGTAGTAATAGGAGCGATTATTAGTGATAAAAAGATTATTATACCTGAGGGTGATGATAAAATAAAACCACAAGACCGAATAATAATTCTATCATCTTCGGAGCATGCAAGAGAAGTTGAAAAAATGCTTTCTGTTCATGTGGATTTATTATAAATCATGAAGATTGGGGTTTTTGATTCTGGTTTAGGCGGGTTGCTAATTGCAAAGTCTTTGCATGCAGCTTTGAATGATATTGATATTCTATATTTTGGAGACACACTTCACCTCCCCTATGGTAATAGGTCATCTCAAGCGATATATGAATATAGCAAACGCGCCGTTGATTTTATGTTCTCGCAAGATTGCGCACTTATTATCACGGCATGCAATACGGTAAGTGCCTCGGCTCTTAGGCAGTTGCAGCAGAAATATCTACCCAATAGTAAATATAGTGATAGGCGAATATTAGGCGTGGTTGTACCCACATTAGAAACTGCGATTGATCGGGGCTATAAACGTCTTGGAGTTATTGCAACAAATTACACAATTCAAAGTAATATCTATGGACAAGAGTTGCATAAAATTGATCCAGTTATAAAGATATTTCAGGCGCATACGCCTTTGCTTGTGCCTTTGATTGAGAATGAGGGGGAGCAATGGCAAGACTCTGTGTTAGAGCATTATTTATCGCCCATATTGGATAATGATATAGAGTGTTTGATTCTTGGCTGTACGCATTATCCGTTTTTGAAGGATAAAATCATAAAAATTATTGGCAATGATATATCTTTGATTTCACAAGATGAGATAATTCCTCTTAAACTGATTGATTATTTGAGCAAGCATAATGAAATATCGCAAAAAATAGGGAATAATGGCACTATAGAATTTCTAGTTAGTGATGTTACGCAAGGCTATTTAAATGCGGCTAAGAGAATACATAATTCAGAAATAGATATAAAACAGGTACAATTTGATACTGCTAAAAACATATATTTCAGGGAATAAACATGACGCAATCTCCAAAAATTAAAAAACTTCCAGATGCAGTATTTTGGGATTGGGACGGAACAATTGCCGATAGCTATGGTTTTTTAAATGATGCACATAACCATACTTTGAGAACTCTTGGTTTTGAAGAATTTAAAGACGGTGAGTACAAAGAATATTTTGGTAAACCAAGGGAAATTCTTTATCCAGCAATCTATAAGGATAAATGTGATCAAGCTATGGAGGTTTTCCAATCCTATGTTTTTGAGAATTCGCATAAGGTAAAAGTGATTGATGGAACTGGGGGCGTATTAGATCATATGCATAGTCAAAATATCGTAATGGGCGTAGTTACCAATAAGAAGAGCAGCTTTGTTTCTCGCGAGTTGCAGCATACCGCTTATAAAAAATATTTTTCTGTTCTTGTTGGCTCAGGTGAGGCAAAAAAGGATAAACCATCTCCCGCGCCTCTAAGGCTTGCGCTTGATAAAGCTGGGATTGGTGTTCAAACACATAATATATGGTATATTGGTGATACTGAAAATGATCTAGCTTGCGCACGCGCTGCGGGTTGTGATTCTTTATTCTTAAAAGGCGATAATAATACGGACGCACTTATCAATGAATATAAGCCAATTTTTAGCTTTGATAACTATCAGGAGCTAAAAGAGTTTTTAACAAGCATATAGAAAGGTTGCTCTAAAGCCTTGAATATGTTTTATTACTGCCTGATAAATGGTTTAGTAAGTTTATAAAACCAATAATAATAAGAACTTAGGAAATAAAAATGGCCGAAAAAGTACAAAATGTTCAAGATGTTTTTCTTAATAAAATTCGCAAGGAAAAAATGTCCGTCACAGTGTTTTTAGTGAATGGCGTAAAATTGCAGGGAATTGTCACATGGTTTGATAATTTTTGTCTATTGTTACGTAGGGATTCTCATGTTCAGCTTATTTATAAGCATGCAATATCAACTATTATGCCCGGTGGACCGCTTAACTTAAATGATGAGCAGAAAAACGATGAATCATCTAGCGGCGATTGATCTGCGGGTTCATAAGGAACCTTAATATTGAAAAATAAAGATAAAATGTATATCGGCACTCAATATCAAGAGCGCGATAAGGCTTATATTATTCAACCAATAGATAAGAATAAGCCTGTTACAAGAGATATTGATGATATAGTAGAAGAGGCTGAAGGTTTGGCAAGAGCTATTGACCTTGATGTAATTCATACCCGCATAACCAAATTTTCAAAAATACAAACGGGGAGTTTTTTTGGTAAAGGAACTCGTCTTGAAATTGGTAAGCATCTCAATAAATTAGAGCCTTCCATTGTTATTGTTAATGCCTCTTTATCACCAATCCAGCAGCGTAATCTTGAAAAAGAGTGGAATATAAAAATTATCGACCGTACAGGTCTGATATTAGAAATTTTTGGAGCTCGTGCGCAAACTAAAGAGGGGCGATTGCAAGTTGATCTTGCTGCGCTAGAATATCAAAGATCACGCCTTGTGCGCTCTTGGACTCACCTTGAAAGACAGCGTGGTGGATCGGGCTTTATGGGCGGCCCTGGGGAACGGCAAATTGAAATTGATCGCAGGCTCATTGCTGAGCGTATAACCCGTATTAAAAAAGAGCTGCAAGATGTAAAACGTACCCGCAAGCTTGGTAGCGAGAGCCGAGCGCGTATTCCTTTACCGATCGTATCGCTGGTTGGTTATACAAACGCAGGAAAATCAACTTTATTCAATAAAATGACCAAGGCAAATGTGTTTGCTGAAGATTTACCATTTGCTACATTAGATCCAACTATGCGCAATATTGGTTTGCCAAATAATCAAAAGGCTATACTTGCTGATACAGTTGGTTTTATATCTGATTTACCAACCCATCTGGTTGCGGCCTTTAGGGCTACGTTAGAGCAAATCACTCAAGCTGAGGTTATTTTACATGTCATTGATGTTTCTCGTGATGATTATATGGCGCAGAAAAATGATGTTATTGAAATTTTGCGCAACCTTGGCGTTGAATATGAAACAGATGAGCGCATAATTGAGGTTTATAATAAGGTTGATCAATTAGATCAGGATCTACTAGATGAATTTAGACGACTTTGTAAAACATCTCATAAGCCTAGCCTATTGATTTCTGCCGCTAGGGGGCAGGGTGTAGAGGAGTTGCTAGAAAATATTTCTCAAATAACAGCACGTAATAGCCAACTTGTTACCTACAAAATTAGAATTGAGGACGGTAAGGCTTTGTCTTGGCTTTATGCTAATGGTGATGTGATAAGCAGAGATGATGGGGAGCAAAGTCTTGTTATATCTGTGAATATGGGTAATGCACATATGAAAAAATTCGAAGATAAATTTAACTATTCTACGCATAGCTAAATATATGATCGCTGCTATATGTTTTTACTCTTTAAAATCTTCAATTAACCCCTCAAAGGGTATTTTCTTTAGTGAAATAAACTGTTAGAACATATCTAGTGATCGCACTAAAGATGAGTTTTTCATGGCACAATCAGGTTTTTTATTAGAGTATCTTCCGATATTGGTTTTTATAGCAATAGCAGGCGGTATGTCGTTTGCGTTTATTGTTGGCTCTATTCTTGCGGGATTGCGAAAGCCCGATGCGGAAAAGCTTTCTGCCTACGAGTGCGGATTTGATGCTTTTGCTGATGCGCGCAATAAATTTGATGTCCGCTTTTATCTTGTGTGCTTACTTTTTATTATTTTCGATCTTGAGATTGCATTTCTATTTCCTTGGGCTATAACGCTCGGTCAAATAGGGGCTTTTGGGTTTTGGTCTATGATGAGCTTTCTTGTGATACTAACTGTTGGTTTTATTTATGAATGGAAAAAAGGTGGTCTTGAGTGGGAGTAGCTGTAGCAACTTTCAATTATCAAGGATTTAAATATTATGGGTCATGATAAAAAAATCATTACGGCACCAAGTTTCGAAAGTAAGTCAGTTGGCTTCCTTCCTCCTGCTAATAAGCAAGACGTTGTGCCTGCAGCATTTTCTAAAACTCTTGATGAGAAGGGTTTTATTCTTACAAATACTGACCGTTTATTTGACTGGGCGCGTACTGGCTCTCTTTGGCCCATGACCTTTGGTCTTGCATGTTGTGCGGTGGAGATGATCCATGCCTATATGAGCCGTTATGATCTTGATAGGTTTGGTATTATTCCGCGCCCTAGTCCGCGTCAATCTGATGTTATGATTGTGGCGGGTACGCTGACTAATAAAATGGCTCCTGCATTACGTCGTGTTTACGATCAAATGCCAGAGCCTCGTTGGGTTGTATCTATGGGTTCTTGCGCGAATGGCGGCGGGTATTACCATTATTCATATTCTGTTGTCCGAGGTTGTGATCGTATTGTTCCTGTTGATATTTATATCCCAGGTTGCCCGCCGACTGCTGAGGGTATGATTTACGGGCTAATGCAGCTGCAGAAAAAAATTCAAAGGGAGGATACACGTATTGCCCGATGATTCTCTTTTAGACCTTGCCGAGTATATATCTGAAAAGCTAGGTAGTAGCGTTATAGATCACAAGTTCGAAAAAGATGAACTCGTGTTGTATGTTAAACCCGATGATATAATAAAGACCTTGCAGTTTTTACGTGATGATCGTGAATGCGATTTTACTACGTTGATTGATATTACAGCTGTAGATTACACAAATAGAGCGGAGCGTTTTGATGTGGTTTATTCTATGTTATCATTACGTCAAAATAGTCGTGCAAGAGTTAAAATTTCTATTGAGGATGAACAGATAATTCCGACTGCTGTCGGCGCATTCAGCTCTGCGTTATGGTATGAACGCGAAGTGTGGGATATGTATGGTATTCCCTTTGCTGATAATCCTGATTTACGTCGTATTCTTACAGATTATGGTTTCGAAGGCCACCCTCAGCGTAAGGATTTTCCGCTGACGGGCTATGTAGAGTTACGCTACGATGACGAGCTAAAGCGTGTTGTTTATGAGCCTGTTGAACTTACTCAGGATTTTCGTGATTTTGATTATTTAAGCCCATGGGAGGGTATGACTGATGTTCAACTTCCTGGTGATGAAAAAGGTGCAATTCCTCCACATGGTTGGCATGGCGTTAATGATGATAAAGAAATATTAGATAAATCCCAAAAAAATGGAGGCGAAGATAGTGTCTCTAACTGAGAATATTGATACTCCCGATGTGATTATTGGCGATGAAACGCAAATTAAACCATTTACTATGAATTTTGGCCCACAGCACCCTGCTGCTCACGGGGTTTTGCGTCTTGTACTTGAAATGGAAGGTGAGATTGTGGAACGTGCCGATCCGCATATTGGTTTGCTTCATCGTGGCACTGAAAAGCTTATCGAGCATAAAACCTATACGCAGGCTTTGCCGTATTTTGATCGTCTTGACTACGTTGCCCCAATGAATCAGGAGCATGCTTTTGCGCTTGCTACTGAAAAGCTTCTGGGTATAACCGTGCCAAAGCGTGCACAATATATCCGTGTATTATTCTGTGAAGTTGGGCGTATTTTAAACCATATTCTTAATATTACGACCTTTGCCCTTGATGTTGGTGCGATTACTCCTGCTCTTTGGGGCTTTGAGGAGCGTGAAAAGGGTATGGAGTTTTATGAACGTGTAAGTGGTGCTCGCCTTCATGCAAATTATTTCCGCCCTGGTGGAGTTGCCCAAGATATGCCTGAAGGCTTGAGTGATGATATTCTACAGTGGTGTGAAGATTTACCCAAATTTATAGCTGATCTTGAAAGCTTGCTTACCGAGAACCGTATTTTTAAACAGCGAACCGTTGATATTGGTATAGTTACCGCTGCTGAAGCGCAAGATTGGGGATTTTCAGGGCCAATGCTTAGAGGCTCTGATGTAGCTTGGGATTTACGTAAGAGTCAGCCTTATGATTCCTATGAGGAATTTGATTTTGACGTTCCTATTGGTAAAACTGGTGATTGTTATGCGCGTTATCTTGTGCGCGTAGCAGAGATGTACGAATCTATAAAAATCATGAAACAGGCGATTGAAAATATGCCCGATGGTTATGTTCGGACTAATGATTATAAGGTTTCTCCGCCGCCGCGTGCAGAAATGAAAAGCTCTATGGAGGCTTTGATCCATCACTTTAAGTTGTTTAGCGAAGGTTTTCATGTACCAGTAGGAGAAACCTACACGGCCGTGGAAGCTCCTAAGGGGGAGTTTGGCGTATTTTTGGTTAGTGATGGTACTAATAAACCGTATCGTTGCCGTATTCGTGCTCCGGGGTTTGCGCATTTGCAGGCATTGGATTTTATGAGCAAAGGACATCAGCTTGCTGATACTGTATCAATTATTGGCTCTCTTGATGTTGTTTTCGGGGAGATTGATCGATGAAAACTATTCGTATGATCAATCTACTTATATCTATACTGACCTACTTAATATTATTTGGAGGCAACTATTTTTTTAATTGTGACTTTTCAGGTTTGTCTGGGGCTGTGAGTTGTTCAATCTCTAGTCCTGTTTTGGGTATAATAGAATATGTTTTTACATTAGCTATCATTAGTTTTTTTATGCGTATGTTTACATTCTTTACTCTTGATTTTTGGGCTTTATATTTTTTATACACTTTAGTGACGAAGAAAAATGAAAAAACCGTTTGATTTAAATGCTGATTACCAACCAAAACACTTTGAATTTAACAAAGTGTATAAGAAGCATATGGCTGATATTATTGCGCTTTACCCGTCGGGGAAGCAGCAATCCGCCGTCATGCCGTTACTTGACCTTGCCCAAAGGCAGGTGGCGCAAGAAGGGGCGGCAGCTAATCCACCTTATGGTGGCTGGATACCTCGCGCGGCAATGGATTATATTGCTGAAACACTTGATATGCCAAAGGTTAAGGTCTATGAAGTTACTAGCTTTTATTCCATGTATAATACTGCGCCTGTTGGTAAATATCTTGTTCAATTTTGTACCACGACGCCGTGCTGGCTTTGCGGCTCAGGCGAAATTGTTAAGGCGGCAACTGAGCATTTAGGTGTTGGTATGGGTGAAACAACCGCCGATGGCAGGTTTTCTCTGATGGAGGTGGAATGTCTTGGTGCGTGCGTGAATGCGCCAATGGTTCAAATAAATGATGATTTCTTTGAGGATTTAACCCCTGATAATATGCGTGAGCTGTTAAGTATTTTAGCTGAGGATATGAAGCCAACTATTGGCTCACAAACTGGGCGCAGGGCTTCTATGTCTGCGGCAGGTCCAACCACGCTTAAAAAACAAGCCAAGAAAGCGAAGGTAGTTTAATATGTCTCCTGAAATTCCCACAGATAAATTAGCACTTCAAATATGGTGGGCGATGCTTTGGCGTACAATACCGTTGGTGATTTTAGTTATTGCTTTGGCAGGAATAATTATTGGCATAATTTCAAGTTTAGCTGGCGCAAACCCTAATGATGTACAAATACCTTCGGGCATTGCGGGGGGCGTTTTGGGACTTTACATTTCTGTGAAAATTATAAAACATCTTATGACCAAGGGATTTGGTGATTATAGGTTAGTTGTGGTGAGAAAATAGATGCTGGATGATAAAGACAGAATTTTTACAAACCTTTATGGATGGGAGAGCTATTCGCTTAAATCATCACAAAAGCGTGGTGATTGGGATAAAACTGCCTCTATTATTAAAAAAGGTCGTGATGGCATTATTGATGAAATGAAGTCATCTGGCCTTCGTGGGCGAGGGGGGGCTGGTTTTCCTACTGGTCTTAAATGGTCTTTTATGCCAAAAGGCGGTGATGGTCGTCCGCATTATCTCGTAATAAACGCCGATGAGTCTGAGCCAGGAACTTGTAAAGATCGCGATATTCTGCGTAATGAGCCACATAAACTTATTGAGGGAGCGTTGATAGCTGGTTTTGCTATGGGTGCAAACGCGGCATATATTTATGTACGAGGGGAGTTCTATAATGAAAGCTCTAATCTATGGAAAGCCATACATGAGGCTTATGACGCGGGATTACTTGGAAAGAATGCAGCTAAATCAGGCTGGGATTTTGATATAATTGTCCATCGCGGGGCAGGTGCTTATATCTGCGGAGAGGAAACTGCTTTAATAGAATCCATTGAAGGTAAGAAGGGGCAACCTCGTAATAAACCGCCTTTTCCTGCTATGGCTGGTTTGTATTCATGCCCTACAACGGTGAATAATGTTGAAACAATCGCCGTCGTTCCAACAATTATGCGTCGTGGCGGTAAGTGGTTCTCTGCCCTTGGGCGTGATGATAAAAACGCTGGAACTAAGCTATTTTGTATCTCGGGGCATGTTGAGAATCCCTGTAATGTAGAGGAAGTTATGGGCATTTCACTGCGCGATTTGATTGAAACTCATTGCGGCGGCGTTAGAGGTGGCTGGGATAATTTGCTGGCGGTGATTCCGGGTGGTTCTTCCACACCGATGCTTCCAAAGGAAGTATGTGACTCTGTTAATATGGATTTTGATTCATTAAGAGAGGTTGGCACTGGCCTTGGAACTGCAGGTGTTATTGTTATGGATAAATCAACAGACATTATTCAGGCTATTTGTCGCTTATCGCAATTTTATATGCATGAGAGCTGCGGGCAATGTACGCCATGCCGCGAGGGTACTGGCTGGGTTTGGCGTATTATGACGCGCATGGTTCAGGGGAATGCCACAGTTGAGGAAATTGACCAACTTTTTGAAATTACTAAAGAGATTGAAGGGCAAACTATTTGCGCTCTTGGTGATGCGGCAGCTTGGCCTGTTCAGGGGCTTATTAAACATTTCCGCACTGAAATGGAGCATAGAATTATGGAGTACCGAAAGACTGCGGCATAAGTTTTTGACATCTTATGTTTATTTACATATTCTCATGAAATGGGTTTTAACGAAAATGAAGCAAAGCTTCGTATAGAGGATATTTATTCATCAGAAGTTAAAACTTGCTCATTTGAGAGTGGTTTTGCGCTACGTGTGGAATTTAACAGTTAAATAAAATATTTAGCCGCATTTTTGAATATAGTAATACCGTCGGATTCTTCACTTAAATCTATGCCCTCGCGGTTAGCCCTGTCTTTTATCTCATGATAATCATCGCGTTGCCAAGTAAACATACCGCGTTCAGGGTGGGGCATGATAGCTAAAATACGCCCACTTTTGTCTGTAATGGCGGCAATGTCGAAAATTGAACCATTGGGATTATAGGGGAATTCTAGATCAGCCATTTCACCACCAGGCTTAATATAGCGCGCAGCAATTTGTTTGTTCTCTTTTATCGTGTTAAGCGTTTGATCCTCCATCATGAAACGACCTTCACCATGTGCAACCGGTATATGGAGTTTGTTTATTCCCTCAAGCCAAGGGGAGTTGCTTTTAACTTCCAAGTCAATCCATCTGCATTGATACCTAGCAGTAGCATTATAAGTAACGGCTATATCGCGCTGTCCATATTGGTTTAAAGCAGGAACAAGGCCAAGATTTACAAGTATCTGACATCCATTACATATGCCAATGGTAAGGGTATCACGCTCAACAAAAGATTTTAGCTTATCCCAAAGTGCAAGCTTCATTTTTTGGGCAAAGGCATTGCCAGAGCCAGTATCATCGCCGTAAGAGAAACCACCGGGAATGGCCAAAATATTATATTTATCAAGGATTTTAGGTTCTTCAATAAGGTCATTTATATGAATAATGTTCCCATTAACTCCACAATGATTAAACGCAAAAAGGGTTTCTTCTTCACAATTTAGACCATAACCAGATAATACAATAACGTTTGCACTCATAATCAATAATCCCTTAAAGGAGCTTTATATGCTTTTTCTAAATCTTTAATATTTATTTTCAGTGTGTCGCGAATAAATAGATTGTCACTATATGCTACGGAACCAATATAGTGGCACTGTCCAAATCCTTTAAAGTTTTTCTCAAAAGCCTTTTTATTATGTGGGGCAACGCTTACTATTATACGTCCAGTGCTTTCAGAGAACAGCATTTTATCGGCTCTAAGGTCAAAGGAAGATAAGTTAATATCAAGCCCTAATTGCCCAGCAATTACTTTCTTTGCGAGGGTAGCCCCAATCCCGCCATAACCAACAGCCATTGCCGAAGCGATTAGCCCATCTCGGCTTGCTCTGGCATAGAGCTTATAAAGTCGCAAGTTTTGATGTGCATCGGTTTCAGGCACGTTAGACCCGATAAAGCCCAGATGGTCATAATATTCCGAAGCTCCAAGCTCATCTTTGGTTTGCCCTAATAGATATATGCTATCACCTGTGGCTTTAGGGGTAATAGAAATAGATCTGGCAATATCTGGAATAACCCCAATGCTAGAAACAAGTAAAGTAGGGGGCGCTGAAACCTTAATAGGATTACCGTCTTTGTCATAGCCCTTAAAGTCGTTGAACATGCTATCTTTGCCCGAAATAAATGGCGTGCCATATTTGACTGCCATCTCATATATGGTTTCAACCGCACGTTTTAATTGCCCCAATCTTTCAGGTTCATCGGAAGAGCACCAGCAGAAATTATCTAGCAAAGCAAGTTGGTTAAAATCAACCCCCGCAGCGACTGCATTACGTACAGCCATATCAAGTCCTGCTGCTGCCATAGCTTTTGTATCAATATCGCTATAGCGCGGGAATAAACCTTGGGATAGTACAACCCCTTTGGAGGAGTTTAAAACTGGTTTTGAAATACTAGTATCTGCGTAGACTCTACCCTTACCTTGTAAAGGGCCTAAAACAGCAGAGCCTTGAACGTTATGATCATACTGAGTTGCAATAAATTCTTTAGAGCAGATATTAAGCCTGCCCATCATATTTATTAAGGTTTGCTCATAGCTTTTTGGCTCTTTTAGGTCAGGCTCGACGCTCCCGCCTTTTGTAAAGGTTGTTTTAAGGGGAGTATCTGGATTACCATCATGGAGGAATTCCATATCCAAATCCATTATTATTTGCCCATTCCAGCTTATTTTGGCTTTACCAGAATCTGTATATGTACCGATTTCTGTGGTCTCAACTCCGCGCTTGGCAAAAAATGATATGATCTTTTCTACATTTTCAGGGGGAACGGCAAAGGTCATGCGTTCTTGACTTTCAGAAATCCAAATTTCCCAAGGCGATAGCCCATGATATTTTAAGGGAACTTTTTCAAGCTCTAAATGAAAACCACCAGAACCCTCTGCCATTTCACCAACTGATGAGGACAGACCTCCTGCGCCATTATCGGTTATGGCGCTATACCAACCTTTGGCACGTATTTCTTTTACAATGGCATCGGACATTTTCTTTTGGGTTATAGGGTCGCCTATTTGAACGGCTGTGGCGGGTGATCCTTCATCAAGAGCAACCGATGAAAAGGTTGCTCCGTGAATGCCATCTGCGCCAACGCGCCCACCAGCAACTACTATTTTGTCGCCTGATTTTGCCTGTTTTTCATGACCAGCTTTGTCGTTAATCTCTCTAGGGATAAGGCCGATAGTGCCAACAAAAACCAATGGCTTGCCAGCGAAGCGATCATCAAAATATACAAAGCCTGCTGGCGTTGGTATTCCAGAGCAATTACCTCCAGCCTCGACTCCTGCAATAACGCCGTTCATAATGGTTTCAGGAGGAAGTAGTGCGTCTGTGCAATTTTTATCACGGTAATAATCAGGTTTTAATTTTGGATCAGCCAAGCAAAATCCATAACGGTTTACAATCGGTTTTGCACCTTGACCAAAGCCAATGCAGTCGCGGTTTACTCCAACAATTCCAGTTATTGCCCCACCAAAAGGATCAAGAGCAGAAGGAGAGTTGTGAGTTTCAACCTTGTCAGTAATTAGATATTCATCGTCAAATATAATACCGCCAGCATTATCAGAAAAGACTGATACGCAAATATCTTCATCGCCTCTGGCTTTGCGGATTTCTTTTGTTGCACGCTTTATATAGTGCTTATAAAGCCCGTCTTTAACCTCATCTATCGGTGAGGCAAATATTGTGTGTTTGCAATGCTCTGACCAAGTTTGAGCCAGAGTTTCAATCTCAATATCTGTTGCTGGACGTCCTACTTTTTTGAAATGCTCTTGGATAGCTTTCATATAATGTAGTGAAAGACCAAGAGGTCCACGGAAAGAGCCATCATTGTTTTTAATGCCTAGTTTACCGAGTTTTTCCAGCTCTTCATCACTTATGTTGAGGTCAATCTTATCTGCAATATTATTTGAAGCTTCTAGGTGAACATCTGGTATAATAATATCCATACCGCCATCTTTTACATATTGTTCTTGGCTTTTAATATATATTCTTTGTATTAGCTTGTTTGATATCTTCTCGGCTAGCTTTTCTATTTGATCCTTACTGGCTTTACCTTTTATCAAATAGAGGCGCGACGAATAGCATTCGTTATCAGTGTTGTCATTTACTGCTAGCGATAAAAGTTCGCTTGCGGTGTGACCTACATTATCTGTTACACCAGGCAAGAAGCCTATTTCAAGTGCCCAGTCAAAATCATCAGGCGTTTGATTAACTTTTTGAGTTACAGGGTTGGCCAAGCTTTGCATAAATTTTTTATTCTGGGCATGTTTACTTTTAGATGAGTAAACATCAACCGCGCGCACGCAAGCGTTAATATTAAGAGTTTTAAATATTTTCTCTATGTTTTTTGCCCGACCGTCGTCTTTATGGGCTAGTATTTCTATTCGAGTATGCATATAATTTTTCAAGTCGCTATTGATCTTCTTTCACGCGCAGATTAAATAGTAGTCCGAGATATATTTCAATACACTAAATTGCGTGAATCGCTTAACAGGTCAAAGAAAATTAAATAAATGCCAAAATTAACCATAAATGACATGGAAATAGAGGTCGAAGCAGGGACTAGTATTTTGCAGGCTGCTGAGCAGCTTGGCGTTGAAATTCCTAGATTTTGTTATCATGACAAGCTTTCTGTCCCTGCAAATTGCCGTATGTGCTTAGTTGAGATTGAGGGAGGCCCTCCAAAGCCAGCAGCTTCATGTGCTATGGCTTGTGGAGAAGGTATGGTTGTTAAAACCGAATCAGAGATGGTTAAAAAGGCGCGCAAGGGCGTTATGGAGATGTTGCTCATCAATCACCCGCTTGATTGCCCCATATGTGATCAGGGTGGTGAGTGCGATTTGCAAGATCAGGCTGTGGCTTATGGTTTTGATCGTTCTCGTTACCATGAGAATAAGCGCTCCGTTAAAAATAAGGATTTAGGTCCATTAGTTGGAACAATAATGACGCGCTGTATTAACTGTACCCGCTGCGTTCGTTTTGCAGAGGAAATCGCAGGAACGCCAGTTCTTGGGCAATTCAATCGTGGTGAAGATGCAGAAATAGGTACTTTTATCGGTGATTTGGTTTCTACCGAGCTTTCAGGAAATCTTGTTGATGTTTGTCCTGTTGGTGCGCTTACTTCAAAGCCTTATAAATATAGTGCAAGAAGCTGGGAGCTTACAAAGACAGAAAGCATAGACGTGCATGATGCGCTTGGTTGCAATATACGCATTGATTCGCGCGGGCGTGAGGTTATGAGAATACTTCCGCGTCTTAATGAAGATATAAATGAAGAGTGGATAGATGATCGTTCTCGTTTTTCCTATGATGGGTTGGTTCATAATAGAATTGATCGTCCTTATGTGCGAGATGAGGAAAGCGGGAAGCTTGTTGAGGCTAGTTGGGAAGAGGCATTTAAGGTAATTGCTGATAAGTTATCTAGTGTTAAAGGCTCAGAAATCGCAGCTCTAGCAGGTGATTTAGTCGATGTTGAAGCCATGACGGCTATGAAGGATTTAATGAAATCTTTAGGTAGCCCAAATATGGATTGTCGTACAGATGGCGCATTATTTAATACAGAAGATCGTGCTTCATATTTATTTAATAGTACAATAGCAGGCATTGATGAAGCTGATGCAATCTTATTGGTTGGTGTTAACCCACGACATGAAGCGACAATGGTAAATGCACGCATTCGTAAAAACTGGTTAGAGAAGAAAATTCCTATTTCACTTATTGGTGAAAAGGTTGATCTTACTTATCCTTATGAGCATTTAGGTACAAGCCCAAAAGATATTGAAAAGCTAATTAAGCAATATACGGGTAAGGTTAAGGCTAAAAAACCAATCATAATTGTTGGTTCTGCGGTGTTTTGTCGTGATGATGCTTTGGCTGTGCATGCTCTATTGTATAAGGCAGCAGAAGAGCTTGGCATTATTAAGAAAGAGTGGAATGGTTTTAACATTCTTCATAGTGCGGCATCTCGTGTTGGTGCATTGGATATTGGCTTTTTACCTCAGAATAATGGCAAAAACTTTGCTGAAATCATAAATGGAAGCAAAGATAATTCTATTAAGGCAATATTCTTGCTTGGCGCAGATGAGTTTAATGCCCGCGTTAATATTGGTTGGCAGACATTTGTTGTCTATCAAGGGCATCATGGCGATCATGGAGCGCAGCGCGCTGATGTTGTGTTGCCCTCGGCTGCTTATACAGAAAAAAGCGGAATATACGTAAATACAGAAGGGCGTCCGCAAATGTCATGGAAAGCGGTCAGTACAGTTGGGCAGGCCAAGGAGGATTGGGCTATCTTGCGCGCATTATCAGAGCATATAGGTAAAAAATCTTTGCCCTATAACACCGTCCAAGAATTGCGTAAACGAATTCAAAAAGAATGGTCTATATTCAAATCTATGGACGAAATAATTCCTGCAAAATGGTCTAAATTTACTTTTAAGGGGAAAGTTCTAAAAGATGATTTTGTTCTAACTTCTGGTAATTACTATTTGAGTGACGCTATTTGCAGAGCTTCACCAACAATGCAAGAATGCGTAGCTGCATTTACTAATAAGGAAGAGTTTTTGGAGGCTGCTGAATAATGAGTAGAAAAACAACATTGAGCCAGGTTCAAGAATTTCATGAAACTTATGGTTTACCTGTATTAGAAGAGCCTGAAATTACCAATGAAAAAACTAATACTTTGCGTATTAATTTACTTGCAGAAGAACTAGATGAATTAAAAGAGGCGTTGACACAAGGTGATATGATTGAAACGCTTGATGCGCTAATTGATCTGCAATATGTACTCGATGGTGCGTTCTTGTCATTTGGCCTACAGCATGTAAAATATGCTGCTTTTGATGAGGTGCATCGCTCTAACATGAGTAAGCTTGGTAAAGATGGAAAGCCTATACGTAGGGAAGAAGATGGCAAAATATTAAAGGGTCCTGATTATTTTAAACCTAACATGGCTAAGTTTATTAAGTGTAAGAAGGACGCAGCATAAATGGAGGCTTTAACAGAATTTATATTATGGGGATGGGGCTTTTGGTTGGTTAGAACCGTTATCTATACCCTTATAGTTGTTGTAGGCTTGTTATTAGCCGTTGCTTACCTTACCTATGCAGAACGTAAGATTATGGGTGCGATGCAGCGCAGGCAAGGCCCGATGACGGTTGGGCCTTTTGGCCTTTTGCAGCCTATTGCCGATGGTATTAAGCTGTTTTCAAAGGAAACTATCATACCATCGCAGGCGCACCGCGTTGTTTTCCTTCTTGCGCCGATGTTGTTATTTACTCTTTCATTAATTGCATGGGCGGTTATTCCCTTTGATAAAGGTTGGGTTTTAGCCAATCTTAACGTTGGAATACTATATCTATTTGCAGTTTCTTCTATGGGGGTGTATGGCGTTATTATGGCAGGTTGGGCCTCTAACTCACGCTATGCTTTCCTTGGTGGATTGCGTTCTGCTTCACAGATGGTTTCTTATGAAGTGTCAATGGGGCTTATAATTGTATGTGTCTTGCTTGCGGCAGGTTCATTGAATTTGCAAGATATTGTATTGGCTCCACGCCCTGTTTGGGTTCAAATTATGTTGTTTCCTATGTTGGTTGTATTCCTTATATCTATATTGGCAGAAACTAATAGGGCGCCATTTGATCTGCCTGAAGGTGAATCAGAAATTACTGGCGGGTTTATGGTTGAATATTCGGCGATGACTTACGCTTTATTCTTCCTTGGTGAATACGCGAATATGATATTAATGAGCGCTATAACAGTTATATTATTCCTTGGTGGCTGGCTTCCTCCATTTGGCATGACATCTCTTGAATTTGTGCCAGGAATTATTTGGTTTGCCCTGAAGGTTTTCTTGATTTTATTCTTCTTTATATGGTCTAGAGCAACATTACCGCGCTTTAGATATGATCAGCTTATGCGTCTTGGTTGGAAGGTATTTCTACCATTTACCCTTGCATGGGTAGTGTTTATGGCGGGAACTCTAATGACCTTTAATGCTCTTCCTGGACAGGTCAAAGCTGATAACCCAGTATCAGATGTTGTGAGCGTTGTTGATGATGTTGTTACTGATGTAGAAGAAGAAATCAAAGAGGTCATTGATGAATTGTCTAAGCCTAGCAATGAAGTAGAAGAGTGATACAATGGATAATTTAGCACGCGCATTTTTCTTGACTGAAATTGTAAAGGGATTTTTGCTTACATTGAAATACATGCTTTTTGTACCAAGGGTTACTATTAACTATCCCTATGAAAAGGGAGCGATTTCACCAAGATTTAGAGGTGAGCATGCTTTGCGTCGTTATCCAAATGGTGAGGAACGGTGTATTGCGTGTAAGCTATGTGAGGCAATATGTCCTGCTCTTGCAATAACAATTGAAGCCGAACCGCGTGATGATGGATCTAGGCGCACAACAAAATACGATATAGACATGACTAAATGCATTTACTGCGGTCTATGCCAAGAGGCTTGCCCTGTTGATGCTATAGTTGAGGGGCCTAATTTTGAGTTTTCAACGGAGACTCGCGAGGAGCTTTTCTACAATAAGGAAAAGCTTCTGGATAACGGTGATATGTGGGAAGCGCAGCTAGCTTCAAATATTGTGGCCGACGCACCATATCGCTAGAGTTTTGCAATATTTAAACTTTGTAGTATATAATATCCTAAAAGGCATTTAAATATAGCGGGGTGGTATAAGTGCAGAGTAGTCTATATGAGCAGTGGGTTAAATCTGTAACACCATCATATGAGGAAATAGAGCATGCATCAGGGCAGGGTAGCCCATATGGTGAGCCATCTTCACATGTTGGGTATATAAATGATATATCCGCTTTTGAGAAGAGGTTAAGTCAAGATAAACCAACTTCTCCAGCTACTGATACAGTAATTAAATATCCAGGATCTTATGATATTAAGATTCTTGAAGGTTATGAAGAGAATATGGCAGAGGCCATTGAAATAATATTAGAAGACCAGCTAGAAACTGAGCCATTATTCAAACATGCTGAAATGCAATTTACATTTACTCAAAATATTGTCCCATTATCTACTTCTGCCAGAATTATCCACGTAGATCCTGAAAGAAAAATAAGTGCAATAGAAGGGATTAACGTTAGAAATGCTGAGGCTGTACAAGAAAATTCAATATTCTTTTTATCAAATAAACAAGGTACATTGATACAATCACAATATATTATAAAACCTGAGGACAATTTGAACAGAATGACACCTGAAGGTATTGCTGATTTAGGTTTTTTGCGGGCTTCGGAACCTTTTGAGGTTAGAAAAGGAACTCAGAATACTTATCATACCCAAGGTGCAGAAACATATGATTCTAATAGGACATTTTGTCGAATAATAATTGCTTATCCTCCTGTCGAATATTTTCATGATCTACCAGATGAAGAGAAGTCTGAGCTACCTGTAGAATTTCGTCAACAGCATGGAATAGTATTTTCAGATCGGATACCACATCTAGCCCAGTAACTTTATGTGCGAATGGATAAAAAACTAGAATAATTACGTGTTTTTTCATTTCACGTCTTGCGCTATACCCTATAAAATATTAGAAAAGAAGCAAGTTAACGGTAGAGAAATCCGATGATCATACAGGCATTCGCCTTTTATTTATTTGCTGGTATTTTGGTATTAAGCGCTTTGATGGTGATTACAGCGCGCAATCCTGTGCATTCCGTACTTTTTTTAATACTGGCTTTCTTTAATTCGGCGGGCTTATTTGTATTGTTGGGTGCCGAATTTATCGCCATGATAATGGTTATTGTTTATGTCGGGGCTGTGGCAGTGCTATTTTTATTTGTTGTAATGATGCTTGATATTAATTTTTCTGATTTACGCAAGGGTGCTATGCATTATATTCCATTAGGTATCGTAATCGGTGGTATATTATTGTTTGAACTGGTTGCCATTTATTCTTATTGGCAATTTGCTCCTAGCTCACAAAGCAATGTTGCTCTTCCAAATAGTGGATTTGAAGGTGTTACTAATGCACATGCTATAGGCCTTGTAATATATACAAAATATGTTTTTGCATTTCAGGTTGCTGGACTTATTCTTTTTGTTGCTATGGTTGGAGCGATTGTTCTAACGCATCGTTCTCGCCCTGGAGTTCACAAACAAAAAGTTGCAGAGCAGCAGGCTCGTAAGGCTTCTGATGTATTAGAAATTAAGAAAATAACATCTAGGACGGGGGTGTAGATCATGGATAGTTCGTCTGTTATAGGAATGGAACATTTTCTTATTCTTGCAGGAATGCTCTTTACTATTGGAGTGTTCGGTATTTTTCTTAATAGAAAAAATGTGATTGTTATTCTTATGTCCATCGAATTAATGTTGCTCGCGGTAAATATTAATTTTGTTACATTCTCGGCTTATTTACATGATTTGGTAGGTCAGGTTTTTGTAATGTTTATACTTACTGTGGCTGCCGCAGAAGCTGCTATAGGTTTGGCTGTGCTTGTTGTGTTTTTCCGCAATAAAGGCTCGATAGATGTCGAAGACCTTTCTGGAATGAAGGGGTAGCTTTTATGGAATTACTGGCTGTATTCTCTCCATTATTTGCATTTATAGTTGCAGGGCTTTTTGGAAAGCAAATTGGCGATAAGGGTGTTCAGTTTATAACTTGCGCCGCTGTTATACTAGCAGCATTTGCTTCTATTACATTGTTCTTCAATGTTATATTAACTCCAAACATGGTTGATGGGGCATATGTCACTGTTTTAACCTCATGGATAAGCTCGGGTACTTTCAATGTAGAATGGGCTTTGCGTATAGATCAGCTTTCTGTTGTTATGATGTGCGTGGTGAATATTGTTTCGGCCTGTGTTCATGTCTACTCAGTTGGTTATATGAGCCATGATCCGCATAAATCACGCTTTATGGCTTACTTGAGCCTATTTACATTTGCAATGTTAATGCTGGTAACTGCTAATAACCTACTGCAACTTTTCTTCGGTTGGGAAGGTGTGGGCGTGGCTTCATATCTGTTGATTGGTTTTTGGAATCATAAGCACTCCGCAAATTCTGCTGCACAAAAGGCATTTATTGTAAATAGGGTGGGGGACTTTGGTCTAGCTCTAGGTATTATGGCTATATTTGTTGTTTTTGGCTCCATTGATTTTACACAAATTTTCAATAATCCTGAACAATATGCGCAAACAACAATTAACTTTTTAGGATATGATTATCATGCTCTGAGCGTTATTTGTTTGCTATTGTTTGTTGGAGCAGTTGGTAAGTCGGCTCAGCTTGGATTACATACTTGGCTTCCTGATGCTATGGAGGGGCCAACACCTGTATCAGCTCTTATTCATGCAGCAACTATGGTGACGGCAGGTGTGTTTCTTGTTGCCAGATTTTCTCCGTTATTTGAATATGCTCCTATGGCATCTATGGTTGTTGCTGTTGTCGGTGCTACTACTGCTTTTGTTGCCGCAACTATTGCGATGACACAATTTGATATTAAGCGTGTTATTGCATATTCAACAATGAGCCAACTTGGATATATGTTCTTTGCTCTTGGGGTGTCAGCTTATTCTGCTGCGATCTTTCATTTAATGACTCATGCATTTTTTAAAGCGCTGCTGTTCCTTGGCGCTGGTTCAGTTATTCATGCGATGTCTGATGAGCAGGATATGCGTAACATGGGTGGTATTTGGAAAAAAATCCCAATGACTTATGCGATGATGTGGATTGGCTCTCTTGCTCTTGCTGGTATTTGGCCATTTGCTGGATATTTTTCAAAGGATATAGTTTTAGAAGCTGCTTGGGCAGACCATACATGGTTCGGTCATTATGCCTACTGGATGGGGATCGCTGCTGCTTTTATGACAGCATTTTATAGTTGGCGTTTAATAATAATGACTTTCCATGGTAAGCCCAGAGCCAGTGAAAAGGTTATGAGCTATGTTCATGAATCTCCTAGCGTAATGATGATGCCATTGGTTGTCTTGGCATCGGGAGCTATTATGGCTGGAAGTATTTTTTATGGTGGTTTTGTAGGTTCTTCATCAAGTGGTCATGGTAATGAACATGCTAAAGTAATTGCGAACGCAGGGGCTGATGTAGCAGCGGAGCATGGTGATTCAAGCCACCAAGATAAAGCAGAAAACTCAGCCCATAATAAGCCAAAAGAGAGAGCTATGATCAATCTGTGGTCTAAGGATTATTTTTGGCATGAGGCAATACAGGTTCTTCCTGAGAATGATACCGTAGATGCCGCTCACTCTGTACCTTATTGGGTAAAAAAGCTGCCTTCAGTTGTCGGCGTTATTGGAATTTTATTAGCTTATTTACTTTATATAGCTAAACCAGGCGTGCCATCAGTAATAGTAAGGATATTCAGGCCATTATATTCTTTGTTCTTCAATAAATGGTTCTTTGATCAGGTTTATAGCATGGTTTTTGTTAGTAATACGTTTAGGCTAGGGCGCATATTCTCTAACAGTGATAAAAACCTAATTGATAAGCTCGGCCCTGACGGAGTTGCAGGTTTTTCAAGTCGCCTTTCCAGTAACTTGTCAAAATTCCAAAGTGGATATGTTTATCAATATGCTCTTGTTATGATTATTGCGCTTATATCTATAGTTTCATGGTTTGTGTTCAAGGCAGACCCCAGTTTTTATATGCCTGCTGATATGCTTACAGATATTGATTTGCCTATTCATGCAGATAATGTAGAAGGAAATGGCTTGTAATGAATTTCCCTCCTGTTCTTTCGATAATGATTTTTTTACCGTTAGTTTGCGCACTTATGGTTGCAATGGTGCGTGGGGAAAAGGGCGACGAGGCTATTGTTGAAAAAAATGTTAAGCATTTATCTCTGTTTAGCTCTTTGTTCGTCTTAGCTTTCGGTATGTTTATGTACCAGAATTATGATCCAGCCATCACTGATTTTCAGTTTGTTGAGAATTACGCGTGGTTAGGTAATGCTGGTATAAATTATCATCTAGGTATTGACGGTATTTCCCTATATTTTGTTATGCTTTCAGTGGTTTTAACGCCAATTTGTATATTGGCTAGCTGGACTTCAGTTAAAACTCGAATAAAGGAATATATGGTTGCTTTCTTGATTCTCGAGAGCTTTATGATTGGAACTTTTGTTGCTCTAGATTCTATTCTTTTCTATATATTCTTTGAGGCTGTACTTATTCCAATGTTCTTGATCATTGGTGTTTGGGGTGGCCCGCGCCGTGTCTATGCTTCATATAAGTTCTTTTTATATACCTTATTCGGTTCTGTACTTTTACTTTTGGGATTACTTACACTTTTCTCTCAAGTAGGAACAACGGATATTCCAACTCTTATTGCAAATCCAGTTGATGTGGGCATACAAAAATGGATATGGCTAGCATTTTTCGCAAGCTTTGCAGTTAAAATGCCTATGTGGCCTGTGCATACTTGGTTGCCTGATGCTCATGTGGAAGCACCGACCGCTGGTTCTGTGATACTTGCTGGTGTGCTTTTGAAAATGGGTGGTTATGGGTTCTTACGTTTTTCTCTTCCGATGCTACCTGATGCCAGTATTTATTTTGCTCCGTTTGTGATGTGGCTTAGTGTGATTGCTATAATTTATACATCTTTGGTGGCGTTGGTGCAGGAGGATATGAAAAAACTGATTGCTTATTCCTCTGTGGCGCATATGGGGTTTGTAACCCTTGGTATATTTAGCTTTACCCAGCAAGGGATCGATGGTGCGGTTTTTCAAATGATTAGCCACGGGGTTATTTCAGCGGCTTTATTTCTTTGTGTTGGTGTAGTTTATAATCGCCTTTATACTCGTGAGATTGGTCGTTATGGTGGATTGGTTAAGAACATGCCTATATATGCAACCATGTTTATGATATTTATGCTTGGATCAGTTGGTCTTCCGGGTACTAGCGGCTTTGTTGGTGAGTTTCTAAGCTTATTGGGGGCATTTCAGGCAAATACTATTGTGGCGGCGTTTGCAACGACTGGAGTTATTTTTGGTGCAGCTTATATGCTCTTACTTTATCGTCGTATCGTATTTGGCCCTCAAGATAATAAAGATGCAGCGGCAATGCTTGATCTTGATCCTATTGAGAAGGCTATTTTGGCTCCATTAGCAATATTAGTTATTTATTTGGGTGTTTTTCCAAATACTGTATTAGAAAAAGTAACGCCAGCAACATCTCAAATAGTTTCCATTTATCAGGATAGTGATATATCAGATGATATGATGGAAAGTTCAGAAGGGGTAATAGAAATAGAAACACAAGATGCGAGTGTATCAGAATGATAGAAACGCTTAATATCATGCTAGTAATGCCTGAAATATTTATAGCTGTTATGGCTATGATGTTTCTAATGTTTGGTGTTTTTCAAGGAAATAAATCAACAGATATATTGTGTTGGGCAGCTTCATTTTGTTTTGTCATCGCTTCATATTTGATTTTGCAGACTAACTGGGATACCCAATTCGCGCTTAATAATATGCTTGTAATTGACTCTTTTTCTAGCGTTATGAAGCTTATAATTATTATAGGTATAATAGCATCGCTTGGATTATCAGTTAAATATTTACATCAAGAGCGCATATCCAGATTTGAATATCCAGTTTTAATGATGTTTGCTGGCGTTGGTATGATGCTTATGGTTTCAGCTAATAATATGTTAGCGCTTTATATGGGTTTAGAACTTCAATCTTTAAGCTTGTACGTCCTTGCAGCATTTCATAGGAATTCTTTAAAATCAGGTGAGGCTGCGGCTAAATATTTTATACTAGGTGCTCTGTCATCTGGTATGCTTCTTTTTGGTATATCATTAATATATGGCTTTGTTGGTAGCTTAGACTTTGCAATAATACAAAAGACTTTAAGTGAATTAGAAGCTATTCCCCCCGGATTTACTGTTGGTATGGTTTTTGTGCTAGCTGCGTTAGTATTTAAAATATCAGCAGCTCCATTTCATATGTGGACACCTGATGTATATCAAGGTGCGCCAACAAGCATCACAGCATTTTTTGCTATTGTTCCTAAGGTTGCGGCGTTAGCTCTAATTATTCGTTTGCTTTATGTTCCATTTGTGCCAGTAGCGGATCAATGGACACAGATTTTATATTTTGTGTCTATAATGTCTTTATTGTTTGGTGCTTTTGCGGGTATTGCCCAGAATAATATTAAACGATTATTTGCTTACAGCTCGATAGGTAATATGGGTTATGTTTTGATAGGATTAATAGCAGGAACGGAGCTGGGCGTTTCCTCGGTTATAGTATTCATACTGATTTATATGATAATGACGGCTGGTTCTTTTGCAGTGATATTATGTATGCGTAGAGATGGTATTGCTGTGGAAAACATAAGTGATCTGTCTGGTCTTTCTAAAAACCAACCCATTCTTGCCTATATTATGGCTGCTTTAATGTTTTCAATGAGTGGTATTCCTCCTTTTGCAGGTTTCTTTGGAAAGTTGTTTGTTTTCAATGCTGCTGTGGCTAGTGGTCATTATACTTTAGCCGTTATCGGTGTTTTGGCATCAGTTGTAGCAGCATTCTACTATTTGCGTATTATAAAGGTTATGTTTTTTGATAAGCCTGCGGATCCATTTGATAAGGAAATAGATATAGAAAAAAGAATTGTACTTCTTTTCTCATTATTATTTATCATAGGGTTTATATTTAAACCAATATTTGTGCTATCTATCGCTCAAAGTGCCGCAAGTTCTTTGTTCTAGGGCGATTATTTATGCCTATAAATTGGAATATCAGTTCATACACAACACTGCCAAGCACACAGGATAAGTTAAGAAAAATACTTGATGAGACCCCGCATCTTAATGAGGGTTTTGCTCTATGCGCTGAGGAGCAGACTTCTGGACGTGCTCGTCATGGACGAAAATGGGAAGATGGTAAGGGTAATTTATTTATATCATTTCTATTAAGGCCAGAAAAAGATAGAAGCTTCTGCTCTCAACTATCTTTAATCGTAGGAATTTCTTTGATTGAGGCAATAAAAGACCAGATTAATATAAATTGTAATATCATTTTAAAATGGCCAAATGATGTATTATTAGACAATAAAAAAAGTGCAGGAATTCTAGTAGAAGCTATGGATATAGAACAGCAAGAATATCCTGTAATGATTGTTGGGGTCGGTGTGAATATAAGCAGCGCTCCAATAGAAAAATCAGCATGTTTAAATGACTATATGAATGATTTAGTTGTCATAGATAGGTTCAAAGCAAGCTTTTTTAGCATTTTTGAGAATAACTACCAAAGATGGAAAAAATTTGGTTTTAAAGTTTTCAAAAGTTGTTTTTTGGATTACACATATCCTAAAGGCTCAAGAATAGGCGTTAAAATTGCCAAAAACACTATTACTGGTGAATTTATTGATATTGATGAAGTTGGTAATCTTAAATTATTATGTGATAGAACCCAAAAAGTACGTGAAATAACATCGGGTGATGTATTTTTAATGTGATATAGTCAATCTCTTAAATTTAGAATATGAGTTATTATAATGTTGTTAGCTATAGATGTAGGAAATACCAATACAGTTTTTGCGCTTTTTAGAGGTAAAAAACAAACCCATTCTTGGCGGTGTAAAACAGAAGGTTCACGATCTGCTGATGAATATGCTGTTTTTTTAAACCAATTATTTAATCTTGAGAATATTGAGTGGAGTCATATTGAAAACATCATTATAAGCTCAGTTGTTCCTGATGCTAATTTTCATCTTAGCAAGTTTTGTGAAAAATATATTTCAACTCTTCCCCTTTATGTTGATTATCAGTCAGCAGGTATAATTGTTGATCTAAATCAGCCAGAGGAAATAGGCGCAGATAGGCTTGTTAATGCCAGCGCAGTAATTAAACATTATCCGCTACCTGCCGTTGTTATAGACTTTGGAACGGCGACTACCTTTGATGTTATCGATGATGGTCAAGTATATAGAGGCGGGGTAATAGCTCCGGGGATACGTCTTTCCATTGAGGCTCTAGCGCAAAAGGCAGCTAAACTTCCTAATATTGATATAAAAAAACCGCGTCACGCTATTGGAAAAAATACTCGTGAGGCTATGCATTCAGGGCTTTATTGGGGCTATATTGGTTTGATAGAAAAGATATTAGGTAACATTGAGGAAGAACTCGGCGCAAAGCCTTATGTTATTGCAACTGGCGGTCTTGCTTCTCTTTATGCTCAAAGTACAGATTATATTGATATTGTTGATAACGATCTGATATTTAAAGGCCTTTTTGATATTTTTAATAAACAAAAGTAATAAATTAATATGAGTAATATTTTTAATTCAGATGAATTTTTATTCACTCCGTTAGGTGGCAGTGAAGAATTTGGTGCAAATCTAAATCTTTATTCCTGCAATGGCGAGTTAATTGCCATAGATTGTGGAATAGCTTTCGCTGATGAGCGTTTTCCAGGGATAGATATACTTCTTCCGGACCCTTGGCTTTTAGAGGAGAATAAGGAAAGGTTAAAGGCTCTAATAATAACCCATGCTCATGAAGACCATATCGGTGCAGTTCCTCATCTATGGGAACGTTTTAAATGCCCTATCTACACAACTAAATTTACAGCGACAGTCCTACGTAAAAAATTTGATCAGGAAGGCGTTGAAGGTACGGATATTAGGGTTATAAACCTTAATGAAGATATTGAAATTGGAGTGTTCACGATTAAGGCTTTGCCGGTTTCTCATTCTGTTCCAAGTAGCTTTTCAGTCTTTATTCAAACCCCCCATGGCAATGTTTTGCATAGCGGTGATTGGAACCTTGATCCTGCGCCAGTTACTGGGAGCAGAACTGAAGAAAAAACATTTCAGAAAATATCTGATAAGGGGATTATTGCTTATATTGGAGACTCAACCAATGCTCAAGTAAACGGGTTTTCAGGATCTGAAGCCGATATTGAGAAGGGTATGATTGAAGAGTTTAAAAAATGTAAGGGTAAAATTGCTGTAACAAGTTTTTCATCAAATATTGGCCGTGTGATTAGTATTGCCAGAGCGGCTGAAAAAGTAGGCCGTAGCGTTGTTCTTATTGGCAGATCGTTGCACCGTATGGTTGGTAGTGCCTATGATTGTGGTCTTATGCAAGATATTCCCGAGTTTTTAACTGATGACGATATCTCTCATATAGCTGATGAGAATGTAGTTTTTATTGTTACAGGGTCACAGGGGGAACATCGCGCTGCGCTTGCTAGAATAGCTAGGGGGGAATATAGTTCTGTATCATTGAATAAGGGGGACAGCGTTATATTTTCTGCCAGAGCAATTCCTGGAAATGAACGCAATATAAATACTGTTAAAAATAATCTGAGCGCGGCAGGAGTACGAATTGTTACACCAAGCGATACCAAAAACACAATTCATGTTTCTGGCCACCCGTGCAAGGAAGAGATAATCCAGATGCTGCAATGGGTAGAACCTGATTGCGTAATTCCGGTTCATGGAGAGCGTTTACAACTTGATGCACAAGCAAAACTGGCTCAAGCATGTCAAGTAAAGCGCACAATAGTACCTAATAACGGGTCAGTGATCCGACTTGCGCCGGGTGAACCTGAAATCATAGATCATGTAGAAACAAGAATGTTAGCCGTAGATCTAACGCGCATTATTCCAGTAAATCATCAATCAATTACAGCGCGCCGTAAGTTACAATATTCAGGGGCAGTTCATGCCTCGATAGTTCTTGATGGTGATTTAAAAGTTTTGGGTGAGATTAAAATCGATACTATTGGCTTAACTTGTGATCGTAATGATGATTGCATAATAGAAGATTTAGAAGAAAATATATTAAAAAGCATATGTGATATTGAGGCTGATATTGTGCGTGATGAGGAAGAAATTTCAGAAACTATCAGGATTTCTTTGCGAAGATATGTTTCGGATATATTTCGTTTAAAACCTAAAACAACAATTCATGTTACCTGTTTGGATATATAATAATTAAGGAAATTAATTCATGCACCCAGTATCAGCAATAGTTGTTTTTATAATGATATGGTGGACAGTAATTTTTTGTGTTCTTCCCTTCGGTGTTTCTACTACCCATGAGGAGGAGGGGGAAGACGGTGAATATATTGCTCCAGGAGCCCCTAAGAATATAAATATAAAAAAGAAATTTATAATTACCACTGTGATTTCGATTATTATTTGGATTGCAGTGTATTTCTTTATTGAGTCTAATATTATTGATATAAGGGAAATAGCTTATAAAATGGACTAAACCTATGTTTAAATTATTGATATTTACTGCTGTTTTTTTACTCTTTTCAGGAGATACTTACGCCGATGATATTCAAAATTTATGTGGTAAAGTAAAAAGCTATAAAAATAATGCAAATTATGTTGAAGGCGTAGATGTTAAGGGAAATAAGGTTACTCCAGCAGATTTAAACTCTAATGTTTCATCACCGTTATATAATCCAATAATAATACCAATAAGGTTTGATCTTGCACAGCGTTATGGGCTTAATTTACCATTAGGTGCAGATTTAAAGCCAACCATAGCTGACATAAAAATATTTTCAGATGGCACTATTAAATATAATGATGCTGATATATCCAATAATATCAATAAGCTTTGTGATAGTTATGATAGTAAAGATAAAAATATTCAATATAATCAATCAGAACAGCATGGACATGAAAGCTCTGATCCCGTAATCTCTAGCGACAAAATTGAAGGTAGCTTTCCTCACGAGAAAATAGCTAAACCACATTATAATGATTGAAATTCTGGAGTAGTAAATGGGTAAAAAAGCAAGGACAGCTATAACATCAACGCGCGATGACGATTTTGCACAATGGTATCAACAGGTAATTAAAGCTGCAGATATGGCCGAAAACTCTCCTGTTCGTGGTTGTATGATTATTAAGCCCTATGGTTTTTCCCTATGGGAGAATATGCAGCGTGTTTTTGATGATATGATTAAAGAACATGGTGTTCAAAATGCTTATTTTCCACTTTTGATACCTTTAAGTTTTATAAGCCGTGAAGCCGATCATGTGGAAGGCTTTGCCAAGGAGTGTGCAGTTGTTACGCATCATAGATTGGAGGAGCAAGATGGAGAACTTGTACCTGCAGGAAAACTTGAAGAGCCTTATGTTATTCGTCCAACTTCAGAAACTATAATCGGTGACGCGATGGCGCGATGGATTCAATCTTACAGAGATTTACCGCTAAAGCTGAATCAGTGGTGTAATGTCATGCGTTGGGAGATGCGTACACGCATGTTTTTACGAACATCTGAGTTCCTATGGCAAGAAGGTCATAACGCATTTGAAAACGCTGAAGATGCTAGAGAGGATTCATTAAAAATGCTTGAAGCATACCGTGTTTTTGCTGAAGATTATTTGGCATTGCCGGTCTTTACAGGTGAAAAAACAGAAGATGAGCGTTTTCCTGGCGCTGATGCTACTTATACTATTGAGGCAATTATGCAAGATGGTAAGGCTTTACAGGCTGGAACATCGCATGATCTAGGTCAGAATTTTGCCAAGTCTATCGGCATTAAATTCCAAAACCGTGAGGGTGATGAGGAATACGCGCATACAACTAGCTGGGGTATTTCTACGCGTTTAATCGGCGGTATGATTATGGCACATGGCGATGATGACGGTATGATTATGCCTCCGCGCGTTGCCCCACAGCAAATTATAATACTTCCTGTTGTTAAAAATATTGATGAAGGCGGTGAAGTTATAGAATTTGCAAAAAAACTTGTAGGCGAACTTAAAAAACAAGGTCTGCGCGCACATGTTGATATGCGAGATATGCGTACCCCTGATAAAATGTGGGACTCTATTAAAAAAGGTGTACCACTGCGCGTTGAAATCGGTAATAGAGAGCTTGAAAATGGTGAGGTAACATTTGTACGTCGTGATATTGGAAGGGATTCAAAGGAAACTATTTCCTCTGATGCTTTTGTTGATAGAGCGCATAGTCTTATATATGAAATTCATAATTTCATGTTAGAACGAGCAAAAACCTTTCGTGATGATAACACTTCGGAAGGTTCATCTGTTGATGATATTGATGAGTTCTTTAAATCTGGTAATATTGGGTTGATAAAAGTACCAACCACTCTTTTAGACGATGAAAGTCTGGAAAAAGTAATGAAGGAATATTCTTTATCAACGCGCTGTATGCCCTTCAAAGATGAAGGTCAAAAAGTTTTAATCGGAAAGGCGTATTAGTTACAATGCTATCAAAGTTTGAACGCACTGTTGCTTGGCGCTATTTGCGCTCTAAAAAGGCTGAGGGCTTCGTTTCGGTCATTGCTGGCTTTTCATTTGCTGGTATAATGCTTGGCGTTGCAACACTTATTATCGTAATGAGCGTAATGAATGGCTTTCGCCAAGAGTTATTTAGTAAAATACTTGGCCTTGGTGGACATATGAATGTTTATTCTCAATCAGGGGCTCTTTATGATTATAGGGATATTTATAATATTGTAAAATCTGTCGATGGTGTTGAAAATGCAACTCCTATAATTGAAGGACAGACCTTACTATCATATAAAAGCGCGGCAACAGGTGTGATGGTACGCGGATTATCGCAATCAGATTTTGCTGCTCGCGATACGCTGTATGATGGTATAAAGCAGGGGCAGCTTGAGGATTTTAGGGGCTATAAAATTGCCATAGGTACTGTTTTGGCAAAAAAATTCAATATCGGAATAGGTGACAAAGTTACAGTAACGTCACCTGTTTTGAAAACCACACCTTTTGGCACAATTCCAACGCAGCGTGGATTTGAAGTTGCCATGATTTTTGATGTGCAAATGTATGAATATAACAGCAATTTTATATTTATGCCTTTGCCAGCAGCGCAAAAGTTTTTTCAACTTAAAAATAGCGTGAATTCCATAGAAATATTTTTAAAAGATCCTGACAAACTCTCTCAAATACGAAGGGAGATTGAGTTTGAACTTGATGGTAAGGCCTCGGTTTATGATTGGCGGGATATGAATAAGAGCTTCTTTAATGCGCTTGAAGTAGAGCGTAATGTTATGTTCTTAATTCTTAGTCTTATTATACTTGTGGCGGCGTTCAATATTATTTCATCGATGATAATGTTGGTAAAAGATAAGGGGCATGATATTGCAATTATGCGAACTATGGGGGCAACTCGTGGCAACATGATGCGTATATTCATGCTTACAGGTGCCAGTATTGGACTTATTGGAACTATTGTGGGTGCAGCCATAGGTATAAGTTTTGCAATGAATATTGAAACTGTCAGAGAAATAATAGAGGGGCTTACTGGAGCAACATTATGGGACGAGGAAATTAGGTTCCTTTCGGAAATTCCTGCTAAGATTGATTGGAATGAAACAATTAGCGTTTTGGCTATGGCTTTTTCACTTTCAATCGTTGCAACAATATATCCAGCGTGGCGAGCGGCTCGTCTAGACCCAGTGGAGGCTTTGCGATATGAATAGCATCGTGGTGAAATATGGGTAAAGATTTAATGGATACATTTGAAAAACATAGCTTTCCCGATCAGGGTATAGCCAGAGCTGAATATTATATACCATCGCCTGTTTCAAAGAAATATGAAGAAATAGATGATGAGCCACTTGAAGATGCAAGCTTCTTTTTTGAAGAAGAAGATGACGATGATGACTTGCTTGATGAATCATATGAAGAACCTTTAATTGAAGAAGGGCAACTCGTCCTTATGGTTCGTGGGCTGAATAAAATTTATAAGCAAGGATCTAATGTTTTAAATATTTTGAATAATGTTGATTTACGACTTTATTCGGGGGAAATATGTGCCCTTATTGGGCCTAGTGGTTCTGGTAAATCTACGCTCTTACATATATTGGGGTTATTAGATGCGCCAAGTTCTGGTCAGGTTATGATTGGTGAGCATGACGTATCAACTTTGAATGATCGTGCGCGCACTAAATTACGAAGCCAACATATTGGCTTTGTATATCAGTTCCATCATCTATTGCCTGAATTTACCGCTCTTGAAAATGTTGCTTTAGCGCAAATAATAGCAGGGAAAAAACCTGAGGAAGCTAATATCAAGGCGGAAGAACTATTGGTACAACTTGGGCTTGAGGATCGTCTAAAGCATAGGCCCGCCACTTTATCTGGGGGGGAACAGCAACGCGTTGCTATTGCCAGAGCTTTGGTAAATGATCCTTTGCTTTTATTCGCTGATGAGCCAACTGGTAATCTTGATCCTGAAACGGCAGAAGATGTCTTTGAGATGTTATTGGGCTTGGTTCATAAGAGGGGGATAGGCGCTCTTATTGCTACTCATAACATTGATTTAGCGAATAAAATGGATCGTATATTAGAAGTAAAATCTGGGCGGGTTTTACCTTACTAATAAATAGATAGATTTTATCTTATAATTTTTGCTAGGCTATAGTCCTTATGACAGAAAATTTTATACATCTTCATACTCATTCTGCATATTCACTGGCAGAAGGAGCAATCAAGGTTAAAGACCTTGTTAAGCTCTGCGTTAAGGGGAAAATTCCCGCAGTTGCGGTTACTGATACAAATAACCTTTTTGGCGCTATGGAATTCGCGCTTGAGGCTTCTAAAGCTGGTGTTCAGCCAATACTAGGTTGTCAGGTGAGCATTGATGCAGAAGGTCATCAACTTGTTTTGCTGGTTCAAAATGAAATAGGATATAAAAACCTTTGTAAAATCATTAGCCATGCCTATATGCAAGAGGGTAATAACGGCGATATTATTTCATCATTTGAGGTAATAGAAAAGCATAATGATGGCTTGATATGTCTTAGTGGAGCAATGAGAGGAACAATTGCACAAGCTGTATTACATGGACAAAATGATAAAGCAGAAGAAGCTTTAGCTTTACTTAAGGATATTTTTGCAGATCGCTTTTATATTGAGCTACAGCGCCACAACTTATCTGGAGAGGATAAGGTTGAAAACTCAATAATTGATCTGGCTTATAAATATGATGTTCCGCTTGTTGCTACTAATGATTGCTTTTTCAAGAATAGGGCAGCTCATGAGGCTCATGATGCGCTGTTATGTATTGCTGAGGGACGTTATGTTACAGAAAAAGACAGGCGCAAGGTAACGCCAGAGCATTATTTTAAATCTTCATCGGAAATGGTTTCCTTATTCAAAGACCTACCAGAGGCAATTCAAAATACGGTTGTAATAGCGCAGCGTTGCTCATATTTGTTAAAGCCTATCGCGCCAATATTGCCACCATTTGAAACTGAAAGTAAACGACCAGAACCAGAAGAGCTTGCCACGCAATCAAAAGAGGGTTTGCAATGGCGTTTGAAAAAATTCGTCTATAAAGATGGTATGAGTGATAAGGAAAAGGCGGAAGTTGCAAAACCATATTTAGACCGACTAGATTTTGAGCTTGATGTGATAAATCAAATGGGATTTCCAGGTTACTTCCTTATAGTTTCTGATTTTATCAAATGGTCGAAAGATCATAATATTCCTGTAGGGCCAGGTAGGGGGTCAGGTGCAGGTTCTATTGTCGCTTGGGCCTTAAAAATTACTGACCTTGACCCACTGGAATTTGGTCTGCTGTTTGAGCGTTTTCTTAATCCAGAGCGCGTATCTATGCCTGACTTTGATATTGATTTTTGTCAGGATCGTCGCGATGAGGTTATTAAATATGTTCAAGAGCGCTATGGCTTTGATCACGTAGCGCAGATTATAACCTTTGGTAAGTTGCAAGCCAGAGCCGTTGTACGCGATGTGGGGCGTGTATTGCAAATGCCTTATGGTCAGGTTGATCGTATTGCTAAGATGATTCCTAATAATCCTGCTAATCCTATGACTTTGCAAGAGGCATTAGATGCCGATGCAGATTTGCGCGCGGAAAAACGTAAAGATGAGGTACAGGGGAAACTGATTGATATCGCGTTGCAGCTTGAAGGGCTTTATCGCCATGCCTCAACTCATGCTGCAGGCGTAGTTATTGGAGATCGCCCGCTTGATGAGCTTGTGCCGCTATATCGTGACCAACGATCTGATATGCCTGTAACTCAATTCAATATGAAATATGTAGAGCAAGCTGGTTTGGTTAAATTTGACTTTCTTGGTCTTAAAACCATGACTGTTGTGCAGAAAAGCCTAGATTTCATTGAAGAGCAAACAGGAAAGAGGATCGATGCTCTTGAGATACCATTGGACGATGAAAAGGCTTATGAGCTTATGGCACGTGGAAATACGGTAGGTGTATTTCAGCTTGAGAGTGCAGGCATGAGAGATACCTTGAAAAAGGTTAAGCCTAACCGTTTTGAAGATATTATCGCCCTAGTTGCACTTTATAGGCCAGGGCCAATGGATAACATTCCTAAATATATTGAGGTTAAAGAAGAAAAAGTAGAACCTGATTATATGCACCCGATACTTCAGTCGTTCCTTGAGGAAACTTACGGGATTATGATTTATCAAGAGCAAGTAATGCAAGCCGCGCAAAAGCTTGCTGGATATACACTTGGTGGTGCGGATTTACTTCGTCGTGCAATGGGTAAGAAAATTCAAGCAGAGATGGATAATCAGCGCAAATTATTTGTAGATGGGGCAAAAGAACATAATGATGTTGATCCTGATAAATCGTCTGAAATTTTTGATCAAATTGCAAAATTTGCTGGCTATGGTTTTAATAAGTCGCACGCCGCTGCTTATGCTCTCATTGCTTATTGGACGGCTTGGTTAAAGGCTAACTATCCTGTAGAATTCATGGCTTCTTCAATGTGTCTTGATCTTGGCAATACAGATAAGCTTAGTATCTTTAAGCAAGATATGGATAAGGCCGAAATTCTGCTTTATACGCCTGATGTAAATAAATCTGCACCTGATTTTAAGGTTGAGAATGACGGCGTTCGTTATGCCTTAGCGGCTCTTAAAGGTGTTGGTGAAGATGCAATGGAAAAGCTAGTGGAGGAGCGCACAAAAAATGGAGTTTATAAAGACTTGCAGGATTTTGCCTCACGCCTTGATCCCAAAACAATGAATAGGCGACAATTTGAGCGCCTTATAAGTGCAGGTGCTTTTGATGGCCTATATGATAACAGGGCATCATTATCCAAGGGTAGTGATGTTATTATAAAATATGCGCAATCTCTTGCAGAAGAGCGAAGTAGCGGGCAAGTAAGTCTTTTCGGAGATGATAGCGGGGATACAGGTCTGGGTATGCCCAGCTTGCCTGATATACCTAATTGGAATTCCTTGGATAAGCTATCTCATGAATTTGCAGCTGTTGGGTTTTATTTATCAGCTCACCCCTTGGATACTAGGCAGGCTCAATTTGAACGAATGAAAATCAAACCATTTGTTTTTGTTGAGAATGATATTATTTCTAAGGGGTCTGCTATTTATCAAATGGCTGGGGTTTTGCTCAAGAAACAAGAAAAAATGTCACAGAAAGGCAATAAATATGCCTTTTTACAATTATCTGATCCTACTGGTATTTATGAGGTAACTATATTTTCAGAAACTCTAAATTCTGCGCGTGAATATTTAGAAGCTGGAGAAACTCTACTGCTTAATATTGAGGCGGAGATAAAAGAGGATCAATTACGTTTGACTTGTGCAAAAATTCAGCCGCTTGAACTTGCTTTAGATGGAAAAATAAACGAGATAAATATTCATCTAGAGAGTATGGTTGGCGCTAGTAAAGTAAAGGAGTTCCTAGATATAGAAGGACGCGGACGTTCAAAAATTAGCTTATACGCGCATCTAGAAAATAATCGTATTGCTTACATTAAAATTCCAGGTAATTGGTCGCTTAGCTCACAAGCTCGAAATATTATACGTTCTGAAAAGGGTGTTATTGAAATATCTGAGCTTTAATTGAAGAATGCCGTGTATTTTTCCTTGCAATACTTAGCATTACACGTTAGAAAGCGTGAGTTTAAATTCACATGCGGGATTTGGTACTATATCTGTTCATGGATATAAGGCCATCCGGTGTAGTCAAAATGGCTACTCAAAGTCTCGCAGATGTATAACCGGTAAAGGAAAAATAAAATGGCAGTACCTGAATTCACTATGCGTCAGCTTCTAGAGGCAGGCGTTCACTTTGGTCATCACACACGTCGCTGGAATCCAAAAGTCCGTCAATATATTTTTGGTGTTCGTAACGGGGTTCATATTCTTGATTTACAACAAACACAGCCAATGCTTCGTGACGCTTTAACAGAGATTCGTAATATCGTATCTAAGGGCGGTCGTATTTTGTTTGTTGGAACTAAAAGACAGGCACAAACTACAATAGCAGAAAGTGCTAAACGTTGTGGTCAGTACTATGTTAATCAACGCTGGCTTGGTGGAATGATGACTAACTGGAAAACAATCACTGCATCAATAAATCGTTTACGTGAAGTTGAAAAAATCCTTTGTGGTGATCAGTCAGGTTATACGAAAAAAGAACTTTTGATGATGACACGTGAGCGCAATAAGCTTGAATCTGCTATTGGTGGTATTAAGGATATGGGCGGACAGCCTGATGCTTTGTTTGTTATTGATACAAATAAGGAAGATCTGGCTATAAAAGAAGCCAATAAGCTTGGAATTCCTGTTTTTGCAATTGTTGATAGTAACAGTAATGTTGATGGTGTTGATTATATAATACCCGGCAATGATGATGCTTTACGCGCAATTGATCTTTACTGTGAACTTGTTGTTGGAGCAGTCCTTGATGGTCTCCAAGCTGAGCTTGGTTCTAGTGGTAAAGACTTTGGCGCTCAGAAAGATGTTAAAGTTGATTTGCCAAAAGAAAAAAAGGCAAAGAAAGCTAGCAAAAAGTCAGAGGCAAAAAAAGAAACATCTGAAAAGGCTGGTGATAAACCAAAATCTAAAGATGATAAGGTTAAAAAACCTAAGGCTGAAGCAAAAAAAGCAGCTTCTGCGTAGCTTAATGTAAATTGTATTTTTGTATTAGAAGAGGATAGGATGATGGCTAGTATTACAGCATCAATGGTAAAAGAACTTCGTGAATCTACAGGTGTAGGTATGATGGACGCTAAAAAAGCGTTGGTTCAAAATGACGGTAACATGGAAAAAGCAGTTGATTGGCTTCGTACTCAAGGTATGGCTAAGGCCGCTAAGAAATCTGGTCGTACAGCTGCGGAAGGATTGGTTGCGGTTATTACCGATGGTTCAAATGGCGCGGTTGTTGAAATAAATGCAGAAACAGACTTTGTTGCTCGTAATGAAGAGTTTCAATCATTTGTTCGTAAAGTTGCAGCTAATGCTCTTAAAGTTGATAGTTTAGAGGAGTTAATCTCATCTGAAATTGATGGTAAGACTATTGAGCAAACTTTGACCGATTTAATTGCAACAATTGGTGAGCATATGGCAATACGTCGTATGACTAGACTTTCTGTGCCAGAAGGTAGCGTTATAGGCTATGTTCATAGTGCTTTAGATGAAGGTATTGGTAAGATAGGTGTCCTTGTTGCTCTCGAATCCAGTGCAAGTGCAGATGTTTTGCAATCAACAGGTAAACAAGTAGCAATGCATGTTGCTGCTGCTAATCCACAGTTTTTGGATAAAAACTCAGTTTCTGCAGAGGTTTTAGAGCGCGAGCGTAATGTTCTAAAAGAGCAGGCTATTGCTTCTGGTAAGCCAGCTGAAATTGCTGAAAAAATGGTAGATGGTCGTATCCGTAAATTCTATAGCGAGATATGTCTGACTGAGCAGCCATTTATTATGGATACAGACAAAACTATTGCCGAAGCTATTAAAGCGGCTGGCGATGAGGCAGGCTCAGAGATTAAGCTTGCTGGCTTCGCCCGTGTTCAGCTGGGTGAAGGCATAGAAAAAGTAGAAGAAGATTTTGCAGCAGAAGTTGCCGCAGTTGTAAACGGCTAATTTTCTTAAGTATATTTTTTAACAGCCACGTATTGCGGACTTGCTTCGTTGCGTGGCTGTCATTATATTCGAAGTACGTAATTTTACAAAGATATGGAATATGGGTATGAGCGAAAAAGATCAAACTGATAAATTGGCCTGTGTTTCGCCTTATAAAAGGGTCATGCTTAAAATGTCAGGTGAGGTTCTTATGGGTGATAAGGATTTTGGTCTTGATTCTGCAACCGTTGAAAGGGTCGCTTCTGATATTAAAGATGCTATAGAGTTGGGTATAGAGGTTTGCGTCGTTGTTGGGGCTGGCAATATATTTCGCGGTGTTTCTGGTGCAGCAGATGGAATGGATCGTACTACCGCAGATTATATGGGAATGCTTGGCATTGTTATGAACGCTCTGGCACTACAAAATGCGCTGGAAAATATGGGTGTAAATACACGCGTGCAATCTGCAATTCGTATGGATTCTATTTGCGAGCCATATATTCGCCGTAAGGCTATGAGACATATGGCTAAGGGGCGGGTTGTTATTTTTGCTGCTGGTACTGGTAATCCTTATTTTACAACGGATACAGCCGCGGCATTACGTGCTTCTGAAATGAATTGTGATGTTATTATGAAGGGTACTAAGGTTGACGGGGTTTACGATTCTGACCCTAAAACTAACCCTGATGCTAAACGCTATGATAGTGTATCTTATATAGAGGTATTGACTAAAGATTTAAGAATTATGGACGCAACGGCAATATCTCTTGCTCGTGAGAATAATATTCCAATAGTAGTTTTCTCTGTTATGGAAGATGGGAACTTTGCTAAAGTTGCTTGTTCGCAAGGTAAGTTTACAATAGTCACTAACACATAGATAAAGGGGGGTAAGTCATGTCCTATAATAAGCAGGAAATTCAACGCCGCATGGAAGGTGCAGTTGATTCACTTCACAAAGAGTTTTCAGGTCTTAGAACGGGGAGGGCTTCTGCAAGCTTACTCGATACTGTAGTAGTTGACATTTATGGCAGTAAAATGCCGATCAATCAGGTTGGTACGGTAAGTGTTCCAGAGCCACGCCTTATTTCAGTTCAAGTTTGGGACGGATCAGCGGTTAAAATGGTTGAAAAAGCTATTAGAGATTCTGGGCTAGGCTTAAATCCAATGCCAGATGGCAATAATATTCGTATTCCAATTCCTGATCTTAATGAGGAACGCCGCAAAGAGCTTACTAAAATTGCAGGTAAATCCGCAGAGAGTGCTCGAATATCAGTTAGAAATGTTCGTAAAGACGGAATGGATAGCATTAAGAAGATGGAAAAAGACGGTGATATTTCAGAAGACGACCTAAAGCGTTTATCTGATGAAATACAAAGTCTAACCGATAGTACAATAAAAGAAATTGATAAAATGCTATCGGCAAAAGAAGATGATATTATGACTGTTTAGGCCATAAGGTATATATATGCACCGTAATCAAGATATAATCCCAGATAATATTCCGCGCCATGTTGCTATAATCATGGACGGCAATGGGCGTTGGGCAAAAAAGCGTGGTTTACCTCGCAGTATGGGGCATAAGAAAGGTTCTGAAAGCGTTCGTAAGGTTATTGAGAACGCTAGTGAGTTCGGTATTGAATACCTAACTTTATTCGGTTTCTCCGCAGAAAACTGGAATAGGCCAGAGCAGGAAATAAATGACCTTATGAAACTCTTGCGTCATTATTTGCGTTCAGAAACAGCAGAGTTTCATAAAAAAAATGCAAGACTTTCAGTTATCGGTGACAGAGGCGCGTTTGATAGGGATATTGTAGATCTTATAGAAAATGCAGAAAACCTAACAAAAGATAATGATGGAATTCATGTGACTATTGCGCTTAATTATGGTGGTCAGCAGGATATTTCTCAAGCGACAAATAAAATTATTGAAGAAGCTTTTGTTACTGGTAATATTCCTGATACGGCAACGATTAAGGATAAAATCAATAAATACCTTATGAGTTCAGGCGTTCCTGACCCTGATTTACTTATAAGGACAAGTGGGGAGCAAAGAATTAGTAATTTCTTACTATGGCAATGTGCCTACACTGAAATGGTTTTTGTTCCTGCTTTGTGGCCTGATTTTAATACACAAGACTTGCTTTTTTCCTTAAATGAATATGCATCAAGGGATAGGCGTTTTGGTGCAATACAAAATTCCGAGAAGAGTTTGTGATATGTCCTCAAAATTGAATAAAAGGATTGTTTCGGCTCTATTGCTTGCTCCCCCTTTTATTTTTTCTATAGTTTATGGTGATATTTACCTTTTTATATGGCTTTTAATTGCTTTTTTCATATCTGTGTTTGAGTGGTACGGCCTTGCAAAAAAGACTGAGTTCTTTTTTCCAATAATGGTCTTAGGTGTAATATACATGGCTATATCTTATAGTAGCTTCCTCGCCCTAAGAGAGGTGTATTCCATAAATATACTCATTATATTTCTTGGCATGATATGGTTTAGCGATATTGGAGCTTTTTTTGTTGGCAAAACCTTCGGAGGGCCTAAATTAATTCAGCAGATTAGCCCTAATAAAACATGGTCAGGTTTTGGTGGTGCTTTGTTTTTCCCTGCGCTTTTTGCTGTTATTTGGGTTTCATATATGGGAATACACTCAGAGTTTAATGATAACCCTTGGTATATAATTTACTTTATGGCTGCAATATTGGGCGTAACAATCGGCAGTGTTGGTCAGGCTGGAGATTTATTGGTTTCTTTTATCAAGAGGCAGGCTAATGTTAAGGATACAGGATCTTTAATCCCTGGTCATGGCGGATTGCTGGATCGCATAGATTCAATGCTTCTTGGTGCGCCAATTTTCCTTGTTTTAATCACATTGCTATCTTATGTTTTCTAGTATGAAGCAAAAAAAGATTGTTACAATATTAGGGGCTACAGGATCTGTTGGGCAAAACACTGTAGATGTAATTTGTAAAAACCCAGAATCTTTTGAAGTATATGCTGTAACTGCAAATGAGAACGTTGAGCTTTTGGCTGCTACTGCTATAAAGGTAGGGGCAAAGCTTGCGGTTATTGCTAATCAAAACTTAGAAAATGATCTAATAAAGCTCTTATCTGATAGTGACGTTAAGACACGGTCAGGAAGTGAAGCTATAAATGAGTGTGCGGCTCATAATGTTGATATTGTCATGTGCGCTATTGTTGGTTTTGCTGGGCTTCGCCCGCTTATATATGCGATTGAAAATGGTAATAATGTAGCCGTTGCAAATAAAGAACCATTAGTTGCCGCAGGAGAATTTATTACTAATCTAGCAAAAGAAAATGGTGTTAAAATACTACCAGTTGATAGTGAGCATAATGCAATATTTCAAGTATTTGAAGATAATAATAAGGGGCAGGTTTATAAACTTATCCTTACTGCTTCGGGGGGGCCTTTCCTAAATTGGAATAAGAAGGAGATTGATAATGCAACAACTGATCAGGCATTAAAACATCCTAATTGGAGTATGGGCGCAAAAATATCTATTGATAGTGCCACTATGATGAATAAAGCTCTTGAAATTATAGAAGCTGCTTATCTATTTGATCTTCCGAGTGAGCAGATTGATGTTGTTATTCACCGTCAATCTATTATCCACTCTATGGTGTCTTATAAAGACGGTTCAATGCTTGCGCAGCTTGGGCAGAGTGATATGCGTACGCCCATTGCATCAGCGCTATCTTGGCCTGACAGGCTAGATACAGGGGGGGGGATACTTAATGTCTATGAATTATCAACGCTTACTTTTGAAAAGCCAGATATAGTTAAATTCCCTGCATTGAAATATGCCTATAAATGCCTTGAGTTAGGGCAGGGTGCTTGTATCACCCTTAATGCTTCTAACGAAGTAGCCGTTGCTGCTTTTCTTGAAAAAATAATTAGTTTTGGTGATATTATAAAATGTAATATGTATGCTATAGATAATTTGTATCCAAAACTCGCATATTACGAATTAAAAACTATTGAAGATGTTGAAAATTTAGACCAAACTGTGCATCTTGCAATAAAGGAATATATAGTCACAAAACTCACGCCAAAAGGCTAGAAGGAATATAACACATGAATTTTTACGATCTTGTTCAAATGTTAGGACAAAATATTTGGATCTATGGTGGGTCATTAGTAGTAGTTTTAAGTGTTTTGGTTTTTGTCCATGAATGGGGGCACTACATTGTTGCACGTATGTGCGGCGTTAAGGTAGAGCAGTTCTCAATCGGTTTTGGTAAAGAAATTTATGGATTTACTGATAAAGCTGGGACTAGATGGAAAATATCTATGATTCCTCTAGGCGGGTTCGTACAAATGTTTGGTGATAGCGATCCGGCAAGTGCAGGTCATAGTGGTGAGGTTGAAGAAGATGGTAAAAGCCGTGAAATGACAGAAGCTGAGAAAAAGGTCGCTTTTTATACTAAACCAGTATGGAAAAGATCTTTGATAGTTGTAGCTGGGCCTGCAATTAACTATATTTTTGCAATATTTTTACTTTCTGGATTGTATTTTTATAATGGTCAGCCTGTATCTCCTCCAACTGCGGCGGGTGTTATGGTTGGAAGTAGTGCAGAGCAATATGGCTTTAAACCTCATGACTATATTATTTCTATTGATGGTAAAACTATTGATGATTTCAGTGATATTCGCCGTGAAATGATGGTTGCTCTTGATCAGGAAAAGCACTTTGTTATTAAGCGTGAAGGCCAGATTATTGAAATTGATGCAAAACCTAAGAGAGTGCCGATGGAAGATCGCTTTGGTTTTAAAAGCGAGTCTGGTGTTCTAGGTTTAATTAGTGCCGATCAGGGTATTCTTATCAGCCGTATAGGATCTATTAACGGGATTTCGTATGAGAATGAAAGCGAGATAATCTCCGAAATTAAAAATCGTATGGATACCACATTTACTATCGGTTTTAAGCCTCGTAAGAAAGAATCTAAAGAAGGTGAAGATGCAAAAATTCGTGAGCTTTTAATCAATCCTGTCGGCAGTAAAAATATGGATTTAGGTCAATTGCGAGCTGATGATTCCATAAAAGAAGTTCTTTATCTTTCTGATATGCCGCAAAAACAGTTTAAACCTCACACTATGATGACTGCCGTACAGACAGCTATTGTTGAAAGCTATGTAATGACCGTATCTTCATTAGAGGCTCTTTGGCAAATGGTTGTTGGTATTAGAAGCGCAACAGAGCTAGGCGGTATAGTCAGAATCGGTGCAATCGCCGGTGATATGGCAGTTAAAGGTATTGTGCCATTTATCTTGCTGACAGCTTTGCTATCTATAAATCTTGGGTTTATCAATTTATTGCCAATTCCAATGCTAGATGGTGGTCATCTTATGTTCTACGCGATTGAAAGTGTTATCGGAAAGCCTGTTTCAGAGCAGGTACAGGAATATGCTTTTCGGGCTGGATTTGTTTTCTTGATAGGTATAATGGCCTTTGCTAACCTCAATGATATTTATCAACTCATAACCTGATCTCATTTAGGGTTAATTTATGGAAGTTATAACAGCCATATTGGGCGGAACTTTAGAAAACTTATTCGCCTTTGGTCTTATGGTTATTGTAACTCTTGCCGTGGTTATAATGATCCATGAATGGGGGCATTATATAGCCGCCCGTATTTGTGGAGTCTTTGTTGAAGAATATTCATTTGGCTTTGGAAGAGAGCTGGTTAGCTTTATTGGTAAAAATAAAACCAAGTATTCGGTAAGAATTTTCCCTATTGGCGGCTATGTGAAGCTGTTTGGTGATGTGGATAAAAACAACCCTATAGTCTGGGATCATAAGAATGACTGTGAAAGAACGCTTAGTGATAAAGAGCTAGAATCTGCTTTTTGTACAAAGAGCGTATGGCAGAGAATGTTTATTATTGCCGCAGGGCCTTTAATCAATATTATGCTCACGGTTTTTCTTCTAACTGCTTTATTTACAATTCATGGTCAACGATCAAGCCCAACAGTAATTAATGCTGTTGCTGTTAATTCTGCGGCTTATGAAGCAGGTGTTAAAATTGGGGATAAGATACTGACTATGGACGGTAAAAAACCTCGCCGTCTTAAGGATATTTATGATTTTACTTGGTATGAAAATCCACCAAAGCCACATACATATACAATATTACGTGATGGTAAAAAAATAGAGATTACTTTCACAGCAAAGCATGTTGAGTATGAGAATAAAAAAGGTGTAGAGCTTAAACACGGCCAAACTGGAATGGTTCGAATGGGGGCTTTATCGTTTAAAAAGAGCATAAGAACGGTAAATGGCGTAGATGTTCGGGGGGATATTGAAAAGGCGCGTAAATTAATTATTGAAAATTTTGATAAAATTATTGAGGTTGGTATTCCTTATAAGGGAGGGCTTCAAGATGAAGTCGCGCACCCATTTCTTGTTATGTTTCCAGCCAAGTTTAATCAACATTTATTCGATCCTGATAGCGAGCATTACGATCTTGCATTCTTAGATGATCCAGAAAGAAAAATGTATGCTGTTCGTCTTGGTGTTGTAGAGGCGTTGGGGAAATCTTTATTCTTGTTAAAAGAAGGTCTTGCAAACTCATATAAAGTTATAGAGGCAGGTTTTAAAGGTAAAAATGATGATCGTGTTATTTCTGGCGTTACATCAATGGGCAAGAAAGTCGGTTCAGCCGTTAAGGCTGGTTATTATGAATATATAATATTGTTGGCTACTTTTTCTTTTATGATTGGGTTTATAAACCTATTACCTATCCCTGTCCTTGATGGGGGCTATCTTTTATTTCTACTTTATGAAATAATCTGGGGAAAACCTGTTCCATCTAGAGTTCAGGACATCGCAATGATGGTAGGTCTGCTAGTATTAGCTGGAATCATGATTTATGCTAATGCAAGTGATTTACTAACTATGATTTTCGATGTATCGTCCGATTAAGTTTTACGTTAAATACAATTTTTATAAATATGGAATGAATTTGCTATGAGAAAAGCTACCCAATATAAGTTGAACGCAACGAATTTATTATTGTTTGCAGCAATGATTTTGACATCTGGAATTTCGTACGCATCTCAACGTATTGATAGAATTGAAATTATGGGTAGCCAGAGAGTGGAAGAAGCTACCATCGCTTCATATATAGATTTAAAAGTTGGTGATGAAGTAAGTGATCGTGAAACAGATAGAGCTTTGAAGAGCCTTTTTGCTACAGGCTTGTTTGCTGATGTAAGGGTTAAGTTATCAAACGGTGTTGTTGAAATAGACGTTATTGAAAATCCTGTTATCAATGAAATTGTTTTCGAAGGTAATGAGGAAATAGAGTCTGGCGAGTTAATGTCGGAAATACAACTTAGGCCTCGTCAGGTATTCACACGTACAAAGGTTAGATCAGATGTTGAGCGTGTAAATCAGATATATAGACGTCAGGGGCGTTTTTCTGTTTCGGTTCAGCCTAAGATTATTCGTTTAGATCAAAATAGAGTTAATTTGGTATTTGAAATACAAGAGGGCGGAGTAACAAAAGTTAAGAGTATTCGTTTCGTTGGTAACTCTAAATATAGTGACAGTAAGCTACGTAGTGTTATTAGCACTAAAGAGAATGCTTGGTATAGATTTTTAAGTAGTAGTGATCGTTATGATCCAGATCGTCTTTCTTATGATCAGGAATTACTAAGAGATTTCTATTTGGAAAATGGCTATGCAGATTTTCAAATATTATCTGCATTCGCTGAATTATCTAATGATAAGGACAATTTTTTTATTACTGTAACTGTTGATGAGGGTGAAAGATATAAAGTTTCAAATACTGAAGTGTTTTCTGAGATAAGAGATCTCGATGCTAGTGTTTTAAATAAAAGCATAGCTTTTAAATCTGGTGATTGGTACGACGCAGAAGATGTTAAGAAAACTGTAGAGAGAATGACGGATCAGCTTGGTGATCTTCAATATGCTTTTGTTGATATACGTCCTGATATTAAGAAGGATAGAGAAAATAAAACTGTAGTAATTGAATTTAATGTTTTAGAAACCCCTCGCGTTTTTGTTGAAAGAATTAATGTTAATGGTAATATACGAACATTGGATAGGGTTCTTAGACGCGAAATGAGGCTTGTTGAAGGCGACCCCTTCAATCGTTCTAAGCTGGCAAAGTCAGAACGTAATATTAAAAATTTAAATTTCTTTGAAAATACTGATATTCGTGTATCTCAAGGTTCTGCTCCTGATAAGACTATAATTGATATTGACGTTCAGGAAAAATCTACTGGAGAGTTATCTGTTGGTGCTGGTTTTTCAACATCTGATGGACCATTGGCAGATTTCAAGATTAGAGAACGTAATCTATTAGGCAAAGGGCAGGATTTATCTTTGGGAACAACAATTGCAGGCAAAAGAACAGCCTTTAACTTGTCTTTTACTGAACCGTTCTTTCTTGATCGTGATTTATCTGCTGGTGTTGATTTATTCCGTACAACTCGTAATAATCAAAGGCAGAGCTCTTATGATCAGGCTCGAACTGGTGGTGGTTTAAGAATTGGTTATCCATTATCTGAAAATTGGCGACAAACTCTGAAGTATCAAGTTGAGAAAAATGAGATAAATAATATAAAAGATACTGCTTCGCGCTTTATTCGTGATCAGGAGGGAGCGCGAACTACATCGGCGATTTCTCAGCGCTTATTCTACAACACTAGAGATAGTAATTTTCTAACTACAAGCGGCATGACTTTTTGGCTTGATACAGAACTTGCGGGGCTTGGTGGTGATGCTAAATATATTTCAGGAAAGACGGGGTCTTCTTATTATTATCCAGTAACTGAGCAAGTAGTTCTAAGCGCTCTTGGTGAATTAGCCGCAATTCAGTCTTATGGTAACTCTGATATCCGTATCAATGAGCGTTTTTTCTTAGGTGGGTCTACATTGAGAGGGTTTAGAAGGTCTGGTGTTGGCCCGCGTGATAGGATTACTAATGATGCATTGGGCGGAAATTATTTTTATAGAGGCAGTGTAGAGGCTAGTTTCCCTCTTGGATTACCAAAAGAGCTGGGTATAAAAGGTCACACATTTAGTGATTTTGGATCATTGTTTGATATAGATCAAACTGGTTCAGATATACTTGATGAATCCTCTATTAGGGCTTCTGCAGGTATTGGACTTTCTTGGCGATCACCATTCGGCCCAATCCGTGTGGATTTAGCCGTGCCATATTTGAAAGAAAATTATGATGATGAAGAGAACTTTAGATTTGATTTTGGCACTCGCTTCTAATAAGAATAAACAGTTATAAAATTATAAAGGTTATTTATTATGATAATTCCAATATTGCGGAAAACTACTTTCTTTGCTCTTTTTTTAGTTATGCTATTACCTGTGCAAGTTAATGCCCAAACGTCTATAGCTGTTGTTGATGTCGATGCGGTTATGTCTCAATCTTTGGCGGCTAAGTCAGTAAAGAAACAGGTTAAAAAGAAAAGAGATAGTTTTTTAGCTACGGTTAAAAAGGAAGAAGATAAGTTACGTAAAGAAATGAAATCTTTGGAAACAAAGCGTGATAAAATGTCTAAAGAGGAATTTGTTAAGAAAGCTCAGGCTTTTGAAAAACGCCGATTAGAAGCTAGAAATGGAATACAAAAAAAGAAGTCGGCATTGGACAAGAGCTACTCAACAGCTATGAATACACTTTTAAAAGTGATTTTTGAAGTCTGCGAATCTATAGCTGAAGAGAAAAAAATAGACCTTATAATTACCAAGCAGAATATAATCGTTGGTAGTAAATCATTGAATATTACTGATACGGTAATGAAGCGCATTAATAAAAAACTACCTAATTTAAGTCTTTAAATAAGGTAATGAATGCAAAATGACGGATCCTCGTTTTTTTAATAAGAAGCAAAGCTATAGTTTAAAACAAATTATTGAAATAGCTAATTGTCAGCAATTAAGCGAAGATGATGGTAACGTTATTATTGATGATGTTAGCTCTCTTGATAAGGCTAAGCACAATCATTTGTCTTTTTTTGATAATATTAAATATAAGGATAATTTTAAATCAACAAAGTCGGGGGCATGTTTCGTGTCCCCTGAAATGTCTGAATTTGCGCCTAAAGGTTTGATACCCTTAATTACGGACACACCTTATAAATCTTACGCATTAGCTGCTCAAGCATTTTATCCTGATGAAAAGCCCCAAAGTAGTATTTCTGAATATGCATATATTGATCCTACTTCTGAAATTGGTAGTGGGGCAAACATAGGTGTTGGTGTTGTAATTGAGGGTAATGTAGAGATTGGAAATAATGTTTGGATTGAATCCGGCGCTGTTATTAAAAAGAATGTAATAATTGGGGATAATTGTCGTATTGGTTCTAATGCATCAATATCTCATTCTATAATTGGCGATTATGTCCGATTATATCCTGGAGTTTGTGTAGGTCAAGACGGTTTTGGATTTGCTATTGATTCGGCTGGTCATGTTAAAGTTCCTCAATTAGGCAGGGTAATTATTGAGGATCATGTCGAGATAGGTGCTAATACGACAATTGATCGTGGTTCTGGCCCTGATACTATTATTGGGCAAGGTACATGGATAGATAACCTTGTTCAAATTGCGCATAATGTTGTTATAGGCAAAGGTTGTGTTATCGTTGCTCAAGTCGGTATTTCAGGATCAACCGTTTTAGAAGATTATGTTGTAATCGGCGGACAAGTTGGAATTGCAGGTCATCTTAGAATAAGTACAGGGGTTAGGATAGGCGCGCAAGCAGGAGTAATTAGCGATCTTAGTGAAGCAGGAGAATATATAGGATCACCAGCATTCCCCAAGTCACAGTTTTTCAGACAGGTTGCTGCTTTAAATCGCTTGATTAAAAAGAAGAAAAGCGTTTAAATTCTATTAAATTATTTAGATACACATTTAATATTTATAAGGACAGGCTATGAGTGAAGGCAGTAAATTTGAGCATATTGATGTTCAGAGTATAATGAAGATGATACCTCATCGCTATCCAATTTTATTGGTTGATCGTATAATTGATCTAGTTAAAGGCCATAGTGCTGTTAGTGTAAAAAATATAACTATAAATGAGCCTCAATTTATGGGGCATTTCCCAGGTTATCCAGTAATGCCTGGTGTACTTATTATAGAAGCAATGGCTCAGACGGCTGCTTTAGTTGTCGTTGATTTTCTAGGTGAGGAGGCCAAAGGTAAGGTTGTGTATTTTATGACAATTGATAATGCTCGTTTTCGCAGGCCAGTAGTTCCTGGTGACCAGATGCTTGTTCATGTTGAAAAAACCCAATCGCGTGGCCCTGTTTGGAAGTTTAAAGGAAAAGCAACCGTTGATGGCGTTGTCTGCGCAGAAGCAACATATAGCGCAATGATTACAGATACTGACCCTAATGCTTGATACGTTTAGTTACAAAGCGTTACTTGTCTCAGTGTATCCAACGATTTACTATTAGTTATAATTACCAGTGTAATAAGATATGTCACAGAATATACATTCAACAGCAATTATCGAAGAGGGTGCAAATATTGCGAAAAGCGCAGTCATTGGCCCTTATTGCTATATTGGATCTGATGTTGTTATTGAAGATGATGTTACTTTAAAAACTCATATACATATTGAGGGCGTTACCGTAATTGGCAGTGGTACTAAAATATTTCCCTTTACTTCTTTGGGAACTCCGCCGCAGGATTTAAAATTCTCTGGTGAAAAGTCTGAGCTTATTATTGGTAAGAACAATGTAATACGTGAACATGTGACAATGAATCCTGGCACGAAGCATGGAAATATGAAAACAATTATTGGCGATAATTGTTTGTTTATGGTGGCCACTCATGTTGCTCATGATTGTATTGTCGGCAATAATGTTATAATGGCAAATAATGCAACCATAGCAGGGCATGTTACTGTTGGTGATTTTGCTATACTTGGCGGCCTATCTGCTGTTCATCAATTTATTAGAATTGGAGAGCATGCAGTTATCGGCGGAATGTCAGGAGTAGAGAGTGATATTATACCTTATGGGCGCGTTAAGGGTGAGAGAGCATTTCTTGCTGGGCTTAATTTAATCGGCTTGGAACGTCGAGGGTTTACAAAAACAGAAATTAGACAATTACAAAGAGCATTTAATCAGTTATTTGGAAATGAAGGAACTTTTGACCAACGAATTGACATGGTTTCTAATGACTTTTCTGATGATAATTTGGTCTTATCTATAATTGATTTTGCAAAAGAAAAAACAAAGTTTCCTTTATGTCAGCCACGCAAAAAATAAATAATAGAATAAAAAAATTAGGAATTATTGCGGGTGGCGGAGATATTCCAGCTCATCTTATCGATGTATGTAAAAGTAAGGATATAACTCCTTTTATTGTTGGCTTTAAGGGGCAGACAGAAGAATTGGTAATTGATGGAAATGATTATGGCATATGGTCAAATATAGGTTCTGCCAGTAAAATTATATCTCATTTCAAGTCTAATGATGTCAAGGATTTGGTGATGATCGGTCATATGAACAGGCCAGCATTATCAGAAATTAAGCCAGATATAAAAGCAGTAAAAATGTTATCAAGGATTGGCATTAAATCTTTTGGCGATAATAGTTTGCTAGAGGCATTAAAAGAAGAACTAGAGAATGAAGGTTTTAAAATTCATGGTTTTCATGAATTTTGCGATGATTGGTTAGTAAAAGAAGGCATCTTAGGAACTACTAAGCCTCACCCCTATGATAGTAAATCTATAGATGAGGGTATAAAAATATCTCAGGCTATGGGGGCATTAGATATTGGTCAGTCAATAATAATTCAAGATGGAATTGTAATTGGAGTTGAGGCTGTTGAGGGGACTGATGAACTTATAAAAAGATGCAAACCACTCATTAAAAAAGGGCGTGGCGGAATATTAGTTAAAACTTGTAAACCTAATCAAGATAGAGCCTTTGATTTGCCTACAATAGGGGTTGTTACAATTAACAATGCAAAAGATTTAGGATTGGTTGGCGTTGTAATAGAAGCAGAAAATGCTATTATGGTAGATCCTAAGAAAGTATTGGATTGTGCAAATAAATCTAAAATATTTGTCTTGGGAATTAGGTTAACTTAACAATGTTATAAAGGCATAGCTACAATATGAAATTATTTTTTATAGTTGGTGAAGATTCCGGAGATGCTTTGGCAGCACCTCTTATGCGTTCTCTGCAAGACCTTACTCCTAATGAAATTGAATTTATGGGAGTTGGTGGTCCCTTGATGGAAGAATTCGAGGAGTTTGATATGCTTCTTTCCATGGATCAAATATCAATAATGGGTATTTGGGAGGTTGCGCCAAAAATACCACGCCTTTTGAAGCTTAAAACAGCAATTGTTGAAGAAATTGAAAAGCAGCAGCCCGATGCTGTTATTACAGTAGATTTTCCTGATTTTAATTTTCTTGTTATTAAGGCTTTGAAAAAAAGAGGGAAATATAAAGGTAAGTTTATACATTATGTTGCCCCTAGCGTTTGGGCTTGGCGTCCTGGTAGGGCTAAAAAAATGGCAGAATTCCTTGATGGGATTATGTGTTTGTTTCCTATGGAAGTTGATTATTTTAGTAAACATAAATTAAAATCAGCTCACGTTGGACACCCATTAGTTGCAAGTTCTGCAAAAGAGGATTCTGGAAAAAAATTTCGTGAGGAGAATAATATTCCAGAAGATGTGAAAACTTTGGGTTTGTTTTTTGGTAGTAGAGAGAGTGAATTTAAAAAGCTGAGTCCTATAATAAAAACTTCAGCTATGCTTGTTAATGAAGTTGAGGATGGTATTAATATTATTGCTCCAACACTTCCAAGACTAGAGTATGATGTGCAAACTTTATTAAAAGATTTTACACTTCCTGTCTATGTTAGCTCTAACCCATTAGTTAAATGGGAGGCAATGAAAGCATGTGATGCGGCCGTTGCCGTTTCGGGAACAGTGGCTCTTGAATTGGCTTATGCTGGAGTTCCACATGTTATTTGCTATAAGATCAACCCCTTTACAGCAATAATTTTAAAAATGATGACTAAAATTAAGCATATACATTTGGCAAATATATTACTTGAAAAAGATATTGTCCCCGAGTGTATTCAAGGTAAGTGTAATCCTGAATATATTGCTCAAAAGGCCATTGAGTTATTGCAAAGCGAGGAGCTTTGTAAAGCACAAATAGATGAGTTTGATAAGCTAGAAGAAAAGTTAGGAGGTCAAGGAGAAATGTCCCCTTCAGATAAGGCCGCTAACTTTATTCTTGGTATGGTACAATAATAATATAATGGCTTACCTATCGTCTAGATCAACATAAGGACGATTCTTCGGACCAACATATAATTGCCTTGGACGGCCTATGCGCAGTGCAGGCTCTTCTATCATTTCTTTCCACTGTGAAATCCAGCCCACAGTTCTTGCCACTGCGAATAGAACTGTGAACATGCTAGTTGGAAAACCCATAGCTTTAAGAATTATTCCAGAGTAGAAATCAACGTTAGGGAATAACTTACGCTCTATAAAATATGGATCTTCAAGGGCAATGCGCTCTAATTCCATTGCAAGCTCAAGACGCGGATCGTTTATTCCAAGGTCTTCTAGGACTTCATCGCAAGCAGTTTTTAGTACATTTGCTCTAGGGTCAAAGTTTTTGTAAACACGATGCCCAAAGCCCATTAGTCTGAATGAGTCGTCTTTATCTTTGGCACGTTCAAGAAATTCCGGAATACGATCCACGGAACCAATTTGATCGAGCATCTCTAAAACGGCTTGGTTAGCTCCACCATGGCTTGGCCCCCAAAGGCAGGCAATACCAGCAGCAACACATGCAAAGGGATTAGCTTGTGATGATCCTGCCAAGCGCACCGTAGAGGTTGAAGCATTTTGCTCATGATCAGCATGAAGAATAAATATCTTATCCATTGCACGAGCAAGAATAGGGTTAACTTTGTATGGTTCTGCAGGAACAGCAAAACACATATAAAGGAAATTTTCTGCAAATGATAGATCATTACGAGGGTACATAAATGGTTGACCTATTGAATATTTATACGTCATTGCTCCAAGCGTTGCAACCTTGGCTATTAGGCGATGAGCAGATATTTCTCTTTGATTAGGATCATTAATATCTAGAGAGTCATGATAGAAAGCTGATAATGCGCCTACAACACCGCACATAATTGACATAGGGTGTGCATCACGACGAAAACCACGATAGAAGAAATTAAGCTGCTCATTTACCATAGTGTGATAAGTAATATCATGTTCAAATTTCTCTTTTTGCTGTCTATCAGGTAAATCACCGTATAAAAGCAAATAGCAAACTTCAGTGAAACTACTTTTCTCTGCGAGATCAGAAATTTGATACCCACGATGCATCAATATGCCTTTTTCTCCGTCAATATAAGTGATCCGAGATTTACAGCTCCCTGTAGAAGTAAAGCTGGGGTCAAAAGTAAAATGCCCCGTTTGAGCGTATAATTTTCTAACATCAATAACGGCAGGACCTTCTGATCCTTCAAGAACAGGAAGTTTAATACTCTCACCTGTTTCATCATTTGTAAGAGTGAAGGTTTTATCTGTTCTGTGGTTATTTGACATTAAGTATATCCTTACATCGCAGTGAATTTATTATTAGTAGATAGATAATATATAGGAAGAATAGAATCTAAATATTAAAATATTATTGATAAATTAAAAGCTTAATAATAAAAAGTTAGAATCATTTATTATTATTGATTCTACAGCAAAATATATTTTTTACTAGATAGTTAGCATATAGAATTTTGCATTGCACAAATTACAGGCATGCTTTAATACGAGCGCATGTTTCTTCTTTTCCTAAAATTTCTGAAGCATGGAAAATAGATGGGGAAACTGTGGTTCCTGTAAGGGCTGCTCGCAAAGGCATTGCTACCTTTCCTAACTTACCATTTCTTTTATCATCTGCAATTTTTTTACAAGTTTCTTGAACATAATCGGCATTGAATTCTACTGTATGTTCTTTAAATTCATTAAGCAGATCACTTAATACATCACTGGCATCATTAAGGTTTTTACAAGCTTTTTCATCATATTCAAATGGAATTGATTTAGCATAAAATGAGGACTCATCAACAAATTGTAATAGAGTCTTCGCTCGTGATTTAAGCTCATTTATTCCAGCATTAATGCGTTTTATTGAAATATCATCAAGTTCTATATTGTGACGGGATTTATAAAAAGGTTTTGCCTGCTCAATAAGCTTATCAGGGTCAGATTCATTGATATAATGCGCGTTCAGGCTTTCTAATTTGGCGAAGTCAAATTTAGCAGGAGCTTTGCCAATATGATCAAAATCAAACCACTTTATTGCGTTTTGTCTTGATATAACTTCATCATCACCGTGCGACCAGCCAAGTCGAAGTAGGTAATTAAATAATGCCTCGGGAAGATATCCCATTTCACGAAACTCTTGAACACTCTGTGCGCCATGGCGTTTTGAGAATTTTGCACCGTCTGGACCATGTATTAAAGGAAGGTGGGCATATTCTGGTGCTTTCCAATCCATTGCATCGAATATAATTTTTTGCCTGAATGTATTATTTAGATGGTCATCGCCCCTCAATATATGAGTTACTCCCATATCATGGTCATCAACGACTACGGAAAGCATATAGGTCGGCGTTCCATCGCTTCTTAGAATTATGAAATCATCAAGTTGATCATTTTCAACTTTAACCTCACCTTGAACTTTATCAATTATAGTTGTGTTTCCATGTAGGGGGGCTTTAATCCTTACCACAGGTTTTATATCTTTTGGTGCAGAACTCTTATCTGCATCCCTCCATCTTTTATCATAGAAAGTTTTAGAGCCGCTATCCTTGGCCTTTTCGCGCATTTCATTCAATTCCTCGGGACTGCAATAACAATAATATGCTTGCCCTTTTGAAATCATTTCATTTGCAATTTGCGTATGCCTATCTAATCTTGAGAATTGAGAAATGACCTCACCATCATAATCAAGCCCAAGCCACTTAAGACCGTCCATAATGGCCTCGACAGCCTCTTCTGAGTGACGCTTTCTGTCTGTATCTTCAATTCTAACTACAAATTTTCCATCATTATGACGTGCATAGAGCCAGTTAAATATAGCTGTTCTTGCATTACCAACATGCATAAATCCTGTGGGAGAAGGTGGAAAACGTGTTACAACAGTCATTAGGTTAAAGCCTTTTATCTAAATTAGGTTTAGTTAAGTATTTTTCGGACATTACCATGCAAAGTGCTATGAGGATAGACAGGATATACGTAGAAAATAGGTTTTTATCAATTATTAGAAACCTGCAATGCCTTATTCTTGAGCAACTAACAAAGCAAAAAGATAATGCTTTTTTATGGGCGCCTGTTTTTTTCGCTTTTGGTATTGGTATTTATTTCTCCTTACCCTTTGAACCGCCAAGCTCATTAGTATTATTTATGTTTGCCATGGCTTTTGCTCTGTATTCCCTTGGGCTTGCGAACAGGATCTACGCTTTGCCATTTTTGGCTCTACTCTTATCTGTATCAGGTTTTACAGTTGCAAAGTTACGAACAGGAATTGTTGATACAAAAATTATTGAGAAAAAGATATCCTTTGCAAATGTTGTTGGAAAAATTACCTCTATTGAACCGATGGAGGAAGGCTCTGGAAGCAGAATTATTTTATCTAATCTTGATATTGAGGATATGAGTGAAAGTGATACTCCTAGAAACATTAGGCTTAGAGTTAGAAAAGATTCTAATATTGAAATTGGACAAACAGTTAAAGTTTTAGCTGCCCTAAACCCGCCTTCAGAGCCATTGATCCCAAATGGGTTTGATTTTAGGAGGTATTTGTATTTTCAAGAAATTGGAGCTGTTGGATTTGTTTATAATGAGCCTGAGATATTATCATCTCCTAAGAAACAATTTTTAAATATTCAAAAAGTTCGTCACAACATTTCTGTAAAGTTATATGAATACTTGCCATCTAAAACAGCTTCAATTGCAACAGCTTTGTTAGTTGGACAAAAAAATGCGATAACTGATAAGGATAAACAAGCTGTACGCGATGCAGGCTTGGCTCATATGCTGGCTATTTCTGGACTTCATGTTGGGTTGTTCGCAGGAACATTGTTTTTTATAATTCGTTTTATCTTGGCCTTTATCCCTAGTATATCCTTGAATTACCCAATAAAAAAAATAGCGGCTGTTCTTGCTCTGTTGGGGGCAATTTTTTATATGCTAATTGCGGGTAGCACTGTGCCAACGCAGCGCGCAGTCTTAATGATTAGTATTGTCTTTTTAGCTGTGATTGTAGATCGCTCGCCAATATCTTTACGGCTAGTCGCTGCGTCTGCGCTTATGGTTCTTTTATTTAGACCTGAAAGCCTACTATCTGTTAGTTTTCAAATGTCATTTGCTGCGGTTACTTGCCTTATTTATTTCTATGATATAACGCGGCCTATATGGATTAAATTATATACAAAAGGTAGTGTGATAAAAAAAGCTACGAGTTACTTTTTTGCTGTAACTATCACGACTGTAATTGCAAGTATAGCAACGGCTCCATTTGCACTTTATCATTTTGGCCAAGTCTCATTTATTGGATCAGTTGCAAATTTAGTAGCAGTTCCATTACTCACATTCATAATTATGCCCTTTGCCTTATTAAGTATAATATTTATGCCTTTTGGACTTTCATATTTCCCTGTAATCATTATGGGCTGGGGAATAGAAGAAATGCTTAAAATTGCGCATTGGGCGGCTTCTTTGCCAAATGCGGTTTTACTTGCTCCTTCTTGGTCATTTATATCATTTGTTATCGTTATTTTATCTGCACTGTTTGTAATTCTGTGGAAAGGTATGGGGAAAATAATAATATTACCATTTATAATATTTGCGCTATTTATATCCCAAACAAATATTATGCCAAGTATTTTGGTTTCTGCTTCGCATAAGCTTTTTTTGTTTAAAGATGATAACGAACAAATTTATGTATCCACAAGAATGAATGATAGATTTGTATTAAAAAATTGGGAGAGATTATATGGTGTCCCTGAAAAATCTACATTTGTTCTACCTTATAAGGGGGAAGATAAGACAATTAATAATAATATCACAAGTGTAGAAAATGATAATTGCGGAGAGCAGGGGTGCCGTCTCACTATCAATGGCTATAAGGTCTCGTTTTCGCGCCAATCATATATATCAGATCAAGAATGTTTATGGGCTGATATACTAATTACAACTGATCCTATTAAAAAGAAATCATGTGATGCTCAATATATAATTGATAAATTTGATACTTGGAAGTATGGAGCTCATGCAATATGGCTAAAGCCCAATAAAGTTATAATCAAAAATGTAGCTCAGAGTTCGGCAAACCGCCCTTGGTCAAAATATAAGAATAATGATTATCAATGATAAGTTCTAATTAAATTAGAAAGCTTTCCTTGAACTTTTACGCGTTCAGAATCAAGAATTTGAGGCTCATAAGCATCATTTTCTGGCTCTAAGACAATTTTGTTTCCTGCATATCTAAGGCGTTTAAGTGTTACTTCCAAATCATCAACAAGAGCGACTATAATTTCACCATTTTGAGCATTATCACAGCGCTTTATAATCACTGTATCCTGATCGTGAATACCTGCATTTATCATGGAATCACCATCAACAGTCAGGGCATAATGTTCTCCTGAGCCCAGTAACCCTTGGGGCAGTTGAATTACTTCACCTTCATCTCGTACTGCTTCAATAGGTGTTCCTGCCGCAATACGTCCGAATAATGGAACGCTATCTAATGTAGAGAAGGGGATATCACTATTAGATGAATTTGGTTGGTTTTGCATGCTATTAAAACCTTCGGGAAGTCTTTTAATCTCCAAAGCTCTAGCTCTATGCGGAAGTCTTTCAATATAGCCACGCTCTACTAAAGCAGAAATAAGTCTATGAATTCCTGATTTAGATTTTAACCCTAGGGCAACTTTCATCTCCTCAAAAGAAGGCGGAATATCGTCCTGAGACATTTTTTCATGAATAAATAACAGTAAATCCTTTTGCTTTTTGGTAAGCATTTTTAACCTCTATCTATGTTCTATAAAATTTCCAAAGCCGAACTGTACACTATTTGTTCTAGTTTGGTTCGGTCTTTGTGTCAATTATAATCTTTTATTTTCCTAATAGATTATGCACAGCCTTTTCAATATTATTTTGTTTCATAAGGCTTTCCCCGACTAGGAACCCTTGATAACCTGCGTTGTTTAACCTTGAAAGTGTATCATGTGAGGAAATCCCGCTTTCAGATATTGAATAACACTGGTTAGGTATAGACATTAAAAGATCATAAGATGTTACTAAATCTACTTTAAGTGTTTTTAGATTCCTATTATTAACGCCAAGCATCATAGGGTCTAATTTTAGGCTACGTTCTAATTCTTCTAGATTATGAACTTCGACCAGTACGTCCATACCAAGGGATACTGCTGTTTCATACATTTGACATGCTAAACCATCATCAAGCGCGGCAATTATCAGCAATATGCAATCCGAGCCCAAAGCCCTAGATTCATATATTTGATAGGGATCAACCATAAAGTCTTTTCTTAAAACTGGAATATCTACATTTTCTTTTATTGATACTAAGAAATTATCATGTCCTTGGAAATAAGGCTCATCAGTAAGTACGGATATGCAAGAAGCACCAGATTTTTCATATATTTTGGCTATTTGAACAGGGTCAAAATCTTCTCTTATAATACCCTTGCTTGGTGATGCTTTTTTCACCTCAGCAATTAGAGCAGCTCCATTTGCTCGTTTCATAGCACCAAGAAAAGCGCTTGGGCGAGCTATATCCTTGACCATAAAGCGAAGATCATCAAATGAACGCAGTGATTTTTTATATTCAATATGCTGTTTTTTCTTCTCACAGATTTCTTGAAGTTTATCCATTTGATATTTCCTATGGGCTTAGTATTTAATTGTATAGGTCGCGTAATCTTCTAAAAGTTTTAATGCTTTACCATTATCAAGAACGCTAGAAACAGTATTCACAGCACCTTCTATTGTCTTTTCTTTGCCAGATATAACAAGCACAGCAGAGGAGTTGGCAATGACTATATCACGATAGGCATTCTTTGTGCCGCCAAGTATGTCCTTTAGAGCATGAGCATTTTCCTGAGCTGTTCCGCCTTTTAATTCATCTTGGGAAGAGGTGGGCAGGCCAAATTTTTGAGGCGTGATCGTTTCTTCGGTAATAGTGCCATCTTTAAGCTTTGCTATAAATGTCTCACCTGTAACGGTTATTTCATCTAACCCATCAGAGCCATGAACTACCCAGGCATTTTCAGTACCAAGTTTTTCTAATGCTTGAGCCATTGGAAGCACAAGTTTCTTATCGTAAACACCTAAAAGTTGAAATTTGGTTTTTGCAGGGTTGGCAAGTGGGCCAAGGATATTGAATATAGTTCTAATGCCAAGAGATTTTCTTACAGGCATTACATGTTTCATGGCTCTATGGTGGTTAGGAGCCATTAAAAATGCAAAATTGAATATTTTTAGGGCTTCTTCCAGTTTTTTCTGCGGCGTATTTAAATTTATCCCTAGTTCTTCTAGGACATCTGCCGCCCCTGATTTAGAGCTTGCTGATCTATTACCATGTTTTGCAACGGGAACTCCGCACGCTGCTACAACAATGGCGACTGCAGTTGATATATTATAAGTTCCAGATTTATCCCCGCCTGTGCCACAGCAATCAACAGCGCCATCAGGTGCATTTATGGGCAAAGCTTTATCGCGCATAACTTTTGCCGCGCCGACAATTTCATCAACTGTTGCACCGCGCATGGACAGCCCCATAAGAAAAGCTGCTATTTGCTCATTGCTCCACAACCCTTCCATAATTTGAGTCATGCAAGTCGTCATTTCATCTTCGGATAAATACTCACCATTTTGAATTTTTGATAATATTTCAGTAATCATTGGGTAAGCTCCACAAAGTTTTTCAAAAGATCATGACCATGCTCGGTGGCTATGCTCTCTGGGTGGAATTGAACGCCATGTATAGGCTTTTCCTTATGGGATAAACCCATAATTATTCCATCATCAGTTTGAGCGGTAATTTCAAGACAATCAGGAAGGCTTTCACGCTCTGCAATTAAAGAGTGATAGCGAGTAACAGCGTAGGGGGAGAGGAGCCCCTTAAATATAGTTTTTTCTTCATGGGTAATATTTGAAATTTTCCCATGCATTGGCTCTGGGGCGCGAATGATTTTACCACCAAAGGCTTGAGCAATCGATTGATGACCAAGGCATACACCAAATAATGGCGCGTTATTATCTGCTGCGCTATTTATAAGCTCTAAACAAATTCCAGCATGATCTGGATCACTTGGCCCTGGAGAGATTAGAATTCCACTAGGGCTTTCATTCATAACTTGCTCTACGCTAACCTCATCATTTCTATAGATACGTGTCTTCGCACCAAGATCGCCAAGATATTGGACTAGGTTATAGGTAAAGCTGTCATAGTTATCTATTAAGGTAATCATAGATTTGTTATGGCGTTGTGTGATACAAAAAGCAAGTAAACAAAGGAGCGTTAGCGTAATTTTTATGTTACACATATAAGCTCCATAATGCGTAAAATTGGCCATGTATTACAGAAGTAGAAAATTTAATCCTATAAAAATCCTTGTCATCATTATGATAGGCGCAGTTTCTATTGTCTTTACCGATCTTTTTATCCTTAATGGTGCGCGTGTTATGTGGTGGGAAAAAGCTTCAAAAGAATTGCCAGCGTTGCCAGTTGATATCGTTAACTTAAAGGCAAAAAATAATATTTATTTAAAAAATGGTATTGATTTGCCTGATGTTTTAACGGCTGAGAATGCTTTGCCCGATATTGTTTTACAAGGTAATGATAATAAAATTGATGGAGAGCGAGAATTTTCTAATTTGTCACCTTTAGATACGATCATAGCAAATATTGAGCCTGCTATTGGTGTTGAAAGTGATGAAAAAACTTCTGCCTCTAACGTTATTAAAAACAACAGTCTAGATATTGAAAAAGTTATATTGAATATTAGCAGCCCTGAAGAAGACGTTGTTTTAGATAAAAAACTAATTTCAAAAACTGAAAAATTTGAAGCGGAAGATAAAAGTTATAAGCAATATATTTACGCATCTCCGCAAGTTAAAGGTAAGGTTGTAATCATCATTGATGATATGGGGGTTAGTCTTACAAGTAAGATAGTTGAAATAATGCCAGCCCCATTAACACTTTCATATTTACCTTATGCAAAAAATCTTCAGGAACGCACAGAAAAAGCAAGTAGAAATGGGCATGAAATTATGCTCCATTTACCTATGGAGCCAATGAGCAAGTATAAAGATGCAGGATCTCATGTTCTTAAAGTTAATCAGAGTAGAGAAAAACTGCTAAAGGATATTGAGTGGAACCTATCTCGTTTTAAAGGGTATGTGGGGGTTAATAACCATATGGGAAGCCGAATGACCCAAGATAAGCGTTCTATGGATCAGGTTATGAAATACTTGAAAAAGCGAAATTTGTTTTTTATTGATTCTAGAACTATTGGAAATTCTGTGGCTGCGGAGTCAGCAAGGGATTATGGTCTTGATTACGCAAAGAGAGATATTTTTATTGACCATGAAATAACAGAAGAATTTGTTAGCAATGCCTTGAAAAAACTTGAAAATAAAGCTCTAAGAAATGGCTATGCAATCGCTATTGGACACCCGCATAAGGTTACTATTAAGGTTCTAAAAGAATGGTTGCCAACCCTTAAAGATAAAGGGTTGACACTTGTTCCTGCCAGCTCTGTTTTGTATAGGGCAGAAGAAAATAATAATATCGTCTATAATAGAACAAATTAAATACTAATATTACCTAGAGTTATACTTTAGGTAAGACGCTCTTTTACCTTATCTTCGCCAATAAGCAGCAATAATAGCCCAAGCTCGGGCCCGTGATCCATTCCAGTAAGAGCTTGACGTAGTGGCATGAATAAATCACGACCTTTACGCCCCGTTTTTTCTTTTACAGCTTTTGTCCATTCTTTCCATGTATTTTCATTCCATGGAGCAGAGGGGAGCAGTTCCAATGCTTGAGATATAAATTCTACATCATCAATCTTGGGTGTGACGGGGCCTTTTGCAACTTGCCACCATTCCTGCAGGTCAGATAATTTTTCTATATTTGGACGAACAGCAAGCCAGAATTCTTCATCTATATCTGATAGACCAATGGAGTTTAATCTCCCTTTTATAGCTAAGAAATCCATTTCATGTAAAATCTTTGCATTTATACGATTAAGCTCTTCTTCATCAAATTTAGGTGTTCCTCTGGAAAATTTTAAAATATCAAAAGTTATTATAATATCGTTAACATCAGTGAAAGGCTCTATCGAATCAGAAGTCCCAAGCCTAGCCATTAAGCTTACAATCGACATTGCCTCTAACCCTTCTTCTTGTAGATCACTAAGGCTTAGAGAGCCAATACGCTTTGATAGCTTTCCACCTTCTTTATCGGATAAAAGTGGCAAATGTGCAAATTGTGGTGGTTTTGCTCCGAGAGCTTCAAACATTTGAATATGACACGCGGTATTGGAAACATGGTCTTCTCCTCGTATTACGTGGGTGATTTCATATTCAATGTCATCAATAACTGAGCAAATATGATATAGCGGAGTTCCATCTTCACGTATTAAAACTGGATCTGATAAATCCGCACCATTAAATTTAATATCTCCCCTTACTAGGTCATTCCATTCAATAGGTTTATGATCCATTTTAAAGCGCCAGTGAGGTTTGCGCCCCTCATCTTCGTAAGTTTTTATTTGCTCATCAGTAAGGTTAAGAGATTCTCTATCATATATGGGCGGTAATTTACGAGATAGCTGGCTCTTACGCTTTAAGTCAAGCTCATTAGGTGTTTCATAGCATGGATATAAACGCCCAGCAGATTTTAACTGCTCAATTTTTGAGTTATAAATTTCACTTCTATCACGTTGACGTGCCTTGCTATCCCAGTCCATACCAAGCCATTTTAGGCCAGATAAAATAGCTTCTTCATATTCTTTTTTAGAGCGTTCTTGATCCGTATCATCAATTCGAAGTAAGAAATGACCTTTATTGGCACGTGTGAATAGCCATGTTATCAATGCGGTTCTGGCATTACCAACATGCAACATTCCTGTAGGTGAGGGGGCAAATCTAACTTTTACACTCATATTATTCTCTTTTCATATTATTATAAGCTGTTCTTTAATAGTGATATTACTAGCTTTTTTCAATCTTATTTATAAAGCTGTTTGTTAATGGGTATCTGCGGTCACGTCCAAAAGACCTGTATGATATTCTTGTTCCAGGGGGGGCTTGGAAACGTTTATATTCTGAATTCTTTAAAAGACATGATATTTTTTCAATTTCATTAGTGTGCTTTAGACATTTATCTCGCATAGTTTGTAGGACTTTTGGAGCTGATTTCCAATTCACATTATCGTACTCAATAAGCAAGCGTAATATATCATCAAGTAAATCATAAGGCGGTAGGCTGTCTTTATCCTTTTGGTTTTCGCGTAATTCTGCCGTTGGCTCTTTGGTTATTATGCGTTGAGGAATTATATCTTTATCTTTATTAAGCCATTTTGATAATTCATAAACTTGCGTTTTATATACATCTTTTAATGGATTAAACCCGCCATTCATATCACCATAAAGTGTACAATACCCAACAGCCATTTCACTTTTATTACCAGTGGTAAGCAGCATTGCCCCGCTTATATTGGAGAGAGCCATTAGAATTGTTCCACGGATTCTGCTTTGGGTATTTTCATGTGCAAGACCACCCAGATCAGGAATTATATTCTCAAAAGTTGAAATTGCTTGTTTGATTTCAATTATTTCGTATTTAACACCAAGTAAATCGGCACATTCTTTTGCATCATCAATGCTTTCTTGTGATGTGAATTCAGAAGGAAGCATAACACAACGCACATTATCTTTTCCAAGGGCATCAACAGCTATGGCAGATGTTAATGCGCTATCAATACCGCCAGACAAGCCAATCAAGACATTACAAAATCCGTTTTTATGAACATAATCCCTAACTCCAGTGACTAAGGCTTTATATATTAGTTCATCAGATGTTGGTTTTTGATCGGAGTCTATATTTTCACAGAGTTTAATAGATTTATCTTTGCCGATAGTTACTTTGATTATATCAATTTCAAATGCGCTAGAGGTATAGATTATAGCTCTGTCTTTTGACATTATAAAAGACCTACCATCAAAAACCAGCTCATCTTGACCACCTACCATATTGAGATATATCAGATTGAGGTTTGTTTCTGATACAGCCTCGATCGCTACTGAGCGTCGTTCACCAAATTGGTATGTTTGAAAGGGGCTAGCATTAATTGCGATCAGTATTTCTGCGCCGTACTTCTTTAGATGTTCTGGGACTACATTATGCCATACATCTTCACAAATCATTATTCCTAGCTTATGCCCACGAAATAATACTGGCATTGGCAGGGGGCCGCTTGCAAATGTTCTTGGCTCATCAAAAACATAATTATTTGGTAGCTTGTGTTTATAAATCATATTTTTAATTTCACCGCCTTCAATCAAGAGTGCAGCGTTATATATATTATTATTTTCTCTCCATATTGTTGGTATTAGAGCAGCAGAGTTATTATCCTTGCTCTGCATGCAGATATGCTCAAGCTTTTGTTCAAGACAATCAACAAAGGCACTATTTAGAACCAAATCTTCAGGCGGATAACCGCATAAAAATAATTCAGGAAAAATCACCAGATCACAAAGCGCATCGTTTTCTTCCCAAACATCAAGAATTTGCTTGGCATTACCGTCAATGTCACCAACAGTTGGGTTAAGTTGCGCTAAGGTTACTCTAAGATCATCGTTCATCTTATTCTACCGCGCTTAGGTCCTGTGATTCATAGGTTTGATCTTGATCTTTACGAACGTCTTTTAACTCATCAGCAATAAGAAAAGCTAACTCCAAAGCTTGATTGGCATTAAGGCGAGGGTCACAATGGGTATGATAACGACTAGACAAATCTTCATCAGCAATGGCATCTGCTCCGCCAACACATTCGGTTACATTTTGACCCGTCATTTCAATATGAATACCCCCGGGGTGTGTTCCTTCTGTCTTGTGCACAGTAAAGAATTCATGCACTTCACCAAGTATGGCATCAAACGGACGCGTTTTATAACCTGATGAGGATTTTATTGTATTTCCGTGCATAGGATCACAAGACCATACAACATGACGGCCTTCTTGTTTAACTGCTCTTACTAGAGGGCTAAGGTTTTCTTCCACTTTTCCTTGTCCCATACGTGCGATCAAAGTTAGACGTCCGGGAATATTTTCAGGGTTAAGTACATCTATCAAACGGAGTAACTCATCAACTTCAAGAGCAGGAGAACATTTGAGGCCGATAGGGTTTTTTATACCGCTCATAAATTCAATTTGGGCGTTATCTAACTGATGAGTACGCGCACCAACCCATAGCATATGCGCAGAAGTATCATACCAATCTCCGCTCAGACTATCAGTTCTGGTCATAGCTTCTTCATATGGAAGAAGCAGGGCTTCGTGCGATGTGTAAAAGTTAGTTTCTTTAAGTGCAGGGACGCTTTCGGGGGTAATACCGCACGCTTCCATAAAACGCATAGCATCACTAATTCTATTGGCTAAATCCTGATATTTTTCACCCAGTGGGCTATTTGCAACAAAACTTAAATTCCATTTATTAACTTTATTTAGGTTAGCATAACCGCCACTGGCAAATGCACGCAAAAGGTTAAGTGTAGATGATGCCTGATGATAGGCGGTAATCATACGCTCAGGGTTAGGCTGTCTTGCCTCTTTTGTGAAGTCTAAGGAGTTTACATTATCACCACGATAACTTGGGAGTGTAACACCGTTCTGTGTCTCAGTATCGCTAGACCTTGGCTTGGTGAATTGCCCAGCCATACGTCCGACTTTAATAATGGGTAATGAGCCAGCATAAGTCATAACCACTGCCATTTGCAGTAAGGCGCGAAACGTATCACGAATCTTGTTCGCATTAAACTCTGCGAAGCTCTCTGCGCAATCTCCACCTTGAAGAAGAAAAGCTTTTCCTTGAGCAGCAGCCCCAAGCTGCTCTTGAAGTCTGCGAGCCTCTCCTGCAAACACTAGAGGAGGCATTTTTCCCAGTTCTTTTTCAACATTTTTTAACGAAATTTTATCGCTATATTGAGGGAGTTGTTGTGCTGGTTTATCTCTCCAGCTCTGCGGAGTCCATTTATCTGACATTTCTACAACCATTATTTACGTTTTGTTAGTTACATTCATATATACATGAACAAAGGTTATGCCTTAAACTGTAACTATAATCAAATGTAAATGAAGTTTTCTGTGCATAAACAAAGTTTTACTGGATTTTTCATTTATTAAATGCCAAACACTGAATTTACTATTATATAATTTTAAAAAGATTAAGTATTTTTATAATGATTTTAGATGCAATGAATATTCCTAATGATGTTTTTGATTATTTCAAATCAATAAAGCCAGATAAGTCTTGGGTATCTCAGGAGATTATATCTCAAGCTATAAAAGATGTTAGGCAGTCTCTAGAGGTTGATAGCATTGAAGCTGATCAGGCTTTGAATACTATATTGCTATATTCAAGTGATAGTACAAAAAATACGCAAGAGACTTATAAACTTATTAAACAGTTGAATAGTGGTGAAATAACATTTTCAACTACTTCTATGCTTATATATTCAATTAAGAAGTTTGGTTTTGAGGCTATATCTGATGAAAGTTGTATTGGTGCGCTGTTAATAGCAGGAATATTGGCCGATATTAAAAATGACCTTCATTATCATAATGATTTACATTACAAAAAAGTTCTTCTTCACGTTATTCGTATGATTGATGCTCATAACAATATTTTTAGAGGTACATCAAATATTTTAATGAATGATGATATTGCCAAGCTTTTAATTTCTGCATGTATTCATGATTTAGGGCATATGGGCAGTGGTAATATAATTAATAGAGAATATCATATGGCCAAGACTGAAAAGCGTTCTTTTGATTTGGCGTATCCATATTTAAAAGCTACTGGAATAGATGATGATATTCTTTCAGATATTCGTATTATGATAATATGCACTGATGCTTCTCCATTTGGTGATCCTATAAGCCCTATAAATCAAGTAAAATCAGCGTATGAGCATCATTTTGGCATGGATAGTGAGGCTAAGATAGATTTATGTGACGAGCTATCAATTTTAAAAGATAATGAAAGGTTATGCCTTTTATCAGTTATGTTGCATGAGGCTGATATAATGAATTCTGCAGGTGTTAGTTATAATATTACAAAAGAAGAATCTGTTGCCATATGTAAAGAATTGGGTGAAGATCGCGCATATCCTGAGGATACGTTGCTGTTTTTAGAAAAAATATGTGGGGGTGGTATGCTCTCTGACTCTGCACGTTTTCTAGCTGATAATAATTTTTCAGAGATAAGATCCAAAGTTATTTCTGATTTTAAAAATGGTAATAAATCTTATATGTAGATTTAGTCTTTCCATCTTTTATGTAGCCATATCCACTGTTCAGGTTTTTCCTTTATCCATGTTTCAATCAAGGTATGTGCATCTTTTATAACATCTTCTACTGGGCGTGGGGTGTCATCATTGTTGAATAAAACTAATGGGGGGTAGGGGGTAAGTCTAAATTCGCAACCTTTTATACGTTCATTCCTAACTGGAACTAGTGGGCATTTGTATTTTTGGCATAGTTGAACAAAGATAGGGTTAGTCATGGCTGGTAAAGAGAAGAAGGGGGCTTCTAATCCTTCATTATACTTTTGATCAATTAAGATCCCAAGAGCTTCAGCATTTTTTAAGGTGCGTAGAATATCTTTACCGCTTTCTCTTGATTTTGGATAAGCAGGCAAACGGCCATTAAGGGTGCGAGCTTTATCCAGTAACTTTGCCGTCCATGGATTATTGGGTTTTCTATATGTGAGGGCTATAACTTTGTTATATTGTGTTAGTAGGGCTGTAGAGTTAACTTCCCAATTTGCAATATGTCCGCCAAAGAAAACTATGGGCTGTTGTTTGTTTAATAAATTTTCCAAACGCCCTTTATTTTTGATTGTTGTGTGGTCTTTACTTATTTTTTCAAGGTGAGGGTATTCAGCAATAACACGCCCTAAATTTTCCCACATGCCAGCTATTATGTGTTCCTGCTCTTGAACATTCAATTCAGGTAAAGCTTTTGTGATGTTATTACGTGCTTTACGGCTAGCAGCAAGTTTAGGGCCTATTGTTCTAGCTATCCAGCCACCAATATCAGAGGCTTTAGAAGGGGAAAGTAAGCTAAAAAATATAAAAAGTAGCTGAAGAAATAATGCTTCAAAAAAATATCTTATTTTCTTCATATGATTTCTCTTTTAAGCTTATCTTTTATAAAATTTATTAACTTATCTTCATTGGTGAGTTTCAATTTGATAGATAAAATATTTACATCGTTTCTAAATGTTTTGGGAAGCCTAACTGCATCTTTTTCTGTCGTTATAATATCTGCCTTATGTTTTTCCGCTGCTTTATTTATGCGCTCTATTTCGGTTTTAGTAAAAACATGGTGATCTGGATATGAAATATATTCTAATACTTCATAACCATTTTCTTTTAATGTTGTGTAGAATTTATCAGGATTTGCCAAACCACAAAATGCTATATATTTTTTTGACTTATCTGGTATAGATTCTTTAATAACAGTTATATTCCCACTGAAAACTGGAATATTGCAGGGCAAGTTTTCTTCTATATGATGAGTATCATCGCCAATAATTATTACTGCATCAATACGTTTGAGAGCAAAATTTAGGGATTCTCTTAATGGGCCAGAAGGAATGGTTTTTCCATTACCTAAGGCTAGACTTCCATCAATTACAAGGAATGAAATATCCTTATTCAATGTTTTGTTTTGAAGACCATCGTCCATTATAATAAGATCAGCCCCTAAATCATGAGCCAATAATGCGCCTTTGTAACGATCTCTAGAAACTATTGTATTTGAATGTCTTACAAGTAAGAGCGCTTCATCTCCAACCTCAATTGAACTGTCTTGATCCGTTATGCATTTGGCGTTACGTTCATTTCCTCCATAGCCTCTTGTTAAGAAATAGGGGGATTTAGCAATATTATTTTTTACGATTAAATCATTAATGGCAATAGATGTAGGGGTTTTGCCGCTACCGCCTGCTGTTATATTTCCAATACAAATAACAGGATTATCAACAGCTTTTGTTTTAGAAGTAAGTAGGTTAAATCTATGTCCAATTTGATATGCTACACTAAGAGGAAATAGGGAAATTTCTTTTATAGATGAGGAAACGCTGTCTTTTTTTTTATACCAAAAATCAGGGGTATTTATGGGCATAATTATCTTTTTCCTCGCTGCCTCTCATTGCGCATAAAACAGGATTTAACTCTTCCATAACAATATCTATAACATGAGTTTTTTTATTGGCAAATTCTAAGGCTTTATTTTGAGATTTTTTTAATACATTATCATTATCAAGTAGAGTTTTTAGTACATTATAAAGTTCGTTACTATTATCTACTTTTATTGCAGCTCCTGTCATATTCATTTCATCATATATCTGTTGCAGATTTTGTATGTCATTACCGTGAATTACGGCACAATTTAATTGTGCTGCCTCAATAGGGTTATGACCGCCGCCGCCGTCATTGCTTAATGATCGTCCTATTACAGCAATAGGCGATAAGCGATAAAATAGTCCAAGCTCACCAAGCGTATCAACGATATATATATCATCATTATCCTTTGGTAGATTGACTTCAGACCCTCTGTAACTTGTATGTAAGTTATAGTGCGCGCAATTTTTTTTAATATTATCTCTACGATCTGGATGTCTGGGAATAATAATAGTCAGTAAGTCTGGGTATTCCTTAATAAGCTTTATATGTAATTCGTGAGCTATTTCTTCTTCACCTTCATGAGTGCTGGAATACAGCCAAACTCTTCTATCTTTTATAGACCTTTTAAACTCCTTTAATTTAATATCATCATAAGAAAGCGGTTCTGAACTATATTTTATATTATCCGTTGTGATAGTATCCGACGCGCCTAATATATCAAATTTATTTTTATCATCGTCAGTTTGACAGAGTATCTTTGTGAATGTTGAAAACATGCTTTTTGTAAATGTTGGAACTTTCTTCCACATTTTGAATGTTTTAGGTGATAATCGTGCATTTACTAGAGCAGAAGGAATATTATTTACTTTGATTTCATGAAGCATATTGGGCCATAATTCAGACTCCATCCATAAAACTGTATCAGGTTTCCAGTGTCTAATAAATCTATTAACCCATTTAGGGTTGTCTAGTGGATAGAATTGATGAAACGCTCTTTCAGGAAGTCTTTTAGCCATCAAGTCTGCAGATGTTAGCGTACCAGTTGTGACTAAAATATTTACATCAGGAAAATTTTTAATAATTCTATTAACTAAAATTAGAGCTGATTGTGCCTCGCCAACACTTGCACCATGTATCCATAATAGCTTACCAGCGGGTCTTTTAATTGAAATTACAGATTTTTTTTCTATATATCTGGATTGAGATTCTTTACCGGATATTTTTCTTTTAAATAATAGTAAAGATAACAGGAATCCTAAACTTATTGTAAGCCACCTATATAGTGCATACATATCAAATCTCATTTTTATAATGCTTATGAAACAGGTCTTTAATAGTATAGTTATTTACTGACCATAACATCCGGCAGCTACGTTTGATCCACCGCTAACGAGTGGATCTCCCCCAGGGTGATAACGACAACCTGGCTGCAAGCATACAAATTCTTGATAAGTATTTGTGTTGTACCCAGACCTAACAACTTCTACTCCTGTAGGTATTGGAGCAGAACCTGTGCAAGGACAGTTAGCCCCTGTACAGTTAACCGGAGTGGTCAGTGCAATATATGTTTGCACAGGATCGTTACTCCAAGGGCCAGATGTTAGAGCCGAAGCCAAGTTTGCAGTCCAATTAGTTTGAATTGATGTACATGTGGTTGGTAATACTCTTTTATCCGTAACTGAGGCCGCATATTCAGCAAATGTAAAGAATCCATCTGTGGTGTTATTGGAAATGAAATTAATACATTTTGCCGCATTCCAAACACGTGTCATTATGTCACAGCTATAAGCCGCTCCACCAGTAATCGCAGCAGGAACACTGTTTATGCCTGCGGCGGCTGGGTGTCCAGCTAGCAAGTTATAGCCACTTGCACCAGATTTACTTCCAAAATTATTATCTATATAAGCAACCAAAGAAACCCCCACAAGGTTTTGAAGGGCGTTATCAAGGCTTGTAGAGCTAAGTGGGCTTCCAAAGGCGGTGGTTTCACTCAACATATTTACGCCTTGAACGGCGAGTTCCCTTACTAAACGATCAAAACAAGTATATTCGAAAACACTGTCAGGCTTTAATATTATATTCTGATTTTGTGTTATTTCACGTTGTGCTTCAAGCCAAGCTCTAGCAGATAGAGATTCATAATATAGTGAATCACAAGGGGTCGTTGCGATTACCGTTGCGGCGTTGGAATTGGGAATAATAAACATGAAACATAGAGCGGACATAGCCACTATACGAAACTTTGAATATATCATGTTAAAAATCATCTTATTATCCTTTGTCACTCTCAGTTTTATAATTTCTATTATTCTACACAAATATACGATACTAAAGCAAATAGCTTTTATTAATATGGCATACAAACCCCTGCTGGTGTTGATGATGGCACAGGACCATTAACTATAAATGGAATTTTGTTTGGTCTGTAATAACATCCAGGGTTTGTACATATATATTCATAGTGAATATTAGCTGTTCTAACAACTATATCCATATTACCAGGACCAGTTCCACTGCTTGAATATTCATATGTAACCACTGGAACTCCCGTAGGTATAGGAGAATTACAGGTTGAAACTACACCTGAAGATACCCCGCCGGTTCCAGGAAGATATGTCCCAACTAGAGTCTGTACACCCAAAATCATTTCATCATACAGTTTCATTACATCGAATGATGAGTAAGAATTAAGGTTAGCAGGAGTGCTTATGTCATCGCAATTATTTGCAACCCTTATTAAATCATTGGAAAAGCCCGTGTTAACGCCAGCGGTAACTGTACCAGCAGCCGGGCAGGGGTTCATGATGCTAGATGCTGGAGTGCTTGATCCTGTAGATGTATTATCTAGCTTTGTAGAGCTTGTTCCTGCTGTTACGGTGTCTGACGAGCTGTTACCTGGTGAACATTCTACAGGAATTGAACGGGGGTCATTTAGAACTAAATCCTCAAATGTTCTAAAGCGGTCATCTTCTTCGAAGTCAACACATTTAGCAATGTTCCAAACTGTACTCATATGAGAGCAGTTATAGGTTGTTCCGCTTGCATTAGGGAAGCTTGAATCAATATCAATAGATAAGGATTCACCCATAAACTTATGAGCAAAATTATTAGTTATATATGTACCAAGATTACCAAATATCAAAGATTGAAGGTCGCTGGATGTCGTACCCACTGGTTGAGCTGCGTTTATTGTTATTTGATACGGTGATACTGTATTTGTACCACCACTAGGACAACTGTTAGGATCCGAAGTTTGGCTATCTTCAGTCGATAGGCAAACAACTCGATTATTCCACGTCGCATCATCTTCTGTAAAAATTTTACCAACTTCTTCTCTAGCTACATTAACCCATTCATCGAAACATGTATATTCTAGTACGCTGTCAGGCTTATGAATAATCTGCTCACTCATAATAACTTCACGGCTGGCATTCATAAAGGCGTTACTGTAAATTTGATTCATAAAGTTACCATCACAGACGCTTGATGATGAACCTGTTACGTTTGTATATGGAGTAGGTCGGCCAGTTTTTGGTCCGTTGAGCGCAGTAGCAACACCTGCTGTAGTGTCAGTATATATATTATAATCTGTACAAGGAATACCAGGAGAGCAAGCAGCATATGCGTAAGCAGAATAAAACAAAACCACTGTTATGCATAAATATGAAAATACAATCTTACTCTTAACTTTTGTTAGCACAATTATGCCTAGTCCTCTGTACGTTGTTTAGACATTATATACATATTTTCCTTTGGCGACCACATATATATATCATAATTATATTCATTTTCATTATTTCTAAATGCTAATAGATTTTTTATCCCGTAGGAAGCTTTACTATCAATCATTAATTTATGAGCTCTTATTTTTGATAATAACAGGATTCTATCCGCTTTTTCAGCAATTATTATATGTGAACATAGGTTTTTTTGAATATCACATGTTTTACGCCTAAGTATATGCTCAAGAATTCCATCATTATTTAAATCTATGCTTGCTATATCATAATATTTAGAATTGCTTTTATACTGTTCTTGCAGGAATTTATCTATTTGAAAAATTAGAGAAACACCAAGTGAATCATTATATTTAAGCTCTTCTATTGCTTGAGATTGACTGGTGGATAGCATTAAGCATATCGAAATAATAACTGTGCAATAGAGTTTTTTGATTTTCAAAATATACATGAAGCTAGATTATAGCAATTAAGGTTAATAATACAAAAATCTTTTTAAAAAAATTATACCAAGTCTATGTCTAATATTGCCATATTAAAGTCATATGAAGTTTCACCTTCATCAATAATTTTGTATAAAACACCTATAAATTCTCCGTCCATCATAACTTCAATAGAATCATCAGTTTTTTCTCTTTTCTTAACTGTAACTCCAGAGCATTTAAAAACACGTTCTAGATATGATTTTAGTTGTGACATTTCTTCTGCGCTAAAACTCATTATTTATTCCTTCATTGCTTTTTATGAACTTAATCCATTGGATACGGTGTTATGGCATAGTTTGGCAAGTGTTTTTCTGTCATTTATCTCATTTGCTTTTATTATGCTGTGGAAAGTTAAGGATATTATTGCTCCTTTGCTTAATGCAAATCTCCATAGGTGCTTTTCTAATGGTGTATCCATGTTTACATGCCAAGAATATAAATCTCTATCTTTTTGATTTATTAGATTTCTTTTGTTAACCTGAACGATTCGTAATGTAATAGGTTGCAGCGTAATATCTCCTAAGCCATCTCTATAGGCAATGGAAAATAAGCTGGACTTGAACGGAAGAACCTCTCTTCCATCAGTGGAAGTACCTTCAGGAAAAATTATTAGGCTTTTACCATCTTTGAGCATCGTATCAAGGGCGTTCCGACCTTCTTTTGCGTCCTTGCGATCACGACTTATAAATGCAGTTTGTTGCAATTTTGATAAAAACCCAAAAACTGGCCAAGAAGCCACATCTTTTTTTGCTACAAATGAACCTCTAATAATGCCGCCGATAACTGGAATATCTAGATATGATATATGGTTTGATAAATATATTGTTTGACTAGCTGTATATGGTTTTCCAAGAACCTTTACTTTAATTCCAAAAATTTTACATACGGCTTTTTGCCAGAGCCAAGGTATTATATATGAAAAACTTCCCTTGTTGATTACAAGAACAAGTAGTTGCAAAGGTATGACGGCAAAAGTTATTACCGCAAATAATAGAATCTTTATGCTAGCTATTGTAAAACGCATCATTAACTCTCGCCTGTTTGACCTGGCATGGATTTTTGTATTTTGCGTTCATAATATTTACGGTAACGCTCAGTCATCAGACTGGTTTGAACAACTATGCAAACATCAATAGTGTTAAATTGGCGGTCTATTACAGCTCCGTTTCCAATCGTTGCTCCTAGCCTTAAGTAGCCTTTAATTAGAGGCGGCAGTGATGCGAATGTACGCCTTTCATTTAAGTTCTCTTTAGGGTGGATATTCATATCTACATAATGCTTTTTAAGTGCTACTGGTGCTATATCATTAGGTGTGGAATGGTAGTGATAAAGATATGAAAGTTGTTTAGAAATTTCATCAACATTAACCCCTTGAAAACTGGCGCAGCCAAATAGTAAATCTATGTCATGTTCAGTAATATAGTCTGCTATTCCTTGCCAAAGCATATTTAATATAGGTTTTGTTCTGTAATCAGCCAACACGCAGGAACGTCCAAGTTCCAAAAGAAAATTATCACTATCAATTAGTTTTTTCAGGTCATATTCATCGCTAGAATAAAATCGGCCATGTTCTTCAGCTATATTTTGACGTAGCAGTCTGTAAGTACCAACAATTTTTTCTGTATTGTCTGTCTTATTGCGAACTAAGACAATTAGATGGTCTGTGACCTCATCAAAATCATCAAAATCTCTTTGTTGTTCTCGCATTGCTTCGGTCGGCTGTGCGCCATATTCTTCATAAAAAACCTGATAGCGCAATTTCTGAGCTTGCTCTATTTCTTCGGCCGTTTGCGCTAAACGCACATAGACTTCTTGATCTTTATTTTGATTTGCCATATTTGCTGCTCAAGAATATTTACTTATAAACTAAGATTTGAAAGAATATATATATTAGCTATAAGTATATAGACATAGTTCATAAGGATTAATTATCATGCCCTCAGTTATTTTCGTTTGTACGGGTAATATTTGCAGATCTCCAACTGCTGAGGCTATTTTTAAGAACAGAGTTAAGACTCTTGGCTTTGATGTAGTATCCGATTCTGTTGGTATTTATGATTATCATGAGGGTGAATCTCCAGATTATAGATCGATAGAAATAGCTATTAAACATGGAATTGATATGAGTGATTTGTTAGCAAGGAAGATTATTAGCAACGATTTTGATAGCTTTGATTATATTATTGCAATGGATAGGGGGCATAAAAAATCATTGCTTAATATAGCATTGGAAGAACAACGGCCTAAGATAAGTTTGTTATTGGATTTTCATGAAAAATATAGGGGAATGGACGTTCCTGATCCGTATTATGGGGGTATGCAGGGCTTCGAACATACATTTAAATTAATAGAGCAGATACAGTATTTGTGCTTATGAGGTGAGGTTGGCTGTTCTCCATGTTAAAAAGAAAGTGAACATCAACCTTTAAAACAATGGAGCACAGCCATGAAATATTATGTCGGATTAGACGTGTCAGTAAA
>Ga0316209_1000384_pt1 | contig 82354 bp, 68 predicted proteins | sample 6monopyrite_MG_FD_204945 | JGI IMG/M metagenome (GOLD analysis project Ga0316209, IMG submission 204945) | Microbial mat bacterial communities from mineral coupon in-situ incubated in ocean water Damariscotta River, Maine, United States -... | ecosystem: Environmental > Aquatic > Marine >... | reverse complement strand
CTGACGTGAAAAGCTGGTGGTTGTCATTTCGCTAACACCTCCGTGGTCGCTTCATCGAGGCTGAGGGAATCGGGGCTACTGCTGGCTACAGCTCCAAAGCCGAAATTCATGGGAGTATCATCGGTGCGCTGAAATGCGACACCGGGTGCTTGAATCCACGCGTCTTGATGAAGGCCGCGGAACCAACGTGCATGAATTTGGTTGTCGAGAGCGGTGAAGGATGTTTGGTGCAAGAATAGACAGCCGGGATCATCGTAAAAGTAGGTGCTGCCATCTTCGGTGGTGAGTTGTGCCGCGAAACGAGGGTCGCTGAGATGCATCGAGCAATAGGCACACGCCGTCTTATCCCAAATCACCGGAACCGGTCCATCTGGTACTTTCCGATTGGAAAGAACCACGAAGAGCACGACGGCTGCGATGAATGCAGCCAAGACCAGCAAAGGTACCGCAATGAATCCGTTTGGCCGCGAAGTCTGTTGCTGGGTTGAGCGCAGATCAAGTTGCATGGCAGTCCTCTGCGGAAGAATCAAGTTGAACCCGGTCCACATCATGCACGATGAGATCAAGCACGGATGGATGCCCTTTCCAGCCTAAAGCGGTAAGGACGTGCTCCTTCTGCTGTGCGGTAAAAATACCAATCCACTGTTGCGGGTGAACCCGCTTGAATCCTAATCCTTGTAACCAGTTTGCGTCGACATCGAGTGCGCAACGTAACTCGACAACGGTTTGCGAATTCTGAGAGAGAAAACTTCGCGCCTCTCCGTGGTAAGCAACCTTGCCGTCTCTTAAGAGAGCAATGTGCCCTACTAGGCTGCGAAGCTCATCTGGACGATGACTGGCCAGGATGACGGTAGTCTCATCGCCAACCCGATCGAACATTTGCAAGAACGCGGCTCTGGCTTCGGCATCAAGACTGGCTGTCGGTTCATCCATAACCAACAGCTTGACAGGTGCAGCAAGGGCTAAGGAAATCATTAACTTTTGGCGCATGCCACCGGAAAGTGCACCAACTTCCTTCCCCATATTGGCTTTGAGGTCAAAAGAAAGCTCCTCCGCTTTCTCCTCCACCGACGCTCTCTTCAAATCGCGCAAAAGACAAACCGTGCGCACTAAATCGCGAACCGGAGCACGTGTTTGTGGCGCGAACTGAGGGATGTATGCCAGTGAAAAGTCCAACGCTACCGGACGCTTCAACACCTGGTCATCAATGAAAATCTCTCCTCCACATTGAATCGTGCCCATTAGTGCGCGGATCAGTGTGGACTTTCCAGAACCATTGGGCCCGACTAAAGCAGTGCGACTACCAGCCTCAAAAGTGAGATCCACCCCGCCAAGCGCTATTTGCTTGCCGAATCTTTTCCTTAAGTTTTGAAACTCGATTTTCATCTTAGTCCTGAACTCGCACTAGAGGTTGTAAGCGTGGGCTCTCATCGCGCAGCAAAGCCTTGGGCTGATACAGAGGAAGAAGTTCTCCAATGGCTTCAAGCATGCCCGAAGCAACCGTACCACGAAATAAAGCCAAGTTTTCATGCGATGAGATGAGTTGCTCCGACATAGAGCGCTCTTCAAAAGGGATGTCGCCGATGCCGTCGTGATTTAAATCGTATCCACGGTAGTCATCGAAATCGTTTCCAGATATCTCCAAACCGAGGGCATCGCCACGCCCTGCAACGGAAAGAAGAGACCAGTTGGAACGAAACAAGTTGTCCTTCAAAACGACCTGCTTGGGGGAATCGTGAAAATCGAGAGCCACAGATGAGAAATGAAACTCATTGCCTTCCACAACGATTTGCGTCTTCGGCTCAAAGGGTGAGTTATCGAAATAGAGCCCACGCTCATTGCCTACAAAGGTATTGTCCACAATGCGCAAATCACTGGATTCCTTCATGCCAAGCCCAATCCCAGCGCTGCCACTAGAGGCTGCGAAAACGTTTCCTGTCAACGCAAGTCTTTGCGAGTACATGGAGAATAAGCCAACCACATTCCCCACATAGATGTTGTCCGTAATCTCATTGTCATGGCTGTACATGAGGTGCGTTCCATACCGACAACCACGAACCTCATTGTTTGTAATGCGGTTTCCATTGGAATACCAAACCACCATGTCGCGCGCACTGCTCATGCGATTGTTGCTGACCTCGGAGTCAGAGGTTTCCCAAATTCGGATTCCATCGCCACGCAGGCCTAACGCCTCTTGCCCAGTGCCCACGACTTCGTTTGCGATGAGCGAAACATGATGACTGCGATTGACGATGATCCCGTATACCGCTCCGGAAATACGCAAACCTTCAGCACGCAAATGATCCCCTTGAACTTTTAGCGCGGCATCGAGCAAGTCATAGCGGGAACCACTGCCTTGAATGCTAAAGCCAAGCGCAGAGGCGCCCGTTCCATGCAACCTGACCGTAGTCCCTTCACCAGAAGTCACCACAACAGCTTCTGCAGGCCCCCAAACAGTCAATCCCCGCTCAATTAAAAGCGGCCCTTGATAACGGCCTGGCGCGAGCAGTAGGTGACTGCCTTCCGGAGCTTCGACGAGCCATTTCTGCAAGTCGTCGGAACTAGCAATCTCAATCCCCTCCACCGGACGTGCGGGTGAAGGCGGCAAGGGACTCATCGTAGTTCCCTGAGAGGCTTCCTCTGAAGCCGGAACCGCCCATGCCATAGCCATCAACGCAAGACCTAAGACTGGCGAGAGTAATAGCAGGCTTTGGGGTTTCATGGGCATGTCTATGAGATGGAGCGGACGACCAACGGCCATCCGCTCCAAAAGGTTAAGTGAAGCGTGGCCTATTCTTCGACTAAGAAGTAGCCAGCCATTTCCAGGTGCAGCGCCGAGCAGAACTCCGTGCAATACATCGGGAAGACGCCGGCGCGATCCGCAACAAAGGTCATGTTGCTGTGCTCGCCAGGCTCCAAGGAGATGTTGATGTTGTAGGAACCAATGCAGAAACCGTGCGTCGCGTCATGCGCGGTTTCAATGTTGGTCATGTGCATGTGCACCGTTTCGCCTTTCTTCACCGTGACGGTATCAGGCTTAAAGTGACTGCGTACTGCGGTCATGTAAACATGCACGCCATCGGCTTTTCTTTCAATGCGTTCCTCGCCCGGCTGCACTGCAAACGGATCGATTTGATCCGTCAATGGATCGGTACCCACAGGATAAGAGCGTTCTGGGTTCAACTTATCCGACTTAATCATTTGCGCGTAGTGTGGCTCACCCAACGGCAAAGGCATGTCGTACAACAGCTGCATGCGGTCACCCGAAACATCGATTAACTGAAAGTTTTGCGGCAACAACGGCCCGACAGCTTGAAAGCGATCGAGCGCCCACTTGTTCATGGCGACAACATACTTTCCATCGGGGCTGACGGTGTCCCCTTCAGCGGCCATCAGGTGACCGATGTTGTAGTGCACAGGCATTTTCTCAATCACCTTCAAGTCCTTTAGGGACCACTTCGCGACCACCGTCTCAATGAACACGGAGGTGTAAGCATTACCGTCGCCATCGAACTGAGTGTGGAGTGGGCCGAGGCCGATTTCCACTTGACCGCGAATCGACTTCTGGAAGTCAAGAATTGGAATGCCGTAGGTGTCCTTGCCGACGAAGTCTTTCGCATCGATGAGACCCTTCATTTTCTCCCAGTTGTAAACCGTGGCATGGGTGTCGAGCTTGCCCGAAACTACGATTTCTTTACCGTCAGGAGTGACATCACAGCCGTGAGGACTCTTCGGTTCCGGCACCTCATAAATCAGGTCATTGGCGATGGAGGTTTCAATCGAAATCACCGGCAAGCCTGCGATCATGGTGGTATTGGCCGCATTAGAAGCAATCTCGGAAGCCTTGCGCCAGTTGATAATGGACATGTAATCCATATCATTTTGCGAAGCGCCGGACTCTAAAGGTGGCTCTCCATCTAGGTTTCCACCAATCGCCATTTCGGTGTTGAAGGAGTTCAAAAACATCCACCCATCGGTGGTGAGTTTGCCAGCGTCGGCAAGGTCCTGCATGTAAGGAGGTAGCTCGATGGCAAAGGATTTGCTCTTATCGATGCGTCCGATACTGCGGTCGAACTTCCAAAAGATGATGGCACCACGGTACTTCGTATTGTAATCCGAAAGTGGCGCATAACCTCCACCCAATGGAGCTGGGTACTGTGATCCTTCAATCACGTACTCGGTATCTGGAGTCACGAAACAACCACCGTGGTCGCTCTCAATCAAGCCTGATTGAATGATTTGCTTGGTTGCATAATCCTTCAGGTCAATCACTGCGATACGAGCGTTCGCTTTATCATTTACGAACAGATATTCGCCATCGTAATCCCCTGCCGTTTCGGAAAGGGCTGGGTGGTGGACATCGCCCCAACTCAAATCTTCGCCTTCAAGGCTGCCGCTAGCAATCAGGGCGTCGGTCTGGTCACCGTATCCATACCCCTGCCAAGGCTCTGGGCCGAACACCGCGATGTATTTCAGAATACGCATGCTTGGCACTCCAATCACGATGACGTTGCCGCCATGGCCGCCCGAAGCAAAGATGGTGTAATCATCCTTCTGCCCCGTTGGCATGTAAGTTTTCAGCGCGGCGTTGACGTCAGCCTCGGTGAGATCCCGAGCGGACATAAGCGCCTGAACGCTGCTACTTGTGGAAGTGCCTGCTTGTGACGCTGGCCGGCCACAAGAAACGAGCAAAAGACCTAGCAGTGCCAAGCCTGAGCTGAGGGCTGTGAAAGTACGTTTGGATTGGTGATTCATGGCAAGAAGAAGCTTGCAAGGGTTAACGGAAAGAGGCTTTTTCGGTCCTATGGAGGAGCCTCTGACTTAAGCGTCAGCAGTATAGACGATATCCGGACCTTTTAGTTTCTTTTAGGCGTCTATTGCCAGTTTCCAGCCGTTCAAGCTGTGATTTGTCCCTATTCACCACCTAGACCACCCTGGGCCTTAGGAGAGAAAAAGCCTTTCTTCTCAATCGAGTCTTTCCCCTGTCCTCATCCAAACCGAGAGGGCATCAGGTACCGTAATCCCACGGTGTTGATCCCCCCTCCTGCTGACCCGCAGTCCTCACTGGCCCGCTTTCTTCGTCAAGAATCGGCCGCCGGGATAATTCTGGTTTGTGCCGCGATTCTCGCACTGATTCTTGCGAATACGCCGCTCCGCGTTTTTTATGAAATGCTGGTCGATACCCCCGTGCAGGTGCGCGTTGGTGAGTTGGATATTGCCAAGCCGCTGTTGCTTTGGGTGAACGATGGCCTCATGGCCCTCTTCTTCTTGCTGGTTGGCCTCGAGTTGAAGCGGGAATATATGGAAGGAGAACTTTCCAAGCCAAAAAACATTGTGCTTCCTGCGCTTGGTGCGGTCGGCGGCATGGCGGTGCCTGCATTGATTTACGTGTGGTTCAACTTCAACGATCCAGATGCAATCCAAGGATGGGCGATTCCTGCAGCCACTGACATTGCCTTTGCACTTGGCATTCTTTCCCTACTTGGATCACGCGTCCCTACCAGCCTGAAGGTGTTCTTGACATCGCTTGCAATCTTCGACGACCTCGGCGCAATCCTCATCATCGCCTTCTTCTTCACCAGCAAGATCTCGATGACGGCATTGCTTGTGGCCGGCTCCTGCTTGTTAGTTCTGTTTATCCTCAACCGACGCGGTGTGGTCGATAAGAGCCTTTATTTGGTGATTGGCCTAGTCATGTGGGTCGCCCTATTAAAATCTGGTGTGCACGCAACTCTCGCAGGAGTTTTGCTCGCCATGTTTATTCCAATGCGTGATCGGAAACACCCAACCGTGTCTCCCTTGAAGGAACTTGAGAAGGATTTGCATGCGGCAGTCGCTTTCGCGATTCTTCCTTTCTTTGCATTCTGCAATTCCGGCATTAACTTCAGCGGAGTCGGAACAGAACAATTTTTGCACGGCGTCACACTCGGATCAGGCCTTGGCTTATTCCTGGGTAAACAAGTTGGGATTATGCTGCTGTGCTGGATAGGTATTCGGTTCCGCTTGGCCTCCCTGCCTGATGGTGCCGGCTGGATGGACCTTTACGGCACCGCAGCTCTTTGCGGAGTTGGATTCACCATGAGCTTGTTCATCGGATCCTTAGCTTTCGAAGAAACCGGAGCGAACTTGATTGTCGATGAGCGGATCGGAATCCTCCTTGGATCTTTCCTGTCAGGAATACTCGGATATTTCCTGTTGCGGCGCTCCTTGCCTAAGGTTGAGCACCCCTAAGTAAAGCATTCTTGTAACGCCAGGCCTTATCATGAGGTCATGTTGCGTCGTATCGCCCCAGGCTTGCTGCTTCTCGCTACCGGATTCCTGCTTACCGCATGTGGCGGTCAAGAATCCGATTCTGCCAAGGCTTCCGAAGTTCCAAGTCAGCCGCTTCCCACTTTGGGCAGCGCATTGTTAGCGCCCAGCGAAACGCGCGACCTCATTGTCCTCTCCATTGACACCCTACGCGCCGACCGTCTTCCTTTTTATGGAGGAGAACGCGCACTCACCGGGTCTGACGAAGAACTCTTCAGCTTAAGTTGGCTGGCTGCTCAAGGCACCACCTTCGATGCCGTTTGGGCACCCGGAGGAATCACGCTTCCCAGTCTTGGCACTTTGTGGACGGGACTTTCTCCACTGGAACACGGCGCAATGGGGAATCGCGAACCCATTTTGGTCGATGGCATCGGACACGGATTGCTCCAAAAAGGATGGAAAGGTTATGCCATGACCGCCAACGGGATCCTAATGAAGGACACTGGCTTTGAAAAAGAGTTCACGACTTACCTTGGGCGCAGCAGTCAAAACGAAGCTGGTATTCCAAAGATCTTGGTCCCGCTAGCGGAGGATGCCATCGTCCATAAGGAACGTTTATTTATGTGGGCTCACTATATGGCGCCGCATCAACCTTATGCGCCAAGTGAACAATTTCGCGGTCGTTTCAGCCAGGCAGATGGCATGGCAGCAACTACCGAGAATCTGCATGACCTATTTCGCTTCCCTGAAACCGCTACTGACACCGTAAAAGAGCATATTCAAGGACTTTACGATGAAGAGATTCTGGAAGTCAACATGCTCACCATGCGTTTTTTGCGTAAGTTAAATCGCACTTACCGCGATGCCGGGCGCGGCGGGCTCATGGACAATGCCATCATCGTTTTGGTGAGCGATCACGGCGAAGGCTTGGCCGACCGCAATAGTTTTTTTCTGCACTCCAAGAGTTTGTTTAGTGGAGTCGTGCGGGTGCCATGTGTGGTGATTGGCGGCGATTGGCCCAAGGGCATTCATGTCAAGCAAGGAGTTGCGCTTGCCGACGTCCTTCCCATGGTGCTCGATGGCACGCCACCCCCATCGGGTTATTTTTTCTCCGCGATTCGCGATATGTATTTCAGTGTTCGCGACCATCGCTGGACCTTGATTCATAATCCAAGCGGAAACCCACATGGCCCCGGTGGGCCGCCCGCCGAAGTTCCCTTCCCCTATCCAGAAGTTGCGCTTTATGATCGCCTTGCCGACCCATTGGAAGTCAACAACGTGGCCAGTGCTAACCCTGTGGTGACACGCCGTATGCTCGATGCCCTGCATCAGTGGTATCAAAACCTTGAGCGGCCCTTGCAAGAAGACGATTCCGAAGTGACTGCTGAAAATAGGGAAGCCCTTATTGAAATGGGCTATGCCGGTGAAGTTGAGGAGCAAGCAGGCGTGGATTACACCCCGTGGCCCGGCAGCGCTTGGAATCCTTAGAGAATTGGAACCGGGCTACTTATACTTCCGGTATGAGTACCCTCATTGTCATCAAACGCACGCAACTGGGCGAAGGCGACCCTGCACTGGGCCAACAAGTCCTCGGAACTTTTTTGCGCAAGGCGATTGCGCTTGAAGAACTCACCACGATTGCGTTTTTCAACTCTGGTGTGCATCTGACCGCGGCCGCATCTCCCGTGCTGGCCGAGTTAACCATGCTGGAAGAGCGTGGCGTCGACATACTGCCCTGCGGCACTTGCGCGGAGCATTATGGAGTCACGCCGGCGGTTGGCAACATTTCCAATATGGATGACATCATCATGGAAATGAACCGCGCGAGCAAGATTATTGATCTTTAGGTGCCCACACCACTTCACCGGCAAAGACGGTCATCACTGGATGGCAGTTTTGCAGAGAATCAGTATCGACTGTCATGAGGTCGCCATCGAAAACCACTAAGTCGGCGCGATAGCCAGGAGTGAGGCGGCCGAGATCATGCTCGCGGAAGGCAGATTGTGCGGGCCAGATGGTCAACATGTTAAGCGCTTCTTGACGCGTCATATTTTGCTCCGGATACCAACCACCCTGCGGTTGCCCCTCTCGCGTTTGACGCGTCACCGCCGCTTTGAACTGGGCGACGACATCTAAGCGCTCGACCGGCGCATCGGAACCACCGGGGATGATGCTGCCCGTTTCTAAAAAACTGCGCCATGCATAAGCGCCGCGTATGCGTTGCGCACCAACACGTTCTTCCGCCCAAGGCATATCGCTGGTCTGATGCTGCGCTTGCATCGAAGGAATAACACCTAGCTCTGCAAAACGTGGAATGTCGTCGGCGTGCACGATTTGAGCGTGTTCCACCCGAAAGCGCAAATCCGCATTCTCGTTTTTGGTTGCGGACATAGCCCATTGATAAGCATCGAGGGTGGCGCGTACTCCGCGATCGCCAATGGCATGAGTGCATACCTGAAAGCCGGCTTCGATGGCGGACTGGCAAACACTTTTCATTTTCTCTTCCGGTGTGATGATGAGTCCATTGTGAGAATGTTCATCGGAATAGGGCTCCAACAAGGCTGCACCACGGGAGCCAAGGGCACCGTCGGCATACAGCTTGATCGAACGCACTGCCAGAGTGCCTTTGCCCTGATAGTCAGCAACCCGGCCATTCGTAAAGTAGCGCTCTAGCAAGGCATCGTCGGAACCGTGCAACATTTCATGCAAGCGTAGTTGCAGGGCATTCGCAGTGGCAAGTTCTTCGAGAATTCCCAGAGTGTCCAGACCAACACCGGCATCGTGAAACTGGGTGATGCCCTGCTCATGCAAGGAAACCGTAGCTGCGAGAATCGCCTCGCGCACCGCAGCTGCCGTAGTTCCAGGCATGGCGACTGAAATGAGATCTTCCGCCGTATCCACGAACACCCCACTCAGCTCGCCCGATGTCATCCGCCCAATCCGCCCCCCTTCTGGAGCTTTGGTTTCACGACCCACTCCTGCTGCTTTCATGGCTGCGGCATTCGCTAGAACAGCATGTCCATCGACGCGCACCAACACCACTGGACGGTCCGGTATGGCTTCGCTCAAAGCCATATGAGTAGGCAATTCATGCGCGCCCGAGTCACTTGGCGGCCAATCATTTTGATCCCATCCACGGCCGACTAACCACTCCCCTTGCGGCATAGATTTAGAACGCTCCACCGTACGCGCGATGACTTCTTCATAGGAAGTCGTGCCCACTAAATTCAACTGCACCGCCGCAGTGCCGATGCCAACCAAGTGCGCATGTGCATCTGCAAAACCTGGGTACACCGCTTTGCCAGCTAGGTCGACAAATAGGGTGCCATCGTCCGCTAACTTCATGATGGATTCGGTGCTGCCGACTGCAAGTACGCGCCCATCTTGCAATGCGATGGCTTCCTCAACCGCGCCATCTTGCTGCGTGTAAACCGAACCGCCAAACAAAATCATTTGCGGGTGCGGCCCTGGAATAGGCGGCGTAGATCCGGTGCAAGCAAAGAGGCACAGGCTTAGGCAAAGCGGAAATGCAAATCGCATACACGCAGACTATCAGTTTTGATTCTGCCTCGTACAAGAGTTTTCTGCCGTGCTCCTCGCCGACGAACCTATCCTAAGGCCTAACGCTACGTCAGGTTCAAGCCCAAAATTCGCCTTTCCCAGGAATCCCCAATGTTGCTTTTCACCGCCACCCTGCTCCTCACCGCCATGCCAACTTCCACCACACCAGATCCTGAAGAGGGTATCCAAAAAGTTCTGGACGATATCTACCTAGGTGTTTCCCACCAAGCCAAGATGGACCCGGATCGGACCCCAAACTGGAAACCCTCCAAGAATTCACCGCTGGCTATCGCGAGGTACTGAAAAGCACATGGAAGTCCAAGCGGGCGATGTCATCTTTGTCCCAGCCATGAAAGCGCATCGGTTCTACAACATCAGCAAAAACTTGGAGTCCTAGTCTTCTTTGTGCCGAAACATAAATCTTAGTCGTTCAGGACCACCGTCTCGTGGCGCAGGGTGACTCCCCGTGCTGCGAGATGTTGCAAGATGCGCTCGAACACGCTTCCATTGCGCCCGACGATTTCTCCTGGTGATAATCCAATAACATTCCAGGAGCCATCCAAGACGCACTCCACCATGCCGGTACAGGTGTATCCCGTAGTGCGCGACATGGAGGAAATGCCGGTTTCAGGGTCGTATTCATCATATAAATCCCAAACGTGGCGGGCGGTCTTGCCATCCTCCGCCCCTTCGACAGTGACACGCATGACGGTGAACTCCTCTTCACCCGGATGCAGCTTCCACTGGTCAAACAAGATTGCCGAAGTGACTTCACGTGGGATGACTTCTTGCCCTTGCACGGAAATCGGGGCGTCGGAAAGGAAGCCACTTTCGCGCATAGCTAATGCCAAATCCCGATGCCCGGGAAAACGCAAAGTCTTTTCCACCATGTCAGGCACATGGCTCATGGTCTGAATGAGAGAACGCAAGCCGTCGGTGTTAAACGCCTCCAAAGTTCCGATGCCATCAAACTCCACGTACTCAGGCTCGGACAAAGCAGGCATGACCACTTCCTTGCCGTTCTCCACCATGCGTGCTGGTCGCAAGTACTCCTCCACGACATCCATCGGCGAGAACGGAGCTTTGTACTGCCATGGAAAGGTGCGCTTCTTAGGCAAACCACCGACCAGACATTCAAAGCGTTGTACTTTCATTTGTGCATCGTGATAACCGAAGATTAAATTGTCCAGGCCGGGTGCCACGCCAATATCGGTCACCACCACAACGCCGCGCTCCTCGGCCAATGCGCGTAACTCCAAGGCGTCTTCTGGAAAGAAGCTGATATCGACCACGTTCTTCCCGGCATCGATCAAGGTGCGAAGAACCGCAAAGCCTAAAAATCCAGGCACCGCGCTCACCACCAAATCCATACCCGCAGCCGCAGCTTTGACTGCCGCGGAGTCCGATACATCTAAAACCTTGGTTTCGATGCTCTCCATGCCGTCAAACCGCTTCAGTACTTCCGCGCTGCGATCCGTCGCCAGCACTTTATGGCGCGATGCCAAATCAAGGCTTATCGCACTTCCGACCATGCCGGACCCCAGAACCAAAATCTTTGCCATGAAGGACTATTCTAGCGTAGGACCTCTAGTGCCACACCAACTTGATGAAGCGCGGGCGGTAGATGTCGGCGTAAGTGAAGTGATCCCAGAAGTTGAAGGTGTTCACATTCCAGCTAATCAATAGCTCGCCCGGCTCCGACAAATGCGGATGCGCTTTGGCGTTGTAGGTGAACAGGTCATTCAAATTTGGCGGCGTCACAATCTCCCATAACACTTCAGCTGGGCCAAATGGACCCCACGGGTTGTCCGCGAGTTTCATCGCCACCTTTCCGGACAAGGTATCGAGTGAGAAGATGAGCGCGTATTGGCCGTTCGGGGTTGGACTCACCGAAAGTTCATTGGAAATGCGCCCGGTCACTGCGAGAACCTGACGAATATCGCGCACCCAACTGCTGCCATTCCAGTAGCGCCATGCATCGAAGTCAGTGAAATCCTGGGCGGCGACTCGAGCCACCACCAACTTCTTCACCAGGGGGTCCTCTTGCGAGCCATAGATGTAAATAAACCCGTCTGGATGCGGCGCTCCAGCAGCGGCGGTGTTGGAGAAAATTCCTGCGCCGAAAAAGAGGCCGCCACGTCCACCAGGTACAGGTGGCAATCCAACTGGCGCATCGACTTGGGTGATGGACGATGGCACATACGGACCCGCTTTCGGCATAGAAATCAGCGCCATACCCCCACGTTCAAATCCGAAGGTGCCGCCGCCTGGCAAAGTATGCATGCGCATGGCCAAGACGTGTATCTGATCGCCAAGCACCACTCCATCGGCAAACCAATACCAATCGCCGGCTTCCGATTGAGGTGTATTCGGAACCACCATGGCAGCAGGAGATGGGCCGCTTTGATCCCAGAAAAACTTCGCACCTTGCTGGAACTCCCCTTCACGCAAAAAACCCAAGGTGTTGTTCACCAAGGAAGCGTTGAGGCGTGCGCCGCCGGGATTAACATCGCCAATGAAGGTGTCGCTAAACACAAAGACGGTGGATGTTCGGTCGAGGCCACCTGGAGCATCGTTGCCGTCTAGAGGAAGAGCGAAAATGCCATCGGCGCCGGTCCAACCACTAGTGGTATCGAAGAAGCTGGTCCATTCCGGCGCTTCCTCCACGGTAAAAGTTTGCGCAGCACAGGAGGCCGCAGCGACCAAAATGGCGATGGGGACTAGCATCATAAGGGGGCAAATGCGCATACCCCAGTCTAGAGCAAATTTAGATTAAGCTTGGACTTCACCGCCGACTACCATTTTCGATACCGGATTCTCGCCGAAGGCATAGCCGAAATGGAAAAGGTCGGGCAAATCTAAAACTAGTAAGTCGGCATCGGCGCCGGGGCCTAAATGGCCTTTCTGCTCACCAATGCCTAGGCTTCGCGCCGCGCCGAGAGTCATGCCAAAGAGGGCTTCTTCTGCAGTCAAATTTAGGCGGATGCGCGCGAAATGAGCGGCTTCCGGCAGGCTTGGGGTGTAACTGGAGCCAGGGTTAAAGTCCGTCGCAATGAAGTAAGGCACATTTGCCTGCAGCAGATTGCGCGCCGGGGCATCGACTTTTTGACGCAAAAAGTGCGGCACGGTTGGCAACAGTCCGGCAAAAGTTTTGCCACTCAAGGCCATGGCTTCTAGGCCAGCATCGCTCAAGACCTCTAGGTGGTCAACACTCTCTGCCTCCATTTCCACAGCAAGCTGGGTGCCGCCTATTTCATGGAACTGGTCAGCATGTATGCGTAAAGCAAACCCCAACTCCTGCGCCCGTTCACAATAACGCCGTGCCTGTTTTTGATTGAAGGCGCCTTCTTCGATAAAAATATCTGCCGCCCGCGCAATGCCCTGCTCCTTCACCGCAGGCAACATTTCGGCGCAAAGAATATTTAAGTAGCGCTCCGGATTCTCCCGATGCTCCTCTGGAAACATGTGCGCACCGAGGAAAGTTGCGTAAAGCGGCATGCCCTCCACTTCGGCAGCCAACTGCATGATTTCCAGTGACTTCAGTTCCGACTCCACCGATAAGCCATAGCCCGATTTGCCTTCACATGCGGTGGTGCCATGGCGTCGCATGCGGCGAAAATGACTCCGCACTTTTTGCATAAGGTCCTCATCGGTGGCGGCTCGCACGTTGCGCACGCTCGACAAGATGCCGCCCCCGCGCTTGGCGATTTCTAGATACTCAACACCTTGTGCACGCCAATCAAATTCCTCAGCGCGGCCCACAGCGAAAACAGGGTGCACGTGCGCATCTATCAAACCTGGGACGACCAAACCTCCTTGCGCATCTAGTTCTTGGCTGGGACTCCAGGCGGCCCGCAACTCAGCTTCGCGTCCGACCTCCACCACCTTGCCTGCATGGATGGCCACGGAATCCGCATCGGCGGGTGCGGCGTCGTTCCAGCTGACCACGCTGGCTGCGTGATGCACCAGTAACTGGCAAGGTTTAGCACTCATCGCAGAAGCTTAACAACTATCGTGCACGGACGATTTCTAGCTGTAAAACGCTATGCCCATCGAGTTCGAAATGCTCGACTCGAAGGTTTACCGCCTTACGGCCTTCCAGGGTCAAAACCGCTTCATCCCAAGTCGGTCCGTGATGAGTCCAATTGTCGATGAGCAAGACATCGTCCGCCCAAACACGTACGCCGTCATCGCTGCGTACGCGAATTTTCCAAGCGCCCTTGTTCAGCACCACCTTGCTCGATAAAAAGGTACCAAAGTGATCCACGGCATTGCAAGAACCGCTCGACGGGCCGGATTGCACACTCGCTGGACCACCCGATCCATACTTCAAGCTCGGGTTAACCGTCTTCCACACCAAAACATCTTCGCCCTCCGCAGCGGCACGCCAAGTTTCCACATCTTCGCGTGGATCCACTGGAGAAACAAAGTTGCGCACTTCCCAGGCCATACTCATCACGCTTCCTTCGCTACTAAAAGTCTTGCCGTTCACGCGAGCCGAGAGGAGATAGAACTCCATGCTGTTGCGTCCGCCAAACACTCGGTAAAACTTGCCCATGCCTGGCTCCGGTTTTTGGATAGGACGAATCGAAACCATGCGCCCACCATCGATAAAGCGCAGCACGACTTCGGCGTTGCTTGGCAACATGCGGAAGATATGCTCCTTGCCGTTTCGCTCCACGCGCTGCCACAAAGGCGATTTCTGGTCCCATGGACCCCACTCGGTAATCACAATCCGCTCGCGACCAAAGAACAGAGTTTCTGGAGCAGGCAAGCATTCGGCACCAACCACGGAAGGCACCTCTTTCATCCACGCCTCCCAAACCGCACCATCCTCAAGAGTGATGCCATCAAGCGGCACCTCCGCCTCTTCCTCTGCACCTTGGAAGTGATTGTCCAAATGCGCAGCCGATACTGCACCGCGCAAGTGAATCGCCTGGCCTTCGCCTTGGAAATCATTGCCCAAAATGACATTCCCGGTCGCGGTTAAATCATTCGCTGCGCCCCACGGAGTTTCTGAAAATCGGGTTGGGAAACTCCACAGGTGAATTCCAACGGCGTCGCCCTGCATTTGGTTTGCTTGAATCCGGTTGTTACGGCTGTGATCTATGTTGATGGCACCCCGCTCCAAGCCGTAACCAGCCAAGCCATTGCTCTGGAAGTCATTTGCCAGAATCGTGGTGTCCTGCGAGAACCCGGCCCATATTCCGCAAATGGCATTACCGTGAAACGTGTTCCCTTGGATTAAGTTGCCAAATCCAAAGGTCAATTCCAGTCCGTGGGCGACCGCATCGTTCAAGATGTTGCCAATGAACTCATTGTCGTTATTACCGCGCCGCGCATAATCGAAGTCATCTTCCGACGCTGCATTTTCACCCAAGGCTTCCTTGCCAGAGAAGGCGAAGATGCCATCGCCACCATGCGTCGCGGAGTTTGAATAAATGCGGTTGCGCGAACATTGCTCGAACATAAGGATTCCTGCCGAATCCTGGCCACGGTTGTAAACCCCATGGCTGTAACCGCGCACACAAAAATCGAATCGATTTTGCTCCACCAAGTTATCGCAACTGCGCCACATGGCTAAACCCCAGCCCGACAAGAAGGAGCAATCGTTGTTGCGCAATTCGGCATGCGTCACACGGTCGAGAATGATTCCGTTTTGCTGCTCTCGCACTACCACGTTTTGCACGACGACCCCATCGGTGCGTTCAATGCAAAGCCCTGCGCCATAATTTTTCCGCCACTCTTGCTGATCATTCTCATGCGGCCATAACCAATCGCTGCTGTCCTCTTCTTCCGGAGTCGACTTTAACTTCTGACTAAAGTTGCGGCGGAAATCCGCTCCATCGACCACCAGTCCATCGGCCTCGGTTGCAAGCACTGCGCAGCGAAAACCACGCACGAATAGGTTGCGCAAAGTTACGTTTTTGGCGCCATCGACCAGAACTCCAATGCCTTGAAACTGATCGGCTTCTACACCTAACCGAACACCACGCAGGATGGAGTTCTGCTCGAAAATCACCTCAATGCCGTCGGTGCGAATATGCACGACACCATTGCCGTCTGGATCTGCAATGACTCGGCCTACCGGAATCGAAATACGGCAAGATTCGGTAATTTCAGTGTTGTCGTGGGTCAATTCCACGACAGGGAGCTCTTCCTGGGCGACAGGGAGAGCAGCGAGAACGATGGTTAGGGACGCAATCAGCATAGGGAAAGCATACCCCAGGGACAGCACAGAGAGGGAATGCCCAGGGAAGCCTAAGGAAGCCCAAACATTACGAGCTTTACGGGGTATTATTAGGGCGAGTCGCACTCTGCGGCCAAACACCTTGAACTCCTTTGCTCTACTAGCGGTCATGAAGGCCTCCGCGGATCTGTCCGACGCGGAAATCCCTCCCTCGCCCGCGGAAGTCGCCGCCCCCGCCGACTTCCTTCTACTTTTACCGATTGTTCTAATGGTGGTTGGCGCGATTTTGGGCGGCCTACGCACTTTATTGCAATCGCCGGTGCGCCCCATGCTTTTAGATGGCCTGGACGATGCCATCGAAAAGCGCATTGATCAAATTTTGGAGCGTCACCCAAGCTTGCCATCGGCGGCTGGCTTAGCGCGCTTATTCCTGCTCGCAACTGCTGCCGTGCTCGTTTTACGCGGCATTGCAGAACTCACTTCTTTCCAACGCTGGCCAATTGGATTAAGCATTGCACTCTTTGGCGGGCTTTTATTGGAAGCTTTCCCCGCCCTGGTCCAACGTCGCCGCGCACGACGCTTTGTCATTGCCTTCCTACCGTTAGCGGTGGTCATGACTTACTTGTTGCGGCCACTCACCCTAGTGTTTGAGCGTTTGCTTACTTTAATGGGAGCCGAGCCCAGCGACACCAGCACCACCGACTTCTCAACGAAATTGCTCGATGTTGCGGCAGATCACTTACGTGATGAGGAGCTCACCGAAACCGAGCAACACATGATTGGTCGTGTACTGGATTTGCCCGAGGCCGATGCCGCAAGCACCATGACACCTCGCACCGAGTTGACTGCCGTCACCTATGACAGCAAGCTCGCTGATTTCCTCAAACTGTCCTTAGAAGAGGGGCATTCACGGATTCCAGTGTATGGGAAGAATCTAGATGACATCAAGGGCGTGCTTTATCTTAAGGATTTGATGCAACTCACCTTGGATGGCACGGACTTGAGCCAAGAAAAAGTTCAAACTCATATGCGTGAGCCCTTCTTCGTACCGGAAACGATTTCGGTGCCGAACTTGTTGGAGGAAATGCGTCAGCGTCGGGTGCACTTAGCAGTAGTGGTCGATGAATATGGCGGCACCGCTGGGGTGGTCACGATTGAGGATCTGATCGAAGAGATTGTCGGCGAGATCCAAGATGAGCATGATCAAAAGGAAGAGTCTGCCGAGTTGGTGCGCATCGACGAGAACAAAATCGAAGTCGATGGACGTGTTTCCATTTACGACTTAAATGAATTCTTCGATACCGATCTGCCAGAAGATGAAGACTACGACACTATCGCCGGCTTGCTGTTCGATCGCTTTGGACACATTCCAGTGGTTGGCGAACATCTTAAAATGAATAGCTTGTACCTCGAAGTTCTACAAGCCGATGACCGTCGCATTCATCGCGTGCGCCTCACCCGCATTCAGTCGGACGAACAAGCGGAAGTCGCGTGAAGCGGACCTCTTCACCGGGCATTGTCTTAAGGCGCTGGCCCTATTCCGAAAACTCGCAAGTGCTGCGCGTGCTCACCCCCAAGCTTGGCGCGGTTTCCATTCTTGCAAAAGGCGTTAATCGCTTGAAGAGTGGGCAGATTGGCATTTTTGACACTTGGGCTCTGGTCGAAATGGAATTCGGAGGCAAAGACGGTGCGGAAATGTTCAACCTCTATGCCGGCAAATTGCTCGACCGCATGTCTGGACTCGCTCGCGACACCCGACGCCTAGTCGCCACCGGCATCTTGGCCGAACTCGCAGAACTCGGCTCTCCTCCTGGCCAACCTGCCCCACGCCTCTTTTTGTGGCTGCAGCGATGGCTCCAGCATTTGGCGGACGGCGCAGCCGTTGACCCGGTTTTATGCGCGGCAATCCTCGAAGGGCTCGAAGAATTAGGTCTACAGCCAGGCCTAGAAATCCCCACAGCCACCCCACAAAAGGCCACTTTGTGGTTCTCACCTGCAGCCGGGGGCCTCGATGTCCCTCAAGATGGGTGCAGGCCAGATCAGCACGCGCGACGCATCTCTCGCCAGGATCTAGCCTTACTGCAAAAGCTGCGCGCGGAACCAGGATTCGCACTCGATGCGGACTGCGAAAACACCGAGGCATGCCTTACAATCTTGGGCGAATTCCTGCACTACCACCTGGAACGTCCTCCCAAAGCATGGCAACTCTTGCACCGGCAAGGCGTCGGCCAGGTCCTCGGTCCGTGAAGAAAACCACTCTCCTTCTGATTCTCGCTGCAACCATGGCCGGCTCTTGCGCCGGTCCGCCGCAGCAACTCTCGATTCACGATCTCGCTGAGGCCCATCGGCTTGCCGACCTTGGCGATTACGATGCCGCGGAAGACATTCTCGATAACTTCGATGCCATTGATTTCGATCTTCCAACGCAACGCGATTACAACCTGCTTTATGGGCAAGTTTCCGATGCGCTCAACGATTGGAACACGGCGATTCGTTATTACGAGGCCTACATGGCTCAAACCGGTCCGGCGCAACGTGCACGCGAAGCGGAACAACGCTTGCTTGCCTACGGCACTGGTCTACTCGACGGCGAGCTGAAGATCTTTTGGATTTTCACCGATTACAGCCGTGGTGTCATCACCCTGGAAAACTTGGCGCTGCTCGGTAATGATCCGCACATGCGCGCCGAAGCGATGGCCCGGGTCGCCGAGTATCACTACAGCAACCTGGATTACGACGATGCCATGGTTTTCTACGCTGGACTTTTGCAGCCTGACTTCCAAGGTCTAGGATGGGAAGACAGCGCAGCCTTCCAACTGGCCATGTGCCATTATGGGTTGATTAAGCTGAAGAGCTTGAACGGTCACGCAGTGCGTTTTGCATTGGAACAGTTCCGCGCTTACCTGGAACGCTTCCCCGGCGGATTGCATCGGGTGGAAGCGCAACGCAAGTACGACATTTGCCGTGACTTGCTAAGTCAGTACCACACCATGGTGGGCGATTACTACGTCCGAGTGGGCAACGACGTTGGCGCCATGCATCACTTCGCATTGGCCGCCGGTGAAGTTTCTAAAGGCGATGCCACGATTGCAGATCTCGTGCAAGGCACCTATGCCGCGGATGAAGCGAAGAAACGCTTGGCTACCTTACGCGCGGATTCCTAAACCAGATCATGCGCGCGTTGTCTCTAATCTTGTTACTAATCGCCACGACTGCTGGTTGTGGCTATCAAATGATTAGTCCAGGAGTTGGCGGCGGTCGCACGTTTTCCGTACCTACGGCGAAAAACGCCAGCACTTGGCACGGCATTGAAGTGGGGTTTACCACTGAAATGCGCGCGGACTTACAACGCCAACTGGACATCCGTCTGGTTTCGGGGAACTCTCCCGACTTCATTCTCAACACCGAGATTGAAGACGTTGGCCGGCGTTCCCGGGTTGGCCTCCGCTCTGGAGGAGCCGCCCTCGGCCTGGCCCAACTTGCTGTTAGGTGGGAGCTGGTCGATGCAAACGGAGAAGTCTTAAGCACCGGACTGGTACGCCGCAATCTTGAATTTCTCACCGACCTCGGCGAGGATGCCTTCGGCGCTTTCGATGAAATCTTTATTGAGATTTCGCAGCAGATCGCTTTGCAAGTAGGTGCGGAACTGGCGCACCCATCCGACTAACCCTTTCGCCCTTCTAGATAAGCCACCGCGGTCGGATGTCCGGCATCTTGGAACATGGCTTCTGCTGGGCCCGAGCACAGCACTGTGCCGTGTTCCCGTAAGGCTAAATGCAAGTTGCGACGCAAGGACATTTAAAAGGGATTAGGGCGCTCGCATGAGCTCTGGCATGCTGCCTACTTCGCGCCTAGGCGTCCGCCGTGACAGGATAAACGCGCAGCCTTAGTAGGCGAATCCAAGCGTGTGGATATCCAGCCCAGTGAATACCATCAGGAAACTGAAAAAGGTCATGCTGTGAATGACTTTGGCTGCACTTTTCAGCGAGCCCTCGGATTCAGCCTGCAGCCGTGGAAGGACCCTTGCCTGCATAACGGTAGCCAGCGCCACCAGAATCACGAGCATGATGAGCTTGCTGGCGATGTGATCTTGATTCGGATTTTGCCACAGAAACCAATCACCTGGATTGGGCACGAACCGTAGCGCCATAATCGGCCCGGTAATCATCTGCACCGCCAATGCTGGCCAGCCGATTTTGCGGAAACGGCGCTCAAAATCGACTACTAGACGTGGATTCTTGTCCGCCTTGGCCTTTGGCAGGATGACGGAAGACAGCACCGCATAGCCACCAAACCAGAGGCAAGCACCGATGACATGAAAGGCAAGGAGGATGGAATGAAGTGGCACAGCAGGGGCTTACTGTATCATGCCCCACTAGCAAGGCATCGTCCTCCCATTAGGTGGAAGTGGCTTGGTAACCGACGAATCCGGTCCTAATAAGGGCTCTCGTCACTGGACTCCTTTTGCTCCCCCGGGGTCTACGTCATCCATGAATCCAGAAAAACCTGAACCCACCCAGGACCCAGAAGAGGCGCCGAAACGCAAGAACAGCGGCCTTCTGATTATCCTGCTTGTTGGTGGCTTAACCCTGCTCGCCGTCTTTGGTGGCAGCTCTCCAGCGAACCCGATGACCATGGATCAGCTGTGGGTCAATCTCTACGCTGGCAAAGTAGAAACCGTTGCGATTTCGGATACGGCGAAGGCTTTCCATGTGAAGTTGCAAGGTTCGGACAAGAAAGATGTCGTGGCCGTGCCAGATGCGCGCTTGATTTGGGGCGATGTCCGCGAAGTTCTTGCGAAGGGTCTGGCTAAAGCGCCAACCATTGGCATTGAAGATCTCACGATTCGCATCACCGATGGCAGTCTCACCCCATTAAAGGGTTATCCGCTGCTCATTCGCACCAAGCTGGATCCCGAAAATGAAGAAAGCTCGGTCGTCGAACGCCAACGCTTCTTCCTGGATTACGCCGATGCCACTGGCATTCACTACGCCGAGGTGGAAGGCAAGTCCTCCGATGACAGCGCCTTTGATTTGGCTGCCGTGGTGGCTGCCTTTGAAGCCGGGCAAACTCAGCCGGGAAACCGGGTGCCGCTCGCGGAAGGTTTGACCTTCGACACCACCAAGGGCTTGTCCACGGAAAAGACCAGCGGTTTCACCACCCTGATGCTCAGTTTCGGCCCCATCCTGCTCTTCTTGGTGCTGTTCTGGTTCCTGTTTATGCGCCAAATGAAGGGCCAAGGGCAAGGTTTGCTGAGTTTTGGTAAATCTCGCGCCACGGTTTACAACAAGGAAAACCGCACCGGTGTCACCTTCGATGACGTCGCCGGAATTGAAGAGGCCTTGCAAGAGGTTTCGGAAATCACCGAGTTCCTGAAGTTCCCTGAGAAGTTCACCCGTCTTGGCGGACGCATTCCGCGCGGCGTGATGCTGGTAGGCCCTCCTGGAACCGGAAAAACCTTGCTCGCCAAAGCCATCGCCGGTGAAGCCGATGTCCCGTTCATCTCCATCAGTGGCTCGGACTTCGTTGAGATGTTCGTCGGTGTTGGTGCAAGCCGCGTGCGCGACCTATTTGAAGGTGCGCGCAAAGAAGCGCCATGCATCATCTTCCTCGATGAAATCGATGCCGTCGGCCGCAAGCGTGGCAGTGGTATGGGTGGCGGAAACGATGAGCGTGAACAAACCTTGAACGCGATTTTGGTGGAAATGGACGGCTTTAGTTCCGATGACCGCGTCATTGTGATTGCCGCAACCAACCGCCCCGATGTTCTCGATAGCGCACTCCTTCGCCCCGGCCGCTTCGACCGCGAGATTGTCATTGATCTGCCCGACGTAAAAGGCCGTGAAAAGATTCTGGCCGTGCATACGCGTAAGGTAAGAATCGACCCAAGTGTTAATCTTGAAGTCATCGCACGTGGAACTCCGGGCTTCTCAGGTGCGGAACTTGCGGCGCTGACCAACGAGGCCGCGATTTTGGCTGCCATGAGCGAGCACAATTGGGTAACTCAGGTTGACCTTGAGGAAGCGCGCGATAAGGTGCGTTTTGGGCGTCAGAAGAAGTCGGCGGTCATGGAAGAGGATGACAAACGCATTACTGCCTACCACGAGGCTGGGCATGCGGTGGTCAACGTGTTCATGAAGCACACCGATCCGGTGCACAAGATCACCATCATTCCGCGCGGTATGGCGCTTGGCGCCACCATGTTCCTGCCAGAGAAGGATCGCATGCACTGGTCGCATAATCGTTTACTGGATGAAATCTGCACGCTTTACGGCGGACGAGTTGCGGAGGAGGTGTTCTTAGATGACATCACCACCGGCGCTTCGAATGACATTGAGCGCGCGACTGATCTTGCACGCCGCATGATTACCCATTGGGGCATGAGCAAGAAGCTTGGACCAGTGAACTTTGGCGAGAAGTCTGCCAATGGATTCTTGGGCGCGGAATACGGTGCTGGTAAGGATTATTCGCAGTTGACGGCCAAGGTCATCGACGAAGAAGTGGGTGAGATTTTGGCCGAGCAACACGAGCGGGCGCTAAGCCTGGTGACGGAACATCGCGACCTGATGGAACGCGTGACCCAGGCATTGATCCGCTACGAAAACGTCAGCAAGGAAGAGTTCAAGCTGCTTGTCGATGGTACTTCTGTAGAGGATTTGCACCCTGTTGGGGAACCGGAATTGGGTGAGGAGCGCAAAACTCCTCCACCGATGCCGCCCGCCGCATCCACCGACACCGAGCCGCAAGACTGATCGTCTCCTGGCGTCGCCCTCAGTGGTAGACTGCGCTTCATGTTGAAGCCGTGGGAGCTTCCGGGGGCCTTTATGCCACACCACGCCTTTCCTTTGGGTGAGGGTTGTTGGCGTGCGCCTGCCGCGAAAAGCAGAATTTGTAAAACCGACTTGCTTGATTTCGGGGTGCAGACTCTTGGCACTTTGGCGGATGGCTCCGGCAGCTACGCGATTCACGGGCTGAAGGACTTTTTGCCGCCTTTGACCGAGGGCGATGTCCACGATCCTGCCTACCGCGCGCTCTGGATTGCTTCGCGTCTACAAAGTGCGCGTTTGGCCATGGCTGAGCCCACCGCAACACCAAAGTTCATGGGCATTTTGAATCTCACCCCAGATTCCTTCTCCGGCGGCGGGAATTTCGGCGGCGGCACCATGGGACCTCTGTATCACGCGCAGTGCTTGCTTGCGGAACAGGCCGACATCCTTGATTTAGGTGCAGAAAGCACGCGTCCAGGGGCTTCGGCGATTTCCGCCGATGAGCAACTGCAACGGATCATGCCAGTCTTGGAGTCACTCCTCCAGTTCCAGACCCCACTTTCCATCGACACCCGTTCGGCCGATGTTGCCGCACGCTGCCTCGATGCTGGAGCCAGCATCATCAACGATGTCTCTGGTTTAGCGGATCCAGCCATGGCACCTCTGCTTGCTGAAAACGGCTGCGACACCGTGCTCATGCACATGCGCGGCACCCCCGCCACCATGCAAAAGCACACCGAGTACTCTCACCTTCTCGGCGAAGTCTTCGATGAGTTGATGGCTTTGGTGCAACGCGCACTCGCCGCCGGCATGGTCAGAGAGCAAATCATTTTGGATCCAGGCATTGGTTTTGCGAAGACAGCGCTGCAATCGCAGCAACTCATCGCTAAGTTTGAATGCTTCCGCGCTTTAGGCTTCCCGCTGCTCGCCGGACCTTCGCGCAAATCCTTCATGACGGACCTACTCCCTGGCATTGCCGCACCTCAGCGTGACGGTGGCACAGCCGGCGCTGCAGCTCTTTGTGCAGCCAAAGGTGCTGCGTACTTGCGCCTGCACCGTGGTGGCAAATCGGTCGATGCCTTCAAGGTCGCTGCTGCTTGCACCACCCCAAACCCCTTGGAGGTGCCATGCCCTTCGGTCTAAGCGGCTTTCACCTCACCGATGGCTTTGAGGTCTTGCTGCTTAGTGCAGCCATTTACGGAATCCTGCGTTTCATTCGCAGCACTCGAGGCGTGGGCGTGCTGCGTGGATTATTCACCTTCACGATTGTCGCACTTTTGAGCATTGCGTTACTCGACCGCTACGCACCCGGAGGAATCGCAGTCGTGAAGTTCATCTTGGAGAAGGTCACGCCTTACTTCGCGTTGATTGTGGTGATTTTGTTTCAGGAAGAACTACGCCAAGGGATCAGTCGTTTTGGGCAAAGTGGGCTATTAAGTTTTGGTAGCAACACCGCGGAATCCCCGACTGAGCTCACCAAAATCGTAACCACCGCCAAACGCCTGGCGAACCAACGCACTGGCGCGTTGCTGGCCTTTGAGCGCAACATCTCCTTAAAGCCATTTAGCGATGGCGCGGTTAGCCTCGACATCCCCATCTCCTCCATCCTGTTGGAAACCATCTTTTTCGATGGCGGTCCGTTGCACGATGGCGGCGTGGTTGTCAAAGGCAAACGCATTACCGCAGCCAGTTGCGTATTCCCATTGACCAACAATCCAAGCATTGCCCGGCGCCTTGGCACCCGTCACCGCGCGGCGCTTGGACTGTCCGAACGCACCGATGCCGTCGTACTCGTGGTGAGTGAGGAATCCGGCGAAATCAGTTTGGCAGCCGATGGCGAGCTGTATAAACCAGTCCCGCATGACCAACTGGAAAAACGCCTTTCAGAGTTGCTCAAAACCGAGTCCAAAATCACCGGACAATTGCAAGCCGATGGTTCTCCCGAGGAGGCTACGTCATGAATCGAGTCACCGGACTTTTTCTGCTCGATTGGCGGCGTAAGTTGCTGGCGCTTGGCATTGGATTTTTGATTTGGTCATGGGTGGCTGGGCAAATTTCCGTCGACCGCGATGTCACTCTCATCCTCACCGTCAGTGATTCCGACGTGCGCGACCCCAGCGACTTCTATTTGTCGGTGGAAGTCCCCGAGGGTTGGGTCCTCACCGACCCTCCTGCCGGCCAATCGGTGCGAATTACCCTGAACGGATCGAATTCCGAATACAACGATTTCATCAGCCGCCAATGCGCAGCCTCCATCGGCGTGGATTTCGATGTGGACCCGATTCAAGACATCGTCGACTATCCCGTGACCCCGAAAAACCTGGTCTGGGTGCGCCCCTCGGATGCCGCCTTCCTCCTCAACGGCGTTACGGGTGTGCAAGAACTACAGAACCTGACTTTCCAACGCGTTCAAACCAAGGTGCTGTCACCGAACGTCCGCGATGTCACGATTGTCGGCAAACCGTCCGATGCGCACGATGCCAAGGTCAATGAAATGGTGTTCCTGCCTAGCCAAATCACCTTGTCTGGACCGAAACTCGCCATGCAAAAGTTGACTGCGCAAATCGACGACACCTACTCGGCGAATGGAAGCCTGGAGAACTCGGGATTGTTCGCAAGCATGACCCTAGGCGGCAATGAACGCGGCACCATTACCAAGTCCTTGCGTTTGGCCAAAGAATGGAGCAAGCGCGGCATCCAAATGGAACCGCGGCGGGTCATGCTGGAACTTCCAGTCCGCTTACGCGAAGTCAAAAATTTCCAATGGCTACCCGATGCCTCCGATCTCATCGTGCTGCCCGCTGACGATGAAGCTTCTAGCGGTCCGTGGACCATAGAAGCCTCGAGCCCCACCCAATGGATTGCTGAAATGCCCGACATGGAGTCGGACCTGGAGTTGAACGCGCAATGGATCGAAGCGCACGTGGAGTTGTTGTTGCACATGAACACGCTCAATGTGAATTCCCTCGACCGCACCTCACTCCCCATCGAAGCCAACTTGTACAACTTCGACGATCCAGCTGAGCTCAGTTTCTTCCGCAAGTACTTGACCATCCGTCCCCTTGACCCTGGCGCCGCGACGGTTACCGTCACCCGAAATCCATGAACGCTCAAACCCTATTCGGCACCGACGGAATCCGTGGACGTGCCGGGAGCTACCCACTTGTGCCTGGACTGCTTGAGCGGCTCGGGCTAGTACTTGCTGCACGCATTCACATCGACATGCCGGAAGAGGCCGAAGACCGTCCGAAAGTGCTGATTGGGCACGATGGACGTGAAAGCGGAGAGACCCTGGTGGCGGCAGTTGCAGCTGGCCTGACCAAAGGCGGCGTCGACGTCGATGTCCTCGGATTAGCGACTACGCCGAGTGTGGCTTACCTCACTTTTGCCGGACCTTATCAAGCGGGCGTGGTGGTCTCGGCATCGCATAATCCAGCTGCCGATAACGGGATTAAGTTACTCGGGCGTCAGGGTGCAAAGTTGGCGGAAGCGGTCGAGCAGGAATTGGAGACCGCGCTTTTGTCGACGGAAAATCCACTCGAGGCATCGGAAGTGGGTGAAGTGCGTCGCATGAAAAATCTGTTGGTGGATTACATCGCGTGGTTGCGCAGTGAAGCCTTCCCGGATTTGGATTTGGGCGGTAAGAAATTCTTGGTGGATTGCGCCAATGGTGCGGCATCGAAATTGGCACCGCGGATTTTGCACGCATTTGGTGCAGAAGCCATCTGCATTAACGACAAACCCGATGGCCTGAACATTAACCATGGATGCGGTGCGCTACATCCGGAGGTCGCCTCGAAAGCAGTGGTCGAGAAAGGCTGCGATTTAGGTTTGAGCCTAGATGGCGACGCCGACCGCGGCATGTTGATTGACCGCAAAGGCCGCATTCTTGACGGCGATGCCATCCTCGCTGGTTTAGGGGTATCCATGCAAAAACGCGGTGAGCTGAAGGACAACACCGTAGTCGCAACCGTCATGAGCAATCTTGCGCTGGAGCGGTGTTTGCATGACGTCGGCGCAACCCTTCTCCGCGCACAAGTCGGCGATAAATATGTTGCTGCGGCTATGCGCGAAGGTGGATTCAACCTGGGTGGTGAAAAGTCCGGGCACATCTTGTTCGGCGATGATCACGGTTACCGTGGCGATGGCATCTACACCCTACTACGCGTGCTTGAAAGCCTTGCCCGCGACGGCGAGGAGCCGGACGATTTTGCACCCGGCTATGAAGACCTCCCGCAACGCTTAGTCAACCTAGAGGTTAAAAAACGCGTGCCCCTGGAAGAACTCCCGACTTTGTTCGCTGCTTGTGCAGACTTAGAAAAGGATCTCGGCGACCGCGGACGCATTGTGGTGCGTTTTTCCGGCACCGAATTACGCTTGCGCTTAATGGTAGAAGCCTTGGAATCCGATTTAGTCGACACTTCCATCGCCAAATTGCACGCAGCGGTCAAGCAAGACGACATTCTGGTTTAGGAAACTCTGATTAAGTCTCATGCTCCTAGCCCTTGAGTTGTCTGGCCCACGCAACTCCGTCGCCCTTTGGAGTGGCACGGAAACCACGGAGGTCGATTTCAGCGAGCAACGCGGTAAAGGACTCATGCAAGCGGTGCAAACCCTACTCGCAGACGCCAACACGGACCGCAAGGAACTCCGCGGCATTGTGGTCGGCATTGGCCCAGGCTCCTACACCGGTCTTCGCATTGCCTGCAGCGCCGGCATCATGCTCGGTTATGCGCTCGACATTCCCTGCGCCGGCATCCCCTCCTTCGATGCCGCCGCCTTTGCCGAAAACCTGCAGAACGAAAAGCTGCATCTCATCTTGGATGCCTATCGCCAAGAGGTTTACCACGCGACTTACCTCCGCCGCGGCGACTCGCTAGAAACCGTGCAAAAACCGCAGGTGATTTCGTTGCAGGATGGAGCTGCTGCCATCGGCCAAGAGTCTTTTCTTGGCGATGAGCGTTTTGCAACACGTGGAGTGCAGTTGCGCACGGATTGTCAAGCGCGCGCATCCGATTTGATTCATTATGCAAAGAGTCTCGGCGTAAATGCTTGCGGCGATGGCATCCTCAACCTACTTCCTTCGGAACCTCTCTATTTACGACCAGCTGCTTTTCGAATTGTGAATTAACTTCAACAATTCCGGTTGCCAAGCACTTTGAGGGGTAAAGTATTAAGCATGGCTTATAAACCCCTATTCTTCTTGGCAGCGGCCATGCTCGTTGCTACCCCCCCCTTGTCTCTCAGATAGGCACTACCGTGGTGGTAGACGCTAGAGGAGGTGCCGACTTTGAGAGCATTTCTGCTGCTGCAACCAGCGGGATTACATCTGGTGCCATCATTGAGGTGCAAGGCCTCGTGACTGGAGGGCCAGGCAGCGTTCCTGTAGCTTACTCCAACGATAATGTTTTGAATCCCGGAGGCGCCGTCGAAACATTTCCGATTCTGCTCCCGCATGGAGTGACTCTGATGCCCGCCGACAGCACTCCGGTCTACATTTGGCCAACGGCTGGCCTTATGCCAGACGCGATAATTCGCGTGGTCGGAACCTCGGCAGAACGAACCGTCATAGGCCGCATGAATATCCTTGGAGGAGTGATTGGCGTAGATATTGATAGCACAGGCCCCGATAAAGATGTCCTGGTCCGAGACGTTGTCCTAGGCAGATCTGGCACCAACCTATCAGCAATCGCCACAGAAGGAGCCTTCCTCGAAGTTGAAGTATTAAACTCGCGTATCGTGGACATTGGTTTCCCTAGTGCCCTTCCAGCGCCGACTCTATTGATGACTTCCGTAGGTTTACGCTTCAATAGCATTGAAACCACTGGCGGCGTTCCCAGAGTTGAAGCTGATGTGAACAACCTGACTGCAACCGGTGCGTTCGCAAACCTTGGTGGAGAAGCTTTGCGTAACACGACTAACGACTTAGCATCAGTACCCAGCGAAACTTTTTCAAGATTGATTGAAGTCTTCGCGGAAGGAGAAACCATTCAAACCAGCCTCACCCCACCTTCCGAAGTGATTCTGGCAGTGAACGGCGGAACCCTTGAGGGTGGTGCGACCTTAACCGCTTCAGGTTGGGACATTGGCATCTATTCTGCCCTTGAACACGGCAGCACCAATAACCCACCAAGATACATGGCCGGTACAGTGGTCACAGTCACTGGCGCCACGATCAGCAACTATGTAGACGCAGGAATCTACGCAACAGCGACTCTTGAGACTCGTGGGCAAATTATTCTGCGCGGCAAAACAGAGATCTTTGACACCGGAAGTTTGCTTGCGCACGCGCCTGGCGATTACCTGCACAGTGGAGTACACCTCTACAACCTAGAAGGCTACATGGGGCTCAATGCCGCGAATGTCGCGATTCACGACAACACTGGAAATGGAATCTCCATGCGGAGCTCCGGCACAGTGCTGCTTGACGGTACTACAGATTTTGGAATGCCCCTTGGATTACGTCGCTGCAACATCTACCAGAATGATGGTGATGGCATTGAGCTGGAAAGTGGAATCGGGACTCCTGCTCAACCAACATTTACCCAGCCTGGCATCGTTGGCGGAACCTGGCTGCAAGAATCGGGCTACACTTTACTAATGGAGGGAGACCCCGGTTTGGCTCTTCCAGTGGGCCAAGGCGCTGTGGACCGTTGTGCGATCAGCAATAACGGCGAACGTGGCGTCCGAGTTTCCGCTGGTGACGGTGGTGCGATCGTTTTCTGTCGTTTTGTCAACACCTTCATCTGGAACAATCCACTTGGCGGCTTTGTCGGCGACTTCTCCTCGCCTCTTGCGGGCGGAAGCGGAGGACAGTTGTTAACTCCTGTTCTTCATTGCACTCTCTACGGCAACGGTGGTGCTGCAGCTCCTTACAACATTGAGTTTCTGCCTGTTGGAGGAGGTGGTAGTTATGCCTACCTCAACTCTCCAGTAACTGTTTACGAAACAGCAACAGAGATTGACAACTCCATTTTTGAGGCGCCTGGAGCAGGGATTTTTGATTTTGGTCCTAAGTTGACTGCTGATGCAGTGGGCACTATTGGGGGAACGTTCGCCTCGCAGTTCAGTGTGGGAGTTGGAGGTGTACGCTTACAACAAATCCTGCCTCCTACTTTTCCAGCTTCAACGGAAGACTCCGTCAACTTTGCTATGCCAATCGTGTTGACAAACCTACTCCCAAATATGCTTTTCCTTGCGCCTCCACCAGCGAACCCCAACATCATTGATGACACGCCAGGATATATCAACGTATCCCAATTGGAGGCAGGAATTGACTACGAAGGAGACCCTCGGTCTAACCTTGGACAGGGAGAATACGACAAAGGAGCAGACGAATGGCAATAAGCCCTATATGTCTCGCCTTCCTGCTTTCTTCCTCACTATTGGGTGTTGCAAACGCAGCACCCATCCAAACGCAATGGGAGGTCGAAAGAATAATATCTCCGGATCCGATTGATGCGACAGGATTCTCAGCGTGGGGGTCCGCACTCCCATTAGGTGGAATCATTGGGGGTTCTCGCTGCCAATTTGTCGCCTCAGGTTCGAATAGTGTAGGGTTTGTTTTGAGTGATCAAAATCTCGTTTCGGGCGGGCTTGGCGCGGCTGAGTTTCCTTTCGAAATCCCAGCAGCTTCTGACTACCAACCCTTTGGAATCTGGTGGAATCCCGGCTTTGCACTTTTAAAAACTCCATCTGGTTTCCAAGCGGTTGCTCGTAGAAATCCAACCTTCCTCGACTTCCTCGATTTCCCAACCGGCGGCAATCGTGTGAGCATTATTGCTGATCCACCAAATGCTGGCGAACTTGCACATAATGATTGGCAAGCTTTTTGGAACGCGGGCGACATTAACCAAGACGGGTTCGATGACCTGTTCTACCAAGCAACGACCCCTGGCTTGGTTGACGGCTACACCGGCCTCATTGACGGGGCAAGCCACCAAGTGGTTTGGAGAAAGTATGCGATTTGGGCAAGCCAAATTCGGCCGATCACGCCCGACCCAACGACCGGCTTTCCCGACTTAAATGGAGACTCCATCCCCGATTTCGTTTCGGGATGGCTCTACGCAGTCCCTCCCTACACTAGCTTCAACAAGGAACTGATTGCTTACTCCGGCCTAGACGGCTCCATTATCTGGGATGTCCGCATTGGCGGTGGAGCCGACTTCGGCACCTCCGGTCGAGACATCAACGGCGATGGCGTTGCCGACATTGTCACCATCGGTTTGCCCTTCAATCTTTTCGCAGTAGACGGCGCAACTGGCAACGTCCTCTGGGTGACTCCCATCGCCTCGGTGGAAGCCATCGCCTCTGGCAGTGGCACCGATTACCGCTATGCGCCTCTTGTCTTCTTTGAAGATGTGTCGGAGCAAGGAACTGCCGCAACTGTATCTGTGGCCTATAACCGTGACCCGATTGGCGGCATCAACGGCGTGGACCATTACATTGCCAAGCTAGACGCCACCGACGGCACCCCACTTTCCGTCTCACCTATGGCAAGTGACTTAAATCCATGGCTCGATGACTTCGTGCGTCCCAACAACAACTTGTCCTTCCTTCTGGGTGACATCGACCGCGACGGCTACACCGAGATTGCGCAGCACGTCGACACTCCAAGTTTGGACCCCGGTGGAGTTTGGCCACCTGGCGCATCGACTTCCCTTGCCATCCTTGGTCCATCCACGATTACTGTGCCCGGCGGACACTCCATTGGGCAAACTAATACCGTCAGTTTCGACATTCCATCTGCTAGTAACATGTTGTTGCAACTCGCCATATCCACCGAGTTTGATCCCAAAGGCGGAGTCAAAATCGACAACTGGCCGACGAATTTGGCGCCAAGCCGCATGCTGACTTGGAGTCGTGGGCAGAACTTAGTCACGACTCTAGATCAAGACGGCGCGGGAAGCATTGACCTCACCTTGCCGAACAACGCCGCACTGGTTGGTGAAGATTTCTATCTCCGCGGAATCGTGTGGGAGCCATCGGCCCCCTTCGTCAAAGTGTGGACGATTTCCTCCGTAGGGCACTCCATCGTCCTTCCCTAAACAAACGGTCCGCCGCGTCACCCATCGCGGAGCGCGGAGCCCCGAATCGTCGTGCTTGCGGGAAGGGACGAGTGGTTTTGTGCGCAAGCAAGGCGCGAGGCGCGAGGCAAGGTCGTAGTTTGCCTACGACCAAGCCAAAGCAACACCGCAGGAGCGTAAATCGCCCTTCATTCCCGGAATGAAGAAGTTTCGGGGCGGAGCGCGGAGCCCCGAAACGTCGTGCTTGCGGGAAGGGGCGAGTGGTTTTATGCGCAAGCAAGGCGCGAGGCGCAGGTCGTAGTCCCTCTACGACCAAGCCGAAGCAACGCAGCAGGCGCGCAAAAACGCCGCCCATTCCCGTAATGACGACGTTTCGGGGCGGAGCAAAAGAAAAAGAGGCGCTACCAGCGATGGTAGCGCCTCAGGTAAATCGCTAAAACGACTTACAGATCTTGTGGACGCAAAGTCTTGCGGCCGTTTGCGGAAGCGCGTGCTTCTGCTGCTTCGATGGCTTCGCGAACGTAGCTATCGAGTGCACCGTAGAAATCGCCGGAGACGTTGCAGCTCATGACTGCATTCTTGGTGCGGCTCTTGGAGATGATGAGATCTACAGCCTTGCCCTTTTTGCCTTTCTTGGCGGCTTTCTTTGGAGCTTTCTTAGCGGCTCTTTTGGGAGCCTTTTTAGCTGCCTTCTTAGGGGCGGCCTTCTTCTTGGTAGCTTTCTTACGTGCAGCCATGATTCTTTTTTTTGGTTGTGTCCGCAACAAGGCGAACAGAAGGAAAGTAGTGATTGGAGGCCGTTGCCGACACTCCCTGTGCAGATTGTGCTTGCAACGCAATAGGGAAGTCAACGCGGAAATGCCGAATTTAAGCAAGAAATCCAAATTCGTGGCGATATCCTCTTGGCGTGCTATCCATCGCAACGCTCCTCCTATCACTCGCGCAAGTCGGTGCAAGCTCCTTAATAGAGCCTGCTAGTGACTCTATGGAAGGCAATATTCTGCGTCGTTTCGACGCTTTGCCTCTCGAAGAACGCGAACGTATTGCCCAAGAGTTACTGCCATTCGTTCTTGAGCAAGACCACCCATTGTGTGAATCTACACGCACATTACTTAACGACAGAAGGCTGCGAAATGCCCCTATTACGCCAAGAGAAGCCCTTTTAGCCTATTCCCCGAAAGAATACGCGCCGGCGCTCAAACTCAAAACCAAGCATGTCGAAGTCGGTTCCAAGGCTTGGGAACGGTTTCGCAAACGCTATTTGCGCAGCGTAACCCCCAACCGTTATCAAACTTGGGCGTGGGATTATTCCTCGCATCAGTTCTTTGCAGAAACCAGTGCGAAACCGCGCGATACGGTCATTGCCATGCTTGCAGGACGCTGGCCCGACAGCGGAAAGTTTTCTGCGTTTGCAGAAGGAAGTTTGGATTTTGAACGCGATTTCGACCCGATTGCTGCTTACTTCGAGCATGTTTACCGCGACCGCGACGGGAAAGTCTATGACGAGATTCGACTTTACGACATGTGGGGCTCGCAAGTGGAGTTCGGAATTTCCGATGTCGAGTCGATTGCATTCTTGCGTGACATCGTGGGAGCCAACCGACTTCAATCTCCGATTGCCGCGTCGGAGCACGACGGAATTTACAAACAAATCGAAGAACGATTCATTGCCTACCGAGAATACCGCGACTTGCATCATGCTCTTGCCCAGCGCATGGTCGATCCGCTCGGCTTAGTCCCACGGATTTACGCTGAAATCGCACCAAATCTTGACCAAGCTTGGATTCTTATGGGGCATAGCTCACGGCGCATGGCCACTTTTCTGAAACAGCACCCTACGCGCAAGGATTTCCTCGGTGCGGTCGCCAAACGGGTGCCCAAAGGCGAAACTGCACTCACTAAGCAGTCCTGGGTGAAGCATCAGGAAGCGCGCAACACCTTGCCGGGCCATATTCGCAGATACACCTTGGATTTCCTTGCCGACGAAGGCCTCACCGGCTTCCATCGACGCTAATCGAAGCGTACCCTGGGGGCATGCAATCCGCGCATCGCGCCTGGGCTGAGATTGATCTCGCAGCCTTTCGTCGGAACCTTCAACGTGCTCGCCAGCGCGCTGGGTCCGCGGCGATTTGGCCGGTGCTAAAGGCGAATGCTTATGGACATGGCGCGGTGGCTATCGCGCGAGTTTGTGCGCAGGAAAATGTCGAGCGGATTGGTGTCGGCGATAGCGGTGAGGCTTTGCAGTTACGCCATAGTGGAGTGAGAATTCCACTGCTAGTTTTAGGCACCATCATCGATGCGGAAGTGGCTGACTTGCTCGACCACAACATTGAAGTCGGCGTGCACTCGGAAAGTCGCGTGCGCAAACTGGGTGCCATCGCCCGTGACCGTGGCACGCAACTCGGCGTCCACCTGAAAGTCGATACTGGCATGGGACGCTTAGGTGTGCGGCCGGAAGCTGCGTTGCGCGTGGCCGAAGCGATTCACGACGAGCCCCACCTCCAATTTCGTGGGCTCATGACTCACTTCAGTAGTGCGCAAGGTGCCCACGCTCAAACCACCGAAGGCCAACAAGCTCTGTTCCTCGCTACCGCCGATGAAATCCGCGAATCTCTCGGTAGCTTGCCAACCATGCACTGCGCAAATTCCGCTGCGTTGTTCTCCGGCTTGGAGCCTCTCGCCGGCGCCGTACGCCCTGGAATCAGCCTGTTCGGGATTCTGCCGGGCGAAGTTTGCCCGAACGCGCAACTTGAGCCGGTGCTTTCCTTGCACACCCAACTGGTGTTCCTGAAAGATGTCCCCCCTGGAACCAGCGTGGGTTATGACAGCCGCTGGACTAGCCATCAAGCCACTCGTTTGGCCACCCTACCTATGGGATACAACGATGGCCTCCCCTTCCGCGTTGGCAGCGGCGGTCGCGGGCAGGTTCTGGTGCGCGGGCAACGCTGCCCGATTGTGGGTGCGGTTTCCATGGATTATTGCACCATCGATGTCACCCATGTCGAAGACGCCGACATCGGCGACCGCGTGACCCTCATCGGTAAAGATGGTTTAGAAATCCTCCGCGCAGCCGATGTTGCCAACGCAGCCGACACCATTCCGTATGAGATCACCTGCCGGATCGGTTCGCGTGTGAAGCGTGTCTACCGCGACGAAAACGCTTCCACCACCTCACCTGCAAATATGCACCGCGAAACATGAGACTTCCCTTCCCACGCGGTCGGGGCCCTCGTTTTTCGTTGCTGATTTCGGGGTTGCTGGTCATCACCGCCTACCTTCCGCTGCCGTTGCCGATTGGGTTAATCAATCGTGCGATTGCATTGCGCGCGCCAGAAATCATTCTGCAGGCCGAAGGTGCCACCATTCGTTGGGGACGCGGAGAGGTTGCGCTCGCCGATTTACGGCTTAAACACAAAGATTTGGATCGTGCGCGCGTCGAGCGCCTGGAAGCCTATTTGGATTTACGCCCTTGGAGCTCCGCATTTGGCAAACCCATCACCCTGAAGATACGCGAAGCCGATGGCGACATGAGCTTGGAAGTGGTGGAGTCTTTGGCCAAACTTCGCTCCAACAACTCGGAGCCCTTCCCTTTGCAGCTGCAAGTCTCGGACAGCGGTTTGCGCTGGACCGATGAGGAGTCACGTGTTTATCAATTGGCCGCCATGCAAATTCACGGCTATCTTTCGCCCGCCGGATCACGCTTTGTTGGGCACAGCCAAGCCATGGTTCCTGCGGTTGGCGCGGTTGCATTCCACCTAGAAGCGAACGATGACTTTTCCAAATGGAACCTAGCCACCGAGGCCGATGTTCGCGTAGTCGAAGACTGGGCCATACTCACTCATCCGAAACTTCCCTGGTCGGGTGGGCATTTACAAATACGCGCACAGGTGGAAGGCACCGCAGAGGCTATCGGCGAGGCCAAAGTCGTGGGCTCTATAGCCTTGGCGGAGCTGCACTACCCAGCCTATGACATTCACGTTTCGAAACTAGGTGTCGATTTTGAAGGCAACTCGCAGAATGGAATTCAGTTCGCCTTACATGGCTCCGAAGCGCACGGAGACTTCGCGGGCGATGGCGCACTTCGCCTGACTGACGGCGCAAATCCTGAAGTGAGTTTTGCCGTGCAGAGTGAAGGCATTCAGGTGACCGGCGATTTAGTGAATTGGTTGGAAAGCATTTTGCCGGAGGTGGGTGCCATCGTCCAGGGACTGGAACCGCGTGGTTATCCGCAAACCAATTTCGCCGCGCAGTGGAATGAGGAGTTCGGCTTTGACTGGTCGCTCCATGTCGACGGCTCCAAGACGCAGCTCACTTATCGAGGGTTTGTCGACGAGGACGATGGCAGCCGCGTTTCCTTCCCGTATCCGGTGCATGTGCAACATGGCCACATGGTCACTGGAAGTAACGTCCTACTCTTCCTCGGCGAAACCGATGCCGGCGAAACCGGGCGTGCGTGGGCCACTGGCACCTTTGATTTTCGCCCCGAAGAAGTGGAGTTTGCGCTCGATCTAGCGGCAGAAGAAGTCACCCTAGATGCGCGCATCAGCCATGCCTTAACAGGGAATCCGGAAATAGCTCGCCTGTGGCGCGACCTTGGCAGCCCGACCAACGGCACCGCCGGGATTGAGGTTCTGCTGCGCTACGACGGCAAGGATCTAGGCGTAGGCATCCGCGGCGAGGGTCACGACATAGACGCCATCCCTGGATTGCTGCCTTTACCAATGCAAGCCGATTCGGCCTGGTTTACCTGGACCCCCGGGCTTGCGCGTTTCGGCGGTTTACTACGCGCTGTCGGCGGTGATTTCAGCTTGAGTGGCGAAGCACGGGAAGCCATAGAGGAGGGAGTCGATCCAGTGGTACGCATGACCTTGCAGGGCCAAGGTGCGGCGGCGACTTTAGCGGAATTGAATACCCTCGCTGCCTACCTGCGTCTGCCACCACAGATTGCCGACTTTCCGCTGCAAGGCGATGTCAGTTATGGCCTACAGCTAGTGCTTCCACTTGGCGATGCCGCTCCCCACTTGCTTGCGGATTTCACCTGCACCGACGCAAACCTTAGCTGGCCGGACATGGGGCTGACCTTTACCCCGCTTAATGGGCAGGGAGCTATCGCAGTGCGTGGAGATGAGTATTTGATTACTTTGCCGCGCACTTGGTCGGGCGTCGACGGTGGCAACTTACGAGCAAGCTTTCATGTCAGTTCCCAGCCCGGGCTTTCCATGGCTACGGTTTATGGCCAGGACCTGCAGATTGACAGCGGCTTACTCATGCGAATGCAAGCGCTCATTGGCCAAGAGCCATGGGGTACTCGCGTCGAGTGGAACGGTGCGGTGGACATGCGCGCCACGCTCAATCCAGAGGATCCAGAACAGTTTCAAGCGCGCGTCGATTTGAAACCGCTGGTCATGAGCATGGGTGATGGAGCACAGCGCGAAACGTTTCGCCTGCAGGGTGCCATCCACCTTTTCCCAAGTGGTTTCAATGCCGATGTACTGCGTCTCTTCAGCAAGGATTCTGACCTCACCATTCGCGCAATCGAAGGCGCGTTTGAAGGCGACATTCTTAACCTAGATGCGATTTTAGATAGCCAACAAGGTGTTTCTTTAAGTTCACGCCTCACTGCCATTGCCGACCGCGGCGCTCTTTCTGCACTGGAAGAAATCGGGCTCGATGGCCGCCTACGTGCCGATAATCTCAAGGTTCAGGCCATTCTTCCAGCCGATGGCGTGCCGCATATTCGCGCCGAGGGCGGTTTGATTCTGGAAGATGTTTCGATGGATGGCGTCAGCCCCATCACCCGCGGATATGCCAAAATCGATGTCCGTAAAGCCTGGTGGCGTGGCTCCTCCGAATTCGGCGCGGAGCTTGATCTCAGCGACGGCACTGGCAAGTTAGGCGAAGTCGGCATGTCCGATGCCTCTGCGCACATCCATATCGACAGCGAAGTCATCCGCTGGACCGATGTCGACCTTTCCTTGCTCGGCGGAAAAATCACCACCAATGGCAAGACCCACAAGGGTGAAGAGATCCGCGGATTTTTCACTTTGGGATTAACCAAAGATGCGCCCATTGGGGTGCGCTGTTTCGCAGAAAACCTGTCCCTGCAACACATGCGTCGCGAAGTTGGGCTAAGCGGTTCGCTGGGTGGACAACTTAGCGGTTATGTGTATCTGAATAGCCCCACTCCTTCCCCAACTTTTAGTAAAGGCTTGGGGCATTTACATATCGAAGATGGCGTGCTCGGTACGGTTCCAGTGCTGAATGCCATCTGGCGTGTAGCCGGAATTGATCCGCCAAAGTTTAGTGAAGGCGATTTGGACTTCACCGTCGATGGAAAAGGCAAGATTATCGTAGAGAAGATGAGCTTGAATCACAGTCTGCTGGAAGTGCGCGGCGAAGGTTCCATCGATATGGACACCAACCTCAGTTTGAAAGTGACCTTGCGCACCTTCAGTATTCTGGGCAGGCTTCCCATCCTTAAAGACCTGATTGATTTCTTGGTCGAACAGCAGGTCTATGGACCGGCGGAAGCGCCCATCATTACCCAACGCGCGGTCAGCAAACTGGGTGGTGATGATTTTGTGCGTCCACCGTTCCCACTTTGGGTCCCCGCTCCACCGAAGCCAGATTGGAAAGTTTCTCCGGTCCTGCCAGTTCAGTAGAACGGGCTTCGTCTGGGTAAACTGTAGAGAGCCGTTGTACTCAGACGGCGTTTTACGACCGCTGGTGAACGGCAGGGCGTAACCCCACTACGAAAAGGAAAAATAGATGTTGCACGCAGTGATCATGGCCGGAGGTTCTGGAACTCGCTTTTGGCCCGAAAGCCGGGGAAGTCGGCCGAAGCAGTTGCTGCCGATTACCGGTGGCGATTCCATGTTGGCTGAAACCGTGAGTCGCCTTGATCCATTGGTGCCGTTGGAGCGCACTTGGATTGTGACCAATGCACAGCAGGTGGAAGGCGTACTTGCTGCTTGCCCGGGCATTCCAAAGCAGAACGTTTTGATTGAGCCTTGTGCGCGCAATACTGCGCCTTGTGTAGGCCTTGCTGCAGCAGTGATTCACGCGCAAGACCCCGACGCCGTCATGGCAGTTTTGCCGGCCGATCATTCCATCTCCCCCAACCAAGAGTTTCAGCGCAGTTTGCGCGCGGGTGCAGAGGCTGCATCGGAGTCAGGGGTGTTTATCACCTTCGGCATTCCGCCGACCTACCCGGCAACTGGGTATGGATACATTCAGAGTTCCACGCTTGCCGGAACCCATGAAGGCCTGGAATGCTTCACCGTCGATTCCTTCCGCGAGAAGCCGGACAAAGAAACCGCCGAAGCTTTCCTCGCTGCTGGTGGTTACTTTTGGAATGCGGGCATCTTCGTTTGGAGTACCGCAACCATCCTCGACGCCATCCGCACCCATGCATCCGAACTCATGGCAGGCCTCGATAAAATCCTCCCAGCGATTGGCACCGAGAATTTCCAAAGTGTCGTCAACGAGGTCTATCCATCGCTTCCGTCCGATCCCGTCGATGTCGCGATTATGGAAAAAGTCGATGGCGTGCAAGTTCTCGCAACACCTTATCGGTGGAGTGACGTGGGTTCTTGGAAGGCGCTCTACGATGAAGTCGAGCACGATGAGAAAGGCAACGTAGGCATTTTTGCGAGCGGCGGAACTCTCATGGCAGAGGACTCCCAGGGCATTTTGGCTTACTCCTCCGAACCGCAAGTGATTGCAGTTCTGGGCATGGAAGACATCGTGGTGGTGCGCACCGCCGATGCGATTCTGGTGGCTCCGCGTGATCGTTCCGAAGAGGTGAAGCGTTTCGTCACCCGCTTGAAGGAAGAAGGCCGCAGCGAACTCCTTTGATCGGACGCACACTTGCTATCGACTATGGCTTGAAGCGCACTGGCCTTGCGGTGTGCGATGCCTTAGGTATTGCCGCGCATCCGCTTGAAGCGGTAGTGAGTTATTCCTTAAGAGACACCGTAGATGCGATTGCCAATTTGGTCGCAGAACGGGAAGTGCAACGGGTGATTGTCGGCATGCCTTACATGCCGGATGGACGGGAAGGGGAGCAAGCAAAAAGCGTTTACGTGTTCATCGATGCCTTGCGCCAGAAGTTGCCGGAGAAGGTGGAGTTGGGTCATCAAGATGAGCGCCACACCACCAAGGAAGCCAAAAGCTTGCTCCGGGGATCTGGATTACGCGGCAAGAAACACAAAGCCAAGCTCGACTCGGTAGCTGCCGTCGTCATTCTGCGTGAATGGCTGGAAACGCAGGTATAGGGTTCCCCAATTCCAGACTGCGTTTACAATACGCCAGAGTGCTGCCTAGACGGCCGCGGGTGGTCTTGCGCCACACGAGGAAAGTCCGGGCTCCATAGGGCGCAATGGTGGTTAACGACCACCGGGGGCAACCCCAGGGAAAGTGCCGCAGAAAGTAAACCGCCTAAGCGTTTCGGCGCCGGTAAGGGTGAAAGGGTGAGGTAAGAGCTCACCGCGCGGCTGGTGACAGTCGTGGCAGGGTAAACCCCATTGGGAGAAAGCTCATGTAGGGAGGAAAGGTGCTGCCCGCACCGTTTGGACCTCCGGGTAGAGCGTTTGAGGCCGTCAGCAATGGCGGTCCTAGAGAAATGGTCGTCGCCTCTTCGGAGGGACAGGACCCGGCTTACTGGCAGCACTCATTTTTTTGCCCATGCCTAAAATCTACGCTTACCTTTTGCTCCTCTTGCTAGTCACGAGCTTTTCCTGCGCGACTACGCCGGTGAAGGTTCAAGTGTTGAGCTACAACATTCATCATGGCGAAGGCGTCGATGGGCGTTTTGATTTGGAACGCCAAGCTGCGGTAATCCTGGCCTCCGGTGCGGATCTCGTGGCTTTGCAAGAGGTCGATGTCCACACCACGCGCGCCAGCGGAGTGGATCAAGCAAAAGAACTTGCGCGCCTAACCGGTATGTTTGTTGCCTTCGGCGAAGCCATTCCTTACGCCGAAGGATCCTATGGCGATGCTGTGCTTTCACGTTGGCCTATTTTGCACGGCCAAAACATTTCTTTACCAGCCGCCGCAAACCATGAGAAACGCGTAGCGGTTTTGATTGAAGTGCAAGTGCCGCATGGACCGCAGATTCGCTTTGTTGGTACGCACCTCGACCACACCAAGGATCCTGCCGACCGAATTCAACAAGCACAAGTCCTGAACGATGCCTTGCTCCCCACCGCCATGCCAACCCTGCTAGTCGGTGATTTGAATGCGCAACCCGAAAGCTTGCCCATTGCGAAGCTGCTAGAAGCCGGATGGCAAGCTGCCGATGCCTCCTTAGCTGCAACTTTCCCATCGCTGGACCCGCAAAGGAAAATCGATTGGATTTTGCAGGCACCTGGTTTAGGCACTACCCTGGTGCAACCCAAGGTGATGGCCGCTCCGGTGGCCTCCGATCATTGCCCCTTCCAGGCCACCTGGCTGCTTCCACGAAAGCCGCGGTAAACTTGCCCTAGCAGGTTCCGCTTTGGATGCGGTAGGCACCACAAGATGTAGCGTGCTATATGCGGATGGATTTATCCACAAAACGCAACATCTGGTAGTTTTCCCTTGCCTGATACGCGGAAATGGGCAAAATCGAAGCCATGGAGTTTGTCTGGGTTGTTCCGCGCTCGGTCCTCTTTCCGGAGGCCACCCCCCACGGTCTCATCGCGCTTGAAGCACAAGAGCTAGAAGACCGTTATCTAGGGCCCGCAAGGGAATCTGGATTCTTCATCGAGCGTCGCTACGCCGAGGACCATCCAGAATTCAAGCAGCCTATCCCCTACGTTGCGGTTTGCCGCGAGGACCAAGTCTTGTGCCTGACTCGCCTTTCCGCGCAAGGCGAGAAGCGGCTCCATGGCAAAAAGAGCATCGGCGTTGGGGGACACATCAATCCCTGCGACCAAGAAGGCTCCGATCTTTTCGCGAGTGCCTGCACCCGCGAGCTACACGAAGAACTCGTGCTGCCAAACATCGAGCTAGATCTCACTCCAGTGGGATTGCTCAATGACGACACCACTGCGGTTGGCGCAGTGCACGTCGGTCTTGTTTACCGCCTCAATGCGTCTGACATCGAGGTGGCCATTCGCGAAACTTCCGCCATGGCCGGTGATTTTGAATCGCTGTCCAGTCTGGAAGAACTCGCGCGTTCTGCTGAGCCTCCTTACGAGACTTGGTCGACCTTGCTTCTACGCTCCGGCGCCTTGAAGGCATCTGCCGGCTCCCCCATTCTCGCCTGAATCTAAACATCCATGGTCCTACCTGTACCCGAATCAGAATTGCCTGACGTCAAGGAACTCTCTGCCCGCCTCAAAGAGGGCATGACCAAATACAGCGTACGTCTTCACTTCCGTGATGGCCGCGAAGAAAATGGTGCCATCACATTTGTGGAGCGCCTCGGCCGTGGCCGGATTATTGATATCGATCGTGAATTCTCGATGGACTTCTCCATCGCAGATCTCACTAGCATCGATTACTAATCGGAACTGAGGTTCAGGTCGCCGGCGTAAACATTTGCGCCGGCGTCACGCACCCACCCCAAGAGCACTTGCCCAGTCTGTTTGGCGGCGTTTACCGCAAGGGAAGTCGGCATGCCGACACCAGCCAACATGGGAATGCCTGCAAGTGCAGCTTTCTGCACTAACTCGAATGAGATACGGCCGCTAATCAGTAAAGCGAGCGGTTTGGTGGCAGGATAGGCATCGGCATATAATTGAGCGCCGAGCAATTTGTCCACCGCATTATGGCGGCCAACGTCTTCGGCAACATCGAGGATTTCTGCACTTAGGGGATCCCAGAGAGCAACTCCATGACAGCCGGCAGTTGCATCGAACAGCGATTGGGCTTGGCGTAGTTGCGCAAAGGCATGCAGCAATTTTGGCAAAGACAGTTGTTTGGGCAGCCCGGCGGCAAGTTCCGGCATAGCGCGTGCTAAGTCATTCAGGGACCGCGCACCGCACAAACCGCAAGAGGAAGAAACCATGACCTGGCGTAAGTTTCGCGGATCGAAAGCGACTCCATCGGCCAAGGCTACATTCCAAATATTGGGTTCTGGTAATCCAGTTTGCACATCTAGGCAGGGTTCGATGGCGGTGACATCGTCCTTGGCGTGTATCAATCCTTCGGCCGCCAAAAATCCGGCCACTAAATCTCGTTCTCGACCGGGGGTGCGCATGAGCACGGCAAAGGAAGTTCCACGCACCCGAATCTCAAGCGGCTCCTCCATGGCAACGACATCGTCCGCCGCTGGGGCCATTCCAGAATCCAAGCTCGCGCGCGCCCGTTGCAAGGCCATGCGATCATCTGGCGTGGAAGAAGGATTCATAGGGTAGTGCCAAAAAGAACGGTCCGGAGGCAGATGCCACCGGACCGTAACCAATGCGGCTTGAACAGCCTAACGCAGGAAGGTTGCGTAGTCTGCTTCGTCGAACCCAAGAATCGCTTTTTCGCCGCGCGCCAAAAGTGGGCGACGAATCATGTCTGGGTTGGCGCGAAGGAGATCCACGACCTCTTTCTTCGTCTTGAAGTTTGCATCCTCAATGCTGTGCTCCTTGTACCCCTTGGCTTTCTTGTTAAAAGCGCCTTTGGGATCGAGAGCGTCCACTGCTTTTTCGAGCAGTTTCTTGGCAGGAGGGCTCTTCATGATGTCTAGAACCTCGAAAGCAACATCTTTCTTGGTGAGGTACTTGACTGCCTTTTCACAGGTCCGGCACTTGGACTTGATGTAGAGCTTGACCACGCTATTTCTGTATCGGTTTGGATTTTCCCTCTTCTGAAGAGGGTGGATGGGATGAGGGGGTTGCCACGCTAGCCTTATGGACGGCTGGGGCCCCTTTCTGGCCGAGCATTCTACCCAAAATTAGGAATTGGGGCAACCTAGGGCAAAAACCCTCTATTTCACAGTCGATTACGGCAATCTAGCCAAATCTAAGAATCGGCTTCCGCGTCTGCTCCAAACTCCTGAAGCTTGCGCACCAGATTGAGGGCAAAGGTAGAACGCGGCGTGACTGTCAGCCCAAGCGCCGTCACTTTGGCCATGCGCTCCTCATCTTCGTGGGAGCAAAAGCTCAGGATCGTCCAGTTTTCAGACTTTTCCGACGCGCGGATGCCCTTTAGCACCTCAGGTCCGTCGAAATTCTGGTCTTCGAGATCCACGACCACGCCTAGACATTCGGTAGCGAGGACCCGCTCAAGTAAACCCTCGCCAGGCTCAACCCGAATCGCCTCGCGACCTAGGGCCTCGAGGGTTGTGCAAATCCGATCACAGAAGAAATCTTCGGTGACCAGGACGACGGCAGCATTATGCCGGTTCGGCTCTGTATCCTCTGACATAGGACTCTTCTTCCCCTGTCCAATCGGCAGGCCACCGCCTCACTCGCCCAGCAAATAGGAAAAATCCATGGCGGCGTGCTTAGGAGCCAAGTAATGCGTAAATTTGGGCCTGTAATTGGTCCAAGGTGTATGGCTTTTGCAAAAATCCGCGTAATCCACGGTCCCCGAGCCGCAGCGCCACGTCTTGCTCGGTGTAGCCGCTCGACATGATGACCGGGATGGAGGCATCGAAATCCTGCATACCGGCGTAAACCACCTCGCCACTGAGACCAGGCATGGTTAAATCTAGGAGCACCAGGCGCAAATCTTTCTGGTGCAGAGCGAACTTCTCCAGCGCTTCACTGCCATCGGCGGACAAAATCACCTCGAAGCCAAGGCGCGAGAGCATTTCTTGCCCGAGCTGTTGCACCGTTTCGTCATCGTCCACCAATAAAACCAGGCCGCTGCCTTTCCAATCCCCAACCTCAACCACCTCCGATTCCATCGGCAAACTTTGCTTTTCGGCGATGGGCAGACAAAGGCAGAAGATAGTCCCCGTATCGATTTCACTCGAAACCTGAATGCCGCCATGGTGCCCGCGCACGATGCCGAGCACCGAGGCCAAACCAAGGCCGCGCCCCTTGAACTTGGTGGAGAAAAACGGATCGTAAATCCGCTCGAGCATTTCTTCGCTCATGCCACAGCCGTTGTCTCTGATTTTTAGACAGAGATAAAGGCCGGCTTTGGGCACGCTAATGCCGTGCTTGGCTGGGGTGCAGCCACCCGGTACGGCATCAATTTCTATGTGGATGTCACCCTCTCCATCAGGAAGTGACTCCGAGGCATTCAATATTAAATTCATAATGACCTGACGCACCTGAGAAGGGTCTCCTTCAATCAGCGGTAGCTGCTCTCCAGGTTCAAAATGCAACACAGCATCTTTCGAAACGGTAATGCGCAATAGCTGGATCATTTCAGCGACCAGATCGGTCAAGTCAAAACGCGTAATGGTGTGTTTGCTATGACCAGAGTAAGCAAGCATTTGTTGGCACAATTCCGCCGCACGCTGCGAGGCCGATTCGATTTCTCCTACCAACTCGACTTCCTTAGACCGGCCTGGGAGAGATCTTTGCAGAAGGTCTGCATTTCCCAAAATGGCCACGAGCAGGTTGTTGAAGTCGTGGGCAATGCCGCCAGCCATCAAGCCTAAGCTCTCCATTTTCTGCGCATGCAGCATTTGCCTTTCCAAATCCCGCTGCTTCTCCTCTGCTTCGATGGCATCTACCTGATCCAAAAGACGGGCAACCTGTTGCGCGATACCCAGGCCGAAATCGATTTCATCTTCCTTCCATTCGCGATGGTGAACAGTGTCTGAAATGCCGACCAGTCCGACTAGTTTTCCAGCGCGCCGCACCGGCACCTCCATGGTCGAGCACACATTACGATCTTCGATGTAACCCCGCGGAAAATCATCAAAGCGTGCATCCAACCTTGGATCGCTACTGACAATCACCCGGCTCTTCTCGACCTCTGCAAAAAAGTTGGGGAGTTCACCGGCATCTAAAACCAAGCCACAAAAATGCTCCTGTTTCTCAGCGACAAAGAGGTCAATGGAGCGCAGATTCAATCCGCCTTTTTCAATAAGTAATACCGAGCATCGGCCTGCACTTAAAACGTCACTGGTCCGCTCGGTAACGCGCATGCAAGCCGCGCGAATTCCATCTCTTGCAAGGGATGGATCGGAAGCCAAATCTAAAATGCACTGACGCTGCTTGCTAAGGCGGACTGCGCGCGCACTGGCCTCCTCTGCAGCTAAAACTTCATCGTGAATATCGGTAAAAGATCCAGAGGCCCGCTTGGCGATGCCATCTTCATGGCGTACGACCTGCCCTCGAGATCGGAACCAGCGGTAGTCTCCGGACTTGCATCTCAGCCGGTAATCTACGTCGAACGGCCCCCCTTCCTCCAAGGTCTCATCCGCTGTTGACCGAACACGCATTTTATCTTCTGGGTGCATCAACTCATATAATTCAGCACGCGATGAGTGGATTTCGTAATCCTTATATCCGAGCAATTCTTTCAAGCGTGGGGACCACCACATTTCACCACTGAGAACGTCCCAGTCCCAAATCCCCTCTTGGGACCCGGCGACTGCAAAAGCAAATCGTTCTTCGGAGCGCCGCAATTGTTCCGCGACTTCATAACGTAAATGGATGTCACGGATGGTTCCAGTAACCCGGATGGCAACGCCATTTTCATCACGAATGGCTTCACCGCGGGTTCGAAACCAACGATAGCTTCCATCCTTATGCAAAATACGCGTCTCGTAGTCATAGGGGTCGCCATGGTCCAGATGTCTCTGAAAGGCTTGAATCGCCATTTCCCGGTCATCTGGGTGCAGAAAAGCAAAGTCCTCGTAATCCTGCTCATTGATTTCATGGGGCGCATAGCCGATAAGTTCTTTGCATCGGGCGGACCAGTAATGTTGACCGGTGACGAGGTCCATATCCCATACGCCATCGTCGGAACCGCGGATCGCAAAGGCGAGGCGCTCTTCGCTCTCGGCTAACTTTGTCTCGACGAGTTTGCGGTCGGTGATGTCGTAGACAATGGAGTAGAGACGTACTCCATCTTCGGTGTCGATAGGGCCGGACAAAACTTCCACATCGCGAATCTCTCCACTTTTTAAGCGGTGCTGAAACTCGAAATTAAGTCGGCGTTCGGAAGCCGCCTTCTTCATTTCAGCATGAATCTCTTCGGGGCTTAGAACATTAATTTCAAATACACTCATCCCGGCCATTTCTTCCGCGCTGTATCCATAAAACCGGCACGCCGCACTATTGGCTTCCACAATAATTCCTGTCTGCGGATGCAGGATGAACTTCACTGCCATATTGGTTTCAAACATTTGGCGATAGCGGCGTTCGCTTTTACGCAACCCTTCTATAGCGCCAGCTCCCTGACTGATGTCGATGGAAATCCCAAACAAGCTCAACACTTCACCGGCTGAACTGCAAATGGGGAATAGGTGTGAGCTGGCGAGGAAGCCACCGGTTGGAGTCTGAATATCGCATTCAAAGTCCACCGTTTCGCCTTGCATCGCTTTATCGAATGCTTCTTGAACCAGAGGCATGCTGGATGGCGCAATCAGATCGGCCAAAGACTTGCCCTCAACCGCCGCAAAGCCCGGAAGACCAAGCATTTCGCAGCCCTTCGGGTTCATCGCACGGATGGTGCCTTCGCGGTCTAGCTCATGAATGCAGAAAGGTGCGTTTTCGACAAGGAGCCGAAAACGTTGCAGGTCATCAAGAGCGCTGCCGGTGAGGAAGTCTGAGTCGGGTTTCATGGATGCCTAAACCAGGCAAATCCAGTGTAAGCCCTGCCCTTACCTAACGCACGAAATCCAACTCAGGCATTTGCGGAATCAAGCCCATGCGGAATGCGCGATCTAGAAACAGCTTCACGGCTTCGCGGCCGTCATCGCCGTAATCCAAGGTGCGCTCATTCACATACATGGCGATGAACTCGTCGGCCTGCTCCAAGCTGAGGTCGCGTCCGAACTGTAAGGAGTACTTGACCGATTCTTCGCGATGTTCCAGCCCATACTGAATCGACTCGCGTAGCAAGTTGGAAACCTGCGGGATTAAATCTCCCAAGTCACGACGCACGGTGTTACCGCCGAGCGGCAAAGGCAGTCCATCGGTTTCATCGGCCCACCAAACGCCAAGATCTTTGAGCAAAACTAAACCTTGCTCTTGGAAAGTCAGCTGACCTTCATGGATTAAAACGCCGGCATCGTATTCACCTTTCTCGACGGCATCTGGGATGGCATCGAAATCGACCAAACCGTAGTCGTAATCACCGATCAACATTTGCGTGGCGAGGTGAGCGCTGGTCCATTCACCAGGAATCGCAATGCGCTTGCCTTTCCCTTTCTCAAGGTCGGCCAAGGACATTTCTTCGCGAGCAACAATCCGAGGACCATATTTTTCGCCCATGGACGCACCATGGTTCAACAAGGCGTACTTGTCGGAAACAAATGCATAACCGTGAATCGAAACCGCGGTGATCTCATAATCGCCAGTGACTGCGCGTCGGTTAAGAGACTCGATGTCTTCTAACTTGTGCTCAAAGGTGAGGCCGCCGGTATCAAGACGATCTGCCGCCAATGCATAGTGCATGAAGGCGTCATCTGGATCGGGGCTGTGTCCGAGCTGAAGAGTACGATTTGCGGTTGTTCCCATGGATTCGGAGGAGATTCTATCATCCCCTCCTATCACAGGAATCTGACTTTTAACTCTGCGTTTAGCGCAGGAGGAAATCCTCTAGGTCGTAAATCAGCTCAGCCAAACCGTAACTCGAATCGCACATAGCGCGGTGAAAGATTTGTTCCATGTGTCTTGGAGTTAGGGCGTTTAATTCTCTCATCGGTGGGTAGGCGAGATAGAGCGAAAGGCTCATTTCCCGCTCCTCCTCCGAGTGAGCGCTGGCGCAAGTGCCTGCCATCGACCAAGGAACCTGATCAAAGGGCACGGCGCCAACCATCAATTCGTACAGAATGATGGCAAAAGATTGGGCATCTCCCTTCTCATCCCAGCGCAGGAAGGGGTTGTACCAGGGGGTAGTCACGACGCTGTCTTCACGACAAGCTTCGGGCACCGGGTCGATGAGGAAAACTTCCTCTTGCTCGGTGATGATGATGTTCTCCGGCTTGATATCGCCGTGGCAAGTCCATCCGAACTCACAGTTGCGTTGCACAATCTGCGCAGCCTCCAGAATCCAGCCAAGCTTCACCCCTTCCATGGAACGAATGCGCTCCCGCAGGGTGCTTCCAGGAATGTGGTCCATGACTAGAATCGGGCGATCCTCTACATAAACGATCTCGTGCAAGCGCGGCACCGAGTTGCCCTCGGCCAGGCGCAACATGTCGGCTTCTTGGAGCAAAAGGTCATCCACTTCCTTTGCATTCAAAACCTCTGGGCGAGCACCTTCCACCGGGTCAAGGAACATAGCCTCGGCCGGGGTTTCATCGGGGCTCACGGCACGCGGATCGCGGGTCACCGTCACTTCGCCGAAGCGAGGCAGAAAACGGCCTCCTCCACTGTCATCGCCCATTTTGAGGGCAACACGGCGTCCTTGCGGGTCGGTGGCCAGGAATACTTGAGCGAAAGCTCCTCTGCCGAGAAAGCCTTCGACCTCGTATTGGCCGATCTTTTGTCCTGTCTGAATTTGAAGCATGGGATGAACTGGGTTCGGCTATCTATCGGCGGCTCTCGGCACAGCCCTGAAGGACTTGAGCGAAATCCCCCCCTCTTTTTTTAGATTTCCGCGAATGGGGAAAATGCCCTAAAATCACCGGATTCCGCTAAGGGAAACCCTGATGAAACCGAGCCAACACCCCGCTTCTAGTCCTGAAGCCATTGAGAAGTTCCGCCGCGCTGGCGTAATCGCTGGATCTGCACGCAAACTCGCTGCTTCTTTGGTGAAGCCGGGCGCAAAATTGGCAGATGTCATGAACGAAGTGGAGGATTACATTCGTTCTGAGGGTGCCGGCATGGCTTTCCCTGCGCAGACCAGCCGCAATCAAGTCGCTGCTCATTACTGCCCTCGCCCTGGTGACACCATGGTTTACGAGGCGGAAGATGTGGTGAAGGTCGACATTGGCGTGGAGGTCGATGGTTTCGTAGCGGACAACGCACAAACTGTTTATCTCGGCGAGAAAGAGCACTACCACAATATGATTCAGGCCTCGGCCGATGGCTTGGCTGCTGCGATTGAGGTTGCGGGTCCTGGAGTTGAAGTGCGCAAGATTTCGACCGCAATCCTGAAGGCTATTGAGGCGCGTGGATTTCGTCCGGTGTACAACCTGACCGGACATGGTGTCGCGCGCTGGACCGTACATTGTTCGCCGCAAATCCCTGCGGCTCCCGACAAATGGTCACGGGGTGTCCTAGAAGAGGGCATGGTGATTGCGATTGAACCCTTTGCGACCGACGGCAGTGGAACCGTACATGAATCCGGGCGCTCCGAGATTTTCATGATGCAAAAGAAGCCGCGCAAAATGAAGGGCATCGATGAGCATGTATGGAAGGTGATTGAGGGCATGAACGGACTTCCTTTCGCACGCCGCACTTTCGTTGGGATCCCGGCGGATGCCATCGAAGGAACCTTGAGCCGCTTGCAACGTACGGGCTGCCTGATGGATTTCCCGCCGCTGGTGGATCCGGATCCTGCTGCACGCATTGCGCAGACCGAGCACACCATGATTGTGACTGCGGATGGCGTGGAAGTCATCACCGAATAGTCCCATGGCTTTATCCTCCCAACCTGGTCCCTAGTGACCGGTGCACCCAGTGGCTTGGGCGTCGATTTTGTGCGCCAACTTGCCGCGCAAGGCCGCAACCTCATCTTGGTCCCCCGTCGTGAACAAGCTTTGCAAGATTTGGCCGTGCAGTTGCGCGATTAATATGCAGTACAAGTCGAAGTCGTGGTGCTTGACCTAGGCACTCGCGATGCCGCGCAACAACTGTTCCCCCAAAGCGAATCTGCCGGATGGAATGTCGATGTCCTCATCAACAATGCCGGCTTAGGTTATTGCGGCGATTTTCTAGAGCAAGAGTTAGAACGTGTTCAATCCATGCTCGCCTTGGACATCAGCACTGTCGTTGGATTGACTCACCTTTATGGTGGTGCAATGAAAGCTCGCGATAAGGGGTGAATCCTACAAGTAGCGAGCATCACTGCTTATCAGGCCACGCCTACTTGCTCCGCCTATGCAGCAGCCAAGGCGTTCGTGTTGTACTTCGGTGAAGGCATCAACCATGAATGGAAAGGCAGTAGCGTTTCTTGCACTACTTTGTCGCCGGGAATCATTGCCACCGAGTTCCTTAAAGTCTCCGGTCAAAGTGCAACGTTTTACCAGCGATTGGTGATGATGCAGAGCCCGGAAGTGGTCAAGATTGGTTTGCGCGCACTGTTTCGGGGCAAACCGAGCATCGTCCCGGGCATCATGAATAAAATCACCGCTTGGTCCGTTCGTGCCATTCCACGCACCTGGGCGACCGCGATTGGGCAGATGATAATGAAAAACTAGTCACATCCGCCCATTGGAAAAGCTCTGATTAAGCGTTTGCTTTCGCGCGCGCTTCTTCCACGCGACGCTCAGCAAAACGGTCCGCTGCAGCTGCAGTACTGATGCCTTCCTCATTCGAGATAGCAAAGATGGAGCGCATGCTTTCCCGGATTTGATCCATGTTCTTGGTGGCGCGCTCTTCGTTGTAACCGCCAGGCATCATTTCATCGAAGACGTTAATGAGACCTGCAGCGTTGACCACGTAATCGGGAGCGTAACGAATACCAAGTTCACGCAACTTATCGCCGTGACGAGCTTCCAGCAGTTGGTTGTTAGCCGCGCCACAAACGATCTTGCACTTCAACTCAGCAATGCTTTCATCGTTGATGGATCCGCCAAGGGCGCAAGGTGCGTAGACATCGCAGTCAATCGCACGGATTTCGTCTGGGCCGACGACCGTGCCGCCGGTAGCTTTTGCCACACGTTGTGCGCTTTCATCAAAAATGTCAGCAACCACAATCTTGCCGCCTTCTTTGGCAATGTAATCCGCGAGAACGGAACCGACCGAACCGGCACCTTCCACAGCGAAGACTTTGCCGTCGCAGGAATCAGAACCGTAGACATCTTCCAAGGTCGCCTTCAGGCCGAGGAATACACCCCATGCGGTTTTCGGCGATGGGTTGCCGGACTTGCCAGCAAGGCCAACTACATGGTCAGACTTACGCGCCACAATGCCCATGTCCTCCACCTTAATGTTGACGTCTTCTGCAGTGATGTAAGAACCACCGAAGGAATCGACGAACTCACCCATGGCTTCGAAGAAGGCGTCGGACTTCATGGAAGGGTCGCCGATGATGACGGATTTGCCGCCACCCAATGCCAAACCAGCACATGCGGCCTTGTAGGTCATGCCGCGCGACAGGCGCAGGACGTCAGTCATGGCTTCCTCTTCGGAAGCGTATGGCCATAGACGCATACCGCCTAGCGCTGGACCGAGGACAGTGCTGTGCACCGAAATGTAGGCGTGGAGGCCCGATGCCGGGTCGATGGCGCGCTTCACGCACTCGTATCCGTCGACCTGAATTTCCGTAATTTCAACCATGGATTTGGTCTCGTTTTTTGGGGATGAACGATGATTGACCGAGAGGTATTATCGCTCAGCGGTACGCTTTGTGCGAGCGCCAATGAACGCCTCTCTCGACCCCATTTTCGTCTCCCTCGGCACCACGGGCCCCGACCCCGTGCACGATGGGATGTACGCATTACACGCCACATCCTTTGTCGAAGGAGAGGGCGCGGTTGACTTATTTCCGCCACTGGAATGCTCGCCATTCGCGCCGGGAGATGCGCCGGAATCAGCACCTAAGTGGCTTGCTGATAAAGGGTTGAGTGGTAAAAAACTGCGGGGCATGAAATCGTGGAAGGAGGTCGTTCCGGACTTCCTGGCCGGGCTCGAAGCGCGCCCTGTGGTGGTGGCGTCGGACCGCGAAGGCTTCCTCCTGCGTTTTAGGAATTTATGCCCTACAGCGGTGCCTCCAACAGTCCTGGATCTCGCCGGATTTGCTGCTTTCCTTCACCCGCAAAGGCTAGAAAACAACTTCGATGCCTTGTACCTAACCTATTGCGGAGAGGCTGCCAGCGCACCCCCCCAGCCTGAGGAATTGCGTCGACTCTTAGTGGCTTTAGTGCAGAAGCATTTCGAGCGCGACCGTGTCCTGCGCCAACTCTTCGCCCGCGGCTTCGAAGACCTGCGCATGGAGTGTTCCTCCGAGCAAAATCAGGCCTGGGATTGGCTGCAAATGGCGGAGCGACTGCTCGACCAGCCCGGCCGTTATGCCGCTGGCGCACAACAAGAGTTGTATTTTTCACGATCGGAGGACGGCCAGTTCCGCACCGATCTGGAAGAAGCTCCCATGGATGCCGACCGGATCTTGCGCGAACGCGATCCACGCTTTCTGGAGGACTACCGACACGAGTTCACCGACACCGACCCGCGTTGCTCGCGACTGGAAGACGACACCCCTCTCGGCGAAGAAGGCCAACGGCGCATGGCTGCTTTTTTTGATTTGCTGCCCAAGCATTTTCAGATGGACGATGCGGAAGTCCGTGAACGCCCCGGACAACGTGCGCTTGGCAATGCCGTTGCGCAAACTTTAGGCAAGCATGAGTTTTTGATTGCCGATGCCCCCACTGGCACCGGCAAAACTTTGGCCTACTTAGGACCACTCCTTTTGTGGGCGGTCGAGCACGATGTTCGCGTTTGCGTTTCCACTTACACGCGAGCCTTGCAAGAGCAGGCCTATTTTCGCGAAGTACCGCGTGCACTGGATCTTTTAGAAGCGGCCGGCTTACCGCGTGCCGAGTTGCCGAAGGTCAGTCTGCTCAAAGGCCGCGCCAATTACATTTGCGGACGCGCCGTGTTAGATGCAGCGCCGGAGCCATCGGCAGCCTCCATGATCGCGCGCGTGACTTGGTTGCGCTTGGCCATGTTCTACAACGAAGACCCAACCGCCGATCTCGATGGCTTCCCGATGGACCCCGGAATCCCTTGCGGGAATCGAGTGAAGATGGTTCGTATTGCGAGTCAAATGATGAATCAGGTGCGCGCGCTACCGAACTGTTGTCGGGGACGCGCCTCCATGCGTTGCGCTGCGGGCGTGCGCACCCTGCGCTCGGAACGCTCGCATTTGGTAGTGACCAATCACGCGTTTGTGTTGGCGCGGCCAGAGCAGTTTGGACATGTGGTCTTCGACGAGTGTGACCACCTCCATGAAGTAGCATTGTCGGCAAAGAGTTATGACATTGAGCTGGACGATGTCGCGAAACTTGCGTCGGATCTGCAGCAATCGCGCGGACGAGATCGTGCCCCATTGGTTTTGCTCGATCAATTGTTAGAGCGCCTGGCAACTGGAGATCGGGGAGAGCGCTTGGAGGGTGCGACCAAAGAGTCGCATACTTATGTGCGCCGTCTAGACGCCGCATCGCACGACACTGCGCGGCAATTACGCGTATTTGAAGAATTCCGTAAAGAAGAACATGGCAAACGCACGCGTGAAGAAGCTGCGTTTTTGTTACACGAGTATTTGGAGAGCGGACGTGGCGATGAGTTAGTGACCGCACTAAAAGACTTGCGCGAATCGGTAGATGGATTGGATAGCGGATTGCGCACCGTCATCGAAGAGTTAGGCGATGTGCATTTACGTCAAGCACGGAAGTTGCGTTGGGCTTTGCGTCGTCCGCTGGAGCTGTTAGCACATTGGCGTGAAGGGCTTGGTTTATGGTTAGGCGGCGAGGGTGAGGAAGGAGATTTCTCCGAGGATTTACATTTCGAAGTCGTGACAGACCAGCGACGTCGTCCCTTGTTGGCGCTCAAGTGGTTGCTGCCGCAGAAATGGTTAGGCGATGTTTACTTTCCATCATTACGCAATGCTGCTTTAGTCAGTGCGACCAGTAAAATCCGCGGCGGTTTCCGTTCGATGAAGTCCTACTTAGGTTTGGACTTACTCGCTGAGGACAACATCGACCGCTTAGGCACGCCGGTGCGCGAATTCGCCTCCCCCGCTTCCTTCGATGCCGATGCAGCCCTCTACTGCGTTCCTGAAGATGCGCCTCCCTATGCCTACCGCGGCCCCGATGCCGAGACCTGGCTGGAATATGTGGAAGATGTGCTGCTCTTTCTTGCCGAACGCACGCAGGGCCGCTTACTCGGTTTGTTCACATCACGCGTGCTCGTCCGACGTGTTGGAGAACGTTTGGCTCCACGCTTCCGCGCTTTAGGTATTCCGTTTTACTGGCAAGGCATGCCCGGTTATCGCAAGGAAGAGATCATGCGTTTGTTCCGTGCACAAAAAGAGAGTGTGTTGTTCGGCCTCGATACTTTTTGGTACGGCGTCGACTTCCCTGGACCGACTTGTGAATACATCGTCATGCCGAAACTGCCATACGGTGCGCCCGATGATTACATGGTTGCGCAACAAGCACGCATGGGTTGGGGACCGCAACGCAATGCGATTTACCTACCTAAAGCGCTCGCTATGTTCCGCCAAGGTTGTGGTCGCTTGCTACGCAATGAGCAAGACCGCGGCGCAGTGTTGTTGCTGGACCGACGCGTTCTGGAAAAGCGCCATGCCGACTTCCTCAAAGAACTCCCTACCGGTCCGGAAGAATGGCAACTGCCCGAAGTCGTTCGCGCGGAGAGCGAAGAGTGTTTTGAACGCATTTTCGCGCACATGCGACTTGGCGGCGAGTTGGAGCGTCGCGGCTTGACTCCAAGTTTCCTCGATGCGCGTGGCGCGTTACGCTCCTAAGATGCCACTCACCGCCGACACCCCGCTTCAGTTAGGTGACCTATTACTCAGCCTCGACGAAACTGGCATAGCGCCTGGGCATGGAGTTGCGATTCCTCTTGGTGCCGGTGGCGATGCGATTTCCAGCTGGATTTCCGCCGGAGGATTACTCGCCGCGCAAGCCATGGCGCCAGCCGCAGCCTTGCCGTCGCATACACGCAAACAACTTTCCTTTTTAGGCATGGGCCCCGGCTCTGCCATGGCCGCCTACATTGCAGTCTGCATGGAAATCGGTCACGTTGAAATCGTGCTCCACCCCAACGATATCGACGCTTTCCAAAATCTAGTCGCGCGCCGCAACAGCCCGACCAAAGTGCGCAAGATCAGTCGCATTGAAGATGCCACCGACGGCGCCTTCCATGACATGGTTGCTTTCGGTTGCGACGGAAAGGTTCCGGAAAGCCTCCGCGATGCCGGCCCTCTCGTGCGCCGTATGCGCGCCGAAGGTCAACTGCTGCTCTTTGGCTTCCCTGCCGACGAAATCAAAAACGTTTTCGATCGTGCGGCAAAGAAAGGACTGTCCTTACGTGCCATGGGCAACCGTAATGATCTTGCTTTCCTTTGTGGATCGCTGGAACATCAGAATCAGTTTGCTTAAGACTGGCTGCGTCGACGATCCACTTCAGATCGAATCTCTTCGAGCCGTGCACGGATGCGCGCCTCCACACCAAACTCAGTCGGTTCATAAAACTTGCGGCCGGCTAAGGCATCGGGGAGGCACTCCATATCGGTAATGCCGCCGGCTTCATCGTGTGCATACTTTTGCCCTTTGGACCAACCCATTTCCTTCATCATGTCGGTCGGAGCATTGCGCAACTGCTTCGGAACTTCATGCGCATAACCGGAAGCGAGTTCTTTCGAGACCGCCTTGAATGCTTTGTAAACCGCATTCGATTTAGGGGCGACGGCAAGATAGATGACGATTTCTGCAAGTGCCAACTCCCCCTCCGGACTGCCGAGAAAGTGGAAAGCGTCTTTTGCGGCAACCGCTAAGCGCAAAGCGTTGGGATCAGCGAGACCAATGTCCTCGGATGCCATGCGCACCAGACGTCGGGCGAGGAACATGGGGTCTTCACCGGATTTCAGCATGCGCACTAGCCAGTAAAGCGCGGCATCGGGGTCGGAGGAGCGGACCGATTTATGCAGAGCAGAGATTAGGTCGTAATGTGCTTCGCCGGACTTGTCATAGAGTAAAGCGCGACCGGCGAAGACTTGCTCTAGGATGTCATCGGATAGGGTAGCGCCGACATCGCAACGGCGGATGGCGGATTCGAGCGCGACATAGGCACGCCGGCCATCGCCACTTGCATAACGCGCCATGGCTTGCAGCTGCTCGTCAGTGACTTGAACTTTACGCGCACCAAAGCCGCGGTCGATGTCATCCAAAGCGCGGCGCATAAGCAATACTAAATCGTCTTCCTCAATCGACTCCAGCACATGCACCGTCAATCGCGACAGCAAAGGTGCGACCACCTCAAAAGATGGATTCTCAGTAGTCGCCCCCACCAAAAGGATGTCCCCGCTTTCGACGTAGGGCAAAAACGCATCTTGCTGCGATTTGTTGAAGCGATGGATTTCATCGACAAATAACAAAGTCGGTTGCCCGGTACTGCGACGCAAACGCTGGGCTTCCTGCATGGCAGCGCGCACTTCTTTAATACCGCTCATGACCGCGGAAAAAGTGCGGAACTCCAAATCGGCACGCTCGGCAAGCATGCGCGCAAGCGTGGTCTTTCCGGTTCCAGGAGGTCCCCAGAAAATCATCGAGCCAATATCACCGCCCTCGAAAATCAGCCGGAGTGCACCTTTTTCACCGACCAGCTTCTTCTGCCCAACAAACTCATCTAGATTGCGCGGACGCATACGCTCCGCCAAGGGTGTCGAAGCCGAGTTTTGGTTGCGACGCATGGCATCGACCTCGCTCTCCTTCTCACCGAACAATCCGTCTTGTATAGCCATGGCTTATTTCTCGCGCAAAGCCCAACCGAAGACGGCGGCGGCGGTGGCCACATTGAGCGATTCCACTTCACGCGCCAACGGGATGCCAACCTTACGTGAACAGGCTGCGAACAACCACGGATCCAAACCGCGGCCTTCTTCACCGAGCAAAATCGCGATGGGCTGCTCCCGCTTTACCCCTGTGGTGGCGACATCTAAATCTTCGCCATTGCTTACCGTCGCCCAAAGCTCAACCTCTTGCTCCTTCGCAAAAGCCAAAAACTCGGTGGAATCTACGCCCTCAAAAACCGGCAAGCGAAAAGTGGTTCCACTTGCGCCGCGCAAGGCCCGCGGGTGCCATGGCGAAACGCCGCCCTTGAGGCAAAGCAATCCTGCGGCTCCGAATCCTGCGGCAACCCGTGCTAAAGCGCCGAGGTTTCCCGGATCTTGCACTCCGGCAGCTACCAACCACCAATCTCCTGCGGTGCTTGCCTGTAAAGCTTCGCGCCAATCCGCGCTCGGACGGTCCACCCAAGCGATGTAATCGGGCGGCGTATCTAGGCGGCTTGCATCGTGCAGCAGCTTGCCATCGCATTCCGCGATTTCGGCACCAACTGCAGCGGCCTGCAGCAAGAGAGGGTCTTCTAAATCTTCGCCTTCGCGCACCAAAACCCAGTGCACCGTGGCTCCAGCAGCCAAGGCGTCCTCCAGCAAATGGCGACCTTCCAACGCAGTGTATTCACGCTCCTTTCCGGCACGCAATCCACGCAGGGACTTAAGTTTCGCATTTTGCGGCGACTTGATGGCCTCTTCCGACATGCTCCTATTCTACTTTCTCCAATCCTCGCTAGATAACCGAGATAGACTGTTGCTTGATGGAATTGAAAGACACCCCACTGGTGGTTCGCGTAGATGCACGTCAGTGTGAGGTCCTGGTCGATGGAGAAGTGCGCCAGGCACGCATGCGCGGACGTCTGTTTGAGAATCGTGGCATCGACAAAGCTCCGGTGGCGGTTGGCGATTATGTGGCCTTGAGTGGTGGAGAGACCGACCTCGCAATTGATGCCGTGCTCCCCCGCCGCAACTTATTCGCCCGCCGCGCCGCCGGCGATGATGCGGATCGGCGTCAGATTTTGGCTACCAATGTGGACTTAGTGGTGGTGGTGAATTCGGTGGGCATTCCAGCGTTTAGCTCGATTGTCGCAGACCGTATTTTGGCAGCTTGCAGTTTCGCTGGCATTCCATCGCTGCTGGTGCTGAACAAGATCGATAAAGGCAAACGCGGTAGGTTAAAGAAGTTTGAAGCAAGCTATGTCAATTCTGGTGCCGACGTTTTGATGACATCGGCTACGGAGAGTATTGGCGTCGATGATCTGCTCGCCAAGCTAAAGGGCCGAACCAGTGTGCTTTATGGCTTAAGTGGTGTCGGCAAATCGACCTTGATGAATGCGATCGATCCGGACTTGAATCTAGAAGTGCGCGAGGCGTCGGCATCGTTGCAATCTGGGCGCCACACAACTACTTTCACCCGTTGGTATCCACTTGCCGTCGGCGGCGCGATGATTGATACCCCGGGTGTACGCAAGTTTCGGCCTTTCGGGATCCCACCGCATGAGTTGCGCCTCCATTACCCAGAAATGCGTGAGCTTGGCAAGGGATGCAAGTATCCCGCATGTATGCACCGCGGCGAGCCCGATTGTGAAGTGCAAAAGGCGCTCGATGAAGGAAGCTTCCCGCCTTCCCGCATGCGCTCTTATCTCGAGATCCTCACCGAACTCGAAGATGCTTATGGCGGCACCGGTAGTAATGAAAAGCCTGACGGTCCGGACCACAAGGCTCGGCGTTAAGGCACATTCCCGATTCCTTAATCCAAAGCTTCCGCAGCGGCCAAAGTCTTCGGGTGCAGCAAACTGTTTTCCTTATGAATATGACGATGCAAGTCGTATTCAAAGGCTTCCAAACGATTCATCATCGCGCGGAAACTATTGCAGCCACCCTTTGGCATGGTGTAATCCGAAGTTAGTTCACGCAACTTTGCGAGGACCTCGCCGGCACTATCGTGCTCCATTTCCATCACCGCAATGGGTGCATTCACCCCGCTACAGTGGGACTGAGGCAAGGCTTTCGCTGCGTCTAACTCGCGGATCATGGGAAACAAAACCCGCTCTTCCTTCACAAGGTGGTGCGCTATTTCTGAGAAAAGCTTGAAGGCTAACTTACGAACTTCGGCCATCCAGGGATAGTTTGCGCCGTGAACACGCGCCACCTTTTCGATCAATTGGCTTAACGGTTCGAGTTCTGCCTTTATATAAGCGTGATGCGTACTCTCGATATGATCGACCAGCTCGGTCAGTCCCATGGCTCCGAAGTCTGGCTCATCGGTGACATCGTCCTTGAGATCGAACGCAGCCAAGCGCTCCAGGACTTCAGTCAGGTCTTTGCCCGATTTTGCACATGCTGATTCCAAACTTTGCCCTCCTTTGCAGCAATAGTCCAATCCAAGGGATTCCAGCACGCGAGAGCGGCCCGGACGGTCGGTTACCAGGGTCGCGAGAGTAGTTTCAGAGGAGAAGTTTGTCATCTCCACCATATTAGGATAAAAAGGTCTTATTATCTACAACATTTCTCGCTGACGCCAAATCAGGAGTATGAGGCCAGTGGAAAAGGCCGCAAACTGGGGGATTAAAGCCCCTTACGGAAGCGCCTCAACCCCCTAAATCGCATACCGCTTGAACCATGCCCTCTTCCTTTTGCAGATTCCCGTTCCGCTTGAGCACCTCATTCTTACTTGACGCAAGGCTTCCAGCCCCTTCGCTTCCCTTCATCCCATTTTGCATACCAATCAGGATAGGCAAGGGAGAACCTACGGCGACCACTCCATATTAAAAGTGGGCAAGAAAGGATTTTGGCGAATCACTGGCAAAGGAAGCTCTGCTTTCGTCCGGCGCGAAGCCGTAGGTGAAAATCGCTTGCCTCAAGGCGTGAAGCGAAAGCTGTAGTGTCGCTAAAGCCAAGATGATGCAACGCGGGGACAGACGAATTCAGCAGCGAAGCTACCGCCTGACTAAAGCAGATCTTCCCTAAACGAAATGGCCTATTTTTTTCCTTTTATTATTCAACCTATTTAAATGAGATTGCCCACTTCCGCCCCATTTTATCTACCCTAGAAACCTGCATTTCTTCGTGCCACTCTAGTGCAGCCCACTCCCATGCAAATGAAACCCTACACCACACTAATTGCCCTATTGCTCGGCGCCACTTGCGCTACATCTCCGCTTCACTCCCAAGACACGCCGGAAGGAGGCGGAGGAATGAAAACCTGGGAGAAGGTTATGGAATCGGTGAACTTTATTCCGACCGAGATCAAAGTCATACCAGATTTTGATGGCGACGGCGTTCAGGACATCTTGACCAGTAACACCAACGCCTTATTCGCCTATTCCACGGTTTCCGGAGCGGAACTCTTCACCCAGTCGGCGAATACACCTGGAGTCGAGCCGAACACTAATTTTGGTCACAGCCTTGGCAGCACAAACGACACCAATGGAGATCTCATTACCGAATATGTTGCTGGAGCACCGCTGCTCGATGTTCTTGGGCTCAACGATCGCGGGGCAGTTTACATTTACGACGGCAGCACACATACACAACTTTTCCGGTGGCTAGGCCCCGAGGCCGATGCTCAGTTCGGCTTCGACCTTGCCGCGAATCAAGATATCAGCGGTGATGGCAAAGATAATCTGCTAGTTGGGGCTCCATTCACAGACGCAAACGGTCTCGTCGATTCTGGTGCCGTTTATGTTTATCACATCAGTAACCGCAACCTCATCTATACGATTGCTGGCCCACAAGCTGGCGGTCTGTTCGGGACCTCGGTGGACTATATCCCCGATGTCAACAACGATGGCCTCGCTGATCTCATTATCGGAGCCCCCTCCCGCAATCAAACTGGAGCGCCGATTTCAGGCAGCTCGTACATTCATTCTGGTTCCGATGGAGCTCTTTTATTTACCTTAAGCGCTGGCCAAATTCTGGATCAATTCGGTGCATCGGTTTCAAGCGCGGGCGACCTAAACCAAGACGGTTATGGCGACGTTGTGATTGGCGCACCCGGAACCCATGGTTTTTACATCGATGCCGGTGCAGCCTACACCTACTCCGGATTTGACGGCAGCCTTCTCATGGCAGTCAGCAGCGATCAGGCCGACGCGAAGATGGGGCAAAGCGTTGCGGGCGATTTTGATTTCAATGGCGACGGCTACGACGACGTAGTGGTGGGCACTCCTTTCCACGATGCACCCGGAGGGCATAATTTTAAGAACTTCGGATCGGTCATCGTTTACTCAGGGTTCGACCAGTCCAGGCTTGCAGTGGAGTACGGCATGGTCCCTGAAGACCGCCAGACTTCTTCAAAATTTGGAAGTATCGTGGCCGCCTCACGCGACATGAACAATGACGGCAAAGGAGAACTCCTGATGAACGGCCCAATCCTGTATTACGGACCTTGGGAGACCGGAGACTTAGAGCCTTCCATTTTCGTAATGCAACCGACCCCCTTTCTCACTTCCGATGCGCCGAGTATTTCTAATGGAATCGGCGGGGTGGTGAAATTTTCGCTCGACTTTGGGCAATCGCCAGCACGTACACCACGAAATTATCAACTGCTCGGTTCAACCGCGGTGGGCCTATTTCAAGGCAATGGCGTGAATATCCCATTGGCCGCTGGTAACCAAGTCTTTGATTCCATGCTAAGCGGAAGTGCCTCAGCCTTCTTCCTCGATCCAATTGCGGGCACCTTAGATGGCGATGGCAAAGCCACGGTGCGCCTAGATTTGCCGCCAGGAGGCGCCGCCGGATTTGTCGGCACCACTCTTTATTTTAGCGCCGGTGAAACAGCAACCAATTGGCCGAAGCATTCCTCCCTTCCTGTCGCCCTGGAGATTCAATCATGAAGTTTCTACTTCCACTCTTAGCAATCTTGCTCAGCGCAAGTTTTGTAAATGCACAAAACGGTGGTGAAGCCACAACTTTAATACGCTTCGACGTATCCCCAGAAGTCCAAGGCTTCTACTCCAAACTCATTGGAGATGTCGATGCCGACGGTACGCGAGATCTATTGATTGGAGCCCCATATCGATTGGACCTTGGTGTCGTCACGGAAGGCGCTGCTTATGTCTATTCTGGCTCTACAGGAACCCTCATTCATCAAATCCAAGGCACTATTTTTCGCGGACAACTTGGTGCAGATGTTAGCGACGCCGGCGACGTGAATGCCGATGGCTTCGACGATTTCATCGTTTCAGCACCGGGTGCTGACTACGGAGGATTTGTACTCGCTGGCGTGGTTTACGTTCATTCCGGCTTAGATGCTTCCATCCTTTACGAGTACCAAGGAGCCAGCCATGCGGAACAACTTGGTTGGGGCGTAAACGCTATGGGTGACCTCAACAGCGACGGATTCGACGACTTCAGCATCCCGCGCGACGGCACCACCATTCAAGTTTATTCCGGCGCCGATGGTTTGCCTCTACTCACCTTGGGGACTGGAGACCCCAATGCTCCCGTCACCGATGGGTTCACGATTGGTGACTGGGATGGCGATGGCATCGATGATATTTTCACCGGCAACCGCAATGCAAGCCCAAATGGAATTGCAGATGCCGGCTCTGCCTTCATCTTGTCAGGAGCAAACTCTGCCGTCTTACAACGATTTGATGGCTTGCAGGTAGATGACCGCGTGAGTGGAAACGGAAAACGGATCAGCGATACAGATGGAGATGGAGTGGATGATTTCCTGATTGGTGCCATCGGCGAGTATGGTGTTTATCAAGATTGGGGCAAAGCTCATATTTTCTCAGGTGCCAGTGGGGTCCTGCTGGATAGCATCCGTCCTGCCTCAAGTACTCAGTTCGGATTTTCTGTATCAGGCTGCGGCGATGTAGATGGAGATGGCATAGCGGAGTTTCTTATTGGAGACCCTGGCACGGCCTCCATCCACATTTACTCCGGGAAAACCAAAGCTCTCCTAGTCTCCTTGCATGAATCCGACCTCACCGACAATCCTTCTGGTGCGATATTTGGTTATCAAATTTGGGATACTGGCGACTCGAATGGAGATTCCATTCCAGACTTTTTCATTCCGAGCTACCTTGGAGATGCCTACCTAGCTCAATTTGACCCATTCTCTTATGTGAACACGGACCAAATTTCTGTCGCTAACGGAGCCCAAATTGATCTTGAGATTGATTTCCCTAACGAGGCGGGATTCATGGATTACATCACCTTACTTTCCGTTACCGGGACAGACACCTTCCGCTTCGGGCTCGACATCTCATTAACTCTGGACTCCTTCTTTGTTGACAGCCTCTCCGATATTTACCCCTTCCCGTCCTACAGCAATATGGTGGGAACGTTAGATATCAATGGAGATGCCACCGCTTCGGTGACCTTCCCTGCTGGGAGTATTTCGACTGGCCTCATCGGGCGCAAGTTCTGGCTCGCAACCATTGCCCTGGCCCCCGGCTTACTGCCAGAATTTGTCACGGTTACTTGGGGCTTTGAAATCGTACCTTAAGGCCGCAATCTTCAGACCACCAAAGTCTCACCGGCAAACGCAACCAAGCCCTCAATCACCTCACCAAGAAGTGCATCGGGGGTGCTGGCACCGGCGGTGAAAGCTACGCGCAAGGGGCGTTTCGATGGCAACCAGTCGCCTTCCGTGAGAATCTCACCACTAGTACGATCGCGATGCTGAAGTTCCTCGCCAATACAGTGCGGTCCTTCAATATGGAAGGCGGGAACACCTAAACGTCGGCCGACACGGGCAAGGTTTTTGGTGTTGGAGCTGTCATAACCACCGACGACTAAATAGAGGTCGGGTTGCGTATCGGCGACTGCAGCTGCGGCATCTTGATTGTCTTGCGTAGCACGACAAATGGTGTCAAAGTCCCGAAAGTTTTGCTCCAACGCTGCTTCGTTATCGCGGTTGGTCAGGGCAAGCTTCAGACGATCCCCGATGGCGCGTGATTCGCTAGCCAGCATAGTGGTTTGATTGATCACACCGATGTGTTGCAAATCCTTCGCAACATTGAGACCTGGCGAGAAACTGCCATCTTGAATCCCGCTGCGCAAGTCTGCTTCTCCGCACTTACCTTCCAGGAAGGATGCTAAAACTTCGGTTTCTTCAATGCTGTAAACCACCACATAATGCCCGCCTTCACTTTCAATCAAGGAACAAGTGGCGGCGGTTTCCTCATGGCCGACGGTGCCGTGAATGACGGTAGTGAAGCCTTCCTTTAGATACTTCAACGTACGCTTATGCGGTTTGATCACCCAAGGACATGTGGTGTCGACAATCGTCACGCCGCGCTCGCGCAGGTCATTCATGTCTTCGACCGTAGCGCTAAACGCCGGCACAATGACGACATCGTTGCTGCCCAGTTTTTCGAGTGCACCTTCGGTTGCGAAACCGCCTTTTAGAAAGCCGATTCCCTTCGCGCGCAAATCTGCGTTGACGCGTGGATTATGAATGATCGAGCTGATCAACCACATGGGATGACCTTTGTATTCCCGTCGCGCATCTTCCACCATGGCCAGCGCACGATCGACGCCCCAGCAAAAACCAAAACTCTGCGGCAGCATGAGTTCCAACTCACCGACCAAACGCGAACCGCTTTCGCGCAACTCCTCCACCAGAGCGCTGCGATAGGTTTGACGAACTTCCGTGTTGTCGAAGGTGGCCATTAAAGGGAGTTGGCTGGTGTGGTTTGCGGGCGAAGAGCGCCGACTAAGTAAGTCGAGCCGGTAATGAGGAGAACCTCGGGGCCTTCGGGAAAGCCGGGTTCCGAGAGGGCTTTCGCAGCGAAGGAAAGGGCGATTGTATCCGGGTTAGCCGAACGCGGATGGTCGCCAGCAGGTGCAGTCCACCACTGTTCCGCGGAAGGACGTGGGCCCAGATTTGCACTCAGTTGTGTGGCTAATAGATGGGCATCTTTGTCATCGCGCAGAGCAAGGACGACGCCACGATTCGCACTCGGGTAGGTGTCGCGAAAAACTTGGATGACGGAGCTGAGGGAGTCGGTGGAATGCGCGACATCGAAAATGGCGGTGCGGCCGTCGGGGAGTATGCGGTACTCGAGGCGTCCGGGAAGCTGAAAGGATGACGTCGGGAGTGAGGGGAGGATGTCGGCGGCGGCGGAGAAGGGGCGCGGCAGATGGCGCAGGATGGTGACCGCAAGTGCGAAGTTCGACTCCATGTGTGCCTGCGGATGTTGAAAGCCGGGCATGGACGATGGCGCAAGGAGGAGCGGTTGCTGCAAGGCATCGGCGGTGGATTGCAAGACCTCGAGTGCTGCCGGACGCAGGTTGGCTCCGGCGAAGAGCAGGGCATCGGATTTGAAAATGCCGGCCTTCTCCCCTGCGATGGTGGCAAGGTCGGAACCGAGGACATCGGTATGTTCTAACTCAATTGCAGAAACCGCAGCGGCGAGAGGCTGCACCACATTGGTGGAATCGGAACGTCCGCCGAGTCCGGTTTCGAGGATCATGATTTCGCATCCAGCACTGCGGAAAGCAACCATGGCAGTGGCAGTCAGCAGATCAAAAAACGTTTCCTCCCCTGTCGAAGCTTGGAGCACTAGTTCGATGGCATCGGCCAAGTCCGAATCCGGCAAATTGCGGCCATCGACCTGAATCCTTTCGCGCCAATCGCTGAGGTGTGGCGAGGTGTAAAGCCCGGTGCAGACCCCGCTGGCTGAGAGCCCTTTGGCTAAATAATGGCAGACGCTCCCTTTGCCTTTAGAACCCGACAAATGGATGGCCGGAACCGCCAAATGGACGTTGTCGAGCCGTTCTACAAGGGTTTGGATGGTGTCCAGGCGGAAACGCGCGGCTCGCGGACGACTACAGGATTCATAGTCGGTGCGTGCGCAAAGTTTAGTCCACAGCGTTTCGAGCCGATTCATGAGGTAGGCTTCTAGGAAGTTCTAATGTCTCGCAGATTCTCACCCGCCCAGTTTGGCGACCTTGGCCAGCGCCATGAGGTCCACGTATTCCTCTACCGTTACAGCGGTAGTGGCCCAGAATACCTGCTCCTTCAAGCCGCGCCGACTGCTGAAAAAGTATGGCGCCCAGTGGTCGGTCCCGTCGACTGGGATGAAGACTTGCGACACGCAGCATTACGTCAGGTGCAGGCCGAAACCGGACTCACCCAAGCCTTTGATTTCGTGTCCCCGCCGACCGGATTGGTCCAGGACATTGGCGACCTGCAAATAGTGCAATGGCCTATTGGGGTACAAGTCAGCTCCCCCAGTGTGCAGCCGAAAGTACGCGGACGCGTGGAAGGCTGGGACTGGTGCCCCTTCGATTATGCGCTCAAGATTCTCGACGCAAGCCTGCATCGGCAGAACCTGTTGCAGTTGCATTTTCAGCTTGCTGCTTAAGCACTGGGCACTCCGGTGTCACGCTTGAATCTTCCACGTTAAACGGAAAGCCGGCTTGCCCGATTTCGTCGTCGGAAATGAAAAACAGCGCGCCTAAATGTTCGGCGCCCACCATTGGGGGCGGCCGGTGATGGAAATCGACTAAACCGAGGTCGGCTTGCACCACAAGGTTCACCGATTCCGGGTAACTCCGATTCAAAAAGCTCGGGCCGTAATACAGCTCGGTACTTCCTGGAACCCAGTCGGGCGCGAAGAATTGGGTGTCGTGGGCCGGCTCTTGTGCCAAAGGCTGGGCGACAAGTGCGAGAAGGTAGAGGAAAAACATACTGAGGAGATGGCGAGGATCCGGGAGCCGCGGGCTTGTCTATTACGCATGGATAGGCCACGTAACTGTAGATTTACACTTGGGGCTTTCAGGAAGTCGTATTTTTCCTGGAACCTCTCTCGAGGACCTGCGAACTCTAGTTCTTTTGACGTGCCATACGTCGCAGCATGACTTGCATGCGTTGATGTAAACCAAAGTCCACCGCAGGGTTACCGGCGTAGGTCGCTCCAGGAGGGACATCGCTGGTGACCGCAGCTTTGGCTCCGATCTTGGCACCCGCTCCAATGGAAATATGTCCAGCAGCTCCCGAAGATCCGGCAAAGATTACGCCGTCTCCGATTTCAACACTGCCGCTGATGCCCACCTTGCCGCAAAGGATGACGAACCTCCCTAGCTTGCAGTTGTGGCCGACCTGCACATGGTTGTCGAGCAGGCAATTATCGCCGATGACCGTAGGCCGGAAAGTGCCGGCATCGATGCATGAGTTCGCGCCGATTTCCACGCGATCTCCGATTTGCACCCCACCCATTTGCGGCATGTGTACATGCCCGCTTCCGCTCCAAACATAACCAAAACCTGCAGAACCGATGACCGCATTCGCCTGTACCACACATTGTTCACCCATTTCCACCCGCGGCCCGATGACCACGCCAGGGTTCAAAACGCAGCCCTTTCCAATGCGACTGCCAGCGCCGATGTGCACTCCAGAAACCAAATTCGCATGAGCTCCAATCACCGCGCCTTCGGCAATCACACAATGCGCTCCGATACACGCCGAAATATCGACCTCGGCACCTTGCTCCACGACTGCAGTCGGATGCACTCCCATTGCGGTTTCCGCGATGTAAGCCTCCCAATGCTGCGCCAACTGAGCAGCAGCTAATCCAGGGTTGGCCACGCGGATGCAAACTCGTCCGCCTACATCGGTGCTTTCATCGACCAGCAGTAAACCGGCGGCGGTTTTTGCGAAGGCATCGAGTTCCGCTGGTGCAGGACCGCGGCCCATTTCGTTTAAGCCGGAGCGGAAGAACACGACATCGGAGGCGGTGGCAGAATCCAAATCGCGCACGTGCTCAAAAAAAATCTCGGTGCTGCCTTCAAGGGTGCCATCGACCAAAGCGGCAACTTGCTCAGCGTTGAGCGGAGTGCCTGGGTGATGGGGCGATGCAGATGCCATGTGCATAGTTTAGCGGTTCAGGAAACCCAATAGGCGCCTGCAAAATAACCGCCAATCAGCAGCAGACCCATGCCTTGGTAGGCTTTGATCGAGAGTTCGCGGTTCTTGTTGGTGAGGATTCCGGGGATTAGCAAAACGCCGGTCGCGATGAGGTTGAGGAGGATTTGCGCGCGCAACCCCTCTTGCGGCATTTGCACTTCGGCCAGGAGTCCGACGAAACCGCCAGCAACCAGAAGATTGAATGCATTCGAGCCAACCACATTTCCGAAAACCGCACCCGCATGGCCAAGTTTTAGGGCACGTACAGAGGTAAACAACTCCGGCGCCGAAGTTCCGATGGCAGTGATGATGAATCCCGCAAAGCCTTCCTTCCAGCCGAACTGATTAGCGATATCGAGTGCTCCATTTAGGAACCAAGTGGAGGCATAGGCCAACAGCATAAAGCCAACTGCGGTGAGACCAATCGCAACGGGAAAAATGAATACGGCAGTAGGCGCCGCATCTTCGTCTTCACGCAAATCGTCTCCACGCAACAGGATGCTAATGCCAATCATGGCTGCGTAAGCGATGAGAAGTAGAAAACTAAAGAAGTAAATTTCCTGTGGCGCATCGATGAGAATGAAAGTCACCAAACTTCCAAACACCAGCGGCATAAGTGTTGGCAGGCGTACCGCATGAACATCCAGGCGCGCACTACCCTTCAGCACCAATGCGGCGCCGAGAACGATGCCAACATTGAATGCGTTGGAGCCAAAAATATTGCCCGCAGCCAGTCCTGGGTGCTCCGGAGCGCTTGCAATGCAGATAAACAGCTCCGGGAGTGAGGTTCCAAGCGCGAGCAGCAACAGGCCAGTGACCCAACTCGGCCACCCCCAACGGTGCGCTAAAGAAACCGAACCGCGTACTGCGAGGTCGGATCCAATCAGAAGGCCGGCAAGGCCGAGGAGCAGGTACAAGTACGCCATGCGGACGCTTAGTATAGGGCCCATGATGGACTCGCCGCACCCACTGATTGGGGTCACCGTCGAACTGCTCGATGCACCTTGGTATGAAGGGCAGCGGCGCTTTCAATTGTTCACCAGTTACATGCCGGTGATTCGCGCGGCCGGCATGATTCCCGTGCTCATTCCCGGCGACGCCCCGCCCGCCGATGTCGACGCGATTTTGGATCGGCTAGATGGAGTTTTGATGACCGGCGGCGATGACGTCGATCTCCGCCCTTATGGTGGTCCGGCGCCAACCGAGGCATGCAAACCGGTGCCACTCGAACAACAGACCATGAACTTGGAGTTGGTGCGCGGAACCTTGCAGCGAGACATGCCGTTGTTCGGCGTGTGCTTCGGCATGCAAATGATGGGCTTGCTTTACGAGGCTCCTTTTGAGCAGCACCTGCCAAACTTCACTGCGCACACCAAGGGCATCGAGCACCTGGTGAAGCCGTGTGAAGGCTCGCTGCTCGCGCAGTTGGTCGGCGCAGATGACTTTTTAGTGCCAAGCTTCCATCATCAGGCACTGATTGAGCCTGGCGCTACCCTTAAAGCATCTGCCTGGGCGGACGATGGCACCCTAGAGGCCGTCGAACTCCCTGAAAAACCCTTCGCGTTAGGTGTGCAATGGCATCCAGAGCGTGCTCCGGACTCCTTAGCTACCCGCGCCCTGTTTTCCGGTTTCGCGGATGCCGCCCGCAACTACAGAAAGTAATGACCCTGGATCGAGAAGAAAAACGTCGGCTTTTGGAGCGCAAGCTTGCAGAGGCTAAACATAAGGAAAAGCGCAAATTAGTGATGTCGGTCATCGGCATTGTGATTTGTGGCGCTTTAATTTTTGGCGTGAATATGAAGGCGAATAAATCGGCGGGAGAGAGCATGGAACAAGGCCGTCCGCAAACCAGTTACTCTGGCTTGCTTACCGACCTTAATCCCAACTTATTGGCCCAAATTGAGGATGGAACGCGGAGCGAGCGATTAACCAAAGAACAAATCCCATTCCAGGAAGTACGCAAAGGTGCCTTGGCGCTAGTGGCTACTTGGCTTTATGTTCTGGGCGAACCACGCTTTCCGTTTGAAGATGGAGTGGATGGCGCGGATCAACAACGAGGGAAACCGTTTCGCTTGCGCGGTGAGATTGTGGACCGGCGCGATGAAATCAATGTCTTCGAAAATAAGGAGCAAAACGAAGTTTGGTGGCTACTTCGGACTTTAGAAGGCCAGTACTTTTACTACGTGGACGTCTCCGCTTCGAGTGACATCCCTATCCTGGAGAACTTTGTTTTAGCAGACGGCTATTTCTTCAAGTACTACGAGAAGAAGTTTGAGGGCGAATGGATCACCGCTCCCCTCTTTGTTGGACGCGCGGTGCAACAATCCTACCGCCGGGTTGCTGATGTTCCTGAGCCGTCTTTAGCATTGCTCGCCGAGGTCAAGGATCACCCCATCGGCACCCACAACAATCCGACCAAGCTCGACACCAATCCCTATTTGTGGCATTTGTTAAATGTTGCGCGCACGGTTGGACACGACGAAGAGTTGCACGAAAAAGCCATCGAAGATGCCATTGTGCTTAACGAAGCTACCTTGAAAGACTTGGCGCAAAGTCCTGCGATTTTCCGCGGCCGCATGTTTGAGCTTGGCGGCATGGTGCGCGAGGCAAGCACGAGTCAAATGAGCGAGAATCCGTTACGGGAGCGCAACATTTCCTCCGCCTGGATTCGCAATGACTTGGTTGGCACCAACCTATCGCACCTTAAAGCGCCTGGCGATTTTGATTTTGGCGCAAACCAGGGACCCATTATCTACCATGGGTATTTCCTCATGCTATGGGCCTATGAGGACACCAAAGGCAATCGATTACGCACGCCAGTATTCGTAGTCGTCGATGCCGTGGCTCAAGAAAAAATCACCCCGCCTTTTGCTGGGCAGATGGTGCTGATGTTCTTAGCCATCGCGATTGTGATTGGCATCTTCTTGTTCATGCTGATTCGGAGGGACAAAAGGGCAAGCGATGTCGCGCTGGCCAAAGTTGCGGCCCGTCGTGCTTCCAGGCGGAAAGATTCTTGAGTCAAGACATGGATACGAAGTTTGCCAGCGGACGTGGAGTCCTCCGTTCAGGATTAGCCGCACGGCTGAATGCTCTACGGCCGAAGCCATCGCAAGTCTTTGTGGTCATGGACCGCAAGGCGGAAGAGGTCGTTGGCCGTAAAGTTGTACTTGCTGCGAAGGATTCTGGATTGACCGTTACCGTACTTCGGGCCCCCATTGGCGAAGCGCGTAAGACTTTGGAGTCGGCTGAGAAATTGGCCTCGCAGTTGGTACGCCAAGGCGCAGATCGAAAGTCATTCCTCATTGCAGTCGGCGGTGGAGTCACTTCCGACCTCGCAGGCTTTGTTGCTGCCAACCTGTTCCGCGGCATTGCATGGGGTATTGTTCCAACGACTTTGCTCTCCATGGCCGACGCCTCCATCGGCGGCAAAACTGCAGTCAATCTAAAGGAAGGCAAAAACTTGTTTGGCGCTTTTCACTTTCCAAAGTTCGTGGTCTCCGACGTGCAAATGCTGCGCACCCTGCCGCTGCGTGAATGGCGCTCTGGCATGGGCGAGGTTTTGAAGACCGCCATGTTGTCGGGCGCAAGCATGTATCGCAAACTCATCAACACCAGTCCGGCAAAGTTGCAACGCGGTGGTGTGGAACTCGGCGAGTTAGTGGGCCAATGTGCGCGCTACAAACAAAAACTGGTGCGTCGCGATCCACTTGAAGCTGGAGAACGCAAGTTACTCAATCTCGGACATACCTTTGGGCATGCCCTGGAGACATCGGCCGGACCGCGAAAGTTGGGGCATGGTGAGGCGGTCGGACTGGGATTACTTTGCGCTCTGGAAATGAGCGTCGAGCAAGGATTATGCCGCGCGAGCTACGCATCGGATGTGCGCGAGTTCTTGCAGAAAAACGGTATGAAGACCAAGTTCCCGGGTGATGTGCCGACCAAGCGAGCCCTGGAAAAGCTGTTGCTGCGAGACAAAAAGGCATCGCATGGACGACTGGATTTGGTTTTGCCGGTAAAGCCTGGAACCAATTTGCTGGTGCAGGGCGTCGATGCCAGTGAAGTGGCGGCGGGAATGCGTCGTTATCTCGCTCAGTAAGGGACTTCCACCCCCCACGGCACCGTTAGAATGGCGCAACTCTGAGCGCATCATGCCCCGCCGGACCGACCTAAATTCCATCCTCATCCTAGGTTCAGGCCCGATCGTTATCGGTCAAGCCTGCGAATTCGACTATTCCGGCACCCAAGCGATTAAGGCGCTGCGGGAAGACGGGTTTCGAATCATCCTCGTCAACTCCAACCCGGCGACGATTATGACCGACCCGGAGATGGCCGATGTCACCTACATCGAGCCGATCACCCCGGAGTTTGTCGCCAAAGTCATTGAGAAGGAGCGGCCCGATGCCATCCTCCCGACTCTTGGTGGCCAGACCGCGCTCAATGTTGGACTTGCGCTTGCCGAAGATGGCACGCTCGACAAGTTCGACTGCGAAATGATTGGCGCGCGCGCAGAGGCCATCCATAAAGCCGAAGATCGCGAGGAATTCCGCGTGGCCATGGACAAGATTGGCCTGGCTAGTGCGAAGAGTGAGATTGCACGCACCATGGCCGAGGGGCGCGCCGCCATGGAGATTATTGGCTTGCCTTGTGTCATTCGCCCCGCCTTCACTATGGGTGGATCTGGCGGTGGCATTGCTTACAACGTTGAGGAATACGAAGCGATTGTGGCGCGCGGCTTGCGATTAAGTCCAGTCACCGAAGTCTTGATTGACAAAAGTTTGATCGGCTGGAAAGAATTCGAGATGGAGGTCATGCGCGACCAAAAAGACAACTGCGTGATCATTTGTTCGATTGAAAACCTCGACCCCATGGGCGTGCATACCGGCGATTCGATTACCGTCGCGCCATCGCAGACTCTGACTGACCGCGAATTTCAACGGATGCGCGATGCAAGTTTCGCCATCATGCGCGAGATTGGTGTGGAGACTGGCGGCTCCAATGTGCAGTTTTCGGTAAATCCCGAGAACGGCGATATGATCGTGATTGAGATGAACCCGCGGGTATCTAGGTCCTCTGCCTTGGCATCGAAAGCGACCGGATTCCCAATCGCAAAGTTCGCGGCGAAATTAGCCGTTGGCTATACGCTGGACGAGATTCAGAACGACATCACCAAGGTCACTCCGGCTTGTTTCGAGCCGTCGATTGATTATGTGGTGGTGAAAATGCCGCGCTTTGCTTTTGAGAAGTTCCCGTTAGCGGACAGCACCTTGGGCACGCAGATGAAATCGGTGGGTGAAACCATGGCGATTGGGCGCACCTTTGAGGAGGCCTTCCAAAAAGCATTACGTGGACTAGAGGTGGGACGGTCTGGATTCTCCGGCAAGAACCGCGACTTCCGGGCAGATGAACTGCTGCAAAAGATTGCACGTCCTGCGCCGGGCCGTTTGTTCGCGCTTTACGATGCTTTCCGCAATGACTACAGCGTGGACACGGTGCATCGTTTGTCGGGCATTGATCCTTGGTTCCTCACCTACTTGCGAGACCTTGCAGTGACCGATGCCGAGCTCGAGGAGATTTCTCTGGCTAGTGTCACGGATGACCAAATGCGCGAGTGGAAGCGCCGCGGATTCTCCGACGAACGCTTAGCCGAAGCTTTTGAGGTTCCCGAAATGGAACTACGTGCGCGCCGTGAAGAAATGGGTGTGCGCCCTGGGTTCCGACTGGTCGACACTTGCGCCGGTGAGTTTGAAGCGGCCACCCCCTACCTCTACTCCACTTACGATTGCAGTTCGAAAGAGGTTGCGGTTTCTACCAATGACAAAGTCATCATCCTTGGCGGCGGGCCAAACCGCATCGGCCAAGGCATTGAGTTTGATTACTGTTGCGTGCACGCTTCGATGACTCTACGTGAAATGGGCATCGAGTCGGTGATGGTCAACTCCAACCCGGAAACGGTTTCGACCGACTTCGATATCTCCGACCGCCTTTACTTCGAGCCACTCACTCATGAAGACGTGCTCGAAATCTGCCTGCGCGAAAAGCCGCGTGGGGTGATTGTGCAGTTTGGCGGACAGACTCCGCTTAATCTTGCAGAAGGTTTGGAGAAAGCAGGGATTCCGATTTTGGGCACCCCGGTCGAAGCGATTGATCGCGCCGAAGACCGCGAACGATTCTCTGAAATGCTGAATTTGCTTGGTCTACGTCAGCCGGCCAACGGAATCGCACGTAGCCCAGAACAAGCCACGGTGATTGCCGATGGCATCGGTTATCCAGTACTGGTGCGCCCCTCCTATGTGCTCGGCGGCCGCGCGATGGAAATCGTTTATGACGCACGCGACCTAGAGCGCTACATGAAAGAAGCGGTCATGGCATCGCCGGAACGGCCGGTATTAATTGACCGGTTCCTGGAAGATGCGGTCGAGGTCGATGTCGATTGCATCTGCGATGGCACCGAAGTGGTGATTGGCGCCATCATGGAGCACATTGAGGAAGCTGGTATTCATTCCGGCGACTCCACATGTGCGATCCCACCGATCACTTTATCAGATTACATCCTCGATGAAATCCGCGAAGCCACCAAGATGATGGCGTTGGAACTTGGCGTGGTTGGCTTGATGAATGTGCAGTTTGCGGTACGCGGCGAAACGGTTTACATCATTGAAGTGAACCCGCGGGCATCGCGCACGGTGCCTTATGTTGCCAAAGCTACTGGTGTTCCATTAGCGGCTTATGCCACGCAAGTCATGGCCGGGCGCAAGCTAGCTGATATCGGCGTGCGCGAAGTGATTCCTGAAAATCACGTCGCAGTGAAAGCGCCGGCGTTCCCATTCGCTAAGTTTGAAGGTGCACGTGCTGACCTCGGTCCAGAAATGCGCTCGACTGGCGAAACCATGGGCATCGACCGGACTTTCGGCATGGCCTTTGCGAAAGCATCGGATGCTGCGGGGCGCAAGTTGCCGACCTCAGGCAAAGTGTTCCTTAGTGTGAAAGATGCGGATAAACGCACCGTCACCATGGTCGCGCGCAGCTTGGTCGATATGGGTTTTGCCGTAGTTTCCACCGGCGGCACCTACCAAATTCTGAAACGCCACGGTATTCCAGTGGAACGCGTCAACAAAGTGCACGAAGGACGCCCGCACGTGGTCGACATGATCAAAAACCAAGAGGTCGATTTGATTATTAACACTCCGCACGGCAAAGTCACTCGCCACGACGATGGCATGATTCGCTCTGACGCCTACCAGGTGAACATTCCTTGCCTCACCACCATGTCCGCAGCGATGGCCGCGGTCGAAGGGATTCAGGCATTGCGTGCTGGCACTACCGAAGTGGCAAGCGTGCAATCGTTTTACGGATTGCCGGAAACGGTTAAGGCTTAGTCCGCCTCGCCCGCGGATATTTCCGCTGCGATGCGATCCCAATTCCTAGACTCTCCATCCCCCCAAGGGTGGGTGGGCGACCGAGCCTGTTTGTCGAAAATGCCCTTCGCCCTGAATGAAAGGACGCAAAAATTCCTTTTGGGGGAGGGCCAATAAAAATAGTCATTCTGCCCTTCAATTGTGGCCGGCCAAACCATTCCAGAAGTTGGAATGGCTGGCAGCTCTAAAGGGATTAACTCCTCCAACAACTGCGGGCAGCTCCCCTTTCTGTCGGCGAATTGCTGGAGTGCGACCATGATGGTGCCTCCACGATCTTTGGCTCGTTCCACTTTCATGTCCTGAATCGCCAAAGAGCTCAAAAATCCAAAAACTATTCCTGCAGCACCCACGAAAAAAACAGGCAGAGACCTGCCCAGATCGGCTGACGGAAAGGAGGCATTATGAACTCAAGTTGACTCGAAACCGCTGGCACCCAAGCCGATTGTGCTTGCAAGAACCGCCGAATCCTGCTCCCATACCCCCATGGTGAAACTTCATGTGAACGGAGAAACGCGTGAGCTACCCGACCTCGATCCGGAGACCCCACTTTTGTGGGTGCTCCGTGATCATTTGGGCATGACTGGCACGCGTTTCGGTTGCGGCAAGGGGCTTTGTGGCGCGTGCACGATTCACGTCGATGGCACCCCAACTCGTGCATGCATTACGCCGGCTTCGGTTGCGGACGGCAAGAAGGTGACCACCATTGAAGGTTTGGAAGGTCGGGTAGCCGATGCTCTGCGTAACGCATGGAGTGCTGGCAATGTTCCGCAGTGTGGTTTTTGCCAGGGCGGGCAACTGATGAGCGCCGAACATCAACTACGTTCGGCGCCGAGTGCCAGTAAAGAAAAACGCGATGGCGCGATGGACGGCAATATCTGTCGTTGCGGCACTTACACCCGTATCCGCAAAGCGATGGATCAAGCAAGTGCCGACTTAGGAGGCGAATAGGATGAACCGCCGTAAGTTTTTAATGCAAAGTTTGGCCGGCAGTTTCACCTTGGGCATTGCCGTCCAAGGCAACACCTTAGTCGCCCGCACCGTCAAGTCCCTCGCTGAGCCACCCGATGTCGATTGGAGCCCTAACCTATTCCTGTCGTTGGCATCGGATGGAACGCTGTCCATCATTGCGCACCGTTCGGAAATGGGCACTGGCATTACGACAGCGTTGCCAATGATCCTCGCCGATGAGATGGAAGCAGATTGGGAACGCGTAATGGTGGTGCAAGGCGATGCCGATGCGCGTTACGGCGATCAAAACACCGATGGTTCGCGCAGCATTCGTCAGTTCTACAAACGTATGCGTCAAGTCGGCGCACTTGCTAAACACATGTTGATTGAAGCGGCTGCTCTTCAATGGGATGTGCCCGCTTCCGAATGTATCGCAAATCACCATACGGTGGTACATACGAAATCGAAGCGGCGCTTCTTGGAGTTTGGTGAGCTTGCGGTTCACGCTGCAAAACTTGAAGCTCCAAAGCCGAGTGGGCTCAAGCTGAAGGATGCATCGGAGCGCAAGTATGTGGGCAAAGACATACCGATCCGCAACATGGGTGCCATCCTGGATGGCAGTGCCGAGTTTGGCATGGACATTCGTCTGCCAGGAATGAAGTTTGCGGTCATCGCACGATGCCCGGCGCTCGGTGGTATCGCAACCAAGTGGGATGAAGCTGCCGCACTCGCGGTTCCTGGAGTGATGCAAGTGGTAAAAGTACCCTTTGCATCGGCGCCGTTTGAGTTTAATGCGTTGGGTGGCATTGCAGTGATTGCGGATAACACCTGGGCGGCAATCCAAGGTCGCGAAAAGCTAAATGTGCAATGGGAGGACGGCGAGCACGCTGACTTTGACAGCGACAAGCATCATCAAGAGCTCATCGGTTCGGCAGCGAAACCGGGCAAGATCGTGCGTAAAAATGGAGAGTTGTCTGACAAGGTCGAAGCCGGCGGACAACGGGTAACCGCAAGTTACAGCCTGCCGCACTTGGCCCACGCCTCCATGGAAACGCCTTGTGCCACGGCGCGCATGACGAAAGAGGGTGCCGAAATCTGGATGACCACTCAAGCACCGCAAGGCGCACAGGGTCGCATCGCGGATGCGCTTGGATTAGGCGCTAAGCAAGTTACGATTCACATCACGCTTTTGGGCGGTGGTTTTGGGCGCAAATCCAAACCAGACTTCGGTGTGGAGGCCGCCTTGCTCGCACGCGAAGTGGGAGCACCGATACAAGTGGTTTGGACGCGCGAGGATGACATTCAGCATGACTACTATCACGCGGCATCGGCCATGCACTTTGAAGCCAACTTAGATGCACAAGGCAAGCCGACATCGTGGTTACAGCGTAGCGCCTTCACCCCCATCGGCTATACCTTCAACCCTGCGGCCAAACAGGGTGGTGCTGGCGAAATGGGTCAGGGGTTTACGGACATCGCTTATGAACTCGACAACTTGCAAGTCGAAAGTTGCGATGCCAACACCCACCTCCGTGTTGGCTGGTTACGTTCGGTGTGCAACATCTTCCACGCATTTGGCGTGGGGTGTTTCACCGACGAGCTTGCCGCTGCCGCGGAAGCCGACCCCATGCTTTACCTACTGGAACGCATTGGCTTTCCGCGTCATGTCGATCTCCAGGCGATGGGTGTCAGTTATGGCAACTACGGTTCCTCGTTGGAGGAATCCCCCATCGACACCGGAAGATTACGCCGAGTCATCTTTAAAGCAGCCATCATGTCCAACTGGCAAGAGGAATATCCGCTCCTCCCACTTAGGGGCGGAATCAAACGCGGCCTTGGCATTGCCGTACACCGCAGCTTTTTGGGTTATGTAGCCAACGTTGTGGAAGTAGAGATTTCTAAGAATGGTGAACTCAGCATTCCCAACGTCTACGTTGCCGTGGACTGTGGACTCGCGATTCATCCAGACCGCATCAAAGCGCAGATGGAAGGCGCAGTTGTGTTCGGCACCAGCCTTGCACGCTGGGGCGAGATTACCGGCAAAGACGGCCGCGTAATGCAGAGTAACTTCCACGATTACCGTGTAGCACGCAACTCCGATGCACCGGCCAACATTGAAGTGGCCATCATCGAAAACGAAGAGCTCCCCACCGGGGTCGGCGAGATTGGAGTGCCGCCTTTTGCGCCGGCACTCCTGAATGCAATCTTTGCGGCGACTGGGAAACGAATTCGTAGCCTACCGCTTAAAAATCACGACCTACTGTCCTAACAACGGCACGCGCATGGTTTCCACAAGCTCCATTTCATAGGGAGACCAAGTGGCAATCATGTCGGCTGCCCAAAGACGCAAGTCATAGTCATTGGCGAAGTGCAATGCTTCGCCAGAGGCCTCTTCTAGCACCTTAGCGCTTGGAATGATTGCGCCTTGTGCCAACGCATCTTGTAAACGGTTTTGCAAAGCGACTGCATCTAGCTCTTCGGCAAGAGCTGCTTCACCGTAAAAGATGGGGGTCTTAGCGAGGTCGAGATCAATCACGCCATCGTCCAAACGCCGGGCGGGCAGAAGAGCGATGACATAGCCAGACAGGTGCCCAAGGTTGAGCGGCTCTGCGGTTTGTGCTCCAATCTGCAACACCGGCTGAGCGGTTTGACGTGGATGTAACAGCTCCACTTCATCGACCTTCAGTACCACCAGCATGCCGGCATCGACTTGCGGTTGCTCCGCGCGATACCAATGGGTGTAGGGTTGGTCCAAAGTGAAGACCTGTGCTGAAATCAACTCCACCGGAAATGCTGCTGGGGAGCTTGGCACTTCTGGCATAGCTTCGTTGTTATTCCAGCTCATGACTGCCGTACCAGCGCCAACCAAAACCAGGGAGACGACCAACATGCGGCCAAGGGTAAACAAACTATTTGAGGATGTGGTCATAGGATTACTCCGCAACAAACTGAAGGTCATCGATGCCGAGACGTCCTTCCGACGTGCCCGAGGAAGGTCCAAAGTTGAAGGTCACACCTTCAATGCTGCAAAGGTTTAGGTCACTGCCATTATTCTGGAAATCGCTCAAGCGCATCCGAATGGTTTCAAACTCGGCGCCCCAGCCGATGCCAGTGCCACAACTCGATCGTTGATACGGTTCTTCAATACCGCCACCATAAGCCCCAATCGAAATGGTGCTAGAAACGCCAGCAGTGTCAGTGAGGGTTACTGAGAAAATCTGGTCATCCAACAGCGAGATGGTCAACGGATGCCGCGTGCCTTGCGCCGCACGGAAACTGAAGTATGCGAAGCGACTGACATTTTGGTCAGCAGGGAGCAACTCAAAGCCTAAAGTGGTGTCGGAGTTGTAATCAAACACCAAGCCGCGGCCAATGTCAGCATCAGTAGCGTAGGTGAATCCGTTAAAGGGGTCAGAAAGCGAATGGGTGAAGCTACCCGAGGTGTCGCGCAGTTTTCCTTCGGCGACATTACTCACCAAAGCATTCACACCACCGCCAGAACTCGACATGGTCGGCAAGGTATTGGTCTGGAAATCATCGAGCACAAAACGATCGATTTCATCGCCGTCACGCAATTGAAGGTCCACATAAATACAAGGGTTATCCGCGTTCGAAGGACTTCCAATCGGACGGAAGCTTTCCCATTGACGCCATAGATAATCCTTTGCCGGAATGTTGCCTTCAATCACATGCTTCACCAAAGGTAAGAAGTAACCGCGCATGAGAGTATGGGTGGTCGGGCGTCCGACTAAACAAGGACCGCTTGCTACGGAAGAACCGCCGCCATCGTGGAAGTCACCGTGCCCCACGCCATGAAACGAAGTCGACAAACGCTTTTGCTGTGCGCGATCGTGGATTTGGAAGGTCCAAGTGATGGTGTTCGAAGCGCAACCGCTCACATCGTTATCGGCCTGGCCAGTCCAAACGTGATAGACCACACTATGTGGGTCAGCGGTGGTGGGCGGTTTGAAACCGGTGGGCGCAATGCTCGAAACTAACTTGATGTCATCGATCACGAAATCGGTCGGGACGTAAAGCCCATCGAAGACGCGGTCATAAGCCTGCACCACTCCTTCCCCACCACGGCTATGTCCAAGCCAAGTGATGTTGCTCGAATCAATGTGGCCGTCCAAAATGCCGCCATCAATGGTAGCCAGATTTGCTAGGAAGTAATCGGTATTGGTCAACGTGGTGGTACTTGCTGTGAAAATTCCAGGGCCCGTGTTGTTGGTATGGCTCATAACCACGTAGCCATAACTTGCCATGTGCTCACCAATGTGGTCATACCATTGATAGTTGTGACCATTGCCATGACTAATCACAATCAACGGCACCTCGCCAAGACTTCCAATGTTGCTTGGATAGTAAGTATCTTGCCCAAGCCATGTACCACCGCTGTAAATCGTTTCCACCACGGAGTACGGCCCCGGCAAAGTCAGGTCATGCACCACGTAGAGGCCCGATTCATCGGAGTAGCCGTCAATGAAGTCATCGCCATTCAAAACGCCATCTTGATTCAAGTCAATCACGATGTCATAGCCAACCCCAAGTCCTGCACCAGCATCTCCGCTTAAGGTTCCGGCGTTGACCAAAAATCGGTTCGCGGTAATCGGACCTGCGCTAAAGGTTTGCGTTTGCGCGCCACCACCCACGTCCACCAAGTTCGGATTCGCAATCCATTCGGCGCGGGTTTTTGCATTCACAATGTAAATGTCACCCGTGCGACCGATGATTTCCGGGTACTCACTCGTCTCCACTGCGACGCCAATCTGCGCGCCTTCATTAAATGCGCTTACGTATTCGAAGGACGGGTAAGTCGCCAAAGGATTTCCAGCCAACGGCATGTTGCGGTCGACCAAAGTCACCTCCACCGTGTTCGTCAATTCGAAACCGCCCGGCAGAGAGGGGTCGGTAATCGCCGCAATCACGTACATCTTCTGATTGTGGAGACTCGGCTTGTTCGGCAAGGTGACTTCGATGTCCAAAACGCCGCCACCGGGGATCAATCCGAGAGGGACGACGCGCAAAGCCGGAGTGAGGCCGAGCGGGACGCTAATCCCACGAAAGATCGAGGGCCCAGAGTCTACATCCATTAATAGGGTGGCTGGTTGCCCAGGCGTGCCGGTCAGGTGAATCTGCACCGGCGAGGCCATCCGCTTGGTCAGCGAGGTCTTGCCGTCGATTTCGAGGCCGTGCCCAGCCGTCGAGGACAGGAGAATAAGAGTCGAGAGAGGAAGCAGCATGAATGACTTGAAGATATCACCTGTTCCGACTTGGTCACGTGGAAAGCCTGTTAAATCAGGCTTTTTTTGCTCTTCAAGGCGTGGATGAGGTCGCGGAAATCGTCTGGACGGGCCAGCCAAGTCGCCATCGCACCTCCGAAACAGCCGGCCAGAACCGCCAAGCCTACGCCTAATCCTGGGATAGGAGAGGCCGTCGGAGTGAGTTCCAAAGCAGCCCACGCCGCCACACCGGCCACCACTCCCGGCAACAACACCCCCGGTAAGCGACGCAAGTGAACCGGCCGCGAAAGTCCAACG